>ENA-UONW01000960-UONW01000960.1-human-gut-metagenome-genome-assembly--contig:-CS52-NODE-960-length-38755-cov-7.657597_pt1 | contig 38755 bp, 31 predicted proteins | sample MGYA00242463_ERZ724010 | MGnify/ENA metagenome assembly ERZ724010 | reverse complement strand
TTAACAAAGTTGTTCTCAGTGAGAAGGAACTCAACCGCTTGTTGGGCGGTGAAGAAGAGAAATGTTGCATCTGTCACGACAGAGGGAGTGTAACAATCTATGAAAACCATGATGCAAACTTGGAAGGTGGCACCAGTGGTTTGGTTCCAGGAGATGGAGGTGGAGGATGGGCTGCTGGTGCCTTTAAAGATCCTACTCCTTCGGGAAACCCTAGATCGTAAGCGTACAATCTGTGAGGAAATATAGAATTAGGATATAGAGGTAAGTAGTGTTTCTATAACGCCTTAATATCTTTGATTCTATATCCGGTTGAATGAGTCTGTTCCATAAATTTCAAATTGAATTTTAAGTTTATGGGCAGATTCTTTCTAATGGAGTAATTGTTAAATCATGATTATTATGAAGTGCTATTTTATATTGTTATTATCTATCATTTCTATAGGTTGTTCTTCTCACAAGCAAAAGGACAATCAATCCCAATCTGTCCTCCCTGTCATTAATTTGTCTGATAATATACAGGAAGTAAAGTCTCTTCCGCTCAGCGATGTGGCGGAAAGGATCGAGTTCATATCATTGGAACTAACAGACAAGTCTTTGGTTGGGGAAATCGATGGTATGTATGTAAGTGAACATCATATTTGGATAGGGCAGAATCATGATGGAAGAATTTTACGTTTTTCGCGGGAAGGCAAGTTTCTTAATAGTGTAGGTAAAAAAGGACAGGGACCTGGAGAGTATGTCCTTCTTAAACCTTATTCTCCTTTTTTGATTAATGAAAAAAGAAAGGAAGTTTATGCCATTACCTCTTTTCAAGGCGTGCTAGTCTATGATTTTGACGGGACTTTCAAAAGGAAACAAGCAAATTATCAAACTATTTACCAAAATGAAACTTGTTCTGCGGAATGTCAGTATTTCACGTTCAATGATGCATTCTTCGCCAAAGGCAGTTTACCTACTTTCTCTACAAACAAGGATTCCTTGTTTGCGTTTGCCGTGTTGGACAGCAGTTTTCAGTTCCGACGGATGTTCAAAAATCCTTCCTACATCGGCCGGGAAGAAGAGATTATCAAACATCAGCCGGACATGAAGAAGTTTTTCAATTATTGGCAGGAAATAGAACCAAGTACAGACAGCTACGCCAATGAGTTGACAATCAAATTCGCTGATACCGATACTGTTTATCGTTACGATTTTTCCCAAGAATGCCTGACTCCTCAGTATGCAATTAAAAGCAATGAAAAGAAAGGAGACTACGGAGCCACTCACCAATGGTTCAAAGAACGGAGTGTTTTCGACTATTGGAGAATTTCTGGCTATATTCCTTCGAAAGATTTCATTTACCTGTTCGGGAATAAAGGGGAAGAAGCCTATCTCTACCGGTATGAAAAGTCAAACGGACAGGTGAGGCTGTTGAAGCGTAAAGGTGAAATCAGGGAACGGGTAATTCCCGGTTACAACAACAATTCTCCTTTTCGAGCTTTTTATGGTGATTTTTCATTCGACAACGACTTATGCGGAGGGAAGTTTACAGCCAGATACCGTTCGGAAGGCAAATACTGGACGCAAGTGTTCATGCCCGGAGAAGACGAGGTGGACATAGAAAAGATTCGTACAGCAGAAGTCAAGGACGCTCCAATGCGCGACCGCTTCGTGAAGGAGCTGGAGAACCTGCGCGACAACGAGGACAGCAATCCGCTGCTGATGATTGTGACACTGAAATAAATAGGTAGAAAGATGAGATATTTGTATATTTTTGACAGCCATCAGTTTTCTTCCCAGTGCGGAGTGGGGACTTATGTAAAGGAATTGTTGAAGCTTGTATCTCCTTGGGAAGGTATGGCTGCCTATAGGGTCATGTTCAACACCCAAGCGGAGAAAGCAATGGTATGTACCTGCAAGGGAACAGACTACATTCTGATGCCCCGGACAATTCATGGCGACCCTTTTGAATGCGAGGATGACTTTTTGTCTCTCTTCGCTTCCTTTATTGAAGAGGAAGAAAATAGCATTTTTCTATACAATTACATCCCTTGTGAGAAATTCCTTCGGAAGACCAAAGCCCATTTCCCAAAGGCCAAGCATCTCTGCGTGGTACATGATTTGAATTGGACATCCCATTTGCAGGGTGATGACAAAAAACTACGCAAAATATTGGCTAGAGAGGATAGTAAAAATTTTATAGAGGCAAAAGTCAAGGATTTGTATCAAAGGGAAAAAGATCAATTTGAACTGGCCGATTGGATTGTCGCCTGTCCGAAGACACCTTGCGGGTCCTGCGGGAAGTATATCGGATCTCCGATGAAAAAATCACCCTGATACCCAATGGCTTTGTTACGGGAAAAAGACGGATGTCCGGACAGGCCAGAAGCAAATGCAGGCAACGTTATCATTTGGGAGAACAGGAGAAGGTGTTTCTCAGTGTCGGACGTATCGGAAAGGCCAAAGGGGTCTTTGCTTTTCTGAATGCGTTCAAGGAAATTCTGAAGAAGGAGCCTGACTGTCGCTGGGTCATTGCGGGAGAGGTAGGCCGGGCGGCCGACCTTTTGCCTTGTGCACAAGAAGCGGTGACCCGCATAACCCTGGTCGGGTATGTGGGGAAAGCGGAACTTGCCGAGTGGTATCAGATGGCCGATATCGGGATTGTGGCTTCTTATACCGAGCAATGTTCGTATGCCGGTCTCGAAATGATGAGTTACGGACTTCCGGTGGTGGCTTCCGACGGTTTCGGTGTACGTTGCATGTTTCAGGATGGGGTCAATGCGTATGTGGCATCCATCGGGAAACGCGAAAAGCCCCGCCATTTTGAACAAAACCTAAGGGAAGAAGTGCTTCGGCTGTGGAATGACAAGGCCGGACAGAAAAAGTTAAGAAGCAATGGGTACCGCATCCTGCGGGAACGCTACTCATATGCCCAAATGGAAAAATTGTATCGGTCTGTTTTTGACCGTCTGTTTTCCGCCTCGCTTGATAACTAAAATGTTTACTATAAAATGAACGAATATCATGAAATCTGCAACGACCTTGATTCCGACAAAAGACCATCGGTATGTCTATTCTGACCAATTACGTTACTTTTTATTTGTACCTCCGGAATTGGAACGGATTATCAAAGAAGGTACCGTTCCTGCGGATGCCGATGATTATTATGCCCGCAAATTCCAATTTCTGAAAGAGGCTCGTTTTTTTGAAGAGACGCATACCGGTTTTCAGACAGAGTATCCCGCCGAACGGATCAAACAGAATATCGCCTGCCTGAGGCAATTGTTGATTGAAGTGACAGACCGGTGTAACCTCCGGTGCAAGTACTGCGGTTACGGAGAGCTTTACTTCAATTACGACAAGCGTGACACGCGTAACCAAAGTTTCGCCAATGTAAAGGTCTTGATTGACGAACTGGCCCGGCTATGGCAATCGGATTACAATGTCTCTTATCAGAATACAGTAGCGATCGGTTTTTACGGAGGCGAACCTTTGCTGAACATGAGACTGATTCGGGAAACCATCGCATATCTGGAATCTCTGTGCCTGAAAAATCTGAAGTTCCGGTTCAATATGACTACCAATGCGGTACTGTTGGACCGCTATATGGACTATTTGGTCGAAAAGGATTTCTTCCTGCTGATTAGTTTGGACGGTGATGAATACCAGAACAGTTACCGGACGGACAGGAAAGGGCGCTCCTCCTTTCCCAAAGTCAGGGATAACATCTTGAAGCTGAAGAATACCTATCCGGATTTCTTTGAGAAGAATGTACACTTCAATGCAGTATTGCACGACCGGAATTCGGTGGAAGGTTGCCTGAACTACATTCATGAGACTTTCGGGAAAGCTCCTCGCATTTCGGAACTGAACACAAACGGCATCGCCCCGGAAAAGCTAGAAGAGTTCAGAAAGATGTTCAACTCACGTTATGACGGTTTTCGAAAAGTCTTGGAAGAGCAACCGGAAATCAAAGAAAAATTTGAAATGGAAGATGCCGCTTCCATCGAATACCATTCTGTCATCATGAACTACGGCGGAAATAGGTATAAGACGTATGTAGATTTGTTCGAACCGGTTGCGGAGAAAAAAATAATTCCGACGGGGACTTGCCGCCCTTTCGAACGCAAGTTGTTCCTGACCGTGAACGGGAAAATCCTACCTTGCGAACGAATTGGACAGGAACATGTATTGGGCTGGGTGAAAGATGGCACCGTACAACTGGATTATGAAGCCGTTGGAAGGTATTACAGTTCTTTATATCAGAAGATTATCAGGAACTGCATACATTGCCAGTTGAAAAGAAGTTGCGGACAATGTCTGTTGTTATTGAAAGAAAAAGACGGTAAACTGACGTGTCCCTACATACAGACGGACGAAAGGCTGCGTGCAACTTTTTCCGCCTTCCTGTCGTATGCAGAAAAGAATCCCGGCGACTATGAACGGCTGTTGTCCTCCATTATTGTAAGTTAATCCAAACATTGTCTGTCATGAAACACTGGTTTTATCTGGAACCCTATACGTTCCTGTTCCGCAACGGCCACGAAGCGGTCGTTTACAATACTTTGAACGGGGCTTACCTGAAATGTCCCGAAGTACCCGAAATCGAGCATATTCTGGACGTGTGGGACGACGCGGCCAACGGCTATGGAATCCTGCTGGACGAGACAGACCTGAAAAAGCAGACGGTACGTGACTTTATACACGAAGTGAGGGATACTTTTTCGGGCGACTGCGTGGAGCACGTGTCGGGCACGGCATTGCCTTATCTGTTCAAACCCACTCTCTTCCTGAACGTGGAAATCCGTGTGAAGGAAGAGAAGGAGAAAACATCACTGGGAGAACACATTCTGGAGAATCTGAACGAAGTGACTCTCTTCTTCTCCGGAAAGTGCAACAAGGGATGCAGGGAATGCTCCGCCTATTTCCGGCAAATGGATCATTGCACCGTGTTCGAGAGGGAAGAGGAACTTCCGCGGGAAACGTATGTCCGCCTTCTCAGGCAACTCCAGCAGACCGGCATACAGAAAGTGAATTTCTGTGCAGGAGGAGACCCGATCGCGAATCGGAAATGTGTTTCGCTCCTGTCCGAATTCTCCCGGTCAGCGTTCAAAAAGCATCTATGGCTGGACGGTGCCTTCCTGAATGATGCGTACATCGATTTGAGTCAAGCGACCGACAGCGTGCTGGAGGTGTCGGTATGTCCGTCCCGGGACGGGGACTGGACACGCTGGATTCAGGAATGGCAGTATCCCGGCATCCGGTGGAAAGTACTTGTGACGGACGAGGCGGACATGGAACACATCGCCCATGCGGACATCCCGGAAACGGTATCCATGCAGATTTATCCGTTCTTTACCGGAACGAACTGGGATTTCTTCCGGGATTATGTATTTGTCAACAAAGAAGACCTGTTGGCGGAACCGGTCAGCCGAAAGACAATTTTCCGGCACCGGGCGTTGAACGACCAGTTCTTCGGCAAACTGTACCTGACCCCCGAAGGAGATATCTATCCGAACATGAACGGACATCCGTTGGGGAATATCCGGGAAATGGCCCTGAAAGAGGCTGTATACAAGGAAATCGCGGAGGGGGCATATTGGCTGAAAACCCGTCATGAGGCTGAACCTTGCAGGAACTGTGTGAACAGAGACCTGTGCCCGTCCATTTCCAATTATGAACTGGTGACGGGAAAGACGGACTTGTGCCGCATCTGAAAGAAAGGGGGCAGGAATGAACCGTTTCTCTTTCCCTCATTACGCCCAGCTTGACTCCATGGACTGTGGCCCGACCTGCCTCCGCATGATAGCGAAGTACTACGGGCGGAGTTATGCCTTGCAGACTCTGCGGGAGCGGAGCTACATCACGCGGCAGGGCGTGTCCATGCTGGGCATCAGCAAGGCCGCGGAGAGCATCGGGTTCCGCACGCAGGGGGTGCGCATCACGCTGGAGCAACTGGTGGAGGAGATGCCGCTGCCCTGCATTCTACACTGGAACCAGCGGCACTTCGTGGTGTGCTACGGCATCCGGGGGAAGGGAAGGAAAAGGAGGTTCCTGATAGCGGACCCGGCCAAGGGAAAGTATGAAATGGACGAGGAGGGGTTCCGCAAATGCTGGGCCGTGACACGGGAGGGCGGCGCGGAGAGCGGAACGGCACTGGCGCTGAGTCCCACGCCCGAGTTCTTCGGGATGGAGGACGACCGGCAGAAACAGGAAAAAAACTTGGGATACTACCTGCGCTACCTGTCGCCCTACCGGGCGCAATTGCTGCAACTGGTGACGGGCATGCTGCTGGGGAGCGTGTTCGCGCTGATACTGCCCTTCCTGACACAGGCGGTGGTGGACCAGGGCATCAGCCACAACAACCTGGACCTGATAGGGCTGATACTGGTGGCGCAACTGGTGCTGGCCGTGACGCAGACGGGGGTGGGGTTCCTGCAAAGCTGGATCTCCCTGCACATGAACACGCGCATCAGCATCACCCTGATATCCGACTTCCTGATGAAACTGATGAGACTGCCCCTGCACTTCTTCGACACGAAGCACATCGGGGACATCCTGCAACGCGTGGGGGACCACAGCCGCATACAGGCCTTCATGACCGGAAACACGCTTGCCACGCTCTTCTCCTTCTTCAACTTCATCGTGTTCGCCTGCATACTGGCCTGGTATGACCTGGCCATCCTGGGCGTGTTCCTCGCGGGGAACACGCTTTATGCACTCTGGATTGTGTTCTTCATGCGTTACCGGCGGCGGCTGGACAACGCGCGCTTCGCCCAGGCGGCCGCCAACCAGAGCAACATGGTGCAGATGGTGACGGGCATGCAGGAAATCAAGCTGAACAACTGCGAGAGGCAGCAGCGGTGGCTGTGGGAGAGCATACAGGTGAAGCTTTTCCGGATAAGCATCAGGAGCACCGCACTGGGGCAGGCGCAACAGGCGGGGTCGCTCTTCTTCAGCCAGACCACGGGCCTGCTCATCTCCTACCTGTCGGCGCGGGCGGTGGTGCAGGGTGAGATCACGCTGGGCATGATGATGTCCGTGAGCTACATCATCGGGCAGCTGTCGGCACCCGTCAGCCAGGCCATCGGCTTTGCGCAGTCGCTCCAAGATGCCAAGATCAGCCTGGAGCGGCTGAACGAGATACACAACCGGGAGGACGAGGAACAGGCGGCGGGGGAACGGCTGGACACGCTGCCCGACTACGACGCGCTCCGGCTGGAGGGCGTGTGCTTCAGCTACGACGGGGCGGACAGGGACTACGTGCTGGACCACCTGAACCTCACCGTGCCAAGGCACAGGGTGACGGCCATCGTGGGGGCGAGCGGGAGCGGCAAGACAACGGTGGTGAAACTGCTGATGGGCTTCTATCCGCCCGTCAGGGGACACGTGCGGGTGGGGAACACCGACCTGGGCGACCTGGACCCGCACCTGTGGAGGGCGCATACGGGGGCGGTGATGCAGGACGGGTTCATCTTCTCGGACACGATCGCCCGGAACATCGCGGTGGGCGTGGAGGAGATAGACAAGGAACGGTTGCTCCACGCCGTGGAGACCGCCAACATACGGGAGTTCATCGAATCGCTCCCGCTGAAGTACAACACCCGCATCGGCATGGAAGGCAACGGCATCAGCCAGGGACAGCGGCAGCGGCTGCTGATAGCCCGGGCCGTCTACAAGAACCCGGAGTTCCTGTTCTTCGACGAGGCGACCAACGCGCTGGACGCGAACAACGAGCGGGTCATCATGGAGAACCTGAACACATTCTACCGGGGGAAGACCGTAGTCGTGGTGGCCCACCGGCTGAGCACGGTGAGACATGCGGACCACATCGTCGTGCTGGACCACGGCCGGGTGGCGGAACAGGGCACGCACGAGGAGCTCACGGAAAAGAAAGGTGCTTATTATACGCTGGTGAAGAACCAGCTGGAACTGGGAGGATAGGCTATGGAAAAGGAGCGGAAGACGGAAAATGACATCGAACTCCGGAGCGAGGAGTTCCAGGAGGTGCTGGGGCGGATGCCTTCGTGGATGCTGCGGTGGGGCATGGGCCTGCTGGCGGTCGTGGTGGTCCTGTTGCTGGCAGGAAGTGCCCTGTTCAGCTATCCGGACACGGTAAGTACGGTCTTCACACTGACTACCCAGGACCCTCCCGCCTACCTGCCGAGTAAGGCGGGAGGACGGATAGGCCGTCTGTACGTGCAAAACGGGCAGGCGGTGAAGCGGGGGGACTGCCTGGCTACGCTGGAGAGCACGGCCCGCACCGAGGACGTGCTGTACCTGCACGAACGGTTGAAGGCGTGGAAACGGGAGGGAGCCAGGCCGGAACTGGCCGACCGGCTGCTGACGCGAAACCTTCCCCGGCTGGGAGAGGTGCAGGGTGCCTATTCCTCCTGCCTGACGGCCTGGGACAACTACCTGCAACACATGGGGGAGAACCGCAGCTACGAGACGCAGCTGCTGAACGCGGTGGCCCTGCTGGACGCCGCCCTGGCCGAATGGGAGAGCACCTATCTGCTGACGGCCCCAACGGACGGGACGGTGGCCTTCATGCAGCTGTGGAAGGAGAACCAGCTGACCACGGCGGGGGAGACGATGTTCGTGGTCGTTCCGCAGCGGGAGTCCGCTCCTGTGGGCAAGGCGTTGCTGCCCATGCAGGGGTCGGGGAAGGTACGGGTGGGCCAGCGGGTCGTCGTCCGGTTGGACGCCTTTCCGGAGCAGGAGTTCGGCTTTCTGGAGGGGCTGGTGGAAAGCATCTCGCCCGTGCCCGACGAGGAGGGGAACTTCGTGGTGGAGGTGGCCTTGCCCCACGGCCTGAAGACCCACTACGGCAAGGAACTGCCGGTGATGAAGGTGATGAGCGGCACGGCGGATATCGTAACGAAGGAAAGGAGCCTGTTGCAGCGGATATTGAAGATGAAAAGGTGAGAATCGGCCAAGAATTGTAAGGCGGTGAAGAGGGGGATGCCGTCTTTCGTTTGTTATTTTCCAACGTTTCCATTATCTTTGCAGGGAGGGCGAACCAATCGTCCTTGCCGGATGTTGTACACATATTATTAATGAAAGATATGAAAGGATTGAATTATTCATTGATGCGCATCATTTGCGCTTTGATTATCGGACTGCTGCTGGTCATGTTTCCCGCACAGGCCGGTGAGTATCTGGTGATTACCATCGGGGTGGTTTTTCTGGTGCCTTCGCTCGTCAGCCTGATCGGTTATCTGGTGCAGAAACCCGAACTGCGCCGACGTTTCCCTGTTGAAGGGGTGGGCAGTCTGTTGTTCGGCCTTTGGCTGGTCATCATGCCCGGTTTCTTTGCCGACCTGCTGACTTTTGTGCTGGGCTTTATCCTGATGATGGGAGGTGTCCAGCAGATGGCTTCGCTCATGGCGGCACGAAGTTGGATGAAGGTGCCCGGCGGATTTTATGTGGTGCCGTTGCTGATTCTGATAGCTGGCATCGTCACGCTGTTCAACCCCACGGGGGTACGTTCGACGGCCTTTATCATTATCGGTGCCACGTGTCTTGTCTACGCCTTGTCCGAACTGGTGAACTGGATGAAGTTCACCCGCCATCGTCCGCAACCGCAGGATGTGGAAGCCCTGAAGGACCAGGCGGAAGATGCCGAAATTCTGAACTGAGCGGAAAGACGATATAGAAACTTCAGGCACGGATTTTACGGAGGAAGGTGGAAACGCTGGTTCGAGTGTTTCCACGCATATCCGTGAAGTCCGTGCCTGATTTTTTTTTTGCCTATTGGTCTTACAGTGCAAGTTCTTCGTAGGGCAGGCCGAAGACATCGGCCACAGCCTTGTAGACCACTTTTCCGCCGGCCACGTTTACGCCGAGCGCCAGGGCGGGGTCGTCCTTGCAGGCCTTCTGCCAACCCTTGTCGGCCAAGGCTACGGTGTAGGGAAGGGTGGCGTTGGTGAGGGCCATGGTCGAGGTGAAGGGCACGGCGCCGGGAATGTTGGCCACGGCGTAGTGCACGATGCCGTCCACGACATACGTCGGCTCGCTGTGCGTGGTGGGGTGCGACGTCTCGAAGCAGCCGCCCTGGTCGATGGCTACGTCCACCAGTACCGTGCCGGGCTTCATCAGCGGAAGCATGTCGCGGGTGATGAGGTGCGGCGTCTTGTCGCCGGGGATGAGGACGGAACCGATGACGAGGTCGACGGTGGGCAGTTCCATGCGGATGTTGTGGGCCGAAGAGTAGAGGGTCTTCACATTCTTGGGCAATACCTCGCTCAGGTAGCGCAGGCGGGCCAGGTTGATGTCCGTTATCATCACTTCGGCGCCCATGCCGGCGGCCATCTGTGCGGCGTTGCATCCCACGATGCCTCCACCCAGTATCAGTACGCGGGCAGGGCGAACGCCCGGCACGCCTCCCAGCAGCTTGCCTTTGCCTCCCTGAGGCTTCTCGAGGAAGCGGGCGCCTTCCTGTACGGACATGCGGCCGGCCACTTCGCTCATGGGGATGAGCAGGGGCAGCGAGCGGTCGGGCAACTCGACGGTTTCGTAGGCGATGCAGATGGCTCCGCTTTCTATCATGGCTTCGGTCAGGGCACGGTCGGCGGCGAAGTGGAAGTAGGTGAACACTACCTGTCCGCGGCGGATGAGTTTGTACTCGGGGGCAATGGGTTCCTTCACCTTGACAATCATCTCGGCGGCGGCATAGACTTCTTCGAGGGTGGGCAACAGCTTTGCGCTCACGTTCACGTAGTCTTCGTCGGCAAATCCGCTGTTGTTGCCGGCCGTCTGCTGTACGTACACGGTGTGTCCCCGCTTGACGAGTTCGGCTACTCCGGCCGGCGTCATGCCGACACGGTTCTCGTTGTTCTTGATTTCTTTCGGTACGCCAATAACCATAATGTAAAGTGTTAGGGGTTAAACATGTCGCAATATAGTGAAAAAGCTGACAAAGTGTTTTCTCTTGGTGTATGTTTTGCAGCATTTCCGGCTTCCTTTCTTACGTATATGGTCGCTCTTCCTCCGGCTTTCGGACGGGGTTTCTCCGTCGGAAGTTTACCCTTTCTCCGCCTGAATGTTATATCTTGCGTGCTCAGATGTACATCTTAGCTGCCGAGATATATATCTGAGCACGCAAGATGTGCATCTGAGCGGCTAAGATATAGATTTCCGGCTGACTGAAGGAATGCTTTCTACGGGGGAAGGTAGGGGAAAGTGGGGAGGGAGGCTGTCGTTCCCTTGGCATCGGAAGTAAAAAGTCCGAAAACGTTGTTTTCGCCTTTTGTACTTCTCTTGGTTTGCACTGTCTTTTCATAAAATAGGCTGCACCTCGGAAGTAAAAAGTCAGAAAACGTTGTTTTCGCCTTTTGTACTTCTCTCGGTTTGCACTATCTTTGTAAACCTAAAATTGCTGCTGATGGTAAAACATTATATATCCTTATTAATATGGGTCGGATGGTTGTGCGGAGCCGCTTCGCTGAAGGCGGCGGTGCCGGCCGATTCGGCTTCTTTTGTCAATCCTTTCACGCATCCCATTACGTTCAGCGGAAACTTCGGCGAGCTGCGGACCAACCACTTCCACGGAGGGCTCGACTTCAAGACGGGAGGGGTGACGGGAAAGCCGGTGCGGGCGCTGGCCGACGGATACATCTCGCGCATCCGTGTGACGCACGGTTCGGGCTACGTGCTCGACGTGGTCTATAACAACGGCTACACCACCATCAACCGCCACCTGGAAGCTTTTGCGGGCGATATGGCCCGGCGGGTGGAAGACCTGCAATACGAGCAGGAGAGTTGGGAGGTGGAGATTGTGCCCGAGGTGGGGGAATACCCCGTCCGTCGTGGGCAGGTCATCGCCTATAGTGGAAATACGGGCTATTCGTTCGGTCCGCATCTGCATCTGGACGTCATAGAGACGGCCACGGACGAGTATGTCGATCCGCTGCCTTTCTTTGCCGGGCAGGTGAAGGACCACACGGCGCCGCGGGCACAGGGCATCATGCTCTTCCCGCAACGCGGACGGGGCGTGGTGAACGGCAAGACGACAAGGCAGGCTTTTGCTCTGAACCAAACGGCGGGCATCACGGCCTGGGGTGAGATAGGGGCGGGCATCCGTGCCTACGACTACATGGACGGGGTGCACAACCGCTACGGCGTGCATACGGTGATTCTCGAAGTGGACGGGCAGGAAGTCTTCCGCAGTGTGGTGGACCGCTTTGCTTACGACGAGAACCGCTACATCAACTCCTGGACCTACGGGCAGTATATGAAGTCGTTCATCGACCCCGGCAACCGCCTCCGCCTGCTGCATGCCTCCAACGGCAACCGCGGACTGGTGACCATCGACGAGGAGCGGCCCTACCGCTTTGTCTATACGCTGCGCGACGCGTTGGGCAACGAGTCGAAGGTGCGCTTCACCGTGCAGGGCTGTCGGAGCGACATCCCCGCGGTGGAGCATCGCGAGAAGTATCATTTCCGTTGGGACAAGGTGAACTACCTGCAGGAACCCGGCCTCGAGCTGGTGTTGCCCCGCGGTGTGCTTTACGAGGACGCTTACCTGAACTATACCGTCCGTGCCGACAGCGGCGATATCGCCTTCACCTATCAGCTGAACGACCGTAACATCTCCCTGCACAAGGCATGCAACCTGCGCATCGGGTTGCGCCGCCGTCCGTTGGCCGACAGCACGAAGTACTACGTGGCCAGCGTCAGCCCCAAGGGCCGCAAGTACAACATGGGCGGCCGCTACGTGGACGGCTACATGGAGGTGAAGGTGCGCGACCTGGCTACCTACACCGTCGCCATCGATACCGTTCCGCCCGTGTTGACGCCCGTGGGGCCGGCCGGCTGGGGACGCTCGGGCCGCATCGTCTTCAAGGCAAAGGACGCGCAGACAGGCATTGCCTCCTATCGCGGCACCATCGACGGGAAGTATGCCCTCTTCGGCAAGCCTAACTCGGTGAAGGGAGAACTGGTGTGCCGGCTCGACCCGCGTCGGGTGAAGAAGGGCGGCAGCCACGTGCTGGTGATGAGTGTCACCGACGGTTGCGGCAACGTCACCACCCGCCAGTACCGATTTGTATGGTAAAAAAGATAGATGGTTAATGATTAATGGTAAATGATAAATTAATTAATAAGTATCGATTATGAAGATTAGAAAATTGACCCTTGCCGTCGTTTGCATGGCGGCAGCCGTGGCCGATGCACTGGCCTGTACCAACCTCATTGTGGGCAAGAACGTGTCGGCCGACGGTTCGACCATCATTTCCTATTCGGCCGACTCCTATTCGCTGTTCGGCGAGTTGTATCACTATCCCGCAGGCATGCACAAGAAGGGGACGATGATTAACGTCTACGAGTGGGATACGGGCAAGTACCTGGGACAGATAGAGCAGGCACGCCAGACGTACAACGTGGTGGGCAACATGAACGAATTCCAGCTGACCATCGGCGAAACGACTTTCGGCGGTCGTCCTGAGCTGGTGGATACGACAGGTATCATCGACTATGGAAGTCTGATTTATCTGGGCCTGCAACGTTCGCGTACGGCACGTGAGGCCATCAAGGTGATGACCGAGCTGGTGCAGGAGTACGGCTACTACAGCAGTGGCGAGTCTTTCACCATTGCCGACCCCAATGAGGTGTGGATTATGGAAATGATAGGCAAAGGCCCCGGCGTACGTGGAGCCGTGTGGGTGGCTGTCCGTGTGCCGGACGACTGCATCTCGGCCCATGCCAACCAGAGCCGCATCCATCAGTTCGACATGAACGACAAGGAAAACTGCATGTATTCGCCCGACGTTATCTCCTTTGCCCGCGAGAAGGGCTACTTCAACGGGGTGAACAAGGACTTCAGCTTCTCCAAAGCCTATGCGCCGCTCGACTTTGGTGCACGCCGCTATTGCGAGGCCCGCGTGTGGAGCTACTTCAATATGTTTACCGACCGCGGCGAGGAGTTCTTGTCCTATATTCAGGGTACAACCGACGAGCCGATGCCCCTCTACGTGAAGCCCAACCGCAAAATCTCCGTACAGGACGTGAAGAACGCCATGCGCGACCACTACGAAGGCACGGCGCTCGACATCACGAAAGACTTCGGTGCCGGCCCTTACCACACTCCCTACCGCCTCTCGCCGCTGGAGTTTGAGGTGAACGGACAGAAATACTTCAACGAGCGTCCCATCTCCACCCAGCAGAGCGGTTTCGTCTTCGTGGCACAGATGCGTGAGAACCTGCCCGACGCCGTGGGCGGTGTGCTGTGGTTCGGCCTGGACGATGCCAATATGACGGTGTTCACGCCCGTCTATTGCTGTGCCACCCGTGTGCCCGAGTGCTACACCCGTGTGGACGGTGCCGACTACATCACCTTCTCCTGGAAGTCTTCCTTCTGGATATACAACTGGGTGGCCAACATGGTATATCCGCGCTACGACCTGATGATGGACGACGTGCGGGCCGTGCAGACCGAAATAGAGACTACCTTCAACCAGGCACAGGAGGGTATTGAAGCCGTTGCCGTGAAACTGTTGGAAACCGATCCGGCCAAGGCCAAGGAATTCCTGACGAACTACACCGTGATGACGGCCCAAAGCACTCACGACGCCTGGAAGCGCCTCGGCGAATTCCTCATCGTGAAATACAATGACGGCGTGGTGAAGCGCGTGAAGGACGGTAAGTTCGAGCGCAATGCCATCGGCCAGCCGGCAGGTGTCATCCGTCCGGGCTATCCGAAGGAGTTCCTCGAGGAATACGTGAAGCAGACCGGCGACCGATATAAAATTCCCGAATAATTTGTTTGTTCATTTTATCTGATTATCTTTGTCGGACTATAAAAAAGATAATGTTTTAACCTATAAAATAATAGAGTTTATGGAAAATCAAGAATTGATCAAAGTGGTTACCGAGAAAGCTCAGGAATGGCTGGGACCGGCTTTCGATGCCGAGACTCAGGCTGAAGTGAAGAAAATGCTTGAGAACGATGATAAGACGGAGCTGATAGAAAGCTTCTACAAGGATTTGGAATTTGGAACGGGAGGTCTGCGCGGTATCATGGGTGCCGGCAGCAACCGCATGAACATCTATACCGTGGGTGCCGCTACGCAAGGTCTGGCCAACTATCTGAACAAGTGCTTTGCCGGCCAGCCCGTTTCCGTAGTTGTAGGTCACGACTGCCGCAACAACAGCCGCAAGTTTGCCGAAATCTCGGCTGACATCTTCTCGGCCAACGGCATCAAGGTCTATCTGTTCGACGACCTGCGTCCTACGCCCGAAGTGTCTTTCGCCATCCGTCACCTGGGCTGCCAGAGCGGTATCAACATCACCGCCAGCCACAATCCGCGTGAATACAACGGCTACAAGGCCTACTGGGACGACGGCGCACAGGTACTGGCTCCGCACGACACCGCCATCATCGACGAGGTGAACAAGGTGAAGGTGGCCGACATCAAGTTCAACGGCAACAAGGAACTCATTCAGATTATCGGTGAGGATGTGGACAAGGCATATCTGGAGAAGGTACACTCCATCTCCATCGACCCCGCAGTCATCAAGCGTCAGAAGGACCTGAACATCGTTTACACTCCGCTTCATGGTGCCGGACGTACGTTGATTCCTGCCTCTCTGAAGGTATGGGGTTTCGAGAACGTACATTGCGTGGAGTCGCAGATGGTGAAGGACGGTAACTTCCCGACGGTGGTTTCGCCCAATCCCGAGAATGCCGAGGCACTGACACTGGCCATCAAGCTGGCCAAGGAAATCGATGCCGACATTGTGATGGCCAGCGACCCCGATGCCGACCGTGTAGGTATGGCCTGCAAGGACGACAAGGGCGAGTGGGTACTCATCAATGGCAACCAGACCTGTCTGCTCTTCCTCTACTATATCATCAAGAACCGTCTGGCTACGGGCAAGATGCAGCCGGGCGACTTTATCGTGAAGACCATCGTGACGACCGAGCTTATCAAGGCTGTGGCCGACAAGAACAAGGTCGAGATGCTCGACTGCTACACGGGCTTCAAGTGGATTGCCCGCGAAATCCGTCTGCGCGAAGGCAAGCAGCAGTACATCGGCGGTGGTGAAGAGAGCTACGGCTTCCTGGCCGAAGACTTCGTGCGCGACAAGGATGCCGTTTCGGCCTGCTCGCTGCTGGCTGAAATCTGTGCCTGGGCCAAGGATCAGGGTAAGACACTCTACGACGTGCTGATGGATATCTACGTAGAATACGGTTTCTCGAAAGAAACTACCGTCAACGTGGTGAAGCCGGGCAAGAGCGGTGCCGAAGAAATCAAGGCCATGATGGACAACTTCCGCGCCAACCCGCCGAAGGAAATCGGTGGCTCGAAGGTATGCGTGGTGAAGGACTACAAGACGCTGGAGATGACCGGTGCCGACGGCAAGGTGAACAAGCTCGACATGCCCGAACCTTCGAACGTACTCCAGTACTTCACGGAAGACGGCACGAAGATTTCTGTCCGCCCCTCGGGTACGGAGCCTAAGATCAAGTTCTACATCGAGGTGAAGGGCGAGATGGGGTGTCCCAAGTGCTACGCCGGTGCCAATGCCGATGCTGAAGAAAAGGTGAAGGCAGTGCGTGCGTCGCTGGGTATCTGACCTGCGGCCTGCGTTACGGCTAATTGACCGTTCCCCCTTTCCGTATGTTTCCCTTCAGTAGGGAAGAGCGGAAAGGGGGAACGTTTTTTATATCCCTGCCTGTGCAGTAATTGCTGCCTGCCTGTGTAGCAATTGCCGCCTGCCCGGGTAGTAATCGCTACCTGCCTGTGTGGTAATTACTATCTGCCCGGTCGGCGTACGAAGAAATCTTTCAGGGCTTGTCGCGCCCTTCGAGCCAGGCGTCGATGAGACGGCGGGCAATGCTCAGCTTGCGCGGCAATTCGGGCAGGTTGTTGCGGTGGTAGAAGGCGCCGGCCGTAAGCTCGTCCTCCTGCAGCTTGATGGTGCCACTTTCGTAATCGGCGAAGAAACCTACCATCAGGCCGCTGGGATAGGGCCAGGGCTGACTGTCGAAGTAGGTGATGTTTCGGATGGTGAGTCCCGTTTCTTCCATTACCTCACGGCGGACGCATTGCTCCAGCGTCTCGCCCGCCTCGAGGAAGCCCGCCACAAGTCCGTAGAAGGTACCGCGGAAGTTTCGGGCGTGCACCATCAGTATCTCGTCGCCGCGGCGCACCAGCACGATGATGGCGGTGGAGATAGGCGGATAGAGCTCATTGCCACAGCGGGGGCACTTCTTCATGATGTCGGTCTGCTGCTCGGTGGGCGTACCGCAGACGGGGCAGTAGCGGCTGTGCCGGTCCCAGTAGAGTATCTGGTAGGCCTTGCCGGCTGCCTTGTAGTCCGAAAGGGGCAGATGGTCGAAGGAGGCACGCAGGCCTGTCATCATCCATTCGGCGGTTTCGGCCACGGGATAGTCGATGGCAAATGCATAGACCTGTTCCCCGGTAGGCAGGGTGACGCAGTGCACCGTTTGCTCTGTGGCGGGGGCCACGGGCAGCTGTTCGCCTGTGGGCAGGGTGCAGGTGCCGTCGGGGTGTTTCTGTATCAGCAGCTGGTCGTTGTAGAAGATGCACCGGCGGGCGGTGCGGTCGCATTCCTGTTCGTTCATCGTTTCAGCAGTTAGGTGGGGTCAGAAGTTTACGTGTACACCTCCCATGAAGGTGGCCTTCGGCATGGGGTAGCCCGCGTTGATCTCGTAGCGCTGTGCCAGCAGGTTCTCGCCTTTCACGAAGAGGCTTGCAAAGTTACACAGACGGTAGCCGATATTCAAGTTCCAGAGTACAAAAGTTTCCTGCTTTTCCTGTCCCTGCGTCACGGAGGTGTAGAGGCCGCGGACGTACTGCACGCCGCTGGCGGCTGTCCACCGCCCCTGATGGTAGTTGGCGCCGACGTACAGTTTGTGTTCGGGGGCAGCCAGCACGGGATGTTCCATGTGCAGCCAGCTGTAGTTGGCGTTGGCCTGCCAGCGGGCGTTGAACCGGTAGGACACGGTGGCCTCCGTACCCCAGTTCTCAATGTGTCCCGTGTTCACGTTCTTGCGCTGGGCGGGGTCCACCTGTATGATGTTTTTCCCGTCGATGTAGTAGAGGTTGAGGCCGTAAGCCAGTGCGCCGTCGCAGAGACGTTGCGTGTAGGCCAGCTCGTAGCTGACGAGGCTCTCGGGCTGCAGGTCGGGATTCTTGGAGAACATGAACAGCTCGCGGATGGTGGGGTTACGGAAGCCCTTGCCCACCATGGCCTTCAGTTCGGCCTGCCGGGGCAGGTGGAAGGCCAGTCCGCCCTGGGGTATCCACTCCGTGCCCGTGTGTGAGTGATGGTCCACACGCAGTCCGGCGTCAACCGACAACCATCGGCCGATGTTCTGCCGGAAATCTACGTATCCAGCCACTTCGTCCAGCTGCTTGTCCACCTGCGGCTGCTTTTCGCCCGTGGCCAGTACCTTGTACCACGACTCGCCGCCGAAGTGCTGGTAGTCTATGCCGGCGGTGATGCGGTTGCCTTCGAAGAGGGTGGCGCTCTGGTACCACGACAGGCCCATCATGCGGTCCTTGGAGTTGAAGTGCGACGTCTGCGGCTCTTCGCCCGGATGGTATCCGTCGTTGATGCAGTGGCGTCCCCAGTTGTAGAAGAAACTCAGTGCTCCCGAGGTGCGGCGGTAGTGGTTTTCGAGGGCGGCCGAAGCCATGCCGCGGGTGATGCGCGAGTCGTTGTCGATGTAGGGTGCCGCGGTAGTGCCGGGGTTGGAGGCGTTGAAGTGGGTTACGTTGACATCGCCCCACAGCTTCCACCGGTCACTGAAGTCATAGCCCAGTTTGGCATAGCCGCCATACTGCTCGAAGTCCATATCCGGCCGGTGTCCGTCGCTGCGGTTGTACGAACCGGTGGTGATGCTGCTGAAGCGTCCGCGCTTCAGGCGGTTGGTTACCTCGGTTTGCAGGGTGTTGTAGGAACCGTATGCGGCCTGTACGTCGGTTTTCGAGCCTTCTTCCTCCATCTGCCGCGTGACGATGTTGATGACGCCGCCCATGGCGTTCGAGCCGTAGAGTACCGAGGCCGGTCCGCGCAGCACTTCCACGCGTTCGGCCATCATTGTCTGGTAGGCATCGGCTATGGGGTGTCCCATCAGTCCCATGTACTGCGGGTGTCCGTCGATGAGCACCAGCAGTCCGGCCGTGGGGCTGCCGCCGATGCCGCGCAGGCTCATGCCTCCGGCAGCGCCGGTGGACACGCCGTAGCCCATGATGCCGCGGCTGGTAGTGAAGAAGCCGGGCACCTGCTCGGTCAGTGTGGGCAGTACGGAGGGCTGGTAGTTGCTTTCCAGCTGCTTCCGGCCCACGACGGAGATAGTCATGGGCAGGTGGCGGATGTCGGTTTCGTTGCGGGTGCCGGTTACTACTACCTCGTCGATGGTCAGGTTACGGTCAATGCGTGTGGTGTCCTGCTGTCCCTGGACGGCAGGCGATGTCAGTAGCAGGAGGGCCAGCAGGCTTCCTGTCAGGTTCCGTTCTTTCATGCTTTTTTTCTTAAGTTGGCAATAAATTTTTCGATAACTGGGAAAATTTCTTTGGCCGAGTGGAGGTCGCGGCTGGCTTGTTCCAGCGGGCACCAGCCCGTATGGTCGCGGTTGATGATGTGGTCCACTACCTCGTCGCAGGTCACCATGGCCCCTGCCTCTTGCAGCAGCTGGAGAGCCGGCTGGCTGATGGTGTGTGTGTAGACTTCGCGCACGCCTCCCAGCACCATGAGCGAGGCTGCCGCCTTGCCGATGACCTTGTCGGCTACGGATGCGCCGTGCAGGAATTCGGGTTCCTGTACCAGCAGGTCATAAAGGTCGGCCACACCCCGCTGTGTGAACGTACGGATGCGGTCACCATTGGCTATCACGCAGGAGTATCCTCCTGCGTGAAGCATGTCTATGAGTTCTTTCATTCTTTGTCTTTTCGGATTACAGCGTTTCTTGTTTCAACTGCTCCACATAGCGGTCGATACGGTGCAGCTCTTCGGGAATATCAATGCTTTGCGGGCAGTGGGACACACATTGGCCGCAACCGATACAGTGGCTGGCCTGGCGCAGGCGGGGTACACTGCGGTCGTACCCGATGAGGAAGGCCCGGCGTGCCTCGCGGTAGTTGGCGTGCTCCTGCGAAGTGGGCAGATTGCCCTCGTTCACACATTTATTATAATGTATCAGTACGGCGGGAATGTCGATACCGTAGGGGCAGGGCATGCAGTACTTGCAGTCGTTGCAGGGGATGGTGGGGTACTGCTTCATCAGGTCGGCCGTCTGCTGCAGGAATTCCAGGTCGTCGTCCGTCAGGGGTACCAGCGGCGAATAGGTGCGCAGGTTGTCCTGCAGATGTTCCATGTAGGTCATGCCGCTCAGCACCGTCAGTACGTCGGGGAACGTGCCTGCAAAGCGGAAAGCCCATGAGGCTACGCTCGCTTCGGGGCCGCGCTGCTTGAGTCTTGCAATCAAGTGTTCGGGCAGCTTGGACAAACGTCCGCCCAGCAGCGGTTCCATGATGATGGCCGGTATGTGGCGTTTCTCCAGTTCGGCGTAGAGGTAGTCGGCGTTGACGTTGCGTCCCGAGGCGTATTTCCAGTCTACATAGTTCAGCTGAATCTGTACGAAGTCCCAGTGCACCTGGTCGTGCATGGCCAGTACCTCGTCGAACACATCCTTGGTACCGTGGAAAGAGAAGCCCAGGTTGCGGATGCGGCCGGCCTCGCGTTCCTTCATCAGGAAGTCTATCATACCGTTTTCAATGTAGCGGGCGCGGAAGGTCTCGATGCCACCGTTGCCGATGGAGTGCAGCAGGTAATAGTCGATGTAGTCTACCTGCAGCTCCGAGAACGAACGGTTGTACATGGCGATGGAGTTCTCGCGCGTATAGTTGGAAAAATTGGACAGCTTGGTAGCCACGAAGAACTTCTCGCGCGGATGGCGCTTCAAGGCGATGCCGGTCGATTTTTCCGACCACCCCTGTACGTAAACAGGTGACGTATCGTAGTAGTTTACACCGTGGGCCATGGCATAGTCTATCAGTTCGTTCACGGCATCCTGGTCGATGACGTTGCCGCCCTTTTCGGGAGCGGGCAGGGTGGGCCAGCGCATGCAGCCGTAGCCCAGCAGCGATACTTTCTCTTTGGTTTTCGGGTTTTCGCGCAGTGTCATCTTGTCGGTGGGGATTTCTCCTTCGGCCTGCAGGGAGGAGGAAGCGGAGTCCTTCGGTCCGCATCCGGCTAATACCGCGGTTGTGGTGGCCGTACTGATGCCTACAATCTTCAGGAACTCGCGGCGGGACATATCGTTGGAATGATTCTGGTCGTTCATAAAATACGAAGTTAGAGAAGTTAAGAAGTTATAGAAGTTAAAGGCGAGGTAAGGAGGGCAACCGATGCCCTGCTCACCACTCACCGTTTACCGTTCACCGCTCAAATAATCTTGTGCCGTTCGTGTCCTTCCACATAAATGGCGCTGAAGGGACGGGCCGGGCAAAGGTTCTCGCAGGCACCGCAACCGATGCAGCGCTCCGTGTCGATGGCCGGGAACTTGAGCGAATCGGGATTGTTGGGGTCCGACGGCACCATGGTGATGGCACCCGTGGGGCAATGGCGTGCGCAGTTGCCGCATTCCACCTTGTCGGTCTTCACCACGCAGTTGCGCTTGATCCATACGGCGTGCCCTATCTGGATGGACGACTTGTCGGCCACGGTGATGGGCTTGATGGCTCCCGCAGGGCAGACTTCCGAACACTTGGTACACTCGGGGCGACAGTAGCCGCGTTCGTACGAAGAGAAAGGTTGCATCAGCGTCATCAGGCCGGTAGAGGGACGCAGTACCTCGTTGGGGCATACCGACACGCAGAGCTGGCAGGCCGTGCAGTGTTGGGCGAAGTGACGGGCACTTTGGGCTCCCGGCGGCAGGATGGGTGTCTTGCGGCGGGGTATCTTCTTGTCTTCGATGGTAGCCAGTCCGCCGTCCACCTTCATCTCCTGGGCCTTCAGTACGGCAGCCGAGGCCGCCAGTGCCGTTGAGGCCAGGAAGGCGCGGCGCGAACTGCCTCCTTCGTCCTTCTTTCCGGTTGCTTCAGTCTTTGTTTGGGTCGGATGGGCATAGTGCAGGGCCTGGTGTTTGCACTTGTCCAGACAGTCCATGCAAGCCACGCAGCGGCTGTAGTCTATGCGGTGGTTCTTGACGTCGATGCACGAAGCTTTGCAGTTGCGTGCACAGAGGTTGCAGTTGACGCACTTGTCAGTATCGATGACCGGCTTCAGGTAGGCATATTTCGACAGGAAGCCCAGTACGGTACCTACGGGGCAGATGGTGTTACAGTAGGTACGTCCGCCTTGCCAGGCCAATACGACGAGTACCACCAGTGTGACGGCAGCAATGACGAACGTAGGCAGACTCTTCAGCCAGACGGTGGTATCGTAGAAGGCGTAACTGTCAGCCCGTTCGGCCAGATAGGCCAGCAGGTTGTTTCCCCACTGGTAGACAGGGGCGAACAGGTTGCCTGCGATGCGTCCGTACGAACTGTAGGGCGCCAGCAGGGCGACAAACGAATGTACGCCGGCTACCAGCGTGATGACGAACACGCCCAATACACCATAACGCAGCCACGACAGGGCGGGAGAATAGCGGTAGCGGTTCTTCTTGCTTTTCTTTGAGAACCAGGCCACAATGTCCTGGAAGACGCCCAGCGGGCAGATGACCGAACAATAGACACGGCCCAGCAGCAAGGTGAGAATCACCAAGGCCAGTACCACTCCCACGTTCAGTGCCAGCAGGGCTGGAAGAAATTGGATCTTGGCCATCCAGCCGAACCACGTGTGCAGTGTTCCCGTGAAGTCGAGGAACAGCAAGGTAATCAGCGTAAAGAATACGATGGCCAGTGTCAGTCTGATTTTACGTAACATAATAAAGTGTCTGTTTTTAGTAAGGTAAAATTGTCGTGTATCATTTTTCGAGTGATACGCTGCAAAAATAAGAAAAAAATAGAGAAACGGAGATACCAGAATTACGGTTATTTGTGCACATCCGTTTTTTTCTGGCAAAACGTCGGCCGGCAGTCGTGTGATGGAAGTGTGGAATGAGGTTCTGACGAAGCACTTCGTGAGGGTCCGACGAAGTGCTTCGTCAGGTGGTCATGCAGTGCTTCCTTAGGGGGTAACGAAGCACTGCATGAGAAGGTCACGAAGTGCTTCGTTACGACGGGTGGATGCAACGGCATCCGGAGGAAGGCTCAGAAAGCCTGTCATTGCATGGACGAGGCATCGAACGACAGGGGAAGCAGGTCGCCTACTTTCTTCACTTCGTAGATTCCCCGGCGTCCGTAGAGCAGGATGCGCATGGGTTGCCGGTATCTGGCCTCTGTCTCGAGCATCACTTGACGGCAAGCACCACACGGCGGAATGGGGTCGTCCAGAAATTCACCTTGCTCGTTTCGGGCAGCGATGGCCAGTGTCACCACAGCCTGGTCGGGATAGCGCGAGTTGGCATAAAACAGGGTGGTACGTTCGGCACAGAGCCCCGACGGATAAGCGGCATTTTCCTGGTTGCTGCCACAGACTACGGTCCCGTCTGCCAGACGGGCGGCGGCTCCTACCGAGAAATGGGAGTAGGGGGCATAGCTGCGGTGTGTGGCCTCGCGGGCGGCGTCTATCAGTTCGCGGTCGGCAGCAGTGAGTTCTTCGTATGGATAAATGCGGATGTCGATGTGTATATTCAGTTCTTTCATGGGGAGAGGGTTTATGTATGAATAGATTGGGTTTGGATGAACAATCAGATTGCACGTTTCAAGCATTTTGTATGCCTAACGCCTTCAATGCTTTTTTACGATCGGATGATAACAAAAAATTATCTGTGATTATGTCATAGTTCTCTTTATCCGTCAAGTATGGAGCGAATATTTTGATGACTTTAAATTTGTCGTCGTCAAAAGTGAAAAGAGACATCATGCGCGCACATTGTTTGCATGTGAATAGTCTGTCTTTTACACCCGTATGGATGAGTTTCATTTGTTCGCTTTTGAATATACTCGATTTGACTTGGTTATAAAATTCTTCGAAACGGTTGTCCGACATCGGCGGCCCTATAGGACTTGACGGACGTCCGATTCCGATGACGACCGAAGAAGGCGAGGAAGGTGTGGCGGATGCAACGGGTACTGGTGGTTGTCGTTCCGATGCTTTGAATGAGTCCAGATATATCAGTCGTTCATTCTCGAAACGTATGATGATGACTGTTGCCTCGTTGTCCAAGATGCTTGTTTTTTTTCTGTATTCCCATTCTTCGATGTCATAATCCAGACGGCGGTATTCAGGCTTTCCCAACAACTGGGTAATCTCTTGGGGGGACATACCTTGTTTAATTTGTCCCAATACATTGGATGAGGAATAGAATGCATTTGAACAGGACATTTGTAATAACAGGCATAAGGAAGCTGTTACTATACTGATATAATACTTACATTTCATTCCAGTTTTCAAAATTTAGGTTCGCAGGTTCCAAATGTAGTCAATTTAGCTTATTTATACAGCATCCAGAAGCTAATAAAAAGTAAAAGGATTGTTTTTTTCAATTCTTTTGCAGATTTTTGTGCCCGAATCAATGACAACGACATGAAATATATGTTCCGACTGTTGGCCCTTACGGCTCTTCTCGTTTTGCTTCTGCCTGTCCAGGCACAACGCAGAAACTCCCGTTACAACGAATATATCAAACAGTATGCTCCCATTGCGGTAGAGAAGATTAAGCTGCAAAAGATACCGGCCAGCATTACGCTGGCTCAGGGACTGCTCGAGAGCGGGGCGGGGCAGAGTGTGCTGGCCCGCAAGAGCAACAACCATTTTGGCATCAAGTGCCACAGCAACTGGCGCGGCCGTCGGGTGTATCACGACGACGATGCCCGGGGTGAATGCTTCCGTGCCTATCGCAATGTACGTGACTCCTATGAAGACCATTCCAAGTTCCTGACCAGCGGCGCACGCTATGCCTTCCTCTTCAAACTGAAGATTACCGATTACAAGGGTTGGGCCCGCGGACTGAAGAAGGCCGGATATGCCACCGATCCCTCGTATGCCAACCGACTGATAACGATTATCGAGGACTACGAACTGTATAAGTACGACAATCAGGGAATGGGCCGTCGTGAAGCCCGCAAGTGGGAGAAGGAAATCAAGAAGAAACCTTGGCTGCTCAATCCCCATCAGGTGTATATCGCCAATGGCTTGGCCTATGTAGTGGCTCGTGACGGCGACAGCTTCGAACTGCTGGGCGGCGAGTTCGACATCAGCTGGAAGAAGCTGGTCGACTATAACGACCTGCACCGTGAGTATACCCTCGAGGCGGGCGACATCATCTATCTGAAGAAGAAGAACAAGAGGGCACAGAAGCCTTATACCGTCCACATCGTGCGCGACGGTGACTCCATGCACAGCATTTCCCAGAAGTATGGTATCCGTCTGAAGTATCTCTACAAGATGAACCGCAAGGACGGCGAATATGTTCCCGAAGTGGGCGACCGTCTGCGGTTGCGGTAAGATAATTTTATTGCTTTTTGCGGACATTGTCCAAAATTTTATGTAAATGGAATTAGAGTTCAGTTTTAATTTTCTTTTTATATTTAGGTTTTGTTTTTATAGAAAATTTACAGCGGTGTGGCTTAGTGCGCCAAACAGGATTGACCCTTCCGCCATTTTGTCATTGCCCACTTTTGCTAAAATTAAGAATAAGGGGCAAAAGTCATTTTGAGCAGCCTCCTTGGGTTGTCAGTTTTCCTTCTTAGGCAAAGATTCTATGCTACTTAATCTGTACAAATCTTTATTTGTTATTATAGTATAAATGAGTATCACAAAATCTAACATTACCGAAGTGATACTCAATAGTAATGCAAATTGTGGGAACACAAACATTTCACAAACTGTTAAGCTAATAGATGGAATACTCACTACAGACTGTCACTATCACAACTCACCTCTCTTATGCGAAGTAAAGAGTGAATATCCGTCCACAATTATGTAACTATAACCTATGAATTCCAACTATGGATGCATTGATAAAGTTGTTACGATTAACGATGGTGTACATATTCTCTGCTATTATTCATCTGCTGTAACCTTTCTAGGTGTATTTAAACGTCCTTTTTGTCAATATTGTCAGTATAAATCTGCCAAACTGACATACTTTATTCGTTCCTTATCAGAGAAAAACTTGTATTGTTCGTTTGGCACGGCGTTTGTTCTTTCAGAAGCGTCTGCCGATGAGGCGGACAGATATAAACAGAATAATAACAAATAAAAAATAACGATCATGGGAAAAATTATTGGTATTGACTTAGGAACTACAAACTCTTGTGTTGCCGTATTCGAAGGTAACGAACCTGTAGTAATTGCCAATAGCGAAGGCAAGCGTACAACTCCTTCGGTAGTGGCATTTGTAGACGGTGGCGAACGTAAGGTAGGTGACCCCGCCAAGCGTCAGGCTATCACGAACCCGAAGCGTACAATCTATTCTATCAAACGTTTCATGGGTGAAAACTGGTCGCAGGTACAGAAAGAAATCTCTCGTGTACCCTATCCGGTAGTGAACGACAACAACATGCCGCGTGTTGACATCGACGGACGTCACTATACTCCGCAGGAAATCTCAGCTATGATTCTTCAGAAAATGAAGAAGACGGCCGAGGACTATCTGGGGCAAGAAGTTACGGAAGCTGTCATCACTGTTCCGGCCTACTTCTCCGACTCTCAGCGTCAGGCTACGAAAGAAGCTGGTCAGATTGCCGGTCTGGACGTAAAACGTATCGTGAACGAGCCGACAGCCGCCGCATTGGCTTATGGTGTGGACAAGGCTAACAAGGATATGAAGATTGCCGTATTCGACCTTGGTGGTGGTACGTTCGATATCTCCATCCTTGAGTTCGGTGGCGGTGTGTTCGAAGTATTGTCAACCAACGGTGATACTCACCTGGGTGGTGATGACTTCGACCAGGTAATCATCGACTGGCTGGTACAGGAGTTCAAGAACGACGAAGGTGCCGACTTGACTCAAGACCCGATGGCTATGCAACGTTTGAAGGAAGCAGCCGAGAAGGCCAAGATCGAGTTGTCTTCTTCTACTTCTACCGAAATCAACCTGCCGTATATCATGCCGGTAGGTGGTGTGCCTAAGCACTTGGTTAAGACATTGACCCGCGCTAAGTTCGAAGCTTTGGCACATGGTTTGATTCAGGCTTGCTTGGAGCCTTGTAAGAAGGCTATGAGCGACGCAGGCTTGAGCAACTCAGATATTGATGAAGTCATCCTCGTAGGTGGTTCTTCACGTATTCCGGCCGTTCAGAAGCTGGTAGAAGACTTCTTCGGCAAAGTTCCTTCCAAGGGTGTGAACCCCGATGAGGTTGTAGCCGTAGGTGCAGCCGTACAAGGTGCCGTATTGAACAAAGAGGCTGGTGTGGGCGATATCGTATTGCTTGACGTTACTCCGTTGACCTTGGGTATCGAAACCTTGGGTGGCGTAATGACGAAGCTGATTGAAGCCAACACGACTATCCCTTGCAAGAAGAGCGAAACCTTCTCTACTGCCGCCGACAACCAGACGGAAGTGACCATCCACGTATTGCAAGGCGAGCGTCCGATGGCTGCTCAGAACAAGTCCATCGGTCAGTTCAACCTGACAGGTATCGCTCCTGCCCGTCGTGGTGTTCCTCAGATTGAGGTAACTTTCGATATCGACGCCAACGGTATCTTGAAGGTATCTGCCAAGGATAAGGCTACTGGCAAAGAACAGGCCATCCGTATCGAAGCTTCCAGCGGCTTGAGTAAGGAAGAAATCGAACGTATGAAAGCTGAAGCTGAAGCCAATGCCGAAGCCGACAAGAAGGAAAAGGAACGCATCGACAAGTTGAACCAGGCCGACTCTATGATTTTCACGACTGAAAATCAACTGAAGGAATTGGGCGACAAGCTTCCTGCCGACAAGAAGGCTCCGATTGAGGCTGCCCTCCAGAAGCTGAAAGATGCTCACAAGGCGCAAGACCTGGCTGCTATCGATAGTGCCATGGCTGAACTGAACACTGCCTTCCAGGCTGCCAGCGCTGAAATGTATGCGCAGACGGGTGCTCAAGGTGGTGCACAAGCCGGACCTGACATGAATGCAGGACAATCTGGAGCTCAGAATAATAATAAACAAGGTGATAATGTGCAGGATGCTGATTTTGAGGAAGTCAAGTAAGTAACGATAAATAAACAATAAACATCCATAAGAAAAGGTGTGGAAATCAGACGATTCCACACCTTTTTTTGTTTTTATATTTGGTGTTTTTCTATCTATGTTTATTGTTTTTTTATGGTATAATTGTACCATATTTGTACCGTAACTTAATGGTAGATAATGTGACACTTAAAGAATATATAGTCTGAAAATCAAGGATATAAACAAGTAGTTTTTCCCTTGCTAATATTGAAAGGCGAATATTGGGATACATTTTTCTATTCATTAATTCCTAAAATATATTTAATTCGCTTATTTGTACCATATTTGTACCGCAATAAATTAGTAGGTAATGTGCAACAAATAATTATTAAATACTTAAATAGCAGCAAGTTATAAGTTCTTTATATTTCCTCATCAAAGAATGGCTGAAATAAAGTTAGATTGCTCTCTAAATTATAATCAAATATTACTCATTTTCTTGCTTAATAGCTTCATATATTCATCTGATCAGTCTTTGTCGTTTCTTGATTTTAATCTGTAATAATTTAATATTCAATAAGTTATTGTATGTCCTTACATTTTACGCAGTGCACTGAGTATTTTTACGCAGCGGAATTATAATCTTTTTTATATGAAATAGTATAGAAGTAACATTATAGTATTATGAGTAATCAGAAATCTGTTTTCTTTCATTATTGTGTTTGTTCATATATTCGTTTTCCAAATCAAGAAAAGCAGAGTATTATTCCAATATCGGATTATAATTTACATCAATTAACTTGTCTGCTACCTCTGTTTCAACTTTATGGCCATTTTTGTAAAGGCTGAAGAATCGCATTTCAGGACTTTCCTCAGGAGTATATTCTGCAATCATTGATAGCTTGTGTGACAACAGATAATCATGTGTGGATACAAATACCTGCACTTTATATTTTTTGGCGAGTTCCACAATGAGATCTACAATGATTGAAATCAAGGTAGGATTCATGTTTGATTCTGGTTCATCCCAAAACAAGATACTTTCTGGCTTCAACTCTCCATTGATACATAGATACAATATGGTAGCCATCTTTTGTAGCCCTTCTGCCACCAGATGTGCTTCGTATTCCTTGCCATCATCAATTATATAAAAGCGATTTCCTTTTCTTATTATACTTATATTACATTTTTTGTACTGGTGCAAGTATGTCCTGTACTTCTTTTAGAGCATCATTCTTTAAAGGTGCTACATCCATAGCTTTTGCAAGATCAAGATAGGTTTCATCGAACGAAATTTCTCTTTTTTCATATAAGCTAATGAAACCCTCAAATAGCGAAAACATTTCTCTTGGAGGAATATATATAAAATGCGGCCGATCTATATAAGTATTGTTGTCAGATTTTGCCAACGATGCCTTTTCACCGAAAGTACAGGTAAGTTCACCTGATTCCAGTGCTATTTTAACGGATGCGGATCCAGATTCATATTTGAATACTAGATGACATAGTGTGTCCGGCTTAAAATATCAAAGCAGTTTTTCCGTGAACAGATCTCCAAATTTATCCTTTGTCTTGGAGATTGACCGTGCAAAAAGCGAGTTTGCTTTCATCGAGGCTGCAAGAATTTCATTATATGGGTTTTCCCTGTGCCGTTGCGGCCAATAAAGACATTGATACCTTTACAGAAAGCAAGATTGCATTCTTAAAAGCATGTAAAGCTATTTAGATATAAACTTTTAATCATGATTACTGCAGATTAATCCTTGTGGGATACAATTTGTAAACTTAAGAAATTCTTTGTATCCGCCCAATTCCTTTTCACTTTTTATGACTATACTTATAGTTTCATCATTTCACCTGTGTTCATATTTTATGAATACGTCCGGACAAATGAACGGACATGGCTATAAACTTATAAAAATAATCTTCTATAAAAATGTTTTTTTATTAATTAGATATGTATCTTTGCAGATAAATCTGAAAAACTATGTATAGATCAGATAAGATTGGTCCATTGGCAGAATATGGTGACTTCTTCGGAAGAGAAAAGGAAATCCGCAAGGTAAACAGACAGCTTGATAGTAGCCATTCTTTTTACTGTCCGTACCCCGCCGCATTAGCAACTCTATATTGGCGAAATATCTGATAGAAAAGAAAAAGAATCAGAGGTGGAAATGTGTTTATATCGACCTGGAGGAAACAATCACAGAAGATAGTTTTCTTAACCTTGTAATTGAAGCCTTCTGCAAAAATGGTATTTGGAAACAGGTAGCTAAGGAATGTCCAAAAAGGGTTGGCTTCAGTACAGGAAAGAATAGAGAAGATTTCTCTCAGTCCTGTTCAATTTGATTTTTTGGAAAAAGAAGATCAGGAAGATTTCTTGAAGGAGCTAATCATGCACGATGAAGACACATTTATTGTCGTTGATGAATAGACTCTTTTCCTGGTGATTCTCAGCATGGGTGAAGACAGAACTGAAAAAGTGGACTTTATCCTCAACTGGCTTAGAAGCCTGCTACGGGTTAGCAAAACTAAAATCCATTGGCTGTTTTACGGTTTTTTAGGTCTGAAAATATTGAAATGAGCGATGAGTTTGTTGAGTATTCATATTGGAACATCCCTTATTCTATTTCTCAAAATAGGTAGAAGACTATGAGGACAAGATGACTTGGGAAGATATCGACACAGCTTATCGTAAGTTATATTCAGAGAATTATTTGAGCACATAGTCTGAGAGACTAGTCGAATATGGTGAATACGAGCTTCCTGCCCGGTAGATTCTGAAGCTACTTGCCACTCTACCGGAGGATATAGAACGGGAAGGTATGCTCAACAATTTGATGACAGGTCAGGATGCCTCAAAGATTGAGGCTGTTGATTATACTTTAAGCAATACATTATGAAGAAAGACGCTTTGCGTATGTTCCGCTCACCGCTTTTGAGGGATTATTGGTTTGACAGGTTTGTTTAATGATTAAATAGATGAATACAAGTACCAGCATATTGCATCAGCCTCCTTTATCTCTTGGTAATGGGATAAAGGAAGAGGCTGTTGTCATAAACAATGATATTTTTACGTCCATCTTCAACTATTTGTTAAAGGAGAACAGGGATAAAATCGCACAGCCCAATTTGATTATTGGTGAAAAAGGGAGTGGAAAGACCTCATTGCTCAAAAGGATGTATTTCAATATAGAGAACAGTGCCAAATGGCTTAAGCCGATTTTTATAGATGGAAAAAGCCTTTTCTCAACTGATGATATATGGAAGTTTTGTTCACAGCAGGATGATTCTTGCAGGACTGTCTTGTTGATTGACAATGTCCAGTACTATTTCGAGAGGACTGATAATACTGAGCAGTATAATTTGAGGGGAAAGCTCAATAAAGCCGGTGCACCTATTCTGATAGCGACAGCCGACAAGGTGCTGCCGGCATTCACCTGTTATGAGTCTGCTTTCTTCGAAGGATTTAAGATCTCTTATATACGGCCTCTTGTCGTCACTGATTATAGTATATTCGTAGGGTATGAGGCGGATATGACACGTTTGGAAAACCTGATGTCTTACTTGCCTAAGACACCCCGTTCTGTGCAGATTGCCGCAAAGATTATTGAAGATTCAGCAAGTCCCGAAATGGATATAATGCTTCTTTTAGACTATTTCTCTTTCTATTATCAGGCAAAGTATGATAGCTATGTAGTGCAGATTCAAAGAATTTTATCGGCTATTGCAAGGCCTGAAAATGGAGTCAGTCTGCAGGAGATCCGTCAGATGACAGGTCAAGATAACGGGAAGATATCCCCATATCTCAAACTGATGGCTGACCGGAAAATTATAGATAGAACATCCCAAACCCAACGGGGAGGTATATATGCCATTACAGACCCACTGTTTAAATTATGGTTGCAAACTAATGTATAATTCTTTTGAGAGAATGAATGTGATGTTTTTCAGTCCATTGTTTTCAATGTTTTCTAAAATCAAGTAAGTGACGATAAATAAACGATAAGCATCCATAAGGAAAGGTGTGGAAATTAGGCGATTTTCACACCTATTATGTTTGGCGTTTTATTTCTTTGTTTATTGTTTCTTATGGCTTACTTGTACCGCAACAAATTAGTAGATAACACGAAATAAATAATTATGTAAATTGTTAAACAGCAGCAAGTTATAAGTTCTTTATATCTTCTCATCAAAGAATTGCTGAAATAAAGTTGGATTATTCCCTAGATTCATTTAATGTATATTTGCTACTAATTGATTATCAGTACTTTATTATTAAAAGTAATATGTAGGTTTATGTATTCTATCTGTATTGTGATAAGTACAAATTTAACGTATTTAACCTTTGTTCGATTAAAAAGTCTTACTTTGTATGACTAAATACATCTGTTTTCTTAAATTTAAATAGAAAGCAATTCTCATTATGAAATGTTAAACTATTATTAAAGCGTAATTTCATTACAATATTTACTGAATTTGTTTCTGCTATAAAGAAAATAATTGCTAGATTTGTAATCTAATTACAATAACCGCATAGATATATGATAAGAGATTTTTGGGTAAAGAATTATCTTTCCATTCGAGATAAACAGGAGTTGAGTTTCTTGGCTAAAGGTCCTTCTTCTGAACTTGTTACAGAGGTTACCGAAGGGGTATTCTTGTACAAGTTGGGAATTCTGTATGGTTCTAATGCTTCTGGGAAATCAAATATGTTGATTGCTATAAATGAAGTCTTTCGTTTGTTAGTACTTCCAAAATCAGATGCGACCCAAAGAATAAACGGTAGTATTCCTTTCGTGCTTACTAAGGACGACCCCACCGAAATGCACGTTTCATTTTATGCCAATGGCATCAGATATGACTATGATGTGAGGTTCAATGATAAATACATCTTAAACGAAGCATTGTATTATTACCCAAACAAATCAAAGTCGTTATTTTATGAACGTACATTTGTTGGCGATAATGTGCAAGCAGAAATCAAGTTCGGTTCAAGTCTTAAGCTACTTATAAAAACACAAGAAAGTATTCGTGAGAATACTTTGAATAATCATAGTGTTTTGTCCGTTTGTAGAAAAGCAGCTCTAAAAGAAGATATTGCACAATTTAATATTCTTCATAGGTGGATTATGGAAAACTACCACGATGTTGATGGAGATGTAGAAAAAGGACTTGTAGAAATTCTAAAGGATGCTTATAGTAATTCTAAGAAACGTAAGTTTTATAACATTATGCTTCAAAAAGCAGACTTAAATATTTTAGAGTATAGGCCAATTGTGGAAGATCGCTATGTTCCTGCAGAATTTGTTGAGCGAATTCAGAATGAAAACATTCCGGAAGAGATGAAAACGGCGCTGCTTAAACCTACCTCTGACTCTGTTGCGTTTGTCAACCACTCGATAAATGGAGATTTCGAAATACCTCTCAAATGGCAGTCAAAAGGTACTCAAAAATATATACGCATTTTGGAGGCACTATATGATATGATCACAAGTTCTCATGTGTACTATCTTGACGAATTAGGTGAGGATTTACACTATGATTTGTTATATTACTATCTCAATGTTTTTATCTTCAACTCTGAAAAATCACAGTTGATTATTACTAGTCAAGAAACTACATTGCTTTCTCAAGACCTTATCAATGAGAATAGAGGTGTGGTATGGTTCGTGGAGAAGAACAAAGAGACCGCATCTTCTGAATATTCTCGTGGTGACTCTTTCGGGTTACACAAGAATCTATCTCTTTATAACTCTTATCGCATTGGGCGTATGGGGGCAAAGCCTGAGTTGGGCAGTATTTTTATAAATTTAGAAGATTGATATGGGAAATTTACGACAAACTGTACTTATTTTGGGTGAAGGTCCTACGGAATTTTTCTACTTCAAGTCCTTATGTGATGTATTCAAACGCTTGACTATCAAACCAGACTATCCCAAGCATACAAACATTAAGGAACTAGACGCTAAGATTGCGGATGGCGCGGCAATGGGCTATAGCCATATATTCTGCATAATCGATATGGACACGAAGAATGTGGAACCAGAGCGTTCTCAATATCAAAAATTGAAGGCGAAATACGCTAAGCCTATCAACAAGCCGAAGAAGGGAATATTTTGTAAGGTTGAGTTCTTTGAGACCCACCGCTGTACAGAACTGTTTTTCCTCTATTATTTTCACTATACTTCACGTTCATACGACGAGCAAGAACTGTTGCTTAAGGACTTGAACCAGAGTCTGAAATACCGTAAAACTATAGAGTTCTTCATTAAATGTAAGGGTTTACATTCGTATTTTGAACGCAACGGTGGTTCATTGGTTTCAGCAATAGCCAACGCAGACCATTCAATGGAGGAGAAGCAGACCTCGGGAAGAAATTATACATACTCTGAACTCGGAAAGCTAATGAAAGAGCTGAAGGAGCTGGATATGTAATTAATTATTACTGCAAATTGTATAGCCCTTAGTGCATTATGAGCAATAAAATTTGGAAATTTGATATTCTGATTGATGATAGTTTTGTTAACTTCAATCCAAATAGTGTTGAGACTACTCCAGACACTAATGATTTCCTTATTTCTTTGGTTAATGGTTTTGAGGAAGGACATTGGATGAAAAAGAATTTTCAGAGTTTCATCTACAATAATATAGCCGAAACAGCCCTTAAAGCAGAAGAAAGAATGAAAATCGTAGATAATAGCTATTCTTGTCTAGTAGAATCAGCAAAACATCTTAGGCTTATAGACAAGGACGGTGTAGATGAAGAAGTCAAGAAAAGAGACAAAGGGAGGGGGAGTGAAATTGCTGAAATTGTGCTGTATGGAATAATGAAGCATCATTTTAACGCAATTCCTGCAATTCCTAAAATTTACTATAAACAGAATGACAACATGAATGCTTTTGGGGATGACTCAGTGCATATTGTTCTCACTAAAGATAATGATTTTCAGATATGGTTAGGAGAAGCTAAATTTTATAATGATTTGGAGGATAAAAGGTTTAATGAGCCTATCGGCTCTATTGCTCAAATGCTAAATTCTTCTATCATTCGAAAAGAATTAGGAATACTGACAGGATTGAGTGAACTAGATGTGGTGTTGAGGGATACTCCTGAGATACTTGCGAAGGTAAAGAATATATTAAAGAACTTTACATCTATTGATGAAATAAAGAAAAGATTACACGTTCCCATTCTACTATTACACGAGTGTGAAATTACTAATTGTGCAACGACGTTAAGTGAAGAATACAAGAATAATATTGTTACCTACCACTATGATAGAGCAACGAGCTATTTTAAAAAGCAAATAATTAAATTCAAAGACTATGTGGATTATGATAAGATAAATTTCCATTTGATTTTATTTCCAGTGCCGAATAAAAGTGAGATAGTTGAATGGTTCATATCACGTGCTAAAACATTACGAGAAGATGCCCAATGACGATATTTTTGTAAGATGTTCAGAGATAAATGATAAGTTGAGCGATGGTCGTGTAAGCGAAGCTCGTTCGATGGTAATCAAATTGCTGGACAGTTTAGAGAAGCATAATAATTTCTATATGCCACTCATCAATCATTTAATCAGGGAGGTTGGACTCTATCCTTACATGAATCCCCAAACTGCCAATTGGGAGGATCGTTTTGCATACGAGGCCTTCAAAGTAAATATTGGAGAAGAGGAGAAATGTACCTTGCATTTAGATCAGTCACTTGTACTGAAGCGACTATTGTCTGGTGATAGTATTGCGGTAAGTGCTCCTACAAGTTTCGGTAAAAGTTTTATTATTGATGCATATATAGCCATCAAGAAACCCAATATTGTGGTGGATATTGTACCGACAGTAGCACTCGCAGACGAAACGCGTAGAAGGTTGACTCATAAATTTGGAGCTGAATATAAGATTATTACAACAACCGATGCTATTGTTGCAAAAAAATCAATATTCGTATTTCCTCAGGAACGCGCTTTTGCATATATACAGGCTTTAGAAGTAATCGACATATTGATTGTTGATGAGTTCTATAAAGCAAGTGCAAAATTCGATGACTCTAGAAGTTCAATTCTATTGAATACGATGATAGAGTTAGGAAAGAAGGCAAGACAACGCTATTATCTAGCCCCCAATATTAGTGAGCTCCCAGACAATGTGTTTACAGAGGGGATGGAATTTCTGAAGCTTGATTTCAAAACAGTTGTGACCCAGGCTAACAAGATGTACCGCAGAAAACCACAAAATGTGGATATGGATACATTTAAGAGTACGGCTTTAAGACAGTTGATTTGTCAGAATATAGGTAAGACGCTTGTTTATGCCGGTACTTATTCCAACATTTCTACAATATGTGATATTCTCAAAGATAGCTTACCCGAAAGAAATTCGAAAATCTTGAATGCATTTTCAGAATGGATTGCAAAGAATTATGGTAGCCAATATAAATTGCATTCTTTGGTAAAGAAAGGTATCGGAATACATAATGGTCAGATACATCGCTCGTTAAGTCAATTACAGGTAAAACTTTTTGAGAGAGAAGATGGCTTGACGAACATGGTTTCAACCTCATCAATAATTGAAGGTGTAAACACTCAGGCAGAAAACGTGATTCTCTGGTCGGTAAAAAATGGTGCTTCAAGTATTGATTATTTTACATACCGAAATATCATTGGCAGGGCAGGACGTATGTTCCGATATTTCGTGGGGAAGGTATATTTATTGGAAATGCCACCTGAAGCAGAAAATACAACGTTAGAATTAGAGTTTCCTGATGATGTGGTTCGCAGTCTGGATGGGACTAATCCTGGAGTGAGATTGAATAACCAGCAATTTCTATTGATTAAATCATATCAAGATGAAATGGCAACTTTACTAAGTCCTAATATTTGGAATAGTCTGTATAGCAATCCTCAAATAAAATCTTGCAATCCTACATTACTAAAGGCAATTGCATCGAAAATCAAACAGAATCCCAACTGGCCTCGTAATTATAATGCTCTGACACGCAGGAACACATGGGATTGGAGATCTGCTATAGAGGATGTGATAGACATTACCAATATTAGACGTAAAGGACAAGTAAAAACCTATGCTTGTCTTGCAAGCAACGGATGGTTTGTGACAATTCCGCATATTTACAATCAAGTTAGCAAATACGGCATTACAATGGAGGATATGTTTGATTTTGAACGTAAAATTTCTTTTAACTTTGCTTCAGTTCTTTCCGTCATTAATATAATAAAGCAAGCCGTATATCCTAACACTCCTGATATCTCTGAATTTATTCATCGTGCATCGAACGCATTTCTTCCGAAATTAGTATTCCAATTAGAAGAATATGGTTTGCCCAGAATGATAAGCAAGAAGATACATTCCTCTAGGATAATTAATCTAGAAGATGACAGTATAGAAATCTCAACTGTAATAGATAAGTTTAAAGAAATCGGATTAGACAATCTTTTAGTATCTGTAAAAGGGCTAGATGACTTTGATAGATTTATCATCAAGTATTTTTATCAAGGGATAATGTAATATTGGTCATACATAGCAGATTCTACAAGATTTTTAGAATCATGCGATTATAAGCAATAAAGACAGTTTACGTATAGAAATCTATTACTCGGCTGCTAATGTAGAGATACTACATTGTAGTGTTGGCTCTAGTGATGAGTTGATTATGCAGAACCTTACTTACTCCACAAATCATAAGGTAACGCAATTCTGCGACAAGCTGTCGCAATTTTACTATGAGGTGAGTTGGTTTAGGGAAAATTGGGTTATATTGCTCTACTGTATTCATTACTCATTGATTGAGACCTCTATGAAACTACCTTCACAATTAAAAAAGTAAACTTATTGGTAATCAGTATTGTAAATTCTATATTTCTTGTAGATTTTAAGTTTTGCAGAGGTCTCTAATTATCAATACTTCATTGTTAGAAGGTAGAAAAGTGGATTTATAGGTTCACATGCATTCCGAAAGATTGAGATTTAACGCATTTGACTTTTATTCATAGGAAATCATGCTTATATGCTTTCAAAATCAGCTTGTCTAAATGTGATTATTCTTATTATCACGAAATAAGGAAAGGTCACCCTTGAAAAAGAGCACTTTGGAAAAAGCGCTGAAAAATTTGATGAAACGGACACTGTCCAGAATTTTGTGTAAATGGAAACAGGATTCAGATGTAATCTTCTTCTCATATCTGGATTCTGTTTTTTATAATAAGCATAAATTGGTTCATAATCAAGATCCAGCTATTTTATGATACAATGTATCATTCATAATTAATATCAGTTCATGAGTTCTGAACATTAACAATATCGTGAACGTATATAAGCAGGAATTTTATCTTGTTCTATGAAAGACAATCTTCCTTCGTTATATAGGAAATTAGTTTGGACTGCCTGATATTTCCTTTAGCAAAAACACCATGAGGACAAAAAAAGCCACAAGAACGATGTTGTATCTCTTCATTTATGCGTCAATTATAATATGCTTGCATATCTAAAATGAGGCAAGATCTTGTTTTCACTTTTCGAGCAACTTGAAAACAGTTTAGTTTGGTTTATTTCTTTTATATATAGATACTAAATTAAACT
>ENA-UONW01000959-UONW01000959.1-human-gut-metagenome-genome-assembly--contig:-CS52-NODE-959-length-38762-cov-4.936316_pt1 | contig 38762 bp, 31 predicted proteins | sample MGYA00242463_ERZ724010 | MGnify/ENA metagenome assembly ERZ724010 | reverse complement strand
CGCGGCTTCGGCACGGTCTGCAAGGTCGTGCCGGTGACCGACGGCGCGCTCTATGCCGGACTCTCCGCACGCGCAGGCGATGCCGCATTCACGCTCTATACGGTTGAAGAGCGCGGTGTGCCGGGCGCGGGTGCATATTCGGCAACGCTGCCCGCCGCCGACGGGCGTCTGCTCTATCGCATGCGCGGCGCGTTCATCACGCCGATCGACACCGAAATCGGCGACGACGGCAGGATGCACGTCACTGCCCTGCCCGGCGACGGCTATGTCTATGCCGATGCGCCGATCCTCAACCGCGGCGATGTCAACAGCGACGGCAAAGTCACCCTTGCGGACGCCATTCTCCTCCTGCGTTATACCGCCGGGCAGTCCGCCGACACCGCTTTTGATGTTGCGGCAGCCGACCTCGACGGCGATGAAGCCGTCACCGTGCGCGATTGCCTCCTGCTCCTGCAAAAACTGATGAACAGTTGAAACTGCAAAGAAAAAGCAAGCGATGATCGCTTGCTTTTTCTTTGCGGCGACGCGGGGCAAACACCTCATCCGTCACGCTTCGCGTGCCACCTTCCCCCACCGGGGAAGGCATGGATAAAACGGTATAATTGCGGCGGGAGACAAGCCCCCGCCCTACGGAAATAGCGATGCGCTATGAATATTTTTTTGCGAATCGGTAGGGGTCGGCGCCCTCGACGACCTGTTGTCATGACTTTGGTAACATTTTCAGCCCCCTCGATGAGGGGGCTGTCGCCGAGAGGCGACTGGAGGAGTTTTTGCAGAGGTGCAAAACTCCTTCCACCGCTAACGCGGTCCCCCTCCCTCACCGAGGAAGGTAAAAAAGTTAGATTGTGCACGATGCGGGTCGTCGTAGGCGCCGCCCCCTACCGGGTAAGTGCGTGAAGCGCCCAAAGATAAAAAGAGCGCAGCCTTTCGCTGCGCTCTTTTGTTCTGCCGCAAATAAATCGCCCGTACTTACGAGGCGAGGGCACGCTCGAGCCATATCACCCCGATGTCCATTGCCTCATACAGTCCCTTTTTCTCCCCCTGCTTGATGATCCGGTCCGCGAAGGACTTGGTCTTGTCGGTGGAAAGAATCTGGATGAGCACCTTATCCGGAATTTCGGTATCGCCGAACTTTTTGTACGACATGATGAGCATATACAGAATGCACTTATCGGTCATATTGCCGTAGCAGATGGTGTCGTTCTCGCGAACGAAGGCTCTGCCCTTGTATTCAATGTAATTCACTTCTTCTGCCATTTCCGCACCTCCTCTGAAATATTCAACACTTATATTGTACTATACTTTGCTTTCCCTGTCAACCGCTTTTGTGCCGAGTGACAAAAGAAATTCGGTTTCGGCAGGGCGGGAATTGTCGATTTTGCCGTCAAAGACGGCGAAGAGCACATCTTCCAGCGCCCTCCCGATCGCTGCACCGGCAAACCCTGCCGCGCGGGCATCGTCACCGTTCACCCGCAGATCACCGATCGCAAAGCAGTTCTCCCGCGCAAGCAGATCGTCAAGCTGCATCGGCAGTGCCGCAAGCCCCGGCAGCTCCCCGGCAAGCACAAGCGCCGCATCACGTGCAACATCGGCACCGTTTGCAAAGACAAAACGACGCAGAGCGGGCGCGTCAAGCGCGGGGGCTGCGGCGTGCAGAATGCCCGCCGTGCGGCGCAGAAATGCCGCAGAAGGTTTGAGAGACGCGATGTGTGCCTCCGCCTGTGCATCCCCGTAAAACAGCGCAGCAAACCGAATATCGGCGCGTGCCGGCAAGGTTTGCAAATAGGCAAGCGCACGGCGATTGATCTGCGGTGCGTCAAACAGGCTGTCAAACACGCCGCCGTCCGCCATCTGCGTGAGCGCTTCCGCGGCATGCGGCGCACAGACAAGTTTGGTCAGCTCGGCGCAGATACGCTCCCGCGAAACCATTCGCAGCCGCGGCGCCAGCGCGATTGCCGCCGCAAGCGTGGTAGGCTCGATCGCGAAGCCGAGCTTTGCTGCAAAGCGGAATGCGCGCAGGATGCGCAGCGCATCCTCGTTAAAGCGGGTCACCGGGTCACCGACGGCACGCAGGCAGCCTGCGGCGAGGTCTTCCCTGCCGCCGTAAAGATCGACGATGCCGCCGTGCACGTCCATCGCGATGGCATTGACCGTGAAATCGCGTCGGCAAAGATCCTCGGCGAGACTGCGCGTGAAAGCGACGCTGTCGGGATGGCGACCGTCGCTGTACGCTCCCTCAGTGCGATAGGTTGTGATCTCCACGGGCATGCCGTCGCGCAGCACCGTGACTGTCCCGTGCTTCAGCCCGGTCTCAATGACCCGATCCCCGGCAAAGACACGCTCAGTCTCATCCGGCAATGCAGAGGTGGTGACATCAAAGTCGCTCGGCGCCTGCCCGCGCAGATGATCCCGCACGCAGCCGCCGACCAGATACGCCTCATATCCGCCCGCCTCAAGCTGCCGCAGCACATATTCGATTGCCGCCGGAATCCGCATGCGCACACCTCCCCGCAGATAACAAAAAACCGAACGTGCTGCGTTCGGTTATGGTGACCCGTGGGAGAATCGAACTCCCGTTACCGCCGTGAAAGGGCGGTGTCTTAGCCGCTTGACCAACGGGCCTCTGGTAGCGGAAGTTGGACTTGAACCCACGACCTATCGGGTATGAACCGATTGCTCTAGCCAGCTGAGCTATTCCGCCATAGCGACGTCTCTCTGAAACATCGCGAGTTTTAGTATACCATAACAGGCGCGGCTTGTCAACAGTTTTTTTCAAAAACCGCTGCATTTTTTCAGAAAAAGCAAAGGGAGCGACCGAATGGGTCGCTCCCCTGTTTTCAGTTTCCGATTCAGCCGATTTTGCCTTCGATCGTGTCCACGCCGCGGCGGAAGACCGACCAATCCTCGGTCGAACGCAGCGTCTCCATGCGGAAAGCGCAAGGCCACATGACCAGCCACTCGGAGGGATTGAAGGGCGGCAGCGAGGGTCTGCCCCAACGCGTCTGGAAGACCGCCTCATCCTGGCTGCCCGCGGGTCTGACCTTGCCGCGGATGCAGAGCGTACCGTCCGAAATAAGCTGCGATGCCGCACACCACAGTGCCGTGCCGCGCTCCTGCCACTGCTTCTTTCCGGTGATTTCATACAGCTTGAGGAAGCCGCGGACATCGCGCAGGCAATACTGGTCAACCGCATTGTGCGCCGTCGAAACCGCCGTGATACCGAGCGTGTCGTAGCCGATCTGCGCAAGTGTCGTCTCCTCCGGGTATTTTGCGGTATAGTGCATCATCCAGGTGCTGATATACCACGCCACATCCTCGGCGCAGGCAACGTACTTTTCATCCTTCGTGGCATCGTAGAGTGCCAGTGCAGCCTCAAGCAGCGGCGATGCAGACTCCTTGTCGATGCAGTAGGTATCGAGCGCGCCCGCGGTTGTGAAGCCGTTGTCGCCCAGTTCCTTATAGTAGCAGTCAAAGGCGCGGATCGCACTGTCGCGATACTTCGCATCGCCCGTGCGCTTATAAGCCTCCAGCACCGGCGGAATCAGAAATGCGCCGATCGTACCGTTCTGCTGGCGGACACTGCCGTCCTTGTTCCAGCTCTTTGCAAACTCGCCGCTCTCCTTCTGATGCGAGACGACGAAGTTGACCATGCCCATGGCATAGTCGATGTATCCGGGACGCGGTGTGCCGCACTTCTCCATCAGATCGGCAGCGAGGAAATACTGCGTTGCGCCCTGACCGAGGTTGCAAGCGTCGATCGGAATATCACGGGTCTGATCGACCGGCGCGCCGTCAAACTTGATCTGCACAAGCCCGTCGACGCCCTCGAGCTTCGTATACTTCGGCCATGCGTCAAGACACATGGAAGCCTTCTCATAGGCGTCCTTGTCACCGGTGCGCAGGTACTCATACAACAGCGTATTGGAAGCAGACGCACTCTGCCCGACCCAGCCGAGCTCATACTTAATCTGATCGCGCTTTGCATAGAAGCAGGTGGACTTATACCACTGCAATCCGCGGTTGAACGCGACAAAGCCGTCTTTCTCCAGCGTCCAGAGCGACTTCATGAATGCGATGCTGTAACGCCACATGTCTTCGGGCTGCATCGGTGCGGGCAGCTTGTGCCCGTAGAAACGCCACGCAAAGTCGAGCAGCGAGCGGATCTGATGGCGGCGCGTCTCCACCGGAAACGCGACGAGGATCGCCTCAAAGGTGTCGCGCGGCTCCATCGTGCCCATGTACGCGTCCTTCCACTCGTGTCTGCCGAGCATCTTGGGACCTGCCTGCTCGGGCCAGATCAGCGCATGGCGCTCCATGCCGCTCTCGACCTTGTACATCGAGCAGGAAGGGGTGTCATCCTGCACCGCCATCATCGCGACAGCATAGTCATTGTCCATCTCGGTATAGGTGCAGGCGGGGATCATCACGCGATGCCACTCATAGGTCCAGGGTGTGCCCTCAAAGCTGTCACCGACATACTCCTCGCTGTCCCCCCAGCCGTTTCCGTTGTAGTTGACTGCGGGAACAACCGTATAAAGCGGTGCATGCGCCGTATCAAACGCCAGCTGCATCTTGTCGGTGGGCGCATTCAGCTTGCGCGTCCACTTATAGGCACCGTCCTCAATCTTTTCAAAAGAATCGGTCACATCGGCGCAGGTGGGAATCGTCAGCAAAACGGTCTTGCCGTCGGTCAGTTCAAAGAAGTCGCCGTTTCGCTTCATCTCAAATTGTTTCATGAATCTACCTCAATATGCGAAAATTGTTTTTTACGTTTTCTATTCTACCACACCGAAAAAGCGCTGGCAAGTCCAAAACCACATTTCCGATACCAAAGATTTCAACCGATTTGCGAAAAAAGTTGATTGCTTTGCGTTGCTTCTATGAAACTTTATGAAAAGTATGTGTATTTCCCCAAAAACGAACGGAAATATGGTATACTGATATGCGGAGGGCTTGACATGAACATTTTATTTTTTCTGCACCCGAAAAGCAGCGTTACATATCTGACGATGGGCAATTCCCTGCGACAAGGCATCGAAAAGATGCGCGCCAGCGGTTACACAGAGATCCCGGTCATCGACAAAGAGGGCAACTACGCCGGAACCGTGCGGCAGGGCGACTTTCTCTGGAAGATCATCGACAGCGGCAGCGCCGATCTCCACCGCGCCGAAGATGTTCCGATCGACGATATTGTGAGCCGCCGTATCGCGCCAGTCTCGGTCAATACCACCATGGACGAGCTGCTCGCCAAAGCGATCGATCAGAATTTCGTCCCGGTCGTGGACGACCGCGGTTCGTTTACGGGTATCATCACGCGCAAGGACATCATTCAGTATTTTATGGATCAGCAAAAGCAATAACGCGAAAAGGCACTTGCAAAAGCAAGTGCCTTTTTGGTCTGCACCGAATGTGACACACAGAAAGTTCCCGCACCGCCGGATTTGGATACGCAATGCATGATCATCGACGCAGCTGTATTTCCATACTGCAAGTCGATGATCGCGCATAGAAAAAGCACGCTTTCGCGTGCTTTTTCGGTGTGTGCCAAATCCAGCGGTGCTGCTTTAACCGACGATACCGGAACGCTCGATACCCTGTACCAAGAACTTCTGGCAGAAGAGATACAGAATAACCAGCGGCAGGATGATCATCAGTCCGCAGGTGTTGTTAATCGCTGCGTAATACAGATCCTGACCTGCGTAGGTGGTTTCCAGCGACTTCGGAATGCCGACGATGTCGGGCATCAGGGTAATCTTGTTCGTGGAAATGAACATGTTGGTATAGAAGTCATCAGTCCACTGCCACGAGAACGCGAACAGAAAGATGGTGATCATCATCGGGATCGACAGCGGCAGGATGATCTGCACAAAGGTGCGGAACGTGCCCGAGCCGTCGATGTACGCACTTTCCTCCAGCTCATCGGGAACGCCGCGGAAGAACTGGCGCATCATGAAGATGTACAGACCGTTCTTGAACGCAAGCCCCGTGATCGACAGGATGATCAGCGGCCAAAAGGACTGCGTGAGCTGAATCGAGTTACCGGTGATTGCCTGAATAATGCCCTTGTAGCCGAGACCCTCGAAGATGCCGAAGAAGTCGAACAGATCGAAGTAACGGAACTGCATGAACATGGACAGGTATACCGTGCCGTGCGGGACGACCATCGTCAGAATGACGGCAGCCATCACAAGGTTGTTGCCCTTGAACTTGAACTTCGCCAGACCGTAACCGACGAGGCAGGCGACAAAGGTTTGCAGAATTGCCGACGACGCGGAGAGGAACAGCGTGTTGAAGAACGCGGCAACATAGTTGTTCTCAATGAAGATCGCCTTATACTGATCGAAAGTCGGATACTTCGGGATCAGCATGACCGTGACATCAATGAAGTCATCGGGGCTCATGAATGAAGCCGCGATCTTCGTGAAGAACGGGTACAGCACGATGTAAGAGACGCCGAGCAGGATGATGAAGCGGAACAGGTAAACCAGGATGCCCGTGTAGAACGCCCAGTTGCCGAATTTCGCCTTCAGTCTGTCCTTCAGAGGAGTCCGGTCAAAGTCGACCTTGATCTTGTTTTTGGTTTCTTTTTTAACCTTGGGTTGTGCATTCATGATTGACTCCTCCTTTCTCAGTCTTTCTTCTGGTAGAACACGAACGCCGACATGATCGCAGCGACAATCGCCAGAATCAGAATAACGACGAGGAAGTACATCCACGCCATTGCCGACGAAACGACGTTGCCGTTCGGCTGCGAGTAGACGCTGTCGATCAGCTTCATGACCGCATTGGAGTCCGAAGTGAAAGCGTCGATGATGGTATAGACCGCGTTGACTAAGATCATCGGGCTGATCATCGGGAAGGTGATCTTCCAGAAGGTCTCCCACGCGGTCGCGCCGTCCATACGGCAGGACTCGTAGATCGCAGGCGAAATGGACTGCAGACCCGCAAGGAAGATCAGGATCTGTACGCCGGAGCGGTTGACGATATTGGAAATACTATCAACCGCGCTTGCGACATACTCGACAAGCTCGGTACCGACCTTCATGTTGGCGAACAGCGCCTCCAGGTCGATCGCCTGGGAAAGCTGTGCCGCCGCGCTCTCGCCGGTACCCATATCAATACTCTCGTCCGAGCCCATGAACTCGGACAGGCTGTTCTGCGCGTCGATCGACTCGATCAGACCCGTAGACAGGATGACCGGGACGAACAGGATCGCACGGAACGCCGCTCTGCCCGCGATCTTATCGTTAAGCAGAACCGCGATGAACAGCGAGAAGATGACGATGGACGGAACCTCGAGAATCAGCTGCTTGATGCCGGCGACCAGCGTCTTGACGTAGTCGGCGTTTTCAAACAGCGCAGTCTGATAGTTCGCAAATCCGACATAGTCCAGCGTGTAGCCGCCGGTGCGGACGGGGTTAATCTCGTTGAAGCTGAACTTGATCGAGTCGAAGATGATCGGCAGGTAGATCAGCACGAAACCGATGACAAACGGCAGGACGAAGAACCAGCCCGCATGCGCCTTGCGCTTATCCAGCGAGGCGGGGCGCCGCGTTTTCTTCGGGGAAGCCGGGATGCTTGTTGCTTTGGTTGTATTCATCTGACTTCCTCCTTACTGAATCACGGTATAGCCGTAGCTGCCAACCGTATAGGTCTCGCCGTCAACAACCGTCGTAATATCGAAGTTGTTGTAGTTGAGAATGAAGCGCTTGCCGTTTTCATAGGTGACAAGCACAATGCTGTTGTCATCCGAGGTGTACTTGGTGTACTTGTAGCCTTCCGTCTCGCGCGCGGGCTTTTCCTCGACCGTATATTCGATCGTCTGCCCTGCCGCGATGTTGCCGGCAACGTATTCCTCGCGCATTGCCTTCATGGCATCCTTGCGCGCTTCCTCGGCTGCCTTTTCATCCGCCTCACGCTTTGCCTCGGCATCCGCAACCGCGTCTGCCGCGCGCTCCGCATCGGTAGGCACGCGCTCGCCGATCAGGAACTCGTGACCGGTGATCAGCGAAGTCTGTACGTCACGCAGCAGCTCGTTGAGCTCATTGTAACGCTGGATCAGCTCGTCGTGCCAGATGTCATAGCGGACCGAATAATACTTGCTGAGCATAAAGTCTTCCTTCAGCAGCTCGGTATTATCGTAGGACAGGATGAAGTAGATCCCGGCGCCGTTTTCGATCGCCTTGAGCAGATCGTAGTCCACATCGCCCGCCATATTCAGCGCGGTTCCCGCAAACTCAACCGAGCCGTGCAGGACAACGCCCATGAACGGCACCGACGCGGACGCATACAGCGAACGGCTGCTCTGCAGCGAGACATTCAGCATCTTGTCGATGTACTGCCAGGTGTAAACATTGCCCTTGTCGCTCATAACGCTGGCAACATCGGACTTCACAGCCGCAAGGAACTCTTCGGTGAACTTCTTTGCGTCATTGCGGTTGTAAGGCTCGTCACTGTCAAAGTCGGAGTTGAGGGTATTGCCGATGGTGGAAATGGAGATCGACTTCGTATTGTCCTTCAGATAGTTCTTTGCAAACTTCGTGTAGAACTGGCTGTAAACCGAAGGCGAAACGCACAGCGTATAGTAGGACACATACGCCTGAAGCGAAGGATCATACTCACGCAGGCTGGAATAACGGTTGTCAATCGTCTTGACAATGTCACGGCTCAGCTTCAGACCGTCGAACGACTTCTGGTTGTGCACATACGAGAAATCGAAGTCCGGATAAACGCCGAAGCCCTTCTCCTCCGCATATGCAAGCAAATCTTCATAGCCGCTCTTGCCGCCTGCCGCCTTCTCCCACTTCAGCTTGGACGGGATGGTGGGATACATGCCGCCGTTGGCGTAGCCGTTGAGGCGGAAGTCGATGTTGGTGATGCCCGCTGCCGCCAGCTCATCATAGATGGTCTTGACGTGATCAAACGAGGTCAGCGCCTTATCGACGGTGGTCGGCACGGAGAGAATCTTCTCGATTGTCTGCGTGACGCCGAAGGTCTCAATGTACAGCGGGATATCCGACTTGACGTCTGCGTCGGTCAGGCGGGTGAGCGTGCCGTTCTTCATCAGATAATCGCGGTATGCACGCGCCATGCCCATCCAGGACGTCTCGTAATAATCCTCGATGTTATTTTCCTCTGCTGCGGTATCATCCGTCAGCATAATGTACTTGATCTTGTAGCTGCCGACATACTTACGGTCGGAAACAACCTCGATCGAGCTGCTGGAACCGACCGAGATCGAATCCGACAGCACATAGGAGTCCTTGGGTCTCGGGTTGACCGTGAGCTGTACCGAGTTGTAATTGTGCAGCTGGTTCTCATGCTTTGCTGCGATACGGGCAAGCGCGTCGCCTTCCTCAATGATGGCGAGGAAGCCGCGGTTTTCCTGCACGCGAACCGCCTCTTCGACGGTGATGGTCTGCTCGACCTCTTCGGTGGTCACTTCACCGGTCTCGGGATCGGTGACTTCCACCGTCTCGGTGTAGGTTTTCTCGCTGGGCACATACTTGATCTTCTCCCGCGTTTCAACGATACCGTAGACCGGCATACGCATGACGTCCTGGTTGGCTGCGCCCTCCAGCGTCTGATATGCGAAGTCGGTACCGTAAACCGTGCCGGCAATTGAAGTGTTTCTGCCCGAGAAGTCCGCATAGTCCATCAGCGCGCCGCTGCCGTCCGGAATGAAAGTATAGCCTTCATTCGTATAGGTGCCCGCGCCCATGTACGGCAGAACCGTGATATTCTGCAGCTTGTAGAGCGTCTCATCAAAACGGATACCGTTTGCGGGAAGCGTAACAACCAGACCGTCCTCGGAGAGCGTATATTCCAGCGACATACGGAATACGGGGGTCGAAAGCGTTTTCGCCTCGTACTGCGTCATCTGATGGTCATACTCCATCTCTTCGTAGGTGTAGTCGGGCGCGTAGGTCTTGATGATGTTCTCCATGAATGCCAACTCACGGTTGACGATATCAGAGGACAGCACATAGACCGCCATGTTCTTGGTGACGGGATATGCACGCTGCATCTCTGCCTTGACCGACTGCGGAAGCGTTTCATCAAACGGATCCTTGAGATCATAGAACGAAATAATCTTGGTGTAATAGAACTTACTGTCGATGTTCGCCAGGATCTGCGATTCAAGACGATCCTTGGAAATCATACGCGGAACCAGATAGTTCGCATTGGCACGGCCGATCGTGTACTCAACGCGGACACCGTTCTTGATGTCCTTGATCAGAATCTGCCCGAGTTTTGCGGAATCGGCATAGGAGGAATACTCCTTCGCCGTACCGTTGTCCACATAGCTGACCAGGATCTGCGAGAGCAGCTTGTTTTTGGTTGCTTCGGTACCCTTGGAGGATGCGACATCATAGGGGTTGGTGAACAGGATCTGCCCCGACTTCTTGTCGCGCACCGCAACCTCTGCGGTCTGCGGCTGGATGTACAACTCATAGCCGTTCATATCCAGCTTCTTCACCATGGTCTCGAGCTTGGCTTCCTCGGTGGCATAGACTATAGTCGAATAATCCGGGAAAGTCTCTTCAACATCCGCCTCCTCGTCGGCGGCAAACACCGCAAATGCGAAGGTGGAAAGCAGCATGGCGACAAGCAGGAGTGCCGATGCAAGGGATAATACTTTTTTCATTTTTCAAACACTCCTTACTTACATTCTGTACTGCAACTCAACGATAATGTTGGTTACAAAGGAAACCATGTTGCTGACAAGGCTGGTGAACAGGATGCCGATGAACATGACGATCGCCATACCGACGATGGTCGCCAGCGTCATCACGATGTTCTTACCGAGCGTGTAGTCATGCGTGGTCTGTGCGCCGAAGAAGATGAGGAGTCCCGTCCAGACATAGCCGAGACCGTGAAGCAGCGATAAGATACCGGTCTCTGCCGAGGTCACAACGTTGGAAAGCAGCGTTGCGGGAATCAGCGTGAGCACCAGCGGGAAGAGCGAATAGCAGGTTGCCACAAAGACATCCTTGAACGTGCCCTCGCCTTCAAACAGCGTCGTCAGACACCAGTTGGAGACGACCCACAGTGCCAGCGGCAGAATGACCGAGCCTGCCTGCTCGAAAATGGTGGAATACGAACCCGTCGGGTTGAGCAGATAGCCTCTGCCGATCGAGTTGTAGTAGAACGAAAGGATAACCAACCCGAGGATGGTAATCGCACCGCGAACCGAACCGCGTTTCTCATGTTTCAGATCCCAGAAACCATCAAACGGGTGGTAGATCACATGGAACGCATAGAGCAGTTCTTCCCAATAGGTCTTTTTGCCGACACGAAGTGCAGCTTCCCTGTTCTTCTTCTTATAATACTTGGAGAAGCGTCCCCACAGGAGAACAAATGCGATGACCGCGATCGGCAGGACAATGAAGTACTTCTCAATCCACTGCTTGCGGACTTCCTGGAAAGCGGCGGAGTAGTTCGTGGTGTCATAAGCCGCCTCGAAATATTCCATGGCTTCCTTATACTCGCCGGAGCTGCTGAGCGCACGACCGATGCCGATGTAAGCAAGATCGAAGTTGGAGTTGCGCTTCAGGATCTCCTGCCAGTAGGTGATCGCCTGGTCAAATTTACGCTCGTTTTCGTTGCGGATCGCGGCGAGCAGAATGTCGCCGTATTCGGTGCGCTTGTAGACGGTGAAGAAGTTGTCGCTCTTATCGAGCAGCAGCATCTTATCGCCCTGGTATGCGACCGCTTCAATGCTCGACAGGTTGCCGAGCTGTCCGCCGCTGTCGCCGAAGGCAAACAGCAGATGACCGTTCTGATCGTAGGTGTAGACCTTCTGACGGCGCTCGTCGATGACAGACCAGGTGTTTTCCGGTCCGACGGCAACGTCGATCAGACGCGAGACCGTCGAGCGGGTGACATTGACTTCACCGGACGGTGCGAAGTAACCGAGACGGTTCATGACTTCCTTGCCGGCGGCGTTCAGCTTGCGAACAGGCGAGTATTTGCTCGACTTGTTTTTCAGCTGTGCATACTGCTGTGCCTGACGCGCGGTGCTGTTTGCAGTCGCGGTCACGTAGATGAAGCCTTCCTTATCGACCGTGATGTTGTTGTACTCGGTCGGGATATAGGACGCCGTTGCCTTTCTCTGCTCTGCAGTCTGGAAGTTTCTCCAGATGATGTCCCATGCGCTGTAGACAACGTTCTGCGCGCCGATGAAGCCGGTGAATTCGCCCTCGCTCGTCAGTACGATAACACCCTGATAGGTTGTGGAAGAAATGACGTAGATTCGGTCATACTGGTCGACCGCAACGGCGACCGGTTTGTAAATGGAGTTTTCGCCAAACAGTGCGCTCGAGGGCTTTGCGAGAATCTTCTCGAAGTTGCCGTCGATGTCGAAGACAACCAGGCGGTTGGCATCGGTATCGCAGACGAAAATCTCCTTGGCGTTTGCAAAGACGCCGGAGGGATTGGTGAACTTATCCGGCACGCCCTGGTCGTTGATGAACGCGTCGATGGTGAACTTCAGCTTGTAGTTTGCATCGGTGACCACGATGCGGTTGTTTGCCGCATCGACAATGTAGACGCAGCCGTCCGGACCGACAAACAGGTCGCGCGGGTCGTCAATCGCAATATCAAGCCCGATATAGTCTGAATTGACGTTCATGACCGGCGTGTACACCGTCGGCGAAGTGCGCGGCCAGCCGTCCTTGCCGTAGGTGTAAGTGGTGTAAGGCTCAACCGCGCTTGCCACAGGCGCGAGCGCCAGCACAAGCACGAGCGCGAGGAGCAGAATTTTTGTGAACTTTTTCATGTCTGTTCCTCCTTAGTCCTTCATACCGCTCGAGCCCATCGTCTCAATGACGTTGCTCTGGCAGATGACAAATACCGTGATCGGGACGATCATCATGACAACGGTTGCTGCCGCGCCGACGCCGGCACGGGCGATACCGCCGGTGACGATCTGGTTGATCGCATAGTTGAATGTTTTGAGCTGCTCACTGTAGATGTAGATCGAGTTGCCCGAATTCCACAGGTTCTTGAAGGACTCAATCATCAGCGTCAGCCATGCGGGCTTGACCATCGGCATCGCGATCACCCAGAAGGTGTAGAATTCGCCTGCGCCGTCAAGACGCGCGCTTTCCAGCACTTCGTTCGACACACCGGTCTCCATGAACTGCTTCATGAGGTACAGACCGAGCGAGGTACAGAATGCCGGGACAATCAGAGCGAGGTATGTATCCAGCCAGTGCAGCGTGCTCATCGTGAGGAAGTTTGCAATCGCGGTGACCGTCTGGTGGAACATCAGCGAATAGACGACCATGTTGAAGAAGAACTTGCGTCCCGGGAATTTCAGCTTCGACAGCGCATATGCCGCCATGGAGGACAGCAGCAGGTTGCCGAAGGTACCCGTCACGGACACGAAGACCGTGTTGAAAATGTAACGGGAGAACGGAACGTAGTTATCGCTCATCAGCGTGAACAGGTCGCCGAAGTTGGATGCGGTCGGCTTCTCCACATAGAAGCGCGGCGGGAACATCCAGAGTTCATCAAGCGGCTTCATGGACTGCATGATGACGTAGTACATCGGCAGGAACATGAACGTGCCCATGATGATCAGGAAAAGGTTGATACCGAAGTCACCCCCGCGGCTGCGGCTGAGGACAACTCTATGTTTACGTGTTCTTAACTTAGCCATATTACTGTCCTATCTTCGATAATCCTTTCTTAATAATTAAGTTGGCGCCGACCATGACCACGAAGAGGATCACGGCGATCGCCGAGGCATAGCCCATTTCATAACGCTGTCCGCCGTAGTCGTTGAGGTGGTGCACGATGGTATGCGCCGCATATTCGACCGACGGGAAGCCGCAGAGGGCATCGACGATGGCGCCGAAGCCGAAGGACTGCGTAATGGAGAGGACTGCGCCGAACATCAGCTGCGGCTTCATGTACGGCAGCGTGATGTTCCAGAGTTCCTGCCAACGGTTCTTGATACCGTCGACCGCGCCCGCCTCATAGAGGTGACGCGGGACGTTCTGCAAACCTGCGATGAAGGACAGGAACGCCGTGCCAAGCGAGGTCCAAAGGGCAACAACGATACAGAGCGGCATGACATAGTCCGCATCCTTGAACCAAAGGATCGCGTCGTCGATGATGCCGAGGTTGATCAGCGTACCGTTGACCCAGCCGTAGGAGTCCGAGCTGAACAGCGTCTGCCAGACAAGGTAGACCGAGCCGGAAATCGAAGGTGCGTAGAAGACCAGAGTGACAACCGAACGAAGCTTCGGTCCGAGCTCGTTGATAAACCACGCGATCAACAGCGACAGCAGGTAGGACACAGGGCCTGTGATGGAGGCGAAGATCAGCGTGTTCTGGCAAGCCAGGATGAAAATGTCGTCGTCAAGGAAGAGGCGGATGTAGTTGTTCAACCCGAGGAAGTGCGGAAATTCCAGCAGGTTGAAGTCGGTGAAGCTCAGGACGATCGACAAGAGAACCGGGAAGACGGTGAAGACGAAGAAGAGGAGCATAAAGGGCGCGATCATGACATACGCAACCTTGTTCTTCTTCATTTCACGCCATGTCCATTGCGCTTTGGACGGTTCGCCTTGTGCCGCCGGACGCTTTTCTGTCTTGGTTTTTGACATGAATTTTTCTCCTTATTTAATATATAAGATCTAAAAGCGTCCGCTTTTATTCATGGATCTTATGCTCTGCAAGCCACTGTTCCATCTCCGCCTTGACTTCGGGAGAGGTCTCATAGGTCTTGCCGAGTTCAAGCGTCGGCAGTTCAAACTCCTCACGCTTACGGGTGATCTCCTTGTTGATCGTGTTGACGTAAGATTGGAGCTTGGTCACGGGGTCTGCGCCGTCATTGACAACGCCGAGCACCGCAAATTCAAGGTAACGTGCGAAAATGTACGCGCCGGGATAGTTGGTGATGGCGGAGAGGTTGTCGAACTGATCCATCAGCGCCTCATACTCACTGGTCGTCCAAGGCATTTCAGCAAGCGCCTCACGGTTTGCCGTGTTGTACTTCGCCGCCTGACCGATGGTCGTCACGAGGTCGCTGCCGTATGCCGCCTGTGCGTCCTTACCGCAGAACCACTTCATAAACTGCCAGGTGCTCTTCTCGTCCTTCGTGCCGTGCATCATGATCGAGGCAGCCACCGTATTGACCGCGTTGTAGTTGATCGTACCGTCCTCGCGGACCGTGCCCGGCAGCGGAACCATCTCCCACAGACCGTTGATCTCGGTTGCGAAGACCGTCAGCTGGTTGTAGGTGGTGGAATAGTCGGCAATCAGAATCGGCATCTCACCGGTTCTGAAACGGTTCGGACCATCAAAGGTGAACGGGAACGAGTAGTCGGTGAAGAAGCGCGTGTACTTTTCAAATGCGTCGATCGCCACGTTCGAGTCGAGACCCGAGCGCAGACCGTCGTCGGCAAAACGGTCGCCGCCCATCTGATAAAGGAAGATGTCGTACTCATGGTTGAGACCGACCGACATGTTGTTTGCCTGGAGAACCGGGAGCATCGCGAGGACGTCGTCCCATGTCTTCGGGATCTCAAGTCCGAGGTCGGCAAGCACGTCGATGCGGACAAACATCATATAGAAGCCTGCGCGCTGCGGCAGACCGTAGGTCGTGCCGTAGAGCGTGACCGGAATGGTGGTCGCCTCATTGAACTGGCTGATGGCGTCGTCAAAGCCCTCGTAATCGTTGAGCGGGAGAACCGCACTGCGGATTGCATAGTTGATGACATCTACGCCGCCGCAGCCGAGGAAGGCATCGGGACCCTGTCCGGAAAGGACAGAAGGAAGCATCGTACCTTCCGCAACGAGTATGACGTCGACGCCGATCTCGGTATCGGGCGTAAAGTCGTTGGAGACGAGGTTCTTCAGGATCTTCGCCTGGTCACGGCCTTCGGTCGTCCAGACTTCGATTGAAGTCGCCGTATCGCCATTGACCGCCGTTGCGCCCATGGTGCTGTAGTCGGTGGTAAAGCTTGCAAGGAAGGAGCGAAGCTCAAACCATACCGCCTCGCCGAAGCTTGCATTCGCCTTCGGCATCGCATTGTCCTTCGGCTGAATCAGAATGTAGTCCAGACGCAGCGGCTGCGAACGCACGGTATTGAGCCATGTGCCGAGGGTACCGATATAGGTTTTGAGGTTTTTGAGGTTGGGGGCAATCTCATCTTCGTCGCCGCCCATACGCTTGAGCAGGAACGCGACCTTATCCAGCGTCGCGGTCTGCGAACCCTTTTCGCCGCAGAGCTCGGTGATAAGATTCGAAACGGTGTACAGGTTTTTCGACTCGATCAGCATGGTCTTGATCGTGTTGGGCATCAGGCGGGAGAACCCGTAGTCGCGGTATTCATCCGGCGATGCACCGGTCAGCTTCATGATATTCATGTAGCAGTCGTTGATGTTATCCAGCGACGTCTCGACCTGACGGATAATGTCCGCAGACCGACCTCAAGGCGCAGGGTGTGTGTGCCGGGCGTGAGGTAGAACTCAAACTCGGTCGCGCCGTCCGTCAGGCTCTTGCACTGCCAGTCCTTCGTATAGTCGAAGCGGAGGCTGTAGCATTCCTTGAACGGAACCTCGCCATCGAGGTACAGCGTGCGTGACGTGAACATACCGGAAAGGTCGTTCTGCTTGCTGCGGATGGCGATGGAATAGAATCCCTCGGTTGCAACCTCGAAGTTGTATTCGACCCACTGACCGACCGTCTTCATATTCTCGTTGCCGCCCATATAATTCAGGCGCTGCACGGTCGGATCCTGCGGAGAGGTGATGGCGCTGGTGCGGTCGGTCAGCGGATAAATGGATTCATCCGACTGATAGACCGGGCGCTCCGCCTCGATCTTGATCGGGGCGTCCGTGCCCTGCTTGTATGTATGCGCAGCCTTGTATTCCTCGTAGGTGGGAATCTCTTTTTCGGGTTCGAGGATGATCTGCTTGATGCTCATCGGCTCACGCGATGCTTCCAGCGTGATCGTGTTTTCGCCGGCTGCAAAGTAGAACAGCAGCGGATCGGTGTAATAGCCGGTCGAATCCTTGACCGTATAGTCGATCCATTCAATCGCCGAGAGGTTGTGCGGGCGGAGATCGTTGCCGGCGAGATCTTCCTGGAAGCCGCCGTCCGCCTCATACTGCGGCGCCCACTTCTTCGTTATTGTGATGGAGCGCGCCTCGGAGAACGGAACCTTGCCGTTGACATAGAGAATGCGCTCGATATCGGTCGACTTCTCCGCATTGTCCCCGCGCTTTGCGTTGCCGGGGTAGCAGACCAGTCTGACACTGTAAAGTCCCGCCTCGCGGACGGTGAACTTCCAGGTCACTTTACCGCTGTCGGACGTATACAGAGAATGCTCTCCGTCGGCATTGACGTCGTAAAGGACTTCCGCCTCGCGATCGGTCGTTGCATCCGCATCGTATGCAGTCGCGTCGATCGTCACCGTCGAGGAAGCCTGCTTCTTGTCGGCGTGCCGCTCGAGATACGTCTTATAGTCAGACGTGTTCAGAATCTCATTCCACTCCTGCATGGTGCGACGTGAAGACGTCTCTGCCGCGCCCGTACCGTCCGCCGCGAAGGCAACAGGGGTGAGGCAGGTGCAGACCATGAGCAGAGCAAGAACAAGGCTCATCGCTTTTGACAGCTTGGCTCTCATCATAACTCAAAACCTCCAAAGTTTGCGTGATTGGGGATGCGCGCGTCATACGCGCGCACACACGCGCATAGGACAAAAAATTTCGGAACCGCCGCACACCAACCGGCGGCGGAAGGTTCCAGGAGGCAAATTGCACAAGAACAGCGGAAAATCCTCTCGTCTCCGGCAGGTCTGTGCAAAATACCCATAAATGTACTCGTACATTTTACCACAGCCATGGAAACTTGTCAAGAGCGCTGTTCACGCCTTTTTATGCCGAAAAAGGCTGTGCGGGTGTTTTTTGCTTACCTTTTTTATTTTTATGCACCGCTGCGGCAGAACCGACGGTTCGTGCGCCGGATCGTTTCCCCTGCTCTATCACCTAAAATGTTAACAATAATAACATATTTCGTTTATAACAGGGGGTTTGCGCCGCATTCGCAGCCGTTTCTTCATGTTCTGCACTATACGTTTACTGTAATTAAATATTTTGCAAGGTTTAACAGGCAGAAAACGCCTTCACGAGCCGTGCACGTCTTCTTTGCATTTTGCACAAATTTCGACACTATTTTTCTACACGTGTGCAAGATGCACAATCAGGATGAATTGCCCGCGCATTTTGCTCCGCCACATTTGTATTTTCTCTAATGATCCGGGTTATATTAAAAAATATCCGCGTCGGAGGAAATCCGATGCGGATAGATGGGGAAATTCCCGTGTTTATTCTTCGTCGGTGTGGTGCTCGTGCTCGTGATCGTGATCGCAAGCCGCACAGGCAGCCGCCTCGGCAATGACGGGATGGTCAATGCCCTGCTTTTTGTAGTAGTCGGCAAGCGCCGCCTTGACGGCTTCCTCCGCCAGCACCGAACAATGCACCTTGACCGCCGGCAAACCGCCGAGCGCCTCAATGACTGCCTTATTGGTCAGGGTGAGCGCCTCGTCGATGCTCTTCCCCTTGATCATCTCGGTCGCCATGGACGAGGTGGCGATCGCTGCGCCGCAGCCGAAGGTCTTGAATTTGGCGTCGGTGATGATGCCGTTGTCAATCTTCAGGTACATCTTCATGATGTCGCCGCACTTGGCGTTGCCGATCTCGCCGATGCCGTCCGCATTTTCGATCTCGCCGACGTTTCTCGGGTTGGTGAAGTGATCCATCACCTTTTCGCTGTATAACATACTCATGACCGTAATTCTCCTTTTTCAGACCTTGTGCGCCTTCAGCGCCTCTTCATAGAGCGGGCTCATATCGCGCAGCCGCTTGATGATGGGCGGCAGCACCTCGAGGATATAGTCCGCGTCCGCCTCGCTCGTCTCGGATGAGATGGACAGGCGGAGCGAGCCGTGTGCGCGCTCGTGCGGGACGCCGGTCGCCAGCAGGACGTGCGACGGGTCAAGCGATGCCGACGAGCAGGCGGAGCCGGTGGAGGCGCAGATACCGGCGGCATCGAGCAGGAGCAGCATGCTCTCGCCCTCGATATATTCAAAGCCGATGTTCAGATTGCCCGGCAGGCGATATGCGCCGTCGCGCGGTCCGTTCAGCGTGCTGTGCGGAATTGCTGCCAGAATGCGGTCGCGCAGACTGTCGCGCAGCGCGGCAACCGCCTGCATCTTCGGCAGATTGGCATAGGCATTCTCGACCGCAGTGGCAAGACCGACGATGTACGCCATATTCTCGGTGCCGCCGCGCTTGCCGCGCTCCTGCCCGCCGCCGTCGATCAGGTTCTCGATCCGCACACCCTGCTTCACATACAGAAGCCCGATGCCCTTGGGCGCATGAATCTTATGCCCGGAGAGCGACAGCATGTCCACGCCGAGCGTGTCGACCTTGACATCCAGCGCACCGAACGCCTGTACCGCGTCGGTAAACATCAGTGCGCCGTGTTCGTGCGCGATCTTTGCGATCTCGGCGATCGGCTCAATCGTGCCGATCTCGTTGTTTGCCAGCATAACGGCGACCACGGCGGTCTTGTCGCTGATCGCCGCCTTAATTTCCTCCACCGAAACAAAGCCCTCGCTGTCCACGCCGACATAAGTTACCGTGAAGCCGTCGCGCTCCAGCGCCTCACAGGCGTGCAGCATGGCATGATGCTCGATCTTGCTTGTGATGATATGCGCTCTGCCCTTTTTGCGCCCCGCGTAGGCAGCACCCTTGATCGCCCAGTTGTCGGACTCGCTGCCGCAGGAGGTGAAATAGATCTCGCGCGGCTTTGCGCCGAGACAGGCTGCAATGCGTGCGCGCGCATCCTCGAGCGCAATCGCCGCCTCGCGTCCGAGGCGATGCAGGCTGGACGGGTTGCCCCACTTCGGTCCGAACCAGGGCTTCATCGCTTCAAAGACCTCCGGCGACACGGCAGTCGTCGCCGCATTGTCGGCGTAAACAAATCTTGCTTCCACTTGTGTTCCTCTCTTTGCGCGCCGCGGCGCGCAAAATGCAAAATACTTAGTTATTATATACCGATTCGGTAGGAAATGCAATATAAAATGAATCTTTTTCAAAATTTTACGAAAAGGTGCGGTAAGATTGACAAGGCGCGGTGAATCCTATATAATAAAAATAATGTAAGAGGTATCGGAGGAATCACCATGTATTATATCGGCATCGACCTCGGCGGCACCAACATTGCCGCAGGCATCACGGATACGGAAGGAAACATCCTGTACAAAGGTTCCCTGCCCACCGGCGCATCGCGCGGACGCGACGCGATCATCGACGACATCGCGACGCTCTGCCGCATGCTCTGCCGCGACGCAAAGATTGCATTTGACGAGATCGGGCGCATCGGCATCGCCGTTCCGGGCGGCGTGGACGCGGCATCCGGCGAGATCCTGTTCACGCCGAACATTCCGCTCTCGGGCATCAATATCTGCGAGATCCTCTCGGCAAAGCTCGCCGGCAAGCCTGTGCTGCTCGCCAACGACGCAAACGCCGCGGCGCTTGCCGAGGCGCGCGTGGGCGCGGCACGCGGGGCAAAGGATGCCGTGATGATCACGCTCGGCACGGGCGTGGGCGGCGGCATTGTCACGGACGGAAAGATCTACACCGGATTCAACGGTCTTGCGGCGGAGCTCGGGCACTTTGTGATCCAGAAGGACGGCGTCCCCTGCGGCTGCGGCAGACGCGGCTGCTTTGAGGCTTACGCCTCTGCAACGGCGCTGATCCGCATGACCAAAGAGGAGCTCGACCGCTGCTTTGTCAGCGGCGAGGGCACGCTGATGGCGGAGAGCCGCAAGCTCAATGCGCGCGTTGCCTTTGACGCCTACCGCGCGGGCGACGCGGCGGCTAAGCGCGTCATCGAAACGTATATCGGCTATCTTGCAAGCGGCATCGCGTCGCTCATCAACATCTTCCAGCCCGAGGTCTTCATCATCGGCGGCGGCGTTTCAAATGAGAAGCAGTTCCTGCTCGACCTGCTCCTGCCGCGCATCGACGCAGAGGATTTCGCCAAGAACGCGAAAAAGCGCACCCGCATTGTTATCGCGACCTGCGGCAACGACGCCGGCATCATCGGTGCGGCGATGAACGAATAAACCCGCGGCAGGCAAAGCAAGTGTCGCCGCGCAGGCATCGCGTTTTGATATTTATTTGTCATATTTTATAATAAGGAAGATTTCAGATGAAAAAGATTCTGCAATGGATCGGGCTCGCGCTGGTGCTCGCGGGACTTGTCTACCTGCTCCTGCTTGAAAAGAGCAGCATGGATTTTCAGACGCTGACAAAGCCGCTGATCTTCGCCCTGCTCCTCGCCGCAGGCGCGGGCGCGATGCTGTTCGGCGAAGGCTTCGACAAGCTCGAACGCACAGAAAAGCGTGTGCGCGACCTTGAAGACGAGGTGCGCCGCCTCGGCGGCTGCCTCCCCGACGGCAAAGTCGGGGCGGATGATGATACCGACCGGCTGTAATTTTGCACAAGTGCTCCCCGCCGCAGTATACGACGGGGATTTTTTTCATACACTTTTCCCGTTTTTGTCGGTCAAAATGCAGGAATATGTACAACTCGGTTCATTTTTACGCGCGATTTTCAAGGAAAATAATGAATTTCGTCAATTTTATGAATAATTTCAAAAATCTCTTGCATTGCAGTGACAACTATGCTATAATTTCAGCATCAACATTTTTTTCGGAGGTCTTCGGAACATGGGACTTACACTGACCGAAAAGATTCTGCGCGCACACATTGTGGACGGCGAGTTCAAAAAGGGCGCGGAGATCGGGCTGAAAATCGACCAGACGCTGACGCAGGACGCGACCGGCACAATGGCATACATCGAATTTGAAGCCATCGGCATTCCGCGCGTGCGCACCGAGCGTTCGGTCGCCTACATCGACCACAATACCTTACAAAACGGGTTTGAAAATGCGGACGATCACCGCTTCATCGGTTCGGTCGCCAAAAAACACGGCATCTATTTCAGCCGCCCCGGCAACGGCATCTGTCACCAGGTGCATCTTGAGCGCTTCGGTGTGCCGGGCAAGACGCTGATCGGCTCGGACAGCCACACGCCGACCGGCGGCGGTCTCGGCATGCTGGCGATGGGCGCAGGCGGTCTCGACGTTGCGGTCGCGATGGGCGGCGGCGCGTACTACATCACCTATCCGAAGATCGTGAAGATCGAGCTTGTCGGCAAGCTTCGCCCCTGGGTATCGGCAAAGGACGTCATTCTTGAGGTTCTGCGCCGTCTCTCGGTCAAGGGCGGCGTCGGCAAGGTCATGGAATACGTCGGCGAAGGCGTGAAGACGCTCTCCGTTCCCGAGCGCGCCACCATCACCAACATGGGTGCGGAGCTGGGTGCGACGACTTCCATCTTTCCCTCCGACGAAATCACCCGTGCGTTTCTCGCCGCCGAGGGGCGCGAGGACGTGTGGAGCGAGCAGAAGGCAGACGCCGATGCGGTCTACGACGAGTCGCTTGTGATCGATCTCTCCGCCCTCTCCCCGATGGCAGCATGTCCGCATTCCCCCGACAATGTCAAATCGCTCACCGAGCTCGGTGAGATGAAGATCGACCAGGTCTGCATCGGCTCCTGCACTAACAGCTCGCTTGCCGACATGATGAAGGTCGCCTACATTCTGCGCGGCAAGACCGTGGCGCCGAACGTATCGCTGGCGATCGCCCCCGGCTCGAAGCAGGTGCTGAACATGCTTGCCGAGAACGGTGCCCTCGCCGACATGATCGCGGCGGGCGCGCGCGTACTGGAATCGGCGTGCGGTCCCTGTATCGGCATGGGACAGTCGCCGAACTCCGCCGGCATCTCGCTGCGCACCTTCAACCGCAACTTTCTCGGCAGAAGCGGCACCAAGGACGCCAAGGTCTATCTGGTTTCCCCCGAGGTCGCTGCCCTCTCCGCCGTGAACGGCTATCTCAGCGATCCGACAACGCTCGGCGACATGCCTGAGATCAAAATGCCCGAGAAATTTCTCATCAACGACAACATGGTCGAGCTGCCCGCCTCCGAGGCGGACGCCGACAAGGTGGAGATCCTGCGCGGACCGAACATCAAGCCCTTCCCCGAGACGCACCCGCTGGAAAACGAGATTGCCTGCAAAATCTCGCTGAAGGTGGACGACAATATCACCACCGATCATATCATGCCCGCAGGTGCAAAGATCCTGCCTCTGCGCTCCAACATTCCGGAAATCTCCAAGCACTGCTTTGAGGTCTGCGACCCCGAATTTCCCGCACGCGCCAGGGCGCTCGGCAAGAGCGTGATCGTGGGCGGCGCGAACTACGGGCAGGGCTCGTCGCGCGAGCACGCGGCGCTCGCGCCCCTCTACCTCGGCGTCAAGGCGGTCATCACCAAGAGCTTTGCCCGCATCCATGCGGCAAACCTCATCAACGCGGGCATTCTGCCTCTGACCTTTGCCGACCCCGCCGACTATGACAAGCTCGCCGAGGGCGACGAAATCGTTCTCTCCGACATCTTCGCCGCCGTGGAGGCGGGCAGCATGACGCTGACCACCAAGGCGGGCGACAAGATCAAGTTGGACTGCGCTTACTCCCCGCGCCAGATCGCCATTCTGAAGGCGGGCGGTCTGCTCCCCTACACCAAAAGTGCCAAGTAAAGGACGGACATCATGAACGAATCCATCAAGAACGCAACCGCGCAGTTTGAAACGCTGCTGCGCGAACAGATCGCACGCACCGAGCGCATGGCGGAGCTGTCAAAGCCCATCGACTATGCTTCGCTTGGCAAACTCATCATCGGCGTCTGCGACGGTGACGGCATCGGTCCGATCATCTGCACCGAGGCTGTCCGCGTGCTGGAAACCCTGCTGGCCGACCGCATCGCCGCCGGTAAGGTCGAAATCCGCCGCATCGAGGGACTGACGCTGGAAAACCGCATGGCAAAGGAGCAGAGCGTCCCCGCCGACGTGCTCGCCGCCATCAAGGAATGCCATGTGCTCCTAAAAGGTCCGACGACCACACCGAAGGGCGGCACGGGCGCAAAAGAACTGGAAAGCGCGAATGTGGCGCTCCGCCGCGAGCTTGACCTGTTTGCCAACGTGCGCCCGGTCTTCGTCCCCGAAGAGGGCATCGACTGGACGTTCTACCGCGAGAACACCGAGGGCGAATACGTGCTCGGCAGCCGCGGCGTGGAGATCCCCGGCGTGCTTGCCTGCGACTTCAAGGTAACGACCGACCTCGGCACTGAACGCATTGCCCGCGCAGCGTATGAGTTTGCCAGAAACAACGGCAAAAAGAACGTTGCCATTGTCACCAAGGCGAACATCATGAAGAAGACCGACGGTAAATTCGCACGCATCTGCCGCGAGCTTGCCGCGCGCGAATACCCCGAGCTTGTCCTCGAGGACTGGTACATCGACATCATGGCAGCCAACCTCGTCAACCCCGCGATCCGCTCGAAGTTTGAGGTCTTCGTGCTGCCCAACCTCTACGGCGACATTATCACCGACGAGGCGGCGCAGATCCAGGGCGGCGTCGGCACGGCGGGCAGCGCCAACGTCGGCGGCAGATACGCCATGTTTGAGGCGGTGCACGGCTCGGCGCCCCGCATGATCGAGGAAGGCATCGGCGAACTTGCCAACCCCGCCTCCATCATCAAGGCGGACGAGATGCTGCTGCGCCACGTCGGCTTTGCCGCCGAGGCAGACAAACTGGCAGCCGCCATGCAGAAATGCAGCGACGATCCCACCCTGCACATGACCGGCGAACGCGGCGGTTCCACCGCACGCGAATACGCCGACAAACTGCTTGCCTATATTTCGGCAGACTGAACCGCAAGCCCCGGCATCCGCGGTTCTTCGGAAAGGAGACACCATGTCTGAGTTTTCATATATCAACGACCTCGCGAAGAAATGCGCGGAGACCGACCATATTGAAGCCTCGCTCTACACCAAATACGACGTCAAGCGCGGTCTGCGCGATGCGGACGGCAAGGGCGTGCTGACGGGGCTGACCGAGATCTCCTCGGTCCACGGCACCAAGGAGGAGATGGGCAGCAAGGAATACTGCGACGGCGAGCTGCGCTACCGCGGCATCGACATCAAGGATCTCGTCGGCGGCTTTGTTGCGGAGAACCGCTTCGGCTTTGAAGAGGTCATCTATCTTCTGCTGATCGGGCATCTGCCGAGCGCCAGAGAGCTCAAAGCCTTCTCGGATCTGCTGGCGTCCTACCGCACGCTGCCCGACGGGTTTGTGCGCGACATCATCATGCGCGCGCCGACCGCCGATCTGATGAACCTGCTGGCGCGCTGCGTGCTTACGCTCTATTCCTATGACACAAACGCCAACGATATTTCCCTGCCGAACGTCATGGCGCAATGCCTGCATCTGATCTCGGTGCTGCCGATGATCACGATCTACTCCTATCATTCCTACAACCACTTCATCGGTGGGCACAGTCTGGTCATCAATATGCCCAGCCGCAGCCAGTCGATGGCGGAGAACATCCTCATCATGCTGCGCCGCGACAAAAAGTACACCGAGCTGGAGGCGCGGCTGCTCGACCTCTCGCTGATCCTGCACGCAGAGCACGGCGGCGGCAACAACTCGACCTTCACCAACCGCGTTGTGACTTCATCCGGCACGGATACCTACTCGGCGATGGCGGCGTCGCTCTGCTCGCTGAAAGGTCCGCGCCACGGCGGCGCGAACGTCAAGGTCGTGCACATGTTTGCCGACATCATGACGAATGTTTCCGACTGGACGAGCGACGATGCCGTCGCCGCTTACCTCACGCGCATCCTCAACAAGGAGGCGTTTGACCGCAGCGGTCTGATCTACGGCATCGGGCACGCGATCTACACCAAGTCCGACCCCCGCGCGCTCATCTTCAAGGAGCACGTCAAGAAGCTGGCGATCGAGAAGGGGCGCACGGAGGAATTTGAGCTTTACGAACGCGTGGAGCGTCTTGCGCCCGAGCTGCTCTACGAACGCAACGGACGCGACAAACCGATCTGCGCCAACGTGGATTTTTACAGCGGCTTTGTGTATTCGATGCTGAACCTCCCGGACGAGCTGTACACACCGATTTTCGCCATCGCGCGTATCGCGGGCTGGTCGGCGCACCGTCTCGAGGAGCTGGTGACCAACGGCAAGATCATCCGCCCCGCCTATATGGGCGTCCAGCCGGATGTGGAGTACGTGCCGCTGATGTTCCGGAAATAAGTATGAGAAAAAGCCTTCCCACGGGAAGGCTTTTTGCTTTGTGCGGCGGAGCAATCTTAGGCTTCCCCCTTTGGGGAAGCTGGCGTGGCACACGCCTGATGAGGGGTAGGATGCGTAAGCATCCGTCCGTACAGTCCCGCTCTGTGCTGTAGCGACGCCGTTCTTGCGAACGGCTCCCCTCATCCGTCAACTTCGTCAGGATGTTTTTCGGTTTCGCATTGCGAAATCGTCGGTGTTCAGCCGACGAAGAAAAACTCCGCGAGACGCTTTGCGTCTCGTACACCTCTCCCCCAAGGGGGAAGGCTTATTTTGCGCTCTGCGAACATGACTGTCGGCAGGTGACACCCGATGGCGTGCAAACTCCGCAAACTTCTTATTTTCCTTGACAAACCGCCGAATCTGTGGTATATTATTTTCATACTTGTGTGAAAAGTATGAATTACTGTGAGGTACATCATGCCGAAAGGAAAACAGCTTTTAGGTCTGCCGAAGGGCAAGTATATTTTCGGTACCGTCAAAGTCGGCGAGCGCGGTCAGATCGTCATCCCGAAGGAGGCGCGCACGCGCTTTGCGATCGAGCCGGGCGATACGCTGCTCATCCTCGGCGATGCGGAAAGCGGCATCATCGTCTCCAAGCCAGAGCTTGTCCGTGACGCTGCCGCCCGGGTCTTTCAGAATCTCGACAAGTAAACTACAGCAACATCCGGAGGTTATATTTTAGTATGTGGTTTGTTCTCTCGCTCATCGCCCTGCTCTGCTGGAGCGGCTCTGACCTGTTCAGCAAGGTCGGCTCACGCCCCGACGACAAGCTCAGCCATTGGAAGATGGTCATGGCGGTCGGCTTTGTCATGGGTCTGCACGCCTGCTATGAGATCTTCATCGGCGGTGTTCCGATCTCGCTTGATGCGATCATCACCTATCTGCCCGCATCCTTCTGCTACATCCTTTCGATGGCGATTGGCTATGTCGGTCTCCGCTATATCGAGCTGTCGGTCTCGTCCCCGATCTGCAATTCCTCGGGTGCACTTGCCGCGCTGTTCTGCTTTATCTTCCTGCGCGAATCGCCGGATCTGCCGGTCTGGATCGGCGTTGCGCTCGTGGCCGTCGGCGTCGTCAGCCTCGGTTTTGCCGAGATGGGCGAGGACGACGTCTCCCGCGACCTGCGGCAGGCCAATGCCAACATCAAGTATCAGAAGAGCTTTCTCGCCCTGCTGCTCCCCGTCCTGTACTGCCTGATCGACGCGGCGGGCACGGTCGTGGACACCGTCATTCTCGAAACGCTGGATGAGAGCATCGCCAACGTTGCCTATGAGCTGACTTTTCTTGCGATGGGCGTCGTCGCCGCGATCTATGTACTGATTATCAAGCGCGATCGGCTGCAAGTCCGCCGCGAGGGGCCAAAGCTGCTCGGCGCCGTCTGCGAGACCGCAGGCCAGTTCGCCTATATCTTCGCCATCGGCGACGAAGCGCACAGCGGCTCCTCCGCCGCGATCATCTCCTGCTACTGCGCGCTGTCGGTCGTCTGGAGCCGCATTTTCCTCAAGGAGAAGCTCAGCTGGAAGCACTACGTTTCCATCGCCGTCGCCGTCTGCGGCATCGCCGTCCTCGGCTTCTTTGATGCGTAAAGGTACATAAAAAATGCGTCCCGACGGGACGCATTTTTGATTACAGGACCTTGGAAAGGAAGTCGATGGTGCGCTGGTTCTTCGGGTGCTCGAAGATGTCTTCGGGCGTGCCCTCTTCAAGAATCTTGCCGCCGTCGATGAAGATGACGCGGTCGGCGACCTCGCGAGCAAAGCCCATCTCGTGCGTAACGACGACCATCGTCATGCCCTCAGCCGCCAGTTGCTTCATGACGGCGAGCACCTCGCCGACCATCTCGGGGTCGAGAGCGCTGGTCGGTTCGTCAAACAGCATGACCTCCGGTTCCATACAGAGCGCGCGGACGATGGCGATACGCTGTTTCTGCCCGCCGGACAGCTGGGACGGATATGCCCCCGCGCGGTCGGCAAGACCGACGCGGCGGAGCAGCTCCATCGCCTTTTTCTCGGCGTCCGCCTTGGACTTTTTGAGCAGCTTGGTCGGCGCAAGCGTCATGTTGCGCAGGATCGTCATATGTGGGAACAGGTTGAAGTGCTGGAACACCATGCCCATCTTGCGGCGATGCAGGTTGATGTCCACCTTTGGGTCGGTGATGTTTACGCCGTCAAACTCGATCGTGCCTTCAGTCGGCGTTTCAAGCAGATTCAGCGACCGCAGAAACGTGGATTTACCCGAGCCGGAGGGTCCGATGACGACGACGACTTCGCCGCGGTGGATCTCCGCATCCACGCCGTCAAGTGCCTTGATCGCGCCGCCCTTGTAGTGAACTTTGAGCCCCTTTACGCAGATCAGTGCTTCGTTCTTATCGCTCATTGGTGCGCAGCCTCCTTTCGAGCTTGCCGACCAGCCATTGCAGGAAGACGACCACCGCGAGGTAGACCGCCGCAACCGCGATCAGCGGCATGAACGCGCTGTAGGTCACGCCGCGGATGATGTCGCCGCCGCGTGCCAGATCATTCAGACCGATATACGCCGAGACCGAGGTCTCCTTAAGGAGACCGATGAACTCGTTGAGCAGGGCAGGCAGCACTGCCTTGAAGGTCTGCGGCATGATGATGTAGAGCATCGTCTGCGCATAGCCGAAGCCGAGGCTGCGCCCCGCCTCCATCTGCCCTGCGTCGATCGACTGGATGCCGCCGCGGACGATCTCGGCAACATATGCGCCGGAGTTCAGACCGAAGCAGATGACCGCTGCAATGAATTTATCAATGCCGATCGGCATGAAAATGACGAAGTAGACGATCATCAGCTGCACCAGCACAGGCGTACCGCGCAGTACGGTCAGATACAGCTTGCAGATCGCGTTTGCAAGCTTCAGCTTGCCGGTCTTCTCATTGGTCACACGCACAATCGCCACAAGGAAGCCGAGCGCAATGCCGATGATGACCGAGAAGAAGGTGACGCGGAGCGTGACCCAAAGTCCCTTCGTAATATAGTGCCAGTTGTCGTTCTGAATGAAGTTGCGATAGAAATCGTACTTCAGATTATTGAACGTCTTGATGATCGGTACGGAAACGTCCGGCTGTCTTGCATTGTAGGTCAGCTTGACGCATTCGGTCAGCCCTCTTTTCAGGTTGGTGCTGATCGCAACGCTCTCGCCATCCACCGTGATGGCAGTCATGGCTTCGATCTCCTTCGACGCCGTGACAACGCCGCCGTAGCAGGCATCCACGACCGCGTCCGAGGTGTAAACGACGAAGCCGTCCGTCGTCTCGTAGAGCGTGATCTCGACCTCGCGGGTCACCGGCGTCGCCGTCTCCAGCAGTGCCTTGAGCGTGCCGTCCAGCTTCAGCTTGATCTTGGTGGAGGTCATCTCCATACCCGTCAGCGGGTCGATCGTATTCATGTTGAGCAGCTCGTCCACATGTGCAAGCAGTACCGCGCCCGCGTCGATCGTCGTCACGGTGCAATCCGCGCGAACATCCTTGGAGACGCCGTAGTCGAGGCTGTTCACGGTCACATGGCTGACCTCGGCAATATATTTCACCGAGGCGCGCGCATTTGCGCCCGGCATGGCGTCCAGAGCGTTTTCGATCAACGTCTGCGCCTCGTCGGTCGTCAGCTCCGACGCGACCATATCCGCCCGTGCGTAAAGCACGGCGCAGACCACGGCAGCGCAGAGCACGAGCGCGACGATAACGCCGATCCATATTTTTTTGTTCTTCGTCTTCGTCATGTCAGACTTCCTTTATACGCTAAAAAACAGGGGCGGGGGGGACGAAACCGTCCGCCCTGCTCCCATTTTCCGTGATTTGTTCGGATCAGTTCGCCGAGATGTGCTTTGCGACAATCGCATCGACCGTGCCGTCTGCAATCAGCGCTTCAAGTGCGCCGTTGATCTGATCAAGCAGCTCGGTGTTGCCCTTCTTCACGGCAATCGCGTATTCCTCAACCGCATACTCGGTGGGGAGAATCTCAAGACCTGCATTCTGCTCGACAAAGACCTTCGCGGGCTGGTTGTCGATGATGACAGCGTCAATATCGCCGCCGACCAGTGCGAGAACAGCGTCAGCGCCCTTGTTGTACTTGATTACATTGTCGTCGCCGTAGTCGCCGGAAGCGTAGATGTCGCCGGTGGTTGCGAGCTGTACGCCGATCTTCTTGCCTGCAAGGTCATCCAGCGTCTTGATGTCGGAGCCGCTCTTGACGATGACCGACTGAATGCCGGTTGCGTAGCTGACCGAGAAGTCAACACTTTCCTTGCGCTCATCGGTCACGGTCATGCCCGCCATCGCCATATCGGCGCCGCCGGAAACGACCGAGGGGATGATCGAGTCAAACTTCATGTCCTCGATGACCAGTTCCATGCCGAGCTTCTCGGCGATGGCTGCTGCGACCTCGGCGTCGATGCCGACAATCTTGTCATTCTCGTAGGACTCATAAGGCGGGAACTCCGCGTTGGTTGCCATCGTCAGGGTCTTCTTGGCTTCCGGCGCCGTGGTGTCTTCGGAAGCGGTCGTGGTGTCTTCGGTCGATACTTGGGTGTCTTTGGTGGATTCGGTCGTGTTGTCCGCCTCGGTCTTGCCGCAGCCGACGAAGCACGCCAGGCACATCAGCATTGCGAGTGCCAGGCAGAGAATCTTCTTCATGTTTTTCATTGTCTTTCTCCCAATTTTGTTCGGAACGGTGTTCCTTGATTTGATGGTATCAGTATACGCTTATATTTATGCATTGTCAATATACAAATATTCAGAAGAATAACTATATTTTTTGTCAAAATATGAGCAAATTGCATATAATCATACTTTGTCAGTCAGTTTTTCGTCATTCCGATATGCATAATGAATGAATATTATTCATTCGATGGTGTGATCTCACCCGCGACGCTCTCCTTGAAAAAAGTACGGATCTGCATCGGTGTATACCCGTTGCCGAGCGCCCACATCAGTTTTGTGACCGCCGCCTCGGTGGTCATGTCGTAGCCCTGGATCACGCCGACGTCGAGCAGTTTTTTGCCCACTTCGTAAAGATGCAGATTGCTGCTGTCGTACAGGCACTGGCTGCATGTGACGACCGAGATGCCCCGCTCGACCAGCGCACGGATCTTGCCCGCGAGGTCGCGGTGCACAAAGTGCATACCGCCCACGCCGAACGCCTCGACCACAATCCCGCGGTAGCCCATGTCGCAGAGCGCGTCAAACACGCGGGGCGAAAGCCCGGGCGTGAGCTTGATGAGGAAAACATCGGTGCTGACCTTGTCAACGAGCATCGGCGCGCCGTGCACATGCGGCAGCACCTCCTCGTCCACGACCAGCCCGCCGGTGGTCACGCGGGCGGCATAGCGGCGATTGACGCTCTCAAACGCATCAAAGCTCTCGGCGCGCACCTTGACCGCGCGGCAGCCGAGCATCACATGGCGGTCGAACGCGACAAACACGCCCGCTCTGCCCGATGCCGCCATCAGAAACGCGGTGCGCAGGTTGTCAAACGCGTCCGAAATGGGGTTCTGCATCGGAAGCTGTGCGCCGGTGAGCACGACCGGAATGTCGATATTCCGCAGCATAAAGGAAAGGATCGACGAGGTATACGCCATGGTGTCCGTACCGTGCGTGATGACGATGCCGTCCACCCCGGCACGCCGGTCAAAGACGCAGCGCGCGATCTTCACCCATTCCTCGGGCTGGATATTGGAGCTGTCCAGGCACATCAGGTCGCAGACCTCGATGGCATAATAGGCGCGCAGGTGCTCAATCTCGTTTTTGAGGATCTCGCTGCCTGCGGGCACAAGCCCGTCCTTGGTGTTGACCGAAGCGATCGTGCCGCCGGTGGTGATGAGCAGGATTTTCTTATTGTATTCGTTCATGCGTACTCCGCCTGCGCGGATCTGCCGCGCAAATTGTATTTATCCTTATTTTACTACGAAAGTATCGGTTTTACAAGTCCGTTTCCCTTGCAAGGCGGCATTTTCTGTGATAAAATGAAGAAAAACGCAAAGGAGGCGATGCCATGCAAAAGCGCAAGAGCGAGATCACGCTTTTCTCGCTGCTGATGTGTGTGCTCGTGATCTTCATTCACGTCACGTCCTGGACGCTGACCGCGATGGATCGCACAAGCGTCAAATATCTGCTGCTGCTCTTTCCGTGGCGGCTCTCTGCCTTCGTTGTGCAGGGGTTTGTATTTCTCTCGGGTGTGCGGCTGTTCCTCTCGGCAAAACCGTTTGACTACGGCAGATTTCTCCGCGGGCGTATACGGCGTATCGTGTTCCCCTATCTCGCATGGGTCGCGATCTATTACGCCTGTTTCATCGCCATCGGCTGGTATCGTTTCAGCTTTCGCGATCTTGCCGAATATGTGTTTCTCGGCACACTCTGCTCACACTTCTATTTTGTCGTCATCATCCTGCAATTCTATCTGCTGATGCCGCTCTGGCGGTGGCTGCTCGACCGCGTGGACGCACGTCTCCTCTGCGGCGCGGCGATCCTCGTGACCGCCGCTTTCAAGCTGTTTGTGCATTTCCGCTATGACGACCGCGTGTTCCCCGCCTATCTTTGCTGGTTCCTGCTCGGCGCGGCGGTCGGCAGACATTACGACGCTGTCGTCGCAAAGCTGAAGGCACATCTTTCGCTCCTCGGTACGGCGTTTCTCGTGACGGCGGCGGCAGACCTGTACTTTACATGGCGGTCGCAGTGCTTCGGCGAGGTCTTCCCGTGGTTTGAGGCACTGCACCTTGTTTACGCGATGGCGGCAATCTTCTTCTGCTTCGCCACCTTTGCCAAAGTCTGCGAGAAGCTCGACGCATTGCCCGCATTCTTCGCCCTCTGCGACAGAAGCAGCTACCTGATCTACCTTGCGCATGTTCTGCCGATCTATGCGGCAAACCACCTAATCCAGCGCATCGGCGGTATGACCATGGCAACGGCGTATCTGTTCCGTTTCATCTTCACCTATGCCGTGACCTTCGGCGGCTGTCTCTGCTATACATATGTGAAAGAAAAAATCAAGGAGCGACTGCAACATGCCAACGGACGCACAAATCAGGACCGCGCTTGACACGCTCGGGACGCATCAGCTTGCCGCACATGAATGCTTCGGCGGTGCCGCCGCCGTCCTGCGGGACGGCGAGGTGATCTGCGAAAGCTATTTCGGCGGCGACCGCTTTTCGGATCGCGCGCTCTTTCGTCTCGCCTCGATGACCAAGCTGTTCACCGCCGCGGCGGTTATGAAGCTCGCGGAAGATGGCAGGCTGAACATTGAAGCACCCGTATCAACCTATCTGCCCGCCTTTGCGCATTTGAAGATCGGCACGCTGACCGCAGACGGCAGTGTGCGCGCCGCGTCGATGCCGCGGCGGGAAATCACACCGTTCGACCTGCTGACGCACACGGCAGGGCTTGGTGCAGACACGCTCGGTAACCGGGAATATGATCTGATGCCCCCTGTCGAAAAAGTTTCGCTCGCGCGCGTCGTGGATCGGTACGGCGCATCATTTCACCTCGCCTTTGAGCCGGGCAGCCGCGCCGCCTACAGCGGCTTTGCCGGTTATGATGTACTTGCGCGCATCATCGAGCTGGTCACGGGCATGTCCTTCGGCGCTTATCTGAAAGCTGCCTTCTTTGACCCGCTCGGAATGCCGGACACGACCTTTGCGCCGACGCCTGAACAGTACGCGCGTTTCTCGCCCGTGCAAAAACGGGTGCGCGGCGAGGAGATCGTGGTGAATTTTCGCGGCGAGGTCTTTCGCGGGATTCCAACGACCTACGAAGCCGCAGGCGCGGCACTGGCGTCTACCCTGCCCGACCTCGTCCTTTTCTTCCGAATGCTGGCACGCGGCGGCGAACTTGACGGCGTGCGCGTCCTGCGCCCCGAAAGCGTCCGGTGCATGATCGCACCCAAGCTGCCGGACAACCTGCCCGGGCTGCTCCCCGGAGAGAACAACGCCTTCGGCTGTTTCGTCGTGACCGGCGCACATCGCTTGCCACGCGGCAGCGTTTACACGCACGGCGCCTACGGCACGCACGCGCTCTTTCTCCCGCGCGAGAACCTTGTCGGCATTCTTCTCAAAAATTCCTACGTCGACATGTCCCTCACCTCGCATGCTACCATCGAATTTGAAAATGCCCTGCTCGGGAAAAGCGGGACATAAAAAGGAGAGGCAAAACCTCTCCTTTTTTACATTGTAATGCCTTGTATGGCGTTGTCATACAGAAACGCTTTCAGCGGTCCGGCATCTCCGGTGTTGTAAAATGAAATTGATCCGTATATCTCATTTATGTTCACCGTCCCCGTGTCGCGAAAAAAGAAAATCCCGCCGAGCCGTGTACACCCCAAAAGAAAACCCTGCATAGCAAGGCGGTATCCGCGGCTCTGCTTTGTGCTTCCAACGTCCGCTGCGGTCGAGCCGCGCGGGAGGCCTGCATACCTACAGAGCGATATAGGATTCCATTTAAAAGTTGTAGGTTCCGATATGGTTGTGTATCACGAGCTAAGCAGGAAAAAGGTTCTGAAGCTCTGCTTTCAGTATATGCAAATGCGCGCGTTCTATGCGCTCAGTTTTCGTCGGTGTTGCCGTCTTCGTCGTAATCGACGGTGTTGAACAGCTCATCCTCGAAATAGTCGGCGACGCGGTCAAACTCGTCATCGTCGTCGATGGTCACAAGTGTCTCTTCACCGGTCTCATCCAGTTCAAGACGCAGGATGACGTATTCCTCGGAATCCTCCTCAACGGGAACCAGCGCAAGATAGGTCTTGCCCTCAAACTCGCAGGAGCCGATCAGTTCAAACTCGCTCTCCTTGCCGGTCTCATCGGTCAGCGTATAAATATCGCCGTCATAGATCTCTTCCATGTCTTTATCCTTTCGGTCAAAAAATCGTTTTTGTTCTGCCTCTATTGTACCAACTGCGCCCTGCCTTTGTCAAGACGCTTTCCGAAAAATCAGCCCTTAAAACTCGAGCAGATCCGACAGAATATAGTTGCTGACGTACATGCCTTTGGCGGTCAGCGCAATGCGGTCGACCGCGGCGCGTGCAAAACCGCCCGCAAGGTAGCGCTCCAGCTTCTTTCCGTATTTCGCGAGAAAGTCGCGCCCAAAGGTTTGCCTGTACGCCGAGAGCGAAATGCCGTCAAACAGGCGCAGGCGGAGCATGACATACTCGGTCTCCCTCGTAAACCTGTCAATATCGGTGCATTCGGTAAGGATGGAGGCAAGCTCGGTCGGCGACTCCATCTCGCGGATGTAGGCGTCTATGTCGGTCGTATAAGCATAGCGCTGGTTGTTGAAATAGGAATGCGCCGCCACGCCGAAGCCAAGATATTTCTCGTCCAGCCAGTAGCGCAGATTGTGCCGCGAACGAAAGCCGAGGCGCGCAAAGTTGCTGATCTCATAGTGCTCATAGCCGGCATCGGTAAGTGTGCGATGCGCATCAAAATACATGTTGTATTCGGTCTCCTCGTCGGGGAGCGGCAGGTGATCCCGCGCCGCGTAAAACGGCGTTCCCTCCTCGATCTTCAGCCCGTAGACCGACAGATGCTCGGGATCAAGATCACGCACAAAGTCCAGCGAGCGCCGAAAGCTCTCGCGCGTCTGCTGCGGAATGCCGTACATCAGGTCGAGGTTGATGTTCTCAAATCCGGCGCGCCGCGCGTCGTCATAGGAGCGCGCGAGGTCGGCGGCGGTATGGATCCGCCCGAGTGCGCGCAGCTCCGCGTCGTCGGCGCTTTGCAGCCCGAAGGAAATGCGGTTGAACCCGCCTTTGCGCAGCGTGCGCAGCGCGCGGCGATCTACCGTGCCGGGGTTTGCCTCGGTGGTGATCTCCGCGCTCTTTTCAAGCGCAAACGCATCGCGCACGCAGTCGAGCAGCGTGCAAAGCTGCTTTGCCGTGAGCAGTGTAGGTGTGCCGCCGCCGAAATAGACGGTATCGACCGTATAATCCGCCGCTGCGGCGGAAAAATCCTGCATATGCAGCAGCAGCGCGTTCAGATAGCGCTCGATCTCCTGCGCGGACGCAGGCGGATGCGAACAGAAATCACAGTAGCCGCACTTGCTTTTGCAAAACGGGATGTGGATATAGATGCCGAGCTTTTCTTTTTCTTCCATGTCCGGTATGGGGCGGTCAGTTGTCGTCGCCGTCCAGCTTGAGCACCGCCATGAACGCCTCGGGCGAGACCTCGACCGAGCCGAGACGGCGCATCTTCTTTTTGCCCTCTTTCTGCTTTTCCAGCAGCTTTTTCTTGCGTGTGATGTCGCCGCCGTAGCACTTGGCAAGGACGTCCTTGCGCATCGCCTTGACGGTCTCACGGGCAATGATGCGGTTGCCGATCGCCGCCTGGATCGGCACTTCAAAGAGCTGGCGCGGGATGTTGTCCTTCAGTTTTTCCGCAATTTTTCTGGCACGGGCATATGCCTTGTCCTCATGCACGATGAAGGAGAGCGCGTCCACCTGCTCACCGTTGAGCAGAAAGTCAAGGCGCACGAGCTTCGACGGCACATATTCCGAGAACTCATAGTCAAGCGAGGCATAGCCCTTGCTGCGGCTCTTGAGCGCGTCAAAGAAATCATAAATGATCTCATTGAGCGGCAGGATATAGTGCAGCTCGACACGCTCGGTGTCGATATATTTCATGTCGATAAACGTGCCGCGCTTGTCCTGGCAAAGCTCCATGATGCCGCCGACAAACTCGGTGGGCGTGATGACCGACGCACGGACGACCGGTTCCGCCGCCTCGCGGATGGCATCGGGCGACGGGTAATTGGAGGGATTGTCGATCATACGGACGCTGCCGTCGTTCATGGTGATCTTATAGATAACGCCGGGCGCGGTGGTGATCAGATCGAGGTTGAACTCACGTTCCAGTCGTTCTTCAATGATCTCCATGTGCAAAAGCCCGAGGAAGCCGCAGCGGAAGCCGAAGCCGAGCGCCACCGAGGTCTCCGGCTCAAACAGGAGCGCCGCATCGTTGAGCTGGAGTTTTTCCAGCGCGTCGCGCAGATCGCCGTAGCGTGCGCCGTCCGCCGGGTAAATGCCCGCATAGACCATCGGGTTGACCTTCTTGAAGCCTGGCAGCGGCTCGGTTGCCCCGCCCTCCGCAAGCGTGATCGTATCGCCCACGCGGGTATCGCCGACATACTTGATGCTTGCCGTGATGTAGCCAACCTCGCCCGCCGAGAGCGACGCGCGCTTTTGCAGCCCGAACGGCTCCATACTGCCGACCTCGACCACGTCGAACTCCGCACCGGTGCTCATCAGCTTGATGCGGTCGCCCGCCTTGACCGTGCCGTCCTTGACGCGGACATAGACGACCACGCCGAGGTAGCTGTCGTAATACGAGTCGAAGATGAGGCATTTAAGCGGCGCGTTTTCGTCGCCCGTGGGCGCGGGGATGTCACTGATGATCTTATCCATGACATCGCCGATGTTCAGCCCGGTCTTCGCCGACACGGCGGGGCAGCCCTCGGCAACAATGCCGATGACATCCTCGATCTCGGCGCGCACCTTCTCCACGTCGGCGCTGGGCAGATCAATCTTGTTGATGACCGGGACGATCTCCAGGTTTGCATCCACAGCAAGGTAGGCATTTGCCAGCGTCTGTGCCTCGATGCCCTGCGTGGCGTCCACCACCAGCAGCGCGCCGTCGCAGGCGTTGAGGCTGCGGGAAACCTCATAGTTGAAGTCGACATGACCGGGCGTGTCGATCAGATTGAGCGTATAGACCTCGCCGTCCTTTGCGGTATAATCGAGTCGGACGGCGCGCGCCTTGATGGTGATGCCGCGCTCGCGTTCAAGATCCATGTTGTCGAGGAGCTGCTCCTCCATCTCGCGCGCCGAGACCGTGCGCGTATATTCGAGAATGCGGTCGGCAAGTGTAGACTTGCCGTGGTCGATATGGGCAATGATTGAAAAATTGCGGATATGCTGTTGCTTGTCGCTCACGTTGAAAATCCTTTCGGAGATGAAATCTGCAATATTTATTATCAGTATACCAATTTTTCGCGCACAAATCAAGTAGGCGACGGAGAAATCCGCGCGGCTTTACGGAAAATGCGTCCCTGCGACGCTGTGCTGCACGGCAAGCCTTTTCTCATTTTTTGAAAAAGGGCTTGACAAAAAACGAAAAGTTGTGTATACTAACAGGGTACGTGACTGAAACACCATGCGTACAAGTGCAGAAGTACTCAAGTGGTGAAGAGGCGCCCCTGCTAAGGGTGTAGGTCGGGTAACCGGCGCGAGAGTTCAAATCTCTCCTTCTGCGCCAAAGAAACCCCGCATAAACCTTGTGTTTATGCGGGGTTTCGCTTTTTCAGGCAAAATGCAAAACGGGCGAAAACGGGTCAAAATCGGTACAAAAAGCAGTCGAGGCAGCCGCATTGCGGCTGCCTTGACGTTTTTATTCAAACAGTTTATCGGCGTCGATGTCGGAAAGGTCGTTCCGGTAAGCGGTGTTTTCCATCTGATAGATCAAACGGTCGCCGAGATAT
>ENA-UONW01000957-UONW01000957.1-human-gut-metagenome-genome-assembly--contig:-CS52-NODE-957-length-38782-cov-6.277068_pt1 | contig 38782 bp, 27 predicted proteins | sample MGYA00242463_ERZ724010 | MGnify/ENA metagenome assembly ERZ724010 | reverse complement strand
AGTGAACGGATATCACCGTTTTGGGTGAACGGATATCAACCGTTTTCAGCACCTTGCTTGCGACCGTTGTTGAGAACTTCGACCAATGTGTCGTTTGTGCGGTCGGTGACCCTTATGACAAGTTTCTTGCATACATCGGGAGACAATGCTTTCAGACCGTGTTTCATGGCATTCTCTACAAATATCTGGACCATCATGGAAGGCAACATAACGGATGAAGGATTCAGGCCGGAAGACATGCGCTTGTCGTATATGAAATTGGGACCAACTGCACGACTCTCTACAGAGACGTACATGTCGATGAAATTCAGCTCGTCGGATAGACTTATGCAGAAACGGCCTGCAAGTTCCTGCCCCTGACGAAGAAGCTCGACCAATACATGAAGCTGGCTGGCACGCCCCTGGGCTGTGGCAAATTCTTCATGGTTGAGTGCATTATAAATGAAATGAGGAGTTATACGGTTGCGGATATTCTGCATGCGCAACTTGACAATATTGCTGAGCATGACGGCTTCGCGTGCATGCACCTGACGACGACGATAGTAAATGACAACGATTGAAATGAGGATTACAAACAAAAGAAAGGCTACACCGAAGTACAACCACAGGAGGTGCGTATGGAGCTCGCTCATACGTACCTTGTCGGAAAGAATCTTCTCATCGCGCATATACTTGAGATGAAGGTCGGCTATCTTCATCTTGACACGTTCGTCGCGCAGGGAGTCGGACATGCGTGTGTACTCCTCGCCGCTTGTATAGGCATCTTTCCATCTGCCGACATCTTTGCTGAAATCGCGTATGAGCTTGTAGCGCGCCATGGCGATGGACACAGGTACGGATTTTGGAAGAGGATGAACCTCGAGCATGGAATCGACAGCGGCATAGTCGCCCATGCGGTATGCCATGCACATTTCAAGTGTATAGAGGTAGGTAAGAATGTAATCGGCTCCATTCTTTTCAAAATATTCGTGGAGCTGAGGATAGAGCCTGCGGGCCTGGGCAAGCTGACCTTGGTTTATATAGATTTCAAGAATGTTGACACGGCAGATATTCCTTTCCCATGCCATGTCGGGGTGGCTAGCCAGCATTTTGTCGAGCGCAGAGAAATGGGCCAGTGCGTCAACATAACGGTTCTGGAAAAAATAGTCGTTTCCGCGATTGTTCATATAAGTGAAACGCCCCTTGACATCTGTGCTGTCCCACAGTTCGAAGGCCTTGTCCCACCAATAGCTGCTTTGGTCGAAACTGCGCATCTCGGTATATATGCGTCCCAGACCTTGATAGAGGACTGCCATCTCATGCTTCGGCACGGATATGGAATCGCCTATATGGACAGCATGACGAAAGCAATCGACGGCCTTGACAAGGTCGCCGCACATGATATAGGCATCGCCGAGATTGTTGAAAAGAACGACCTTATGGTAGGAATCGGAAATTTCATCGGCTATGCTGACAGCCTTTCTGTTGAAGATTATTACGGAATCTATGTCAAGTGCAAACTTGGAATAATATATGGCACGGACCTGCAGGCACACCATCTGCAGACGACGACGCTCTAAAGTCGGGGAAGTACTGCCGAGATAATGCTGCACACTGTCGCACAGAGTCAGTATGGAATCACGGCTTGATGTATAACATAAAAGTTTGGCCTTCTGCATCAATGCCATGTAATAAAAATCTTTGTCACCCGAGGCATAATGCTCAAGCTTTTCGTTGACAGATGTTCTGACAAAGCTTGTGTTCATGCATCTAAGCGAGTCGTCCATCTGTCTGCACCAGTCTGATATCGAACGACCATCCACAGAACCGCCACCGCCACATGAAGACAATAATGCCACCAGTGCCAACAATTTGCAGCAAAATATGTATATATATCTTTTCATGACAGTTTCGGGCAGATTTGATTTTATGCAAATATAAATTAAAATAATTAACGACAATTGCAAAAAAGCATGTTTTTCAATGAATATAAAAGGCTTATGCCATTTTTTGCGGCAATCGGCAACAAGAAATTGATATCGGAAGGACACAGACCACAGGCTGAATAACAGTGCCGGCATCTCGAGGATGGGACAAACGATGAGTTGATATCGGTGCAGACTTTTAAAATATGTCGTATATAATTTTCGGCCAATATTCTAAAATCAAAAAAGAATAATTAAATTTGCATTGTTCAAGGATTATCAAAATCATTAATTTTACGAATGATAGAGAAGCATATTATTCTGGAAGACATAGACCTAGTAACTTTCTATGGAGTCAACAACGCAAACCTACAAATAATCAAGGCACTGTATCCAAAACTAAGAATAGTGGCCAGAGGAAATGTTATAAAAATTTTAGGAGACGAAACGGAAATGTGCTCTTTTGAAGAAAACATCGAAAAGATTCAAAAGCACTGTCTGAAATACAATTCCCTGAGCGAAGAAACTATTCTCGGCATCATAAAAGGATGCACAAACGATTTGGACTCGACCGACAAGGACACGATATGCTATAGCGTGACAGGCAAGCCGATAAAGCCGAGAAGCGAAAACCAGAAAAAACTGGTGGAAAGCTTCGAAAAAAACGACATGATATTTGCTACTGGACCTGCAGGGTCCGGGAAAACATATATCAGCATTGCTCTTGCTGTCAAGGCTCTGAAAAACAAGGAAATCAGAAAGATTATTTTGAGCAGACCGGCTGTGGAGGCCGGGGAAAAACTAGGTTTCCTGCCTGGAGACATGAAGGACAAAATAGACCCGTACCTGCAACCTCTATATGATGCACTGCAGGATATGATTCCGGGACAGAAACTTCAGGAATATATGGAACAGAACGTCATTCAGATTGCACCGCTGGCTTTCATGAGAGGACGGACACTGAATGAAGCTGTTGTAATTCTAGACGAAGCACAAAACACAACTACTGCACAGATTAAGATGTTCCTCACACGTATGGGACATAACACGAAAATGATTATAACAGGCGACAAGACCCAGGTGGACCTGCCGCATTCAGTGAAATCGGGACTCACCGAAGCTATCAACATTCTCGGAAGAGTGAAAGGCATAGCTTTCGTGGAAATGGACCAGAAAGACATCGTACGCCACAAATTGGTGACTCGAATTGTTGAAGCCTACGACAAATATGAAGCTAGGCGCAAAGAACAGCAGATGCAGAAAAAACAGCAGGAGGAAGAGGATATAGCCAGAAGCAGCTTTGACTTGTCGGATACTCCCCTTTGCTGATATGCAATGCTTCAAAAAATAAAAGAAAAGAAGAGAATATACAAAAAAATAGCATTAACTACATCATAAACAACTACAGATATGGAAGCATTAACAAGAACTGACTTTAACTTTCCTGGACAGAAAGAAGTTTACCACGGAAAAGTACGTGACGTCTACAACATCAACGACGATATTCTGGTAATGGTCGCTACTGACAGAATATCAGCATTCGACGTTATTCTGCCTAAAGGCATACCGTTCAAAGGACAGGTGCTCAACCAGATTGCTGCAAAATCACTGGATCATACTGCCGACATCGTTCCTAACTGGAAACTGGCTACTCCAGACCCGATGGTCACTGTCGGACTGAAATGCGAAGGTTTCAGGGTTGAAATGATTATACGCGGATATCTGACAGGCTCGGCTTGGCGCGAATACAAGAGCGGCAAAAGAAGCCTCTGCGGCGTTGCTCTGCCTGACGGAATGAAAGAAAACGAGAAATTCCCTCACCCTATCATTACTCCTACAACAAAGGCTGACGAAGGACACGATGAAAATATCTCTAAGGAGGAAATCATCAGCAGAGGAATTGTCAGCAAGGAAGATTATGAGAAAATGGAGGAATATACTTATGCCCTATTCCAGTGCGGAACAAACATTGCCGCTGAAAAGGGACTCATTCTTGTGGATACAAAATATGAATTCGGCAAGAGAGACGGAAAGGTTTACCTCATCGACGAAATACATACTCCAGACTCAAGCAGATATTTCTATGCTGACGGTTATCAGGAGAAATTCGAAAAAGGCGAACCACAGAGACAGCTCTCGAAGGAATTCGTAAGACAGTGGCTCATCGAACACGACTTCATGAACGAACCTGGACAGGTTATGCCTGAAATGAGCGACGAATTTGTCAACAGCATCAGCGACCGCTATATAGAGCTCTACGAGCATATCACCGGCGAAAAATTCGTAAAGGCTGAAGACGAGGACATCAGAGCCAGAATAGAGAGAAACGTTATGAACTACCTCGCAAGCAGACTCTAAGTTTATGACTGACAATCGGAAGGTCTGAACCAGACTTAACCGAAAAGCCAAATAAACTTCAATCTGCACGCAAGCGGATAAAAGGCCGGCACATATATACATATATATAATATAAGTATATTGATTATGTGCCGGCCTATAAATATCTCTCACGAAAGTTGAAATACAGAAAATGGCATACGCACAGGAAAGCATAAAGCCCTATGGGGACAACTCGACAAAAAAGGAGCAGGTAAAAAGGATGTTTGACAATATCGCACATTCGTACGATACACTCAACGGTACACTTTCTTTCGGCATTGACAAGTTGTGGAGAAAAACACTTATCAACCGTCTGAAAAATGAAAAACCTACTCCAAAACGGATTCTGGACATTGCAACAGGTACAGGCGACCTGGCTATTTCAGCATGCAAGGAACTTAATCCGGACATCATCATCGGATGCGACATATCTGAAGGCATGATGAAAATCGGAGAACAGAAAGCCAAGAAAGAACATCTTGACAACAAGATTGTCTTCAAATATGAGGATTGTGCCAATTTGTCGTTTAATGACGGAGATTTTGATTCTGTCATATCAGCCTTCGCACTGAGAAACTTTGAGAATCTAGATAAATGCCTTGAAGAAATGCACAGGGTTCTGAACGAAAAGGGCTCTGCCACTATAATCGACTTGTGCAGACCTGAATCATTTCCTATGAAACAACTTTTTCATATATACGAAAATGCTGTAATGCCATTCATCGGGAAAATGATATCGCATGACGGATATGCATACTCTTATCTGCCCAAAACGATGGACGCCGTACCACAGGGTGAAGATATGAAAAGGATATTCGAAAAGGCTGGATTCCGCAGGGTGGAATACAAAAGACTTGCATTCGGAATGTGCATGATGTACATTGGCAGAAAATAAACTGCTTTGTACATGGACATAAAACAGCGAATGCTTCTTTGAAGAAACCGAATTAAATTAACAAACAGATAAATATTGCAGATTAATATGGACAAATATGGTTTGGTAGGATATCCACTAGGACATTCTTTTTCTAAGGATTTCTTCAACGACAAGTTTAAAGACGAGGGCATCGATGCTGAATATGTGAATTTTGAAATACCGGCCATTGACAACTTACCGGAAATCATTGCAACCAACAGCAACCTGAGAGGCCTGAATGTCACAATACCGTACAAACAGCAAATCATCGGATACCTGGACGACATCAGCCAGGAAGCTAAAGAGATTGGGGCTGTAAACGTTGTACGTGTCTTTCACGAACATAACGGAAAAACGAAACTCAAAGGATATAACTCGGATGTCATAGGTTTTGTGAAATCTATCGAGCCACTCCTTAAAATCCACCACAAAAAAGCTTTGATTTTAGGTACCGGCGGTGCTTCGAAAGCTGTTAAATACGGTCTTGAGAAAAAACTGGACATTGAAACATTGTACGTGTCCAGAACCAGCAAGAGAGGAGCTATAACTTATGAAGAAGTGACGCCAGAAACGATAAAGGAATACGAGATTATTGTAAACTGTACACCGTGCGGTATGTATCCAAACACATCGGAAGCTCCAAAGCTGCCGTATGAAGCTATGACTTCTGACAATCTGCTTTACGACCTTATATATAATCCTGAGGAAACGTTATTCATGAAAAAAGGAGCAGAACATGGGGCAGAAGTAAAGAATGGACTGGAAATGCTCCTGCTTCAGGCTTATGCTTCATGGAACTTCTGGAATGAATGAACAAGAAGACAGACGTGGCAAAGAAGAACAATACGCAGACACTAAAAAACACTTCAAAGCGAAGGACATCAGGAAAGACTACAAAGAAGAAGCATGGCATTTACAAATTTGTCAGGCGTATCATCCTTACGGCAATAACAGCAACAGTAATATTGATTGCAGCTGTCAGCTACATGCTTCTTAAAATAGCCGTCAATCCGGCACACAGCGGCAAAGACATCGACGGCTCATATACTTACATGTTCAGCGAATACCCGTTTCTGAAAAGATGGACAGACAGTCTTAAAATAAACAACGCATTAAAGGACACAACAATATGCACAACTGACGGGAAACATCTGCATGCCCTTTATGTGAAAGCTCCGAGAAAGACGAAAAACACAGCAGTAATCATACATGGATATACAGACAATGCTGTAAGAATGCTGCATATTGGATATCTGTACAACCACGACCTAAAATACAACATACTTCTTCCTGACCTGCGAAACTCTGGAAAGAGTGAAGGGACGCACATTCAGATGGGATGGAACGACAGACTGGACGTGCTTAGATGGATGGAAATCGCCGACAGCATATTCGGCGGAAACACAAAGATGGTCGTACATGGAATATCCATGGGCGGTGCCACAGCCATGATGACAGCCGGCGAGAAACAGCCTCAGTACGTTAAAGCATATGTTGAAGACTGCGGATATACAAGCGTGTGGGATGAATTCAAACATGAAATAAACTACGACTACGGTTTACCGGACATGCCGTTCTTATATATCGCGGACCTGTTCTGCCAATGGGAATACGGATGGGGATTCAAAGAGGCATCCGCTATAGAACAAATAAAAAAATGTGATACACCAATGCTCTTCATTCACGGAGGGGCTGATACTTACGTGCCAACAGAAATGGTATACAAACTTTATCAGGCAAAACCAAGAAATAAAGAAATATGGGTTGTTCCTGGTGTCATGCATGCAAGGTCATACCATGACAGACAAAAAGAATATACTGAAACGGTCAGAGATTTTCTAAGCATGTACATTGACATACAAAAGTTTGCATCTAAAATTCTTTGTGATACATTTGCATAACTTTATCATACATGAATGCATACCAGCATATAACTGTTATATAAGCATTATGAAACATAAAGCGACATATAATATTATAAAATACAGGATTGTGAGAATTGTTACTATCATAATCCTGCTCGGAACAATAGGCATTTCGGCCTATTCGATAGAATACAATCCTGAAAATCTTCCTGTAATGTACCTGCAGGACAAAACAAAATATGTCAGCAATCCTGATGGAGTTCTCAGTCAAAGGGCTGTAGACATTATGGACAGCACGCTCTACAGCCTTGAGCATAAAAAGGGTGTACAGAGCATCGTTGCCGTCGTAAGGAAGATTGAAGGTGGAGATGCATATTCGTTTGCAATAGGCCTCGGACGCAAATATGGAGTTGGAACGAAAGCCAACACCGGCATTGTTATCGTGCTGGCAACAGAAGACCGCACCTATTATATAGTAACAGGAGAAGGATTGGAAAAATTTCTGCCTGACGCAATATGCAAACGAGTAGAAAACAGACAAATGGTTCCTTACCTCAAAGAAGGCAACTGGGATCAAGCCATGGTTAACGGAGTGACAACTATTGCAGGAATACTTGAGGGAGATTCCACACTTGTCAAAGAGTACACACAACCAGGAAACGATGACAGTCTTTCGTTTACATCTGTCATACTGCTTATCCTTTTCTTCATGATTGTAATATCAGTAATGGCATATAGGGCCAATAAGATAAAAACTCGTTGCCCCTACTGCAAAAAGAACAAAGTGAAAGCTGTAAAGACAAGCAATTTCATTGACAAAGAGGGATTCATGCACAGCAGAACTACATATGTTTGTCAGAATTGCGGAAAGACTTACGTGAAAGACGAGATAGACGACTCGGATGATGGTATTGGAGGACCTATGGCCGGAGGCATATTTATGGGAGGCTTCGGACGCCACGGCAGTTTCGGCGGTGGAGGAGGCTTCGGCGGTGGAAGCTTCGGCGGAGGAAGTTTCGGAGGCGGAGGAGCCGGCGGACGATTCTGATTCCAAGGTTTGAAAACACAGAAATCAGTTCAGCACCAATCATCAATTTTATATACAACAATTGTACAAAAGAATATTAACCAAAACACGGAATATATATTATGAGCAAATCAAAAATTACACTTATTGCGATTGCGGCAATAATAATCATCATCGTTCTCAGCGGCATATCCGCCTACAACGGTTTCATCAGCAAAGAAGAAGCAGTAAAGAAAGCATGGGGAAATGTGGAAACGACTTATCAGAGAAGGTCAGACCTCATTCCTAATCTTGTCAATACAGTAAAAGGATATGCCACACACGAAAAGAGCACCCTTCAGGAGGTTACAAACGCACGTGCACAAGCTACACAGATAACAGTTGATGCAAACAACCTGACGGAAGAAAACATCAGAAAATATCAGCAGGCACAGGGCGCCATAACAAATGCACTCAGCAGGTTAATCGCCATTTCCGAAAACTATCCTGAACTGAAAGCAAGCGAAAACTTCAGCGAGCTCCAGGCTCAGCTTGAAGGCACAGAAAACAGAATAAACGAGGCACGAAAGATATACAACGATGCTGTACAGACCTACAACGTCAGCGTACGCCGTTTCCCGGCAAATATCGTCGCATCAATGTTCGGATTTGAAACGAAAACAGAATTCAAAGCTGAAGCCGGCGCCGAAAAAGCTCCGGAAGTAAACTTCTAATCTGAAAAAATGAGCTATCAAATAAAATAATCAACAGGCAGACCTTTACAGAACTTAAAACAAAGGTCTGCCTTTAATTTTGCACAAACTCAAAAACATATGACAACAGAACTTAACGAACACAACAAACAGGAATTTCCACCAATGCACACAGCAGAACACCTGCTCAACCAGACCATGGTGAGAATGTTCGGATGCGAAAGGTCGAAGAACGCGCACATAGAAAGAAAGAAAAGCAAGATAAACTACGAACTGCAAACCTGCCCTACCCCAGAACAAATCGCAGAAATAGAAAATAAAATAAACGAACTTATTGCCCAAGATCTGCCGGTGACATACGAATTCGCTACACAAGAAACCGTTCCTGAAGGCATCAAACTGGACAGACTGCCAGAAAACGCCAGCGACACGGTCAGAATTGTCAGAATTGGCGACTATGATGCCTGCACATGCATAGGAGCACACGTAAAATCAACATCCGAAATAATATCCTTCAAGATTACAAGTACCAGCTGGAACGATGGCACATTCAGAATAGTGTTCAAGGTCGGAGCTAAATAATCACTTGTGGACACTATGGCATCATTTGCCATGTTTTTAGTCATTATGTCAGAAAATCAGACACTTGCGCCACTCAAAAGGCATTGGCACGACTATTGCAATAATCTATGTGAACGCGGAAAGCGAAACAGAGCATACGACAGCAAGATGTTGAGCACTGCAACGCAAGTCGCATTCACAATAATGATTAGAAAACAATTTAAATGGAGGAAATAATTATGATGCCTACTAGAAAAAACACTAACAGTTGGATACCTGACATTTTCAACGATTTCTTTGACACTGAATGGATGCCTAAAGCAAAAGCTACAGCTCCTGCTATCAACGTCATGGAAAATGAAAACAAATATACAGTTGAAGTTGCGGCTCCTGGCATGTGCAAGGAAGACTTCGACATTCAGATCAACGAGGACAACGACCTTGTAATCAAGATGGAAAAGAAAACTTCCAGCGAGACCGACAACAAGAATAAGGAAGATGAGAACAAGAACGGCAGATATCTTCGTCGTGAATTCTCTTACACAAAGTTCCAGCAGACTTTGATTTTGCCAGAGGATGTCGATAAAGAGAAAATCAACGCAAAGGTTGACAATGGAGTTCTGACTATCGAACTTCCTAAGGTTGTTGTCAAAGAAGAGCCAAAGACTTCAAGACAGATTAACATCATGTAATGATGTTTCATAGCACTATTAGTTTCTCTTATGTCAAAGGGGACATGCCCGCTCGGGCATGCCCCCTTTTTCGTATACTTAAGCTATATAAAAGCCATGAAGCATCTCAGTCCCATATTCACCCAAGAAGAGACATCAACTTACTCAGCATTTAAATCAAAAAAACACATAGCCATACAGCAAAAAAAACAGCAGGATGTTCACACACTCTGCTGCTTTTTTACCAATGCAAACACTTTCACAACTCAATGGAAGTGGGCACCGGCCAATACTATGAAAAACTAACTCTGAAAAAATTACTTTATCTGCATGCAAAATTATAATTTATTTTCAATGTGGCATCATTTGCATGCAATAAAATTACTATTAATAAGAAAAAAAAGCATTTTTGAAACAAATCAGAATCAAATATGCAATATTTATAACAAACAGGCACTTTTGTTTATACCGTAAAAAACGATTCAGATACACAGCATTGCATGCCTATACAATATGATAACAAACCAGTAAGATTTGAAATGCTCCACAGTATTTTCAAATTGCTCCACACACGCTCCGCCACAATAACCATGTACAAAATAAAACGGCAATGCATATAAACTAAAAGAGGATGTTTCCTTCGTCGGGAAACATCCTCTTTATTCACCACTTCTATTTTCAAAGAGTGACCTGCATAGGATTCAAACCTATAACCTTTTGATCCGTAGTCAAATGCTCTATTCAGTTGAGCTAGCAGGCCAAGCCTTTGTTGTTTTCGGGTGCAAATGTACGGCAGTTTATCAAGAAATGCAAGAATATTGCGGATTTTAACGAAAAAAAATTGCATTATATTCTGATAAAGCCACAATAAGCGATAAAAGCACTTAAAATCAGCGGAACAAATTGATACAACGTTCATATACTTCGACCTGTCCCAATGAACATCTTGTGGTTTCGCCATCTTTCCAGTCAGGAACAGCTTCCTTCTGTATATATATAGGAGCACTTTTCTGCAACGGCAAAACCTCCAGTATATACTTGTCTGCAGGATAATCTTTCAAGCCTATTTCAAAGACATTGCCATTATAGAAATTATCTGTCACAAATTTTCCATCAGCGTAAAACCGCGCCACATCTCCGACATACGGCACTTTTACAATCAAATCCTTGCCTCTCATCTCATCCGGCACATATATTTCCCATCTTGCGGCCATCACGAAATCAGAGTCAGCCGGAGCTTCAGCCACTCCTCGAGCGCCTTTCACAATGTTTCTGTTCTCACCGGCTTCACGCACGAATGACACACTAAGTTCGGCCTCGGTACAGCCAGTGTCAAATCCGACAGTTTTCATAGCACCTTTCTTAGAAGCCTCCAATCCGTTACGTCCACAGAACACATCCATGAAATCAGGCAAGGCCGTCACATTGCATTCTTTCAGACCGACATTTTCGACATACAAGGTATCATCGCCTGAATATATAGGAGAATCGCATATTACAAGATGTTCCTTGCCTCCATAATTCACCTTATATGCATTCTTTGCATCAACTGATGAGAGCACAAAAATCTGGCGTTTCACACCATCGCTTCCAGTCCACTCTACCAAAGGACTATATCCTGGTTTCACATGTCTGTATACCTTTTTAGATTTTTTGTCTGACAGGCACATTTCCGGTCTCACGCCATCTATACAAAAGAAATATAGACGTTCACATTTTCCATCAGATTCTTTTGCAAGCGGCTGAACGGTTGCATACTCAACGATTCTGTCACCGAAAATCAAGCCGTAAGGCATTATACCCACAGCATCCGAAGGTATTGCGACAGGCGATGCAGGAAAATCCACACAACCGGGTATACTGAATGTCACACCATTTTTATCAGAAAGACTACGCAATCTATGATGATTGTTGAAGAATACAAAGCCTGAATGTCCATTACCTCTCCAGCTCCAACGCAGCAGGCTATCCTCACGCGAATTCTGCAAATACGGAAGAGACGGCTTCATGCCAGACAGTTCCCTACCGAAGTCATTGAGGAACATATGCAGATTCTTGAGCATGAAATAATGCTCGTTGAACTGCCCGAATTCCCGCAACGGCGCTTGAAAATCATAGCTCATACACGGAAGGTCGTTATGGTTCGTAAAGCGGCCCTTCTGAGATTCATTGAGATAAGAATGCACACCAACAGGATTCGTACCTCCATGATACATATAATATCCAGGCATATTGCTGCCCGAGCCCACTTTCACCACTGCCACAGAATAAATGTCACGAGGGTCAATCTTTATACGCCTGTGATAACTAGGCATCATGCCCCCACCAAGTTCACATGTAAAGAACGGATATTTCAAATCGGCCCTATTGTCCTCTCCTGGTTGGGGAGGAAGTTGTTCAGTTGCAATAACTGTTGAATTACGGAAAGAACGGAAAACAAAAGCATCGCCATAGTTTCCCGGCATGTCCTTAAGCGAACGATCCCAAAAGCCGTCACAGTAGTCACCATAAAGAGGTAATATCTCACCGAACTTGGCCGGTGACGTAAGCTGCGGCCATCCTGTACGTGTATACAACGGAACATCGAAGCCAGCCTCAACGGCCATCTGTTTCAGAGCAGCCAGATGCTCCCATCTTCCTCTATACTCATTCTCAAGCTGCACACCGACAATAGGTCCGCCGTCTTTCCACATAAGTCCCTTCACCTGTTCGCCTATCTGTCCATACCATTTTCTCACCTCAGCCAGATAAGCTTCATCTTGTCCGCGCAAACGTTTGTTACCGTATTTTTCAATCAGCCAATCCGGGAAACCACCCTCACGGCATTCACCGTGAGCCCATGGTCCGAGACGCAACACGCACATCAGTCCTGCCTTGGCACATTCCTCAACAAAACGCCGCAGGTCATGCCGTCCGCTCCAAACGTAAACGCCCTCTTCTTCTTCATGATGATTCCAAAATACATAAGTTGCGACAATATCAATACCTCCGGCTTTCATTTTTAAAAGTTCGCGATGCCAATCAGACTCGTCAAAACGAGTATAATGAAATTCGCCCATTACCGGAATTACAGGTTTACCACCTATAATCATCGACACAGAATCAGCACAAATAGTTACACCTTCAGGATTAACAGATGTCCCCATATTAAAAACAGATTGAGCTGTCAGCTTTCCCGAAACGGCCAAAGCCAAAGAAAGCAGCATCCACATTTTCTTCATAAGTTGATATTTTTTATATACAAGTTATAGGTTATAGATGTTTTTCATCTCATAAAATTATAATCTGTAACAAAATTAGAAAAAGTTTCCGATTATACGAGCCTATAAGACAAAAAGCCAACTTACCGGCGTCATTACAGAACATTTTTTAGCAATTCAAACAAGATAAGTTAAATAATCATACTCAAATAAACCTTATTCCACTTTAAACACTCTTACAAATGTAAACAGTGAAAAATAAAGAGATTTGAAAACCAAACAAAAAAATTCAATTATGAAATCAAGAAGCTTTTTTATTTCAGCAATACTGCTTTGTGCAGCTTTCTGTGGAAACGTATCAGCCCAGAACAACAATGACAAGAACAATGCTCCAAAGCCAAACAGAATTGAAATGATGGTCAGAGGCATGCAGAACAGACTTATGCTTGACGATGCCACAGCCGAAAAATTTTCATCAGTCTATAAAGAATATCTGCAGGCTCTTAAAGATTGCCGAAAGAAAGAAATGAAAAAAGGCCCTCTCACCGACAGCGAAATCATCGCAAACATAAAGAGCGGATTTGAGACAGAAAAGAAAGTAGCTGAAACCAAAGAGAAATATTTCAACAAGATGAAGTCGTTCCTCAATGCAAAGCAGCTAGAAACAGTCTTCAGCAAGCAAGGCAGATGTCCAGGATGTCCCAAAGGCAATAAACCCAGAGGACAGTTCAACAGACAGGGACGATTCTTCAATTGTCCTAACGGGCCTAAAGCCAGCTGTCCCAATTGCCCCAAGGCCAACTGCCCAAACAAGTCGCAGAATTGTCCTAACGGACCTCAGATATGCCCCAACGCATCTAAATCAGCATCAGGAACATCACAGCTGTAACACAAATCTTTAAGAAAGGAATAAATTCAGACCAGTCTACATAATGTGTTTTTCATAATTCTATGGCCCCGCAGACAACCCACCATGTCTGCGGGGCCATATCTTTTCATGTAAGCCGTGCACTACACTTCAGCTAATTGTAGTATCTTTGCATACAAGGTTTCTATATATAAAAAGGTAATGGAAGATTGCATCAGAATAAAGGGAGCACGCGTCAACAACCTGAAGAACATTGACGTCAACATTCCGAGAAACAAATTTGTGGTTATTACAGGTGTCAGCGGTTCAGGCAAATCATCACTGGCCTTCGACACTCTCTATGCCGAAGGACAGCGCAGATACGTTGAAAGCCTCTCAGCCTATGCACGACAGTTCATGGGGCGCATGAGCAAACCAGAATGCGACTTCATACAAGGCATACCGCCAGCAATAGCCATCGAACAAAAAGTCAACAGCCGCAATCCTAGATCTACAGTAGGAACGTCAACAGAAATCTATGACTACCTACGCATGCTCTTCGCCCGAGCCGGCCACACATATTCTCCTATAAGCGGTGAAGAGGTTAAAAAAAATTCCACAGAAGATATTGTACAATGCATGCTTGCTCACGACAAGGGCACACGTTTCACCGTGCTCGCCCCTTTTCTCGTACACGGCGAGCGCACTCCACGCGAACAATTGGAGATGTACCTGAAAGAAGGCTTCAACCGCATTGAAATTGACGGCGAGATGGCCAGGTTGGACGACTTTCTGGAACAAAATACAGAAACAGAAGGACACACCATAAATCTTCTCATCGACCGCATGAGCGTCAATGACGAGAAACAGACCATCAGCCGCCTTGTCGACTCGGCAGAAACAGCCATGTATGAAGGCAACGGCAAATGTATGCTCCGTTTCCTGCCAGCCGGTGAACTGAAAGAATTCTCAACAAAATTCGAGGCCGACGGGATGGAATTTGAAGAACCATCCGACCAGATGTTTTCATTCAACTCACCTGTCGGAGCATGTCCTGAATGTGAAGGCTTCGGCAAAGTTGTAGGCATTGACGAAAGCTTGGTCGTGCCCAACACGGCACTCAGCGTCTACGACGGAGCCGTAGTGTGCTGGCGAGGTGAAAAGATGGGCGAATGGAAAAATGAATTTGTCAGACGTGCCTCAAAATACAATTTTCCGATATTTACGCCTTATCATGAACTTACGGCAGAACAGAAAGACCTGCTTTGGCACGGTGTACCGGGAGAATCTAAAATGGAATCAGTGAGCATAGACCGTTTCTTCGGCATGCTTCAGGAAAACCAATACAAAATTCAGTACCGCGTCATGCTGGCACGCTACAGAGGCAAGACAAAATGTCCGGTGTGCCATGGAACAAGACTGAAGAAAGAGGCCACATACGTAAAAGTTGGCGGAAAGGCCATTACCGAACTCGTAGACATGCCGATATACGAACTTCAGGAGTTTTTCAGGACACTCAAGCTGAACGAACACGATACGAAAGTCAGCAAACGCATACTTACAGAAATAAGAAACCGTCTCAAATTCATGACCGAAGTCGGGCTTGGCTACCTCACCCTCAATCGACCAAGCAACACACTCTCCGGCGGAGAAAGCCAGCGCATCAATCTTGCCACAAGTCTCGGCAGCAGCCTTGTAGGGTCACTGTATATTCTCGATGAGCCAAGCATCGGACTGCACAGCCGCGACACGCAAAAACTCATACACGTTTTGCGCGAATTAAAGGACATTGGCAATACGGTCGTTGTCGTAGAACACGATGAAGAGATAATACGCGCAGCCGACTACATCATCGATGTCGGGCGCAATGCCGGTTCACTCGGCGGCAACATTGTCTACGAGGGCGACATGAAAGATCTGCGTCCAGGTTCAGAAAGCCATACAGTACGCTATCTCCTTGGCGAAGAACGCATCGAAACCCCGCTGAGCAGACGCAGCTGGAACCGTTTCATAGAAATCAAGGGCGCGAGAGAGAACAACCTCAAAGGCATCGACGTACGCTTTCCGCTCAACGTAATGACCGTTGTCACAGGAGTCAGCGGAAGCGGCAAGTCGACATTGGTACGTACCATTCTATACCGCGCCCTGAAACGAAATCTTGACGAGACATGCGACCGTCCAGGCGAATACATGTCCATCGAGGGCGACACGTCTGCCATAAAAGCTGTTGAATTTGTCGACCAAAACCCTATAGGGACATCTTCGCGAAGCAACCCGGTCACATATGTAAAGGCATACGACGAGATAAGGAAACTCATGGCCGATCAGCCGCTGTCGCGCCAGATGGGCTACACTCCGGCATATTTCTCATTCAACACCCCAGGAGGCCGATGCGAAGAATGCAAAGGCGAAGGAACAACCACCGTAGAGATGCAATTCATGGCCGACCTCGTGCTAACCTGCGAATCATGCCACGGCAAACGCTTCAAGAATGAAATACTTGAAGTAAAATATGAAGGCAAGAACATCTGCGACATCCTGGACATGACTGTTGACGAAGCCATCGATTTCTTCAAGGAACACGGACAGAAAAAGATAGTCGCCAAACTCAGCCCTCTGCAGGAAGTAGGACTTGGATATATCCATCTTGGACAGACATCGTCGACACTGTCAGGAGGCGAAAACCAGCGAGTCAAACTGGCATACTACCTAAGTCAGGAAAAATCTGTACCTACAATGTTCATATTCGATGAACCGACCACAGGACTGCATTTCCATGACATCAGGAAACTGCTGCATGCCTTCGATGCGCTTATCGCCCGCGGACATACCATAATTATAATCGAACACAACATGGATGTCATAAAATGTGCCGACCACATAATAGACCTCGGTCCTGAAGGAGGTTCCATGGGCGGATATATAGTTGCCACAGGAACACCGGAACAAGTTGCCGAATGCGCAAACAGCTACACCGGGCAATATCTGAAGGAGAAACTAGAAGAATCATACAACAAGCAATAGAAAAACGCACAAAAAAGAAAGAAAATGAAAAAGACCCTCATCGCATCGGCCTTGCTGCTGTCCACTACATTCTCGGCAAAAGCGCAAGACTTCAACACTTATTTCGATGATGCTTCACTGCGTCTAGACTACATCTTTGCCGGCAATGCAGATTCACAGTCCATCTATCTCAAAGACATCAGCAGAACGTCTTCTTGGGCAGGACGCAAAACCAACCTGTCGCACCCGCTGCTTAAAGGCAACGGACAGATAACAGTAACTGATGATTCGACTGGAACTGTAATCTACACGAACTCGTTTTCCACACTATTCCAGGAATGGCAGTCTACAGAAGAAGCCACACGTGTAAGCAAAGCTTTCGACAACTGCTGGCTTATCCCAGCGCCCAAGCGCAAAGCCAAAGTCACTGTCAGCATAACAAATATGCACAACCGCAACGTGACGACAATGTCACATGTCATAGACCCTGCCGACATACTCATACGTCCCATCAAGGACAACGGAATACCTCGACGCGACATCATGCACGGCGGACCGTCTGACAAGTGCATCGACATAGCCATAGTGGCCGAAGGGTATACAGCAGACGAACAAGAAAAATTTTTCGAAGAAGCCAAACGTGCAGCCGATGCCATCTTCAGCCATGAACCGTTCGCATCGCGCAAGTCCGACTTCAATGTCGTAGCTGTGGCCGCCCCATCAGAAGACTCAGGTCCATGCATTCCGCACGAGGGGAAATGGAAACAAAGTGCAGTTCGCAGCCATTACGACACATTCTATACAGACCGTTACCTCATGACATCTGAAATGACACGCGTAGCCGACATTCTAGGCAATGTTCCATACGAATATATTATTGTACTTGTAAATTCATCAACATACGGCGGAGGTGGCATATACAATCAGATAACCCTATCAACAACACGCCACGCCACATTCCGTCAAGTCCTTGTACATGAGTTCGGCCATGCTTTCGGAGGTCTTGGCGACGAATACTACTATGACGACCAATATACGACAATGTATCCAGCAGGCGTGGAACCTTGGGAACCGAACCTTACCACCCTCACCGACTTTGCCTCGAAATGGCAGGACATGCTTCCAAAAGGAACAAAGATTCCTACAAAACCGGACGGTAAAGACGTCACAACAAAGGTCGGCGTATACGAAGGAGGCGGTTACCAGTCGAAAGGCGTATACAGACCTGTACAGGAGTGCCGCATGAAAATCAACGAAGTTGAAAATTTCTGTCCGGTATGTACACGCGCCATACTGCGTACCATCGATTTCTATACAGGCAAATAAATAACGTAATCCACACATGGAAAGACGTTCGGACAAATATACATGAAATAGGGAAACACACTGATATTCTTTATAAAAAGATATCACGGCATCAAAACGAGCAGATACATGCCCCTTATATAAGGGTCCTGATGTATCTGCTCGTTTCTTATATATATCACCTCACATACAACATACAAACTTTCAACGGCAAGACTTATATATTTCACACTTGTACTGCATGCACATCTGCAGATAGCGCAACATGAATGTAAAAAAATATTCACTGATATGAAATAAAGCTACAAATCAATATTTACGCTCATAAAAATGCAACAAATGTGAAAATCAAATGTATCTAATCCGCATCACTTTTGCAACAACTTCTTTTGAACTTTGCCACCGAAAACGAAAAGATAAACAAAAGAAGATGAAGGTCATACGAAGATCAAGATTAGCTTTGCTTCCAGCCCTGCTGGCCATCGCTCCGGCAACAGCATCAGCCGGAATAGTCAAAGGAAAGATTATTGACAAAAACACAGGCGAACCTCTGCCAGGAGTAACAGTGCAGGTCGTAGGAACAGACAAAGGTGCAATTTCGGACATGGACGGACAATACACCATAGATTTAAACGAAGGACAATATTCTTTGAAAATAACATATATCGGATACAGCGAAATAAATGTAAACGAAATAAAAGTCAGTTCATCACCGCTGACAATGGATTTCGCAATGACCGACGATGCACTCAAGATTGCAGAAGTCGGAGTTACCGCAAGAAAGAATCTTGAGAGTGAAAGGATTCTTGCAATGGAACGCATGAACTCTTCCACAGCCATCGAGAATCTGGGTGCCAGGGAAATGAGCATAAAAGGTATAAGCGACGTACAGGAAGGAGTTACCAAACTTACCGGCATATCCATTGCCGACGCCGGCCAGCTGATTGTCCGCGGATTGGGCGACAGATACAGCACAACAACACTCAACGGTCTGCCTATTGCCTCGCCTAACCCCGACAACAAACTTATCCCGCTCGACCTTTTCCCTGCAAGCACTGTCCGAAACATCACAGTAAGCAAGGTTTACGAAGCTGATGTTTTTGCAGACTACTCTGGAGCACACATCGACATAAGCACAAAAGAAAATACAGGCGACGACTTTTTCAACATCGGCATCAACACTGGAGGCAAGTTCAACACATTGTTCCAAGATTTCTATTCAATGGACAGAAATGGAACATTGCTCAGCACTCCCCAGCTTGGTTCCAACCTATGGAACATGCAGCAAAATGATTTTGACGGATATATAAAATCAAAAAATCCATTCAATACTTCTTTTCAGGTAAGCAAACACACAAGCATGCCCGAACTAGGCGGCAACATAGCTTTTGCCAAAAGCTGGCGGATAGGCACACAGACACTCAGTCTCATGGCGGCTGGAAGCATGAGCAACAATTACCAGACCATCAACGACGGATATGCACGCACGCTTGAAGCCGGAGGATACGTAAAGAACCGCTTCGACTACGACAGCTATTCGCAGGAGCTCAAAAGCGCGGCACTCGTCAATGCTGGATACACACTGCGCAAAGCCGACCGCATAGGCTACACATTCTTCTATGCACGCAACGCCGTAGACACATACATGAGACGCGAAGGATACGACTATGAACGCAACCAGCTGGTCGGCATCAACGATGTCATGCATGTATACTCTCTGATGAATCACCAGCTCCACGGCCACCACGAACTAGGGAAACAATGGGACATAGACTGGAACGGTTCGTACTGCTCAACAGGCAGCGATGAACCGGACCGCCGACAGCTGATGTTCGAAAAAACCGACAAGGGACTTGAGTTCTTTACGCTCAACCGACAGGAAAACATGCGCTACTTCGGAGAACTCGACGAGAAGGAATGGGTCGGCGACGTAAGGGGCACATACAAATTCGGAGAAAAGAACAAGGTGAAATTCGGCGCCGCTCTCAAGGACAAGAAACGCGACTACCGCTCTACACGATTCTACTACAATCTGAACAGCTTCGGCGATGCAATCATCGACAACATCTACGACACTGAAGACATGGTCAACTACGACGGAATTGCAGACGGAAAGATAGGTATAACCCACGATACACAGCCGAAAAACAACTACTGGGCAGGCCACCGCATATGGGCCGGATTTGCCGATGCAGAATACTACCCTATCGAGAAAATGCTTGTCAGCCTCGGCGTCAGATATGAACACAGCGACCAATGGGTAGACTATTATACCGACGGAGGCGAAGCATGCCACGGAACAATCAACGGCGACGATTTCTTCCCTGCACTCAACATGAAATACTCTTTCGACCATTCGAACAGCCTAAGATTCGCATTCTCAAGAACCGTAACACGTCCTTCATTCATAGAGATGGCTCCGTTCCTCTATCAGGAATCATACGGTTCGACGCAGATACGAGGTAATGCAGACCTTAAAAACGGATACAACTATAATTTCGACCTCAAATACGAATTTTTCCAGAAGGACAATCCTAACAACATGTTTGCAGTAACAGGCTACGCAAAGATACTTCAGGACCCTATCGAACGTACGCAGGACATATCGGGCGGTGCGGCAGTACACTCGTTCCACAACGCTGACACAGGCGTAGCGGCCGGTGTAGAAATCGAAGCACGACGCGAACTCCTCCCATGCCTCAAGGCCGGAATAAACGCTTCGTTCATGTACACAAATGTAACTCTTCCAGAGAACAGCGGTTCGTACACAAATTCAGAGCGCTCGCTCCAAGGTGCGTCACCTTATCTGGTAAACGCCGACATAGTGTACAGTCCGAAACTGAAAGGCAATGCAGGCCTCAACCTGGCACTCCTCTACAACCTTCAGGGACCGCGCATACACGCCGTAGGCATATCGGGGCTCGGAGATGTCATGCAGGAACCGGTACACACTCTCGACTTCAACGCAACATACAACTTCAACTCCCATTTTTCAATAAAGCTCCAGGCCAAGGACCTCCTCAACCAGGACATCGTGTTCAAGCAGGAAATAAGCGACGGCTCAAATATGGAAGTGGAAAGATACAGAAAGGGAGCCGAATTTGAAATCGGAATAACTTACAAACTATAAATCAAACTAACATTTTTTCAAAACACAAAAAAAACGAAAAAGTATGAGAACATCTGATTTGAAATTTCTGCCGATGGTGGCTTTTATGTCAATGGCAGTCATGACTTCATGCAGCGACGACGACAACAACGATGGCGGTAACGGCGGAAACGGCGGCGACGGCGGAAACGTAAAATACTCACAGGAACTTTTCCTCAGTGAAGCAAACAAGAATGCTGTCGACTACGACTTCAGCAAGACATTTGCAAACTTCTGGGTTGGCACCATCGACGGTGGTACAGACCTTTCAGGAAAAGACGCATTCTTCGTTTCAGCTCCTTACAAAGGCGCCGTTCAGGCCTCTTCTATATGGACCGACGGATGGACACTGACAAACCAGATAGGCGGCGACAACAAGCCTGAGCAGGAAGCTGTCGAGACACTCAACGGAACACTCACATCTGGAACAAAGGTGCTCGAAGCCAACAAGAAATACAAGCTCAGCGGCAGCTATACTGTAAAGTCCGGCGCAACTCTTAAAATCGAGGAAGGCGTTACACTCATCGCCATAGACGACAACGTGGTAGACTACATCCTCGTTGAACAGGGCGGAAAAATCGAAGCAGAAGGTACTGCACAGAACCCTATCGTCATGACTTCTGAGAGAACTGAACCTGGAGCATGGGGAGGAGTACACATCTGCGGACGAGCACACACCAATGTTGAAAACGGTACAGGCAAATCAGAAATCGGAAATGCAAACTACGGTGGAAATGTTGAGAACGACAACTCTGGTATATTGAGATATATCCGTATTGAATATGCTGGATATGCATTCGACGAAGAGCACGAAGCCAACGGATTCACATTCTACGGTGTGGGCAACGGTACAACAATCGACCACCTGCAGGCCTACAGAGGTTCAGACGACGGATTCGAATGGTTCGGAGGTTCTGCTGACGTAAGATATCTCGTTTCAACAAGCAACAGCGACGATTCGTTCGACTGGACAGAAGGCTGGAACGGTAGAGGTCAGTTCCTCGTTGGCTATCAGGAAGCTCAGAGCACACTCAATCAGGATTGCGACTGTCTGATGGAATGCGACAACAACGGCAACAACTTCGATGCTACTCCAGTTGCTCACCCAGTTCTTGCCAACGTGACACTCATAGGCAACGGTGGAGCTAAACAGGGCATACGTCTTCGCGCCGGAACACAGATTGAACTCTACAATGCTCTCGTAACAGGCAAGGGCAAGTGTCTGACAACAGAAACTTCACAGACTGAAAAGGCACTCGTAAACGGAACTTCTATACTCAACAACGTTTACATTGCAACAGGCGTAGAGTGCAACGGAGATGAATAAATCACAAAAGACGACATTTGATAAAGAGCAATAAAATACAACGATTGCATTATACAAAATGTGCATAAAAGCTCAGAACTAAATCTGCGGGCGCTCAGAAGAATATTTCCGAGCGCCCGTAAGTTTTATTGCGAGCGCCCGCAACGTAAAAAATGGAGGCCACGAAAAATAAGACGTGACCTCCATTTTGTATTATATAGACCTATAATCGGCTTCAACCGTATTGCATAAAACAAACGAAGAAAAGGTGCAGAAGGCTTACTTCATGAAAATACCTATAGGTTCACTATGTCCTGTCTGGAGCATCTTGACAAGCTTGTACCATCCGGGAGCAAGAGTACTTACAACAACGAAATCGTCGTCAAGAGCAACGCGAACCGTCTTTCCGGCCAGGTCCTTGACATAAACACATAGAGCCTGAGGGTCAGGAGTGAAACGCACTGTGTCGCCTTCAAGTTTGTACGGCATAGAAGCAGACGAAAAGGCTACACATGAAGCCGGAAGCTGACAAGGCTCACTTTCATTGCCGAAACGGTCCATGGCCGTAACTGCATAATAGAGTCCTGATTCAGGAACAGCAAAAGTCTTGCTCTCCAAACGTATGGCGCACAGATTGCCTCCGTCGGACACATCTACAGGATATTGCCATGAAGAATAGACATTGTATACAACATCTTCTGTATCAGTCGAACCATTCCACGACAGGATTCCGGAAGAAGACAAATCAAGTCCACGCGGTGCGGCTGGGGCGACCGTGTCGCCACGCCAAACCATACGCGGCGGGAGCGACGGACGCGAAAAGAATGAAGACGAAGCCATGTCGTAGAGTCCCTTGCAGTTGCGTGTGAAGAAATCGCTCCTGTAGAGGGCTATACCCCCGATGCCGGCATAACGCACGGCATACATCTCCTGACGCACATCAGAAAGAGACCAACGACCTTCGCGCGGGTCGAGAAAATAAATGCCCAAACCAGGAACAACGGGACGTCCGCCCGCCCCTTCTTTCCAATCGTACAGGAACGGATAGAAATTGTCGCCAAGGAAATACATCATAGGGAAAAGCATGTCCTGAATGCCTTCAGAGAGCCAGTGCTGCGGGTCCTGATAGACGGCGTTGAGACAGTTCCATCCCAAAGAGCTGTACCGGCTTAGGTCTTTATATTTTCCAATAGGAGCACTGCTGAGCTTCACCCACGGTTTGACGGCAACTACCGAATCGTGGACGGCGCGCACAATGCGTGTGATGTTTTCGCGGCGCCATTCGCTCTTGTCATCCGAGCCGGAACGGCGGAACAAATCATCGTCACTGAATCCGTAACTCTTCTCGGGATAACGGATATAGTCAAGATGTATGCCGTCGACATCGTAGCGTTTCACTATCTCAGCGGCCAAAGAAGCCACGTACGAAGCCGTGCTTTCATTGCCCGGCACCATGAACGATTCTCCGCGAAAGGTGCGGCACAATTCAGGACGACGTCTGGTTACGGAAGCCGAGCCGTAGCGCTTCTGCAGGGCCACCTTGCCGAGCGGTACAGTGACCAGCCAAGCATGCAGTTCCATGCCTCGCTTGTGGCATTCATCTACAGCAAAAGCCAAAGGGTCGTAACCCGGATTGCCGTCAGGACGCCCGGTGAGACATTCATCCCACGGTTCGAAGGACGACGGATAAATGACGGTGCCGCGAATGCGCGTCTGAAGCAGAACGGTGTTTATGTTGGCTTTCTGAAGTTTGTCGAGAATGTCTGTAAGTTCACGTTTCTGACGCTCAATGCCCGACTTCGACACAGCACGTGTTCTAGGCCAGTCGAGACCGCTTATAGTGGTCAGCCATACAGCACGCACTTCTCTCTTTGGATTCTCAGGCAGATATATGTTCTGTGCACGAACCTTTGACGGCAAAAATGCCAAGACGGACATAAATGAAGCTAGTATTACTGTTTTAATCAGGCCGGAACGGTATTTAGATGATATATTTTTCATATTCAAACAAAAAAAGTAAATAAAATTGCACACTTTAAGTTTTTGTATGCTGAAAATTCAACTTTGTAACATCAAATAATGATTAAGCGACATTTTAAGTTGACCTTAAGTTGCAAAGGTAGCGAAATATTGCTACTTTTGCGCGTACCATTAAAAACTATTAACCAAATGATTACATTTTTATCAGCGTTTGTGCTGCTGGTGGTTGGATACATTGTTTACGGAAACATAATAGACAAAATTTTCGGTTCCGACCCGCAGCGCAAAACTCCATGCTACACCAGCGGTGACGGTGTAGACTACATTCCCATGCCTACATGGAAAGTATTCCTTATCCAGTTTCTGAATATTGCCGGTACAGGTCCTATTTTCGGTGCAATACTAGGTATGCTCTACGGACCTGCAGCCTATCTGTGGATTGTCATTGGATGCATTTTCGGCGGTGCCGTGCACGACTACATGTCAGGAATGATTTCGATAAGGAAGAACGGTGCAAGCCTTCCGGAGATTATAGGAGATGAACTCGGCAGCAAGGCACGCTTTGTGATGCGTGTTTTTTCGCTTGTGCTCATGGTGCTTGTTGGTGCTGTATTCGTGGTAACTCCTGCCGGACTGCTGTCAAGCATGACCAGCACGACAGGTGGCGAAACAGGACTTATAGCCTCCGTTACAGGAAACTGGGGATGGTTCGGAAGCAAGGACTTCTGGATAATCCTAATATTCGTATATTACATTCTGGCAACTCTTCTGCCTATAGACAAACTGATAGGAAAGATTTATCCTTTATTCGGAGTGGCACTGCTTGTGATGGGACTCGGCGTGCTTTGGGGCATTCTGACACAACCTGGAAGCATGCCTGAAATAAACGAAGCATTCATCAATCATCATCCAGCAGGAAACAAAGCCTTGCCTATATTCCCATGCCTTTGCATAACGATTGCATGCGGTGCCGTGAGCGGATTTCATGCTACGCAAAGCCCGATGATGGCACGGTGCATTAAAAACGAAAAGTATGGACGTCCGGTATTCTACGGTTCCATGATTACGGAAGGACTTGTCGCACTGATATGGGCTGCGGCATCAATAAAATTTGCCGACATGCTCAACACTGAGGGTGCTACGCCTTACGAAAAACTGCTCAACTTCATGAAAGACGGCGACGGAACTCCGGCATGCGTGGTCGAAGCCATCTGCAACAACTGGCTGGGAACAGCGGGGGCCATACTCGCAATACTTGGAGTCGTTTTTGCCCCTATCACATCAGGCGATACGGCTTTCAGAAGCGCCAGACTTATCACTTCGGACATATTTCATATAAAACAGAACACAATATTTAAGCGTTTAGCCGTATCTTTGCCTATATTTGCAGTAGGAGCAACAGTGATGTACACCGACTTCGACATCCTGTGGAGATATTTTGCATGGAGCAACCAAACACTGTCTGTCTTCACACTGTGGGCTATAACGGTGTGGCTGACAACTCACGGCAAGAACTATTTCGTATCGCTGGTTCCGGCTGTATGGATGACGGTGGTTTGTTCTACATACATACTTATCGCACCTGAAGGATTCTCGCTGGGACCAACACCGGCATACACTCTTGGAGGTGCCGTCGGACTGCTGCTTCTGATAATGTTTTTATGCAAAATCAAGAAGTTAAGAAATTTAAACCGCTGAAAATAAAAGATGAAACGTTTCAAGAAATCTACAGTACTGCCGATTGCGTTCTTCATATATGCAACGGCAGTATTCATCTACTCCATTCCACGAAGCACAGAAACAACAGCATATAAGATTTCTGTTGTATGCATATCATATGCCATAATAGCTGCATTGCATTTCGCTCTTAAACAAAAAGAAAAAAGAATGCAGAAATTCTCTGAAACAGGCAAAGAGAATAATAATGAAGATATGGGGGAAAACAAAAAGGCATGAAACGGAATGCGGTGTCAACCGGAACAAACAAAAAACAGATACAAACCAATAAAACTACTTTTATGATAAGAAAAATATTTCTTGCCGTTGTCCTGGCAACAATTGGAACAGTTGCAGCTAATGCGCAATTCGAAAAGGGAAAATGGTATGTCAACGGTTCGCTGACCGGTCTGGATCTCTCATACAGCAACAGAAGCGACTTGAACTTCGGCTTTGAAGGAACCGGCGGATACATGTTTGCAAAAGACTGGATGGTAACAGGAAGTGTAGGCATTGATTGTTCCGATTCACGATGCAACAGCATATATGTAGGCGCAAAGTGCCGCTACTACATTGAGCAAAACGGCATATTTCTTGCTCTAGGAGCCAAACTGCTTCATGAATACAAAGCTATAAATGATTTTGAATTGACACCTGAAGTAGGTTACTGCTTCTTCCTGAACAAAAATGTAACTATAGAACCAAGCGTCTACTACGACATGAGCTTGGGACATTTTTCAGACTACAGCAAGGTAGGTCTGAAAGTAGGTCTAGGAATATTCTTCTGACAAAGGATATCAGATTCGTACAACAAAAATGCCGATACCGCACACGAGAAAAATCTCATAATGGATGCGATATCGGCATTTTTCTTTATATAATGGACCTTCAGAATAAAGGTCCATATTTATCAGCATATAAAATCATTCACCTGTATGAAAAGCTGTGAGGAACTGTGTACGGTCAAGCACTGAATAGTCATCCACATTCTTTAGATTAAGCTTACCGCGCATCTGTGCGATAGAATCAAATCCCTTGCTCTTCATCCAACTTTCAAGCCGATTTATCATTGAAGAAACAACTTCTGTTCCATCGTGATAGAAAGCGCTGCACACTTCTACTGCCGATGCACCGGCAAGGATGGACTTTATGACAGCATCGCCATCGTGTACACCACCTGAAACGGCATACCTTACATTCGGTATAAGTGCAGAGCAAATGCCTGTCCAACGGAGACGGTCGCTGAGGTCGGAAGCATTGCTGTAGACCTGACCTGCACAATAAGCCATCTTGTCGATGTTTATGTCAGTATGGAAATAACGATTGAAGAGAACCACATCCTTCGCTCCGTGGGCATAGATTTTCTGAACTGTTGCCACAGGATTGGTGAGGTTCTGGCCCATCTTTACAATAACAGGAACAGAAACTTCGCGCTTCACTTCCTCAACAATTTCGGCATGACGCTCTTCGTACTCACCGAACTTGTAGTCTTTGGAAGCTACAAGCGACATGATGTTGAGTTCTATGGCATCAGCTCCTGCATCTTCGATGATTTTTGCAAACGAGCTCCATTCTCCTATCTGAGAACAGCATATGCTCGCGATAACAGGTATAGAACATAATTTCTTGGTGTTTTCCACAAGAGTTATGTAGTTGTTGAGCTCATTGCCTCTTACATACTCTCTGAGCATGTCGACTCCTTCACCTGTAGAATCGCCATGCATGGCTTTTGTCTTCTCAGAAATCTGCTCCTCGAAGATAGATTTCAGCACAACGGCACTTACTCCTGCGTCCTGAAGTTTCTTACACCTGTCAGGACTAGAAGTAAATCCGGAACTGGCCGCGATTATTGGATTTTCCAATCTTATCCCGGCAAATGTGGTAGTTATATCTGCCATGATTTTTTATGATTTAAGTATTAAAAAAATATCTGTTCATTATGATTCTGCAACATTCGCTCACGACGGAATATCGCATACAGCAAAAATTGCGCCTTGCAATAATCGTCATTTTTAATGAGAAATTCAAAATATCCAGCACTTAAAATGTACTTTGCAGAACAAGCTTTGATGGTGTGCGACATCAAATCCATATCTTGAACTGATACGGATTGAGCTGATTGTAAGCTTCAACAAATTTCTCTTCAATATTTGAAAACTTTCCGCTCAATTTCTTCTCTTCATCCGGCGCCAGCTCCAAGGCTTTCTTTACATCGGCCATGGCTCCCTCCTTGTCACCGTTGTCCAAACGCACAGCTCCACGTGCCCTGTAAAGAAGAGGTGATTCCGGAATCTGCTCCATTCCTTCCTCCAAGACTTTTATAGCCTTGTCCTTGTCGTTCAATTTCAGATACACATTGCTCAAACCGACATAAATCTCAGGTTCAAAAGGATTAAGAGATATGGCTTTTTCAAGTAGTTCCGACGCTTCAACCTCACGTCCGGTATGTGCACAGATGCAAGCTTTGAGACGAATGACTTCTTCGGAATCATCACCGCCATGCTGTATAAGCACGTCGGCATCTTTTTCAGCTTCGCAGAACTGCATCATACGGCACAAAACTTGTCCACGCAAGAGATAAGCCTCATCATAATCAGATTTCAAAGAAATGGCTTGAGTCAACTGTACTACAGCCTCAAGATAATTGCCCTGCTTGTCGGCCTTTTCGGCAAGTATGTAATGAGGCATTGCCAAATCAGGAGACAACTCGAGCGCCTTACGGCATTCACTGTCTGCCTTATCAAGCTTGCCGGCTTGTATGCATACTTCAGCCAAAGAAATATGGAAACCAGGAGTGTCTGGCTCGAGATTGCATAGAGCTTCCAGATTAGCCTCAGCTCCATCAAAGTCGTTTCTGGACAAGCAGATACGTGCTAGACTTTGGCGTATTTCCACGTCGTCGGATATTTCCAATGCTTTTTCGAAACATTTCTCGGCATAATCAACCTTACCCATATTCAAAGCACTAAGGCCGTCATATTTGAAAACATCAAAATTACGGTGCTCTTCATTCCGTTTCTTTTCTTCTTCTGTTTCTTCCTTGCCTGTAAGCAACGTTTTCAAAAATCCCATATATTAAATATTTAATTGTTTATCTAGTTGACATGTATTTTCAGACATTCAGTTTCAAACGTCCCAAATCCGTTATTATCTCTTCTTCCGCCACCATCGTCCGCAAGGCTTCATCAAGTATATCGCGGTTCAACAAAATCTCGTTAAGTTCTGCTACACGATGAAATTCTCCATCTGAAAGGACATCAAGAATTTTCTTTCTCGCGTCCGCAACGAGGTTCTTCTGCATCTCAAAGTCTGCGCGTCTCTTCTCGCTTATGCAGACATCGCACTGACCACAATCATCAATATCTTTCTCGCCGAAATAACCTAAAAGCATCTTGCTGCGACAGATATTGGCTTCGGAAACATAGTCAATCATGTGACCTATACGCTTGGCATATTCTTTCTTGCGGTCTGCGTAAACCATGGGTGAGAGGTATATTCTCTCGGTGTCGACACGTGGACAAGTGAAAGTAATCGTGGATGTTCGTCTACCAGGAATATAGCTTATCACACGGTTGGCATTAAGACGCTTGAGAATGCCGTAAACAATATCGTTCTTAAGTCCTGTCAAGCCGGACAACAGGGTCTCTTCTATAAATACATAGTCGGCAAACACACCTGTATAATGACGCAGGATGGCCTGCATCACAGCTTCGGCTTCTGAATCAGAATTTTGTATGCGATAAAGCTCTTCTTTCGTTGCAAGAAATTTAATTCTGGATTTATAATCGCGTTCTTCATCATAACGTATATAACCGGCATTATCAAGAATCTTAAGAGAACTGTCAGTCTGAACTGCAAATTGTCTGAAAGAACGACAGAAATCTTCAAGCGAGAAATCGAATGTTCGGCCACTGGCCTCGCCTATGCCGACCTGAAGATAGCAGCACACATTCTCATAAGTATTACGGATATATTCTGTATCTGGATAAGTTTCATCAATACGCTTCTTTAGCTGTACACAGTCTCTTGGATTATACAGCATGACTGCATAGGCCTTGTTGCCGTCACGACCTGCACGGCCTGCTTCCTGAAAATAAGCCTCAATGGAATCCGGTACATTATAATGGATTACAACTCGCACATCCGGTTTATCTATGCCCATTCCAAAAGCATTCGTAGCAACCATCACACGATTGCGTCCTCTTGTCCAACTTTTCTGACGCAAATCTTTTTCTGCATCAGTCAGCCCGGCATGGAAACTGTCTGCACTTATACCGTTGTCATTGATGAAACGTGCTATTTCGCCTGTAAGCTTGCGACTGCGTGTATAAACAATGGCACTTCCTCCTGTAACACTCTTAAGTATGTGAAGCAATTCATCAGCTTTATTTTCCGTAGAACGTACTATATATGCAATATTTTTCCGTTCAAAGCTCATCGAGAATACATTCTTCTCCTTAAACTCCAAACGTTCCTGAATGTCACCAACAACCTCGGGAGTAGCAGTAGCAGTCAGAGCCAGTACCGGTACATGATAGCTTATAAGATGACGAAGTTTAGCAATGTTCAGATATGCAGGACGAAAATCATACCCCCATTGCGAGACACAATGAGCCTCATCGACAGTTATCATGCATATATCTTTCATGCGTGATATCTTGGCAATGAACATATCTGAAAGAAGACGTTCTGGAGATATATAAAGAAAATTATAATGTCCGTATATACAATTGTCGAGAGCGGCTATCATCTCTTCATGCCCCATGCCGGAATAAACAGCTGTGGCCTTGATGCCCTTCAAGCGCAACTGAGAAACCTGATCCTTCATGAGTGCAACTAGAGGTGTTATGACAATACAGAGTCCCTGCATTGCTATTGTAGGGACCTGAAATGTCACAGACTTACCTCCACCGGTAGGCATCAGTCCCAAGGTATCCCTTCCGTTGCCGATACTTTCTATAATCTGCTCCTGAATACCTCTGAAACTGTCATACCCCCAGTATTGCTTCAATATTTCAAGATACCTGCTCTCCATCATAAATCACTCAGACGGTTTGATATCCTCTATCTGCAGCTGGATATCACCTCGTTTATGAGAATTCTCCTCTATTGTATAAACTATATCAAATGACCTTTTCGTCTTTATATATCTTGCCTGTGAACTTTGACCGAAAGCTATACCGTTCATGACATTATTGGATTTGTTGTCGACCAGCTCCAGCTTTATATGCTCCTGCTCACGTCCGACAACTTTGCTTGTGCCATAATCATACACCTGATGCGTGCAGAATATCGGTTTCTTGTTGTCTGGCCCAAAAGGACTCATACGCTTAAGATCATTGTAGAAACGTGAAGTTATATCTTTGAAATTGATTACTGCGTCAATTTCAATTATTGCATCTGTCTGCTCCGGTTCTATATTTGAACTTACATATTCTTCAAAACGTTTCTTGAACCGCTCTACATTTTCAACCTTCATGGATAATCCTGCCGCATATGTATGTCCACCGAAATTTTCAAGAAGGTCACGGCATTGCTCTATTGCCCTGTAAACATCAAAACCGCTGACACTACGTGCCGAGCCTGTCACCATATCTCCGCTGCGGGTCAGTACTACAGCCGGACGGAAATATATTTCAGTAAGCCTTGAGGCAACTATTCCAATAACGCCCTTATGCCAATCTTCATTGTAGAGAACTATAGAATGACTCGTACCCAACTTGCCCATCTTTTCAACAATGCAGTTGGCTTCCTCTGTCATTTTTTTATCAAGTTCCTTACGTTCCTCATTATATTTGTTGATGAGCAAAGCCATCTTCTTTGCACGAGCATAATCGTGCTCAACAAGAAGAGCGACAGACTCCTTGCCATTCTGCATTCTGCCTGAAGCATTGATACGCGGTCCTATCTTGAAAATTATATCGCTCATGGTAATGTCTTTACCTTGAAGACCACAGATTTCAATAACAGACTTGAGTCCTACACTTGGATTGGAATTGAGCTGGCGAAGTCCATAATAGGCCAATATACGATTCTCTCCCATAACGGGGACAATATCTGATGCAATACTTACTGCGACAAGGTCTAGCAGAGGAATAAGCATGCTGAAACTTATGCCGTTGCTTTTTGCAAATGCCTGCATAAATTTGAAGCCGACACCGCATCCCGACAGATGCTTATAAGGATAGGTGGCATCTGGACGTTTTGCATTAAGTATGGCAGCGGCCTGAGGCATAACCTCATCTGGTACGTGATGATCGCAAATTATAAAGTCGATGCCTTTTTCTTTAGCGTACGCTATTTCTTCGACCGCCTTTATTCCGCAATCAAGCACTATCACCAATTTCACGCCTGCATCATAGGCAAAATCTATTCCTTGTTTCGACACGCCATATCCTTCTTCATAGCGGTCTGGTATATAATAATCTATATTCGAATAGAACTGTCTCAAGAACCTATACACCAAAGCTACAGCCGTACAACCATCGACATCGTAATCGCCATACACAAGAATACGTTCCTTGCGGCCCATGGCCTCATTGAGTCTATCGACTGCTTTCTGCATGTCCTTCATCTTGAACGGATCTATGAGCTCATTCAATTGAGGTCTGAAAAAATGCCTTGCTTCCTCTGCCGTCGTTATACCACGTTCGACAAGCATACGGCAAATGACGGGATTTACATTTATAGCCCCCGCCAATTTCTCAGCCGCCATTTCCTGTTCCGGTGTAGGAGAAATATAAATCCATTTGTTGTTCATTTTATATTGTTATTTTTATTTCTTTCATTAAAGACGGAAACTTTGCAGTATGTCTATCTGATGCAAACTCATAACCAACGTACCATACTGCACTGACATGTACAGAACTACAATAAGTGTCTGACAACTATCCGCCACACATGCACGTTAAAGCGCATAATAGAATGTAAAGTTAAATAAAATGTAATTATTACTTATTTCATTCCATGTTAATTTTGCAAAATTCCATATGCATGAACTTTACTGCAAAAACACAATCTCATAACGATACGATAAGGATATACATCACATTTAAGATGGAAAAGACAAAAAGGCTTGTATAGACTATGTAGAAGCATACAACAAAAAAAGGTGGCCTCATCTCTGAGACCACCTTGAGAGATATAAAAAATAGAATATCATCAAAGCTTAATTCCAAGTTTCTTTGCAATATCCTTTGGAAGAGCATGCTTGTTGACCAAAATATTCATAGTCTTGTATGCAACAAAAGCTTTAGAAGCATACCATACACCATTGTACTTGCCTGCTGGTCCCCAAGAATTCTTAACCATGAAATATTCCTTACCGTTCTGGTCTTTTGCTATACCATATATAACCATACCATGATCGTCTGTTGTTTCCCAGTTGTCGTATGCAGTCTGACGCATCTCCTGAGTGACTTTTATTTCTGGAAGCGGACGTGAAGTAAGTTCCTTACGCTTGTCTACTGCTGTAAGGCCTGTCCATCTAGCCATATCCGAGCCAGTAAGCTCTGCACCTTTGTCTGCATCAGGGCAAACTGCTATACCATCGCGTGTAAAACCGATTTCGCTGACATCAGCGCCCCATGCAAATGTATAACCGTTACGAACTGCATTGTCCATAACTTCCATAAACTCATCAAGCGGAAGGTTGTAGCTCTGTCCCCAACGCCAGTTGTCCTGAACCTCTATAACAAACTGACTGTAGAACGGATGATGTGTAAATGAAGTAAGTGAAACATAGTCATCCATGTTGAGTCCAAGACTCTTCATATAAGATTCCGGGGTATACTCCTTGCCTTTATAAGTAAATTTTGCAGGAACTTCTCCGAGATAAGTATCCAAGATGGCATTGAATCCCTTGAACCATGCTGGAGAAAGCTTCTTGAAGTTTCCTTTTGCAATTGCCTTGACATAGGCAGAACTTACAGGATCGAGTTCATTGAAATTTGCAAGAGTGTCTCCATAAAGAGTTCCTGGTTTCGGCATTGCTTCTTCTGGAACCATACCATAGTTTCTCATGCAGTATACTGCATCGTAGAAACTTCCGCCCTGACTGTATGAGATATCTCCATGAAGACGTACTGAAGCCTTTGCGCGATCTTCATAAGTTTTGTGGACCAGAAACATCTCGCACAAATCATGCTCACCCTTGCCCATACGCAAAAGTTCATCCTCAAAGAATCCAAGGCTAGAATAAGCCCAGCATGTTCCAGACTGATTCTGATTCTTTATCGAAGTGATTGGATTTTCTTTCACTGTTGTAAAGACAAAGCCTTCATTCTTGGCACTATCATTTGCCTCCTGGGCAAACATAGACAACCCCAAAGCGAAGGTTGCCATCGTAAACATAAATCTTTTCATGTTCTTTTTTTGGTTTATTTCAGAGTTATTAAAAAATCATAGTGTTATTATTCAGATATAAATTTTTCGACATCATCAGCATGATAAGGGATGACCTTTTCTCCCAACATACGGCATGCATCGTCTGTTATCAATATATCATCTTCTATACGTATACCGCCGAAATCCTTATATTTCTCAACTTCGTCATAATTGATGAAATCAACAAATTTCTTCTCGCTGCGCCACAAATCAATCAATGCCGGAATAAAATATATACCAGGTTCGTCGGTCATAACAAAACCTTTCTGAAGTCTGCGTCCGCATCTCAGACAATTCAATCCGAACTGAGAAGAAGGAGATACTTCATCATCGAAACCGACATAATTCTGTCCCAAGCCTTCCATATCGTGAACATCCAGTCCAAGCATATGACCAAGCCCGTGAGGCAAGAACATGGCATGGGCTCCAACGGCAACGGCTTCATCCACATTCCCCTTCATAAGGCCGAGATCCTTGAGTCTTGAAGCCATAAGACGGCATACGTCAAGATGCATGTCCAACCAACGGAGTCCTGGACGAGCCTTTTCCAATACCAAATCATGACAATCTGCAACAATATTATAAATATCGCGCTGACGCTGTGTGAAACGACCGCTTATAGGAGTTGTACGTGTGTTGTCAGAGCAATAATTGTCATTTGTTTCTGCACCCGCATCACAAAGCATCAACCGGCCTGCTTCCAACGGTCTGGCTGATGGGTATCCGTGCATAATCTCTCCGTGCATGGAAAGAATAGTCTGAAACGAGACCTTGCATCCGCGACCGCATGCAATACCTTCAAGGACACCAGCCAGATACTGTTCAGTGACGCCAGGACGGCAACCTTTCATAGCAGCCGTGTGCATATCATACCCAATAGCACATGCACGCTCTATCTCGGCTATCTCTTCTTCGCTTTTCACTGAGCGCAAATCAACGACCGCTTTTATAAGCTCCACTGAAGCGTTTTCGCGCGTTGCCAGAGGATGCATGCCCAACAAGTCACCGACCTGAATCATTGTGTCATGACGATAAGGCGGCAAATAATGCACCTTTCTACCACTCTTGCAAGCATCTGAAACAAAATCCTTCAGTTTACACATCGGTGCAGAACAGTCCACGCCAACCTGCGAAGCCAAATCACTGACAGAATCAATGCTTCCATACCAGATTATGTCATCAATATCTATATCATCACCGAAAATGTATTCCTTGTCATTGTCTATATCTATAACACCGACAAGTCCTTCACGCTGCAACCCGAAAAAATATAAGAAACAGCTGTCCTGACGATACTTATATGCATTAGCAGGATAGTTTGACGGAGCATCATTGTTTCCGAATATCACAATAATGCCTTTTCCGACCTTATTTTTCAAAGCCTTACGGCGTTCTACATAAGTTTCTTTTGCAAACATATAGTAACCCTTTCATTCTTGAACGCGCAAATTTAATCATTAAATACGAAAATATGGCAAAAGTATGACATTTTAGCTACGAATTATAAAAAATACTAATAATCAGATACAGATATATGCAGATTGACACACATAAAATACATTATCAATGAAACAGTCCATGTCCAATATAGACAAGACCCACAATACTTGCAAAAAAAAACGGAAGCAAGCCTCAAGGGTCTGCTTCCGTCAAATTATTTGTAAAACAAGTATGACTTGCTTCAGTTATCAGATTTCTTCAGAATAATCGATTTTGCTCATACGAACGTAAGTTGCATAACGACGCTGAGCGGCCTTCTTGGCTGCATCGAAGAGTTCCTGAGCCTCTGTCGGCTTAACCTTCTTGAGTGAGAGGTAACGAACCTCACCATCAAGGAATGCCTGGAAGTTATCCCAGTTAGGAGCCTTAGAATCAAGCTGGAATGGATTCTTGCCTTCAGCCTCAAGACGCGGATCGTAACGCCACAAGTGCCAGTATCCGCACTCAACAGCCTTAGCCTCTTCAGCCTGGCTCTTGCCCATACCGCCCTTGGCCTTAAGACCGTGGTTGATACATGGAGCATAAGCGATAACCAAAGATGGTCCAGGATAAGCCTCAGCCTCGCGGAGAGCTTTCAGACACTGAGCATTGTCAGCACCCATAGCAACCTGAGCAACGTAAACATATCCGTAAGTTGTCTGCATAAGTCCGAGATCCTTCTTAGAGATACGCTTACCGCCGGCAGCAAACTGAGCGATAGCACCTATAGGAGTAGCCTTTGAAGACTGACCACCAGTGTTAGAGTAAACCTCTGTATCGATTACGAAGATGTTGAGGTCTTCACCTGATGCAAGAACGTGGTCGAGACCGCCGTAACCTATATCGTAAGAAGCACCGTCACCACCGATAATCCACTGAGAACGCTTTGTCAAGTAGTGAGTGAGTTCAGCAAGCTGAGTGCATGTAGGGCAACCGTTGCGCTTTCCTTCGAGAATCATTGGAGTAAGCTTTTCAGCAGCCTTTCTTGAAGCATCAGCATCGCCCATACCGTCAATCCACTCCTGAGCTGCAGCCTTGAATTCAGCAGGAACCTTTTCGTCGGCAATTGCACCCTCAAGCATAGCCTTGATACGAGCACGCATCTTCTTGTTTGCAAGAGTCATACCCAAACCATATTCGCAGAAGTCCTCAAACAGAGAGTTTGACCATGCAGGACCCTGTCCCTTAGCATTCTTTGTATATGGAGTTGAAGGTATAGAACCAGAATAGATTGAAGAACATCCAGTAGCGTTGGCAACGATTTCACGATCACCGAAGAGCTGGCTGATGAGCTTAACGTATGGAGTTTCACCGCAACCAGCACAAGCTCCTGAGAACTCGAACAATGGAGTTGCAAACTGAGAAAGACGTGGGTTAGACTTGATGTCAACAAGATCCTGCTTAGAAGCAACATTCTTTACGCAGTAATCCCAGTTGGCAGCCTCGCTGAGCTGAGTCTGAAGAGGAACCATCTTGAGAGCCTTAGCACCCTTGAGTCCTGGACATACATCAACACAGTTACCACATCCGAGACAGTCCATAACGTCGACCTGGATTCTCATCTGCATACCCTTGAGCTGTGCAGGAGCAATGATTGTCTTCTTAGCAGCATCAAGTCCGGCAGCTTCCTTCTCATCCATAACAAATGGACGGATAGCAGCGTGAGGGCAGACAAATGAACACTTGTTACACTGTATACAATTGTCAGCATTCCACTCTGGAACGAAAGCGGCAACACCTCTCTTTTCATAAGCGGCTGTACCCTGTTCCCAAGCACCGTCTTCATATCCCTTATATGCAGAAACAGGAAGAAGGTCACCGTTCTGAGCATTGATCGGACGGACAAGCTTGTTGATGAATTCAGGATCGTTGTTTGCCTCAGCCTTCTCGTCTTCGAGATTAGCCCATGCAGGATCAACTGTCAACTGCTTGTATTCACCACCACGGTCAACAGCAGAATAGTTCATGTTTACGACATCCTCACCCTTCTTGCCGTAAGACTTAACGATGAACTTCTTCATCTGCTCAACTGCAAGGTCAACAGGTATAACCTTAGTGATGCGGAAGAAAGCAGACTGGAGGATAGTGTTAGTACGGTTTCCAAGTCCTATTTCCTGAGCAATCTTAGTAGCGTTGATATAGTAAACAGTTATGTGCTTCTGTGCGAAATAGCGCTTAACATTGTTAGGCAGGTTCTTTGCGAGTTCTTCTCCTTCCCAGATAGTGTTGAGAAGGAAAGTACCGTTCTCGCGCAAACCGCGTGTTACATCGTACATACGCAGATAAGCCTGAACGTGGCAAGCAACGAAGTTAGGAGTCTTGATCTGATATGTTGAACGTATTGGAGTATCACCGAAACGGAGGTGAGAGCAAGTGAAACCACCTGATTTCTTAGAGT
>ENA-UONW01000949-UONW01000949.1-human-gut-metagenome-genome-assembly--contig:-CS52-NODE-949-length-39088-cov-6.336485_pt1 | contig 39088 bp, 27 predicted proteins | sample MGYA00242463_ERZ724010 | MGnify/ENA metagenome assembly ERZ724010 | reverse complement strand
CGTACCGGAAACCGGCAGTTTCACGTTCCCCTGGCGATCGACTTCGATGCCGCCGAGAAACAGTTCCCGCCCGTAGTGGCGCGGCGGAATCGGCAGAATGTCCGCACGCTCCAGTGTACCGTCGAGGTAAAGTTTCATCTCCGTCCGGTTGCCGCGGGAACAATCCATGGTTCCCGCTATGCGGTGGAACCGCCCGGGAATCAGCCGACGTTCCGACACCAGCCGGCGGCTGGTTCTGCCGTCGCGACCGAAACAGGAGAAACTGATCCGCCCATCCGGCAGAATGCCGAGCGCGTTGTGATACCCGGGGCGACCGGTGATAACGCCCTCTCTCTCCGGCAGGCGGTCGATCTTCAGGTCGACGACATAACTGGCGGAAAGCGGCCGATCGGGATAGAGCCACGGAATCGAAAAGCGGCAGATCGAACGGCTTCCATCAAATTTCAAACCCTCCGGTGTTTTCTCCACCGCCGTCCGCAGTGAAACCCGGACGTCGTGACCGACGTAACCGCCGATCTCACCGTCGCGGAAAAAGACGATCGGAGGACGCTCGAACGGCTCCTTCGCCGACAGGACCCCGACGAGAACCGCGGCGGTCAGCCCGGCGGAAATCTGAATCAATTTCATAGAAAATATTCTCCTTTTCAGCGGATTTTCTCCAGCAACGATTTTTTGCACGCGGTAAAGGTTTCCGCCGGGGCAAGGTCGAGCTGCAACCGGGGTCCCCGCCCGACCGATCTGCCGGTGTCAGCGTCGAACCACTCCTCTTCTCCCCCCACCTCAAGATCGTACAACCCGCCTTCGTTGGCCGTGACGGCGACGAAATCGCGCCCCTTGTGGATCCCGGCATTGCGGGAGGTGTAGACATGCGCCCCCGCCTTCCGGGCAAAGGCGCGGATCACCGACGAGGGCAGATCGACCGGGCCGCAGAACACGGAGAACGGCTTGCCCGCTTTCCCGGGACGCAGCACGATCGCCGGAACCCCGTAGTCGTCACGCCAGTAGGCGAGCACGAGATCCCCCGGTTCCGGAATCGGAGCCAGGACCGGATCGAGCGTCCGCCCCCACCCGTAATGGTCCGGCATGTTGAAATCGAATCCTTCCGGTCGCGCCCAGACCGTCCAGGTCGCCGGACGGATCCGCCGGACCCGGAATCCGGTCAGCTCCTCAACCGCTTTCAGTGAGAATTCATTGCGATCAAGATCGATGTAACCCGGCGCCCACATCCAGACCGTCGGAATCTTCTCCGCCCGGGCGCGGAGCGCGCGACGATCTTTCGACGACAGCGCGATGGCATTGCAATGGATATCCAGCCTGCTGTACGGCGCCTTTCCTTCGACAATGTCGTCGAGGAACCAGATGCCGGAAGCGCAGCCGGAACGGGAAACTCGGTCCCGCATGGCACTTACGCCCCCCTCCAGGAGATAACGCGGCTCACTCGAAGAGACGATGTAGTTGGCGTTCTTCTCGTCGAACGTGAGGGTGACATCCGGTTCGTACGGAGCCGGATCCGTCAGAATCGCCCGCTCGATCCGGTCCGCCCATGCCTTTTCCTCCCAGAGTGCCGGGTCATTCCACATACCGCGCGAATGGTGGTCGTACCACCAGATGCCGTAGTTGCGGGCAAGGTTGAACAGGAAGTTGCGGCGCAGCAGTAGCCGGGTCTCCTCGAGTGTCCGGTCGAATGCGGCACGATGGCTGCCGTCTTCGGGCATACGCTGCCGCATCGAGATATGGGTCGCGGTATCGTCTTCGTTGAACCAGATCTTTCCGGCCGCCGTGATGCTCTCCCCGACGGTGTGCGTGAACTGCGGCGCACCGGGCACCCGGGCGAGATTGGAGTAGCTGTACGGCCCGCAGAGCACATCGATATCGGGCGAATGAAGCAGCCGGGCCAGAGCGAAATGCCCGGACTGCGACGGTCCGTTCCGCTGAGGCATACATTCAAAGAGGTACCCGTAGAATACCGAAACAATCCGTTTTCTGCCGCACTCCTCCCGCACGACGCGCGCCAGTTCGAGGGCGAAATCCGCCATATCGCAATTGAGAAAATCATTGAAATCAATACTCGCCTGCTCCGTAGCGGGATTGTGGAACACCGTCCCGCCGGCGCCGCTGCGGAGTGTCGGCGGCGGCACCATCGCAGTTTCAAAGGTGAGATGATCCTTCCGCCATGCGGAACGCAGCGCCTGCACATCCCCCCGGTATTTCCTTTTCAAAAATTTCCGGAACGCTTCCCGCGTCGCGTCATCGTAGCCGAAGAGATTCCCCTCCCGGCTGAAATTGCAGTACTGAAACTCCCCGTTGTGCGCACCCGCCACGTGATATCCCATCATGTGACTGCCGTACTTCTTTTCCATGTAGCGGATGAACTCCCGCAACGCCTCCCGCGCCTCCCGGCGGTACCGCGCGGAAGCGACGGCAATCTGATCTTGGCTGCCGTCGGCGGAAAGATTCCGTTCCCGCATATCCTCTTCCGCCAGAGGAGGATCCTGCATCTGCACCCGCGGCATGAAGAAGGCGTCCGGATCCACTTTCAACACCTCATCGCAGATGTGGTCGGCAAATGCGATGGCGTCCTGTCGCGCCCCCGGCTCCTTCCACAACGGACGGAAACTGATGGAGTAGACCCGCACCCCGTTCTTCCCGGCCAATGCGACCTCGGACCTGACGCTTTCGGTTTCCACCCGATTGCCTCTGGTGATCCGGGCGGCGGAGAAGATGAAATTGCTCTCCACCTTCCCGTCACGCAGCAGCCGCGGCACGCCGTTGATGGATTGAACTTTCCACTCCGCGCCTCCAAGCAGGAGAGAGAAGAGCAGAAGCGGAGCCGATAACAGAACTCGATTCTTCATCGTTTCACCTGAATTCCGTGGGCGGTGAAGTAGTTTCTGGCGGGAAAGGCCAGATTTTCCAATCCGGGGCCGTCCATCCCGCGGGCACTGCCGTCGAAGAAGGCGACCGTGGTCCGGTTGCCGTGGCAGAGATGCAGTGAACTCATGTCACCTCCGCTGCGCACATAATCCAGACAGTAGGCGCCGCTGTCAAGATCGGTTGCCGAACGGACGGAATCTCCGCAGGCGATGGTGGCCGCCGGCCGACGCAGTTTGCCGATGGCGTAGAACGCATGCTGAATGTTCGACCCGGCAGAGGGATCCTGCACGATGAACCTGCCGATCTTATCAGCCACAACATTATCCCAGCCGCTGGTCGAATACCGGGGATCGTGCCAGCCGATCGTTCCCCACTGTGTGATGGCCAGCCCGCTCTGCGTCTTCCAGGAGCTGTCGTATTCCGCGGGAATATTCTTCGAAGTGCAGGTGAATATCGGCCACCGGCTGTAGGCTGTCCAGCCGGAGGGCGAACCGTCATCCTTCATGCCGGAAAGAAAGATTCCCGCCAGCGAAGCATAACTTGCCTGATAGTACATGTAGTTGGAAAAATCATTCGAATAGAGCTGATTCGCCAGAATCGCCTGCTTCTTCCGGCTGAGGCACTCGCTGGCTCTCGCCGCCTCCCGCGCCTTGTTCAGCGCCGGCAGCAGCATCGCCGCCAGAATCGCGATGATCGCGATTACAATCAGGAGCTCAATAAGAGTAAATGCCACGCACCGAGCTTCCGTACTGTTGAACCGCATCGAACTTTTTTTCATGAACGGCTCCCTCCTTCTGTTTTTATTCTCAGTTTCTCCAGTTAAACTCTCTCCCGCGTTTGGCGGATTCCGTCTTTTTCTCATCTCCCCTCCCCGACCGTTTACAGCGACATCCGCAGTTTCGGCACCAGCACCATCCGGTCGGCGGCGAAGAGCACCGGCCTGCCCCGGGCGGCATCCGCCTTCGCCTTTTCGCCCGCCGGATCAGCCAGAATTTCGACGCCGTGGTGAAGGAAGAGCAGTTCACCGGGTTCCACCGCCTTCTCCTTCAACTCGCGACAGAGTTCCGCCGCACGGTGATGACCGGTCTCCAGCATCAATAGATCACAACCTTCCGCCAGCCACGGCGCGATCTCATCGAGCGAACGGATGTCGCCCGTGTAGACAATGCGGTATTCTCCACAACAGAGGCGGAAGGACCACGAACGCGGAACTCCGTCCCGCGGCGGCATGTGCGCGTTGGGGAGCGCCTCCACCGAAAGATCGGCATCACGGTACAGCTCACCGGCCGCGAGCGGGAATTCCGTCACCTCCAGTGCGGACGCAGCCCCGGCGGCATCCTCCTCGACCAGCAGCAGCGCTCCGTGCAGCACCTCCCGCACCGGCGCATAAAACCGGAGCCGGTGCGGCGCGCTCTGACGGCGCAGCCACCGCTCCTTGACGATGGTCTGAAACAGCTCCGGCAATCCGGCGGTGTGGTCGAGATGGGGGTGGGAGGGAAAAATCGCGCCGATCCGCAGAGGATTCAGCCCCATCTCGTAGGCGGTCGAAGCACAGCCGCCGCCCGCGTCAAACCAGAGGAGTTCCCCGTCGTCCTTTTCCAGCGCCCACGCCGTGTAGCGACGGCCGGGATGGGGTTCCGTTCCGGAACAGCTGCCGAGAATGTAGAGTTTCATGATCGTTTCTCCGAAGTAGATGACGCTGAAAAATTCAGATTCCGCACCGAGCCGCGTTCGATCAATAAACTGGGCACCCGCCGAACGCCGAATGGTCTGCCTTGAAAGAGCTCCTCCAATCCGGCAAGCACTTCGCGCGCATAGCCGTCGAAATCCCGCGCCACGGTGGTGAGCGGCGGTTTGCAGTGGGCCGCCGACGGGACTTCGCTGTTGGCGATGACGCTGAAATCTCCCGGAATGGAGTAACCGAGAGAAGCCGCCGCCCGGTAGATCCCCTGCGCGGCAAACACCCCCTGCACGAAACAGCCGGTGAAGGTCACTCCATGTTTTCGCAGATACCGCCCGATCGCCTCCTCGGTGCTGGCGAGAGCGGATTCGCCGTCCACATGCCGGCAGTCGATCAGCTGCGGCGTCACGCCGTGCAGCTGGAGATAGTGGATGAAACCGTCGTTTTCGCGCTGAACGCAGAGATCAATATTCCCGGAAATCACCACGGCGATGTTTCGATGTCCGTTCCGCAGCAGGCACTCCGCAGCCAGCATGCCGGTGTACTCCGGTTCACTGTCGATGGCGGCAAGTCCGCGGCAGGAGATGTGATTTTCAAGAAAGATGAGCGGCACGTCGCTGGAGAGCAGCCGGGCAACATCCGCCTGGGAGCTGTCGGTAAACGCGTAGGTCAGCAGCACCGCATCGGCCAGCTTCCGGTTCAACCGGCGGCAGAAATCTACCCCGGTGCCGGGAGCGAAGAGCATCCGCGACAGACGATAGCCGGGATGGGCGGCAAATGCCTGTTCGAATTTCGCATCCAGCGTCTGCCAGTATTCCGAAGCCCAGTCGGTGTGGACGATGACGATGCGCCGTTCGTCCGGCTCCGGCCGTTTCCGGACGAAAATTCCCTTCTGCGGTTCAATCCGGATCAGCTCTTCGGAGCGCAGCAGTTCGAGCGCACGCTCCAGCACCCGGCGCGAACAGCGGCAACGCGCCATCAGTCTCCCGTAAGAGGGGAGCCGGTCGCCGGGGGTGCATTCTTCCAGCACTCCGCTCAGCCTGCGGTGGACCCGTTCGATATCCGGTTGTATGTTTCTGGGCATGAAGACACCTGTTTTTCCGCTCTGACATATAGTATACCACTATGTCATAAAACAGACAAGACTGTGTCACAATAATTTTCGTTTCTTATTTTCCGCCGGCAAAGGAGGATTGCCACAGCAATATCTTGATTCTATATAAAATTTCTTTAATGTATTGACTTTTCCATCAATCTTTGCTATAATGTAATTAGCAACAAATGAGGATATTGAGAACCATGCAGAGAATACGGCAGGCGTCGGACGAGCGGTGGTCGGACCTGTTGCGACTGGATCCCTCCGTCAATACGGCACTCTATATTCAGCTGGCGGATCGGATCCGGGCGGCAATCGAACAGAAACAGCTCTCCCCCGGAGAGAAGCTGCCGGTTTCCAAAGAGATGCAGAGAATTTCCGGACTGAGTTCGATCACGGTGGAAAACGGAATCTCAATTCTGGTTCGGGAAGGATGGGTGATCCGCCGTCCCCGCTACGGAACGTTCGTCGTTGAAACCCCCCCCCGGACCGGCGACCGGTTACGCAACCGGCAAAAACTCGGGGTCGTTCGGGTAGTATTTCACCAGATCTACCCTTATGGCGAATACTGGTTCCGGCTGCTGCTGGATCTGGAGACGGAGCTTCGCCGGGCGGGGTTCCGCATGGAATTCTGGCAGAGGAGCAACGAATTTCCCTTCGGAGCGCAGGAACTCGAGGAGGGATGCACAGCACTGATCTTCTGCGGAACCTGTCCCGCCGCTCTGGTGCGGATCATCGCGCAGGACGACTTTCCTCTCCTGCTGCTCGGCTCGCTTGACTGGCCCCATGCGGTGCCGGCCGGTGTCGATATGCTCATGCACGACGACCGGCAGAGTGCCTTCGAAGCGATGAACCACCTGCTGAAACTGGGGCACCGGGAGATCGGCTGTATCACCGCTCCGGCAGGAACGCAGCTTCACCAGGACTATCTGACCGGAATCCATCAGGCCGCGGAAGAATTCAAACTCGATCCCTCACAGCTTCACATCGTCTCAATGCCGGTCGCCTCCCTCGCCGACGGTAACGAAGCGGTCAAGCCGCTGCTCTGCAACCATACGGGAATCACCGCCCTCCTCTCCACCGATTCCCTGGTCACCTGCGGCATCCGGAATGCGCTGACCGAACTGGGATTACGCATTCCCGAAGAGATCAGTCTGATCACCCTCGGCGAGAGTGGGCTTTTCTCGATTCTCCGGCCCGCGCTCACAACGGTCCGCTCGCAGGAACCTCCCGGGGGATTCGTCGTGAAGGCGGTGGAAATTCTCATGGACCGGCTGCAGAATCCTTCCCATCTCCGTAAGATCGTCAATTTCGGGACGCCGCAGGTGATGGTCCGGGAATCGACCCGCTTTCTCCGCCGCGAACCGCAGAAGAAATGATGGAGCGGCAACTTCACAGAGGATACGAAATAACTTCCAACGGAAAACAGCAACCTCTCAACCAGAAGGGAACAACATGAAAAAGCGTATTATGTTTCGGTGGCCGGAAAGAGACGGGAAAATACCGCCTTTATTTACCCTGATCGAACTTCTGGTTGTAATAGCAATCATTGCCATCCTCGCGTCACTGCTTCTGCCCGCCCTGAACCGGGCACGGGAGAAAGCGAGGGAGACCCTCTGCAAAAACAATCTGAAGCAGACCGGCCTGGCGTTTCTGGGATACGCTTCGAGCAACCGGGACTACATCGCGGTAATGCACAGCGGCAAGCAGTGGATGAGATTTCTGACCGAAGGCGGCCACTACTCTTCGCAATCCTATTATAAAAACAATTTTGAATACAAAGTATGCAGGGCCTCCTACTGCCCGAGTCTGGAGTATCCGACGACTGACGCAAGCAAGTTCGAATGGTACACCTACGGCATCGTCTGGATGCCGAAACAGCAGGATGTGGATTACAAAAACAACGTGAACGGGAAAAAAGACCGGCTGGGTGACTTCGTCGTGACCGCTCCGGGGAATGAGTGGATCTGCTACTACCACACCACAAAAATAAAGGCTCCGGCACAGATGGTTCTGGCCGCCGACGCGAACCGGGCGGTCACGAGAGGAGGCGCGGCCGGCTATCCCTCTTTTGTCCCGTCGAAATTCTCCAGCCAGAGCGCGATGGCGCTTCAACACGCGGACCGGGCGAACTGTCTTTACGTCGACGGTCATGTCAATGCGCAGAGCAAAGAGAATCTCTACAACAGCGTCAACCACATCCGGGCCTTCAACAATTCGGAAGGGAAGATGTTCCCCCTGATGGACTGAACCATACACAACAGAGGATTGATCTGATGAAAATAAACTGTTTGAAGAGGCTCCTTTTTCCGCTGCTTCTCGCAGCCGGTACCGCCGCACAGGCGCTGCCGGATGGCGTTGCGGTCAACGAAGATGGCACCTTCCGGATCGGAGAAGCGAAATTTCAGATCCAGGCCTGGCTGTCCGGCTGGAGATCACGCATCAACAGCAACTGGAGCAATCGCAAAGTTGAGCGGCAGGAGGGGGATTTCCACCTGAACGGGACCTTCACTGTCAACAACGTCGCCGGAACGGTCCGGGAGACGCTCCGATCCGCCGGAACGGAACAATTCCGCCTCGATTGCGCCTTTGAATTCCCCACCCCGGTGCAGCTCATGGCGCTTCATGCAACCATGAGTATCCCGGGCACGCTCCGGGAGTTCAGCGCCGACGGGAAAAAGGTCCGGCTGCCGGAGGAGTACCGGGAGCAGTGCGTCTTCAACCGCTCGATCCGCACCCTTTCCATCTCTCTCGCGGGCGGCAGGTTGCTGACCATTTCCGGATCGCCGCTGCGGGTGGTCATTCAGGACAACCGCAAATTCGGTGCCCCCACCTTCTCCATCCGGTTCCAGTTTACGCCCGCGCAGGGAAAGCTGACGAAAAGTTCGCTCTCCCTCCGCTTCCGCCTTCAACCGGTCGTCTCGCAGGAGGTGGATATTCGCGAAGCTGCAAACCGCAGCTTCTCCGACGGCCGCCCGGGCAGCACCAGCCCCGGCTGGACCGGTCAGGGCAGTGAGAATGATCTGCACATGATCCGGCCGGGGGAGATTCACGCCGAAGCGCTCCGCTTCCGGATTCTCGATCAGGCTGCCAACGGCGGACGCGGCGCGATCGTGCTGGGGGAAACCGTGCAGTCCAACCTGAAAAAATCGGTCGTGCTGGAACTGCCGCCCGATACAAAGGCGGGCGCGGTGAATCTGCTCCACGCCGCCGCGTGGCTTCCCGCGGGCAACGCACCCGCCGGAGAAATTCTGGTGACTTTCGCCAACGGTTCGAAGCAGCGTTTCGAACTGCGCCCCCGTCATGACATCGGCAACTGGTGGGGCGACGCCTCCTGGCTGAATGCGCGGCTGAGCTGGCGGGGGAGCAACGGCAAGGCGCAGCTGGGACTGCATGCATCGAGCTTCGCCCTCAAGCGGAATGATCCGCGCACGATCCGGCTGACGGTCTCCAACCCAAGGATGCTGTGGCTGATTCCGGCGGTGACGCTGACCGACCGGCCGGTCCGGTTCCACAATGCCGAAAAGAGGGAGTTGAAAATCACCGCCGGCAAGGAGTGGATACCATTGCAGTTCCGAGCCGAAACGGAGAAAGGAAGCGCGCTGGATTTCTCCTTTCTGCAAGACGCTCCGGCGGGGAAGTACGGGTTCGTCAAAGCGGGGCGAAATGGAGAACTCACCTTCGGGAATTCCCCGGGAAAAACCATCCGCTTCTACGGGGTCAACCTCTGTTACTCCGCCAATTTTCCGGACAGGGAGACGGTGGATTCCATGGCGGCGGAATTGGTCAGACAGGGGTACAACCTCCTCCGCATTCATCATCACGACACCGCGATGCTTGACCGGAACGCGCCGGACAGCCTTACGCTGGATCCGCAGCAGATGGAGAAGCTGGACTACCTTTTCCACCGGATGAAACAGAGCGGCATCTACCTCACGACCGACCTCAACACCAACCGCAATTTCAAGCCGGGCGACCGGATTCCGGAAGCGGGCGGCATGAAGGCGCTGGTACCGATCAGCCGGGCGGCGATGGAGAACTGGAAGGAGTTCGTCCGCCGCTGGATGACCCACAGGAACCCCTATACCGGCCTTACCTGGGCAGAGGATCCCGCCCTGGTCTGCGTCAATCTGATCAATGAAGATACTCTTCCGTTTCAATGGAACAGCACTCCGGAAACGGCGCGACTCTACATGACGCGTTTCGCGGAATGGGCGAAAGCCAACGGCTGCGCCGGAGCGCAGGCAACCGAGGGGAGCCGGATGTTCCGCAAATTCCTGCACGAGCTCCAGCGCGCAAGCTATCGGGAGCAGATCCGTTTTCTCCGGGAGGAGCTGCAGATGAAAACGCTGCTGACCAGCCTCAACTACATCAACGAAGCTCCGCTCACCCTGCTGCGCAATGAATTCGATCTGGTGGACAACCACCTCTACTTCGACCACCCGACCTCGCTGGAGAAGCCGTGGCAGGCGCCGTTCGGTTACACGCAGCGGTGCGCCATCGAACAGTATGCGCCGCTGCCGCGCGATCTGATGCCGACCCGGATCTTCGACAAGCCTTTTCTGGTGACCGAATTCAACTACTGCTTTCCCAACCGCCACCGGGCGGAGGGCGGCCCGCTGATCGGGGCCTATTCCGCGCTGCAGAACTGGAGCGGTCTCTGCCGGTTCGCCTGGAGCCACGGCAAAGCAAAAATCGCCAATCCGCAACATCCGGTGGAGGGGTTCGACGCGGTGAACGATCCCTTCGCCCGGCTCTCGGACCGAATCGCGGTACTGCTGTTCCGCCGAGGCGACGTGAAAGCGGGATGCCGGAAATTCGTCCGTCCGGTACGCCGGGCGATTTTCGACTCGGCGGAATCGTTCGACTTCCCGATGGATTTCCAGAAGCTCGGCCTGATCTCCCAGATCGGTTCGGCGCCGGATGACGCCCTCCCGGGAACGGAGATCATCCGGCTGACGGGGAAGATGAAACTCCCGGCGGGACTTCCCGGCGGCGTCGTCAGACAGGCCTGGGAGCGGCTGCAGCATGAGAAGGTCGCCGTGAGCGACACCGGGGAACTCCGATTGAATCCGAAGGCGAAAACCTTCTCCGTCGCCTCCGCGCGGAGCGAATCGGTCACGCTGCCGGGCGGAGCGCTCCGGGCGGGAGTATTCGGGGTGAAGGGAGCAACCGGATTCCAGACCGCCGCCGCCATGTCGCTGGATGGAAAACCGCTGGCGGAAAGTGCAAGTCTGCTGATAATTCACCTGACCGACGTCTGCAACACCGACGCCTGGTTCGGCGACCAGGGGCGAAAGGTGCTCAAACATCGGGGCAAACTGCCGCTTCTGGTCCGCAGGGTAAAGGCCGAAGCGGAACTCGCCACCGGAAACTCCTACCGGATCGACGCGCTCGGCCCCGACGGGCAGAAGCTGGGGGAAGTCACCGGAAGGAGCGAAAACGGAACGTTCCGATTTCTGCTTGATCCGGGTCACTTCCCTGGCGGAATAATGGCCTACCACCTCACCCGGTAAAGCAACCGATTTCTCCTTTCGGGAGATTCAGGGAACACTCCGGGCACCCCCCCCCCGGAGCGAAAAATCTCGTATAAAACCGGGTTGCTCCCTCCTGCGGCACATGTGTGGTATTGCTCTCGTTTCCGCCATGTCAGCGCGCCGGTTCTTCCTCTTCGGCTCCGCAGGGCGATCCCCGGGGGGGCGAGGAAATGCCGCGCAACCGGCGAAGCACTCCATCGGCACCTCCACGAGAGACTGCGTTTTCCCTTCCCGGCGGCAGAAGTTGAAGAGCGGGATCGCCGCCGGATCAGAGGGAAATTCTCGAGCGAGATTCAAAGCCGCATCCCCTGGCAAATACATTCCCTCGATGTACTCTCTGAACCTTCCGGATCGGCAGCGGCGCTCTCGAAAAGAGCCGTTTCTCCCGCCGTGCGTCGTTCCGCCTCACCGGATCAACTGCCACCCCAGTACTCCACCAGGAAAGGCGGCGTTGTCGGCGGAGAATAAAAACACCTTCCCCTTCATTTCTCCGGCAACCGTTCCGACTGGAGCTCCGTCCGCATTGAGCGCCGTCACCTGGAACGGTCCTGCAGACTGAATTTTAATTCGCGCAGTCGCCCGACGCAGCAGCAGCGGCCGATCTCCGGGGTCGAGAATCATCCGTTTCGACTCGTCGGTGCTGCGCTGACCGGAGTTGGAGACGTCGGAAAGCTGAAAGATCAGAAGCGAGCGGCTCTCTTCGAGCGACCGTCCATCCATCGACATCGCCGCAATTGTCTGGAACCCCGAGGCTGCTTCCACCCGGAGCGCCCCGGCTTCCGCAGTCCCCTCCGGCAGCGTGATCGAAGCGAGACACGGCGTATTCACGCAGAACAGCGTCCGGCCGGAATCGAGCAGGATCTCGCCAGTAGAACTCTCGGCGACGCCCTCTTTTTGCAGTTTGCGGAACCGTCTCCGCGTTTCTCCATCGGCACAGTTTCCGGGGTTTTTGGCCTCCGTTGCGGGCACCGGAATCTCGCCGGCCCTGAGCTCGCGCTTCCCCTCGACCGCCGATGCAATCGCGCTGATCAATCCCAGTTTGGAGAACTCTTCCGGACGGGTATTCCCGTTCTCCTGCTCGAAAAGTTTCGGAGAAACCTGATAGACAAACGTTTCCTTCGAACGTTTCACATTTCCAGTGCGGAACATCATCATCGCGATCCGGTCGGCGGCCTGCGCCATCGGATCTCCGGCGATGTCGAAACCGAACGCCCCGAGTTTCTGATAGATTGCGCGGGCGCCGTGCGCCCAGGCGAAACGATAAAGCCCATCCCACCCCTGCAACGAGGCGTAAGCACCCATCAGCGGACCGGCCTCGGAACGGAACCGGCTGGGACTGCAGAAGTTGAACTCGGTCACAATGTACGGTTTCCCCGCGACTCGCGATGCCATGATCCGGCGCGGCACTTCCGCGAAGCGGGCGATGGAGGATCTCTGGCCGACCGCGACCGGCGGAGTGAACGCTTTCCCGAGGTAACTGGGGTGATCGTGATAGATGTGGTTGTCCACAAGGGAAAACATGTTCCTGTGCAGCGTCAGAGCCACCTCGTCATCGACATTGACGCTGGTGATCAGCGGCCGGATGCGCAACTCATCCTGCAGGAAGGCCAGCTGCTTTGTCAGACAGGCGCGGTGCAGTTCGGTAATGAATTCCTGATAGCGGGGGTTGTACATGGTCGGAACGCTCTCCGGAAGATTGTGTCCGGCAAGCCACTTGCGAAAGAGTTCAGCACACTTCTTTTCGATTCCGGCATCCCCGGCCCACTGAATCCGGCGAAAGATCGAATCCTCGTTGACCATGTTCACGCACCAGACGGCCGGGTCTTCGCCCCAGGTGAGACCGGTATAGGGATTGCGGTGATTCATCCAGCGACGGGCGAACTCCTTCCAGTTTTCCAGCGCGGCATCATCCAGCAGGAAAAGGACCTTCGCCACCTTCGCCGGAATCGAGCTGCGGCCGTCAATCCGATCCCCGGCACGGAGGGTCCGACTGCAGTAAATGTCGGTGGTGAGGTAGATGCCGCGCGCCTTCATCACAGCGACCAGCCGGTCCAGTCGGTCCAGTTTCGCCGGATCGAAGGTCAAGCTGTCGGAAGCGTTCCGATCGAGCAGTTCATTGTCGTGATGATGGATCCGGACGCTGTTGTACCCGCAGTATGCGAGGTAGTCGGCAAGCTCCGTCAGCGCCTTGTCATCGAGAAAGCTTGCATTGAAACACAGATTTACACCGTAAAAGCGAATTCGTTTCTCCGGAGCGTTTTCAAACGTCAGCCTTCCGTCCGGCGCGACCCGGACCGCGCCGTACTTTCCGGCCGGGGCATCGTTCAGAAACGAGAAGTCGAACGCCCCGCCCCGAACCGGTTTCCGCCGGAAATCGAGCGGCACCCACTCTTTTCCCGCCCTCGTCACATACTCCGGCTTCCGGACGGCGCCAAACCGGATCGGCCGGTCCGAAAGCGTCACAGCCGGAATCATCCAGACGCCGCCGTTGCTCTTCATGCGAAGCGTCAGTTTCGCAGCACCGGGTCTCGGCAGCGGAAAACTGGAAGCGTACAATCCGATTTCCGTATCTCCGCCGGTGGCCTTCTCCTGCCAGACCACCTCTGCATTCCGGTCGCGGAAGGGCCCCCACCAGTTGCCGCAGTCCTGCCGGGCAACGACCGGCACCGACGCTTGCGATCCATCCGGATAGCGGGCGACAATCTCCCCCTGCAGTTCTCCCGCGGCGGGAGTCCAGGCGGAAGCGTGGAGCAGATTTACCGTACTCATCTCGTTCTTCGGCAACGGAATTTCGACCGTATCTTTGCCGGGAAGCCGAGCAGAGCCGAAGAGCACAATCGTGCCGTTTCCGTTGTTTTGAGCCGGATCGATGATCTCGAACGCTACTGCGCCGCTGCGGATCCAGCCGGGCCGGATTGTGTGCAGATCCTGCTGCGGCCCCTGATCGGTCCAGCCGCCCCTGCCGTCCCCGGCGATCTCGTCCGCAAAGCCGGCGTTCACGGAACCTCCGAGATCAACCGGCAGAATCCTCGCCTCCAGAAGTTCCAGTTCAAGCCGGAGCTCGGCGGCCTTCAGTTTTCCTTTGAAGGGAACGGTCAGGAACCGGCATTCGATCTCCGCACACTCATCCTTTCGGTTGTCCTGAATCAGAAACCCGAAAGCGCCATCCGGGGAGGTTACCTTCAGTTCCCGGCCGCCGGCGAGCGGAATGCGGACCTCCCGCGCCCGCTGCGACGACAGCAGAATCTGGCGCACTCTGCGTTTGGGAATCGCAAAGGTTCTCCCCTCGACCGTCACACTCCTCCCCGGCGGAAACGACAGAGAACCATGCAGGGACTTCACCTCGACCGGCACCGGAAATTCAGCCCGGAACTCCAGCCGGAAACGATTTTTTCCGACCGGTCGGATCGTCTCCGTGACGTCGGCGGCAACCTTGTCGATGGTCATCCTGGCCCGTACCGTCACGCCATCCTGAGAAACCGTGCTCTCCCGGACGCCCCACCAGGAGTTCTGGACCGGCGCCCAGGTCCGGGAATAGCCGCGAATCATGAACACTGCATCGTCCAGCCGGAAACTGCCGTCCTCAGCGAAACGAATCGCCCCGGGCAGCACCGGCGTCTGCGCCGCCGCAAGCACGGAAGACATGGACAAGACGGCAACAACAGCCTTGTGCAGAAGAAACTGTCTGATCATTCAGAAATCCTTTCAATCGCGTTGAATCGTATCACTTGCGCCATAAACTTTCAATATACGTCCGCCGGGTGTTCCACCAGATATCGTTGAGCACGTGTCCATCCAGAATCAGGAAGTTGCTCCGGCCGCCATGCACCTGGTTGTAGTTGACCCGGTTTTCGACGTTGTCGAAGGTATTTTCCTTGAGGTTCCAGCAGGACTGACTGCCCTGTGCATTGGAGGGAGTATGATTCTCGCCGAGCAGAATATAGCGGGAGGAACGCCTGATCTGCGAGGTTTTGAAGCTGGTGCCGTTCACTGAAATCTCCTGATTGTTGCAGCCGTAACTGCGGGGATACTGCGCGGAATCGCCCGGCCAGCTCCGGCCCGCTTCGGCACAGAAATACTGCTTCGATCCCCGGCCGGGATGTTCGGCGACGGTCAGCACGGAGGCGAGCTGCTCTTCGACGGTGAGGTGCCGGCCGTCATATCCGGCGCCGAGCAGGTCATCCCAGGTGACATTCTTTCGCGTACCGGAGGCGGCGGCGAGCCCCGGAGGAAGAAAATCGCCGTTGTCGCCGGTGTATTGCAGAAACGCCAGTCCCAGCTGCTTGCGATTGTTGATGCAGTTGCTCCGGCGCGCGGCCGCACGCGCCTGATTCAGGGCCGGCAGCAGCATCGCCGCCAGAACTGCGATGATGGCGATTACGATCAGCAATTCAACTAAAGTAAAAATCCTTCTCATAAACTTCCACCTTTCCTGTTGGATATCGAAGACGGGACAAGTCCGGGAAACAGCGACACACCCTGCAGCAGCTGAATCGTTCCGCCGCAACTGCAATGCGGAAAGTCGACGGCACTCAACAGCCGGACAATCCGGCGGGCCGCCTCCGGAGACGGCGCCTCTTTTCCGTAGAAGAGCGCCGTCAGAAGATTTCCGATTCCGCGCAGGATCCCGGCGGCGATTTGATACTCCTGCGGAAGCGTCACATGCCGATAGGATCGGCCACCCTCTGCCGCCGGAGCGACCAGCAGGCGCCGCGGACAGTCGCGCCAGTCGCACATCCGCGCATTGAGCCGGGAAGGATCGGCTTCCCCCCGGGCGAGCAGGATATCAAGCTCCCTCCGGGTGAGACGGCAGATCTCCCGTGAAATTTCACGCAACGTTCCGACCGCTTCGGGGAACACATTGCACTCCAGCAGAACCGCGACCGAAAGCTGGAACTGAGAAAGCGAGATATCCCACCAGCCGCCGTCATCGCGCATTTCCATGGTTTTCGCGATTGCCTCCGGCAGGAGCGCGGCGGCAGCGGCAATCCGCTCCGATTCTCCGGTCGCAACCCCGGCGGCGGCGTGGAACATCGGCAGTCGCAATGCTTCGTGGGGCGCGCATCCTCTGCGCATCAGCGAGACCATGGCCGGACCGCCGTCGAAGCGGCCGAGATTGAAGCCGTTCTCCGCCGTGACGTTTTCCAGGCAGTACTCGGAGATGTTCCGTAGGATCTCCGCCGCACACCGACGATCCATCGCCGACGGCATGGCGCAAAACGCCCGCCACGCCCCGAAGACCGCCAGCGTGAACTGATCGCGCGAAGAGTTCGGATAACAGAGATTTCCGGCAAACGGCGAGAATCCCCGCGCCACAAATCCGGGCCTGCCGTGACGCACAACCAGCGATTCCAGACCGATCAGCACCCGCGACGCCAGTTCGGATTCATCGCACCGGATCGCGGCATCAAGCATCGCTCCGGCATGCAGCGCGCAATCCTCCATGCCGCTCCCTCTGCCGCAGGGATCCGGGTCTTCGGCGGCAATTTCCTCCAGCTTCGGCAGATGATCGAAACGGTGCTCAAAGGAGTCACCGGTCGTGTAGTCGTAGAATAAATTGAGAGAAGGCAGGAAAAAGTTCCTGACAACCACCCTCCCCCACTCAGGAAACCGGCAGTGATTTTCCTTATTCATAAAACAATCCTTTTCGTTTTATTACAAAATATCGTTTTAGCACTTGATTTTCAATGCGATTTACAGTACAATATACTATAAAAAAAAGCAATATATCTGAAAAATAACTTTTTCATTCTCCGCTTCAGTCATGAGAATTCTGGAATCCTGCGACAATTTCGACACCGACGCGCCACCGCTCATCGAATCGAATGACAACTATCGTTTCTTCTACCGAAAAAGGCGTCGCAACTTTCATGTCGCAGCACTCAATCCGGGAATGCCGGGCCGCGAACTGCTGCACTGTGGCTCGATCCACCGGACCGAACTGCTGCGCGGAGCCCACTTCCGTTCGGAAAACGTCGACCATCTCTCCGTCGAGTATGTTCAGCGCGGAGTTCTGCAGTTCCGACAGGAGGAGCGGGGGTACGAACTCTCCGCCGGAGAACTGTTTCTACTTCACCCCAGGCGGCGCGGAGAGTTCTTCGCGGTCGATGGCTCGTGCGTAAAGATCTCTTTGCTGTTCAACGGGAAGCTTCTACCGGAGCTCCTGCGGGAATCGGGGCTTGCCGCCGTCGATGCGATCGCCTCGGTCAATGTCGCCGTGCTGGAAAGCTTCATCCGCGATTTCGAAACGCTCTCTCTGGAACACGGCAGCGAGGCCGAACGGAAGAACGGCGTGCTGAGCTGGCGCTTCTTCCAGTTCCTGCGCGCACCGCACCTCCCGGAACGCCCCCCGGCTCAACTGGCCGGATTCGAACGGTTCTGTCTGGAGCATCTTGCCGATCCCATGATCACGGTCGGCGACATGGCCGCCGCCTGCCGGCTCTCCGAAAGCCACTTCATCCGGCTTTGCCGGCAGCATTTCGAGGCGACCCCCTACCAGTATCTGATCCGGCTCCGGATGCAGGTCGCGGCCAAGCTGCTGCTCTCCACCGACCGCATGCCGGTCAAGCAGATCGCCGAGCAGGTCGGCTATCGAAATGCATTACATTTTTCCACCGAATTCAAAAAACTGTTCGGCCTTTCCCCCCGACAATATGCCGACCGGGAACAGCCGTAAATTTCAGTCACTCGGCCCCATTCCACAAGTCTCAACAGCAGCGGGAGAAAAAAGTTCAAAACAGAACAGCCCGCACTTGATATTCGGAATTGACAGGATAACTTATCTCACAAGAGGCTCCAACTCCCTCTGGAAAGGAAGCATGCCATGTGGTGGAATGTGGTACGAAAGAAGCTTTTTTTCTCTGATGCCCCGGCGCAGGGGGCCTTCTACGCACTCACCCAGCTGCTGCTCGGGAGTTATCTTCTCTTCTCGCTCCTCGTTTTCCTGCTAGGAGTCGGCTGGATCCCCTTAGTCCGGTCCAATTCCATTCCGACGGTCTGGATTGCGGCAGGCGTCATCGTACTGCTTCTCTTCTGTTATTACCTCTATATGACGCTTGGATTTTTCCGGTTCCGCCCGACCGGTTTCTGGAAATATGCCGGCTGGCTCTATTTTGTTCTCTGGACAGGCCTGCTCTGCTGGGGAGTTTTTCAGTTCTCCCTGCCCGGGATTTGGACCGGTCTGCTCCTGGCGTTCTTCTTCACCGGCGCACTGCCGCTCTTCTTCTGCGGCCGCCAGTGGAAACCGGCCCTCGGCGGCGTTCTCGCCTGGTGTGTCGGCATACTGATGCTGTTGCCGCCGCTTTTCTCCGGTATCCGGCACGGCAACGACCTGGGCAGTACTGTCTGCGGCCTTTCCATGCCGAAATATCTGGATTTTCTCGGCATCTCCGGCTGGGGCTGGAGCGTGTGGACAGCGGCGGGACTGCTCATCCTCGCGCTCTGGTACTGGTTGACAGCGCTCTTCTTTGCCCGCTTGAGCGGCGTGAAGAAGAGTTCCCTCTTCGGGAAAGGGGTGATCGTCTGGTGGGGCACCGGCGTGGCGGTTTTTCTTCTCTTCTCCATTCTGACCGGTTTCGCAGGAAAAGAGGTTTCGCGCCGAATCGCCGCACTGGAAAAACGGTTCGGAAGGCAGCTGACGGCGGAGGCGCTGGCGGAGTGTTATTTCAACGGACGCAAGCCGGACGCCGCCTTCTGGGAACGGTGGGAGCAAAATCAGGAAGCGGCTTCGTCGCTCCCGTTTAGCGGGGACTATTCCGCGTTTGCCACCATTCCTTCCTCGGTACAGATTTCCGCCGACGGAATGAGGCAGTGGCGTAATCATTTCAAACAGTACAACGGCGTTCTGGCGGAATGGGAAGCACAGTTCGCCGATCCGCTGCCGCCGCGGCCGCGTCAATACCGGCGCGGCAGACTGGTCCATCTCCTGCTGCAGGAACTCAACGGCCTCCGCAGATTCAACCGGATTCAATTATGGAGGATCCACTTTGCCCTCACAGACGGGCAATCAGAAGAAGCGCTCGCCGCTGAACGACGGATGAAGCAGGGCAACCAGTATCTGCAACAGGATTCTTTTCTGATCAGCGCTCTGGAGTGGGCAGCTTGCGAAGAGCTCCGTCTCTCCGGCATTGAGATGCTGCTGGAATCCGGCAAGCTCCCGGAATCGATGCTGCACCGGCTCTCCGCCGAACTGGCGGAACAGGAAAAAGCGATTCCGCCTCTTCTGGAGCGGGTGTTATACAGTGAAGCCGTTCTCATATTCGACACCTGCGACGGCTGGACGTCCGGAGAATATTCCTCTGTCGACGGTGCTTCGCACGCCTCCCCCCGGACACTCCGCAACTTCGTTCCGCAACTCTGGTGGTACTTACGGCGGGAGATGGCGGGCTTGGCAGAATTCTACAGTCTACTGAACCTCTCTCAGTCCGAAAAGACACCGGCCATCCGTCATCCCAACCTTCTGGCCTCGGTATTCATCCCCTCCTATCTGCGCATTGCGACAAAATTCAACCGGCTGACAGCGCGGTTCCGGGCGGTGCGGGGGCTGATTCAGGCGGAACTCTATCGCCGGAAGCACGGCAACTGGCCGGAACGCCTTCCCGACCTGCCGCTCGATCCCTTCAGCGGCAAACCGCTGCTCTACCGGAAGGGTGAATGCGTTCAGCAGGTCGAAGTTCTGAAACAGGCGGGAGACACCCCGCCCCCGAAGGGACGCTTCTTCACGGACGCCCCTTCGAAGTGGATTGCCGACAAGGAGCTCCGTACCATTCCGGCGATTCAGGTGTGGAGCGTCGGCCCCGATGGCGTCGACGACGGCGGCTTCCGCCCGGACGGGTCCCATTGCGACGACGTCCGGGCGCTCCTCCGGCTCCGGCCGGAAGAGAGGTAAAGAGGCCTCCCGGGAGTCAGTTCCCCTCAATCCGGCCGGCCGGAATAATAAAATTTGAAATTGCGAATCGAAAAAGAAAGTCTGTCTCCGGTTCCGCTGAGCGCAACGTGAAGTTCCCGGACGAGCTCCGGGTTTCTGACGTTCTCAAAAAGAATCCGGTGTTTCCGCCAGGAGCCGGATACGGCACTGATGTACTCCCGCTTTTTGTACTCCGGTCCCGCCAGAAAGAGAAACGGCCAGCGGGTTTCGGCCGGATCACCGTTGATCTTAAGTTCAAACTCCACACCGACAACGCCATCCATCGCCTCCTGCGGATACTGCAGGGGAAAAATCGGAGCCACCCAACGCGTCTCCCCTTTGCGAACAGCGCGAAAATCGACATCAAAACGCACCGCATTTTCCGTTTTGTCCTGGCGGATATCCATCTTCGCCCCCTTCATGCCGTTTGTCTTCCAGGCGTCCGCCATGTTGAAACGATCCAGGGGAATCGTATAACTGGAATTGTCGAACTTCCGGTAATTCATGGCAAGCCGGGAAATTTCCCGGTCGTTGAAGCGCCCTTCCACCCGGATGGTTCCTGCGGAATCGACCGGGATTTTCATTTTCAACTGCAGGCGCTTCCGGCTGAGGGGAGGCAGTTCCATTTCCGCCGGAATCCCCTCCACGTCCACACCGCAGACTCTCACCGTTCCACGCTGCACAATCCGACTCAGGTTAAACAGCTCCAGCAGAAACGAGGCATGCTGCTCCGACCGGAATTCCACAGAGGTTTTCGATGTGGAAATTCTCATATCGTCAGTCAACACAATTTTGGAGATCACCTCGCGGTTAAGCTCACGCCGCGGCGGGCGGCGATCATTCTTCCGGGCCGGGATTGCCGGGTTAAGCTTCATCCTGCCGGAAAGGTAAGCGGGAAATCGATCGCACGCCAACCGTACCATTCCGTTTTGCGCTTTCACGACGGAACGACGCCCGACCAGATCAATCCGCTGATACTCTCCGTCGGGCAGCGGCAGCTCCCAGCTGATCCGGCTGCGGTCTGCGGTGGTAACGCCCGAAGAATTGCTCTTCTCCAGATCCAGTTCAGATTTTTTCCAGAATACAACGGTCTGAATTCCGTCCGCGGCCTCAAACAGAAATGCCCGGCATCCCTCCGGAGCCTGCAGCTCGCCGAGGCAGGCGGTCTTCCCCAACAGCCGATGAAGAACCGCCAGCGCGACAAAGGCCGGTTTGACCGTATGATCCTGCCGGACCAGTCCCCACACCTTGGTCCCCTCCAGTTCATTGTGCGGCACCAGCGCAAAGGGAAAAGTCCGGGATACCCCCAGCGCGAGCAGGGTAATCAGAGATTTCGGATAGAACTCCGCCACCAGCAGCTCCTGATCGCCATCGTGCTCCATCCTTCCCGCACGCAGCGAGGGTATACGACCGCTCCCCTCGGAACGGGTACCGACCTCTGTAAACCAGATCGGCATATTCGCCGCACCATAAGGCGCCAGCAAACGTTGAATCTGTTCCATCAGCACCGGATAATCCGACAGCGGCTGATAGGTATGGTAATTGAAGATATCGATATATTCAAGCAGATCGTTTTCCAGCGCGGCGGCAATGTAGGGACTTACCGGAAATGTGCAGAATGCGCCGTTCAAGACCGGCACCTCCGGCGCTCCGGCCCGGAAACCGAGACTCGCCGCCTTCATGGCCGATGCAAAATCCCAGGCGGACTGCGCTCCGGCAAATCCGCCATCCGGTTCGTTCCAGAATTCCAGCCCGATTGATCTGTCGCGATACCGCGACGCCAGCATCCGGCTGAATTCAAACGTCAACAGAAGATCATCCGGAAAATGCGCGGGAGCAACACTCCCGTCATCGCGCCCATCCCGGTAGCGTGCCCAGCGGACGGAATCACGGTAGACCAGCAGCACATCAGTCCCGGCCTGATGAAGCCGACCGATGTTGAGATCGTATTTCTCCCAGCGGAATTTTTCCGGTTCCGGCCACATCTCCTTCCAGCCGACGAATTCCCGGGCGGAGGTGAATCCGCCACGTCCGGAGATCGCGGCAAGGCTCTCCCAGCCGGACTCCGGCATACGGTCGTTCCCTGTACGATTTTTCGGGTAGGAACACCAGATCAGACTGCTGTTCAAGGCGCAGAAAGAATCTTTTGCGGGAGAAAGATTCTGCTCGAGAACGGCAAAATCGCAGGAGCCGCGCCAGGTTGTGCCTCCTCCCCGCAAGGTAAAATGGTAAAATCCACCGGGCAGCGGCGCAAGAACCAGCTGCCGCCGGGCAGCGGTGGGGAACCATTCCCCCCGGCCAACCGGGCGCCCAAGCCAGTCGGAAATCTGATATTCCAGCCGGGAATCCGGCAGTGTTCCGGCGAAACGCAGTACCGGCTTTTCTCCGGAGTAAAAGAGCGCGCCGGGTACGGCATCGGCTCTGACGGCATCGGCCACTTCCACGGTTTCAGCACAGATCTGGATTCCTGAAAGCAGCAGGAAGAATAAAATGAACTTCGTCATACCGCAAACACCTTTTCTCATTCCGGCAGATTATGTGGAATTCCGTTGCCATCCAGATAGACGGTGATCTTCGTTGCGGTCTGATACATCTCGCCCGGCGACAGAGCCGCCACGTGACCGTCGAGAAACGCGCAGTTCGCCCGTCCTCCGTGCCGGAGCGCCACCGCCCCCTTCTGGCCGCCGATCCGATCCGGCAACCAGTAATAGAACTGCCGCCGAGCCTTCCCCGCCACATCGGCAGGAACCATGGAATCCGCCAGAACGAAGGTATCCCCGGGCGCCTTGGCCCGCTTGAGATTGATGAAGATCAAAGACCAGTCCACCGTATCGCTGTCATTGCCGAAAATCTGCCCGGTGCGGATGTGACGCTCAGCATTACCGATGTGATGCCACATGCCGTATACATTGTAGTAAAGAGCGTGGTCCAGAACAAAACTTGCCTGCACGTCGCCCGGACAGGAGAAGACCCGATGCGGCAGATAGCCGCCCGTCCCGGTGGTCATTTTTCCGGAAAGGCTGAACTCCCGGGAGAGTATGGTGCTGAAGATCTCATTCGTGCTGCCGCCCGCAAACGCCTGCTGAATGATGAAGAAATCGGCATAGTCATGCGCATAGTTCTGAAAGCCCTGCAGCACCTGTTTCTGTTGAGAAATACACGCTATTCCATGTGCCCGTTCCCGCGCTTTGTTCAGCGCCGGCAGCAGCATCGCCGCCAGAATCGCGATGATCGCAATTACGACAAGAAGTTCAATCAATGAGAAAAAATGAGCATCCGCAGGGGCACTCCGCCGGAAAGTCCGGAGTGATGCCGGCCGACTTGAGAGGGTGTCGCTGTTCATGTTGATCTTCCTTTATTTACTGGCATGTTTTTTCTCTGCCTCGAAGCCGAATACTCTTTTGATGGCGTCAAGATATGCGAATCCATATTCCTCATCCGGCTCCAGATAGGCGCCTTCAGTCCATTCGTTCCAGGCGTTGATCGTAATGACCCGTTCCCCTGGCGGCCGGAGGAGGATCTGCTGTCGGAAGATCCGAAGCGTCTCTTCAAAAACCTCCGGAGAATTCTCGACCACAGGGCCGTACGGATACTCCCCGTTCTGATAGACGTCGCTCTGAACGGAACGCGGTGACGCATCCCAGGCGGTCATGATATTCGGATGAAACGGGACCCGATACCGTTTTCCGGCCTCCCGCCAATAGGCCAGATACTGTCTCCGCAGCAGCCGATAATCCGTTCGCGGAAAATCCGGCAGCCTCATGTGGTGAATCCAGATGTAACTGGTCACACTGTCGAAGCCGAGTTCATGAATGAGTTCAGGGGAATTGGCCGCCTTCTCTCCCGGCAACACAGCCTCCCCGCGGGAGGTCAGGTTCAGATGAATCCCCGGCAGTCCGGCAACCTCTGCCCGGCGCCGGAATCCCTCCAGTCCACGGCGCAGAGCGGCGACGCCCCCGAAATTCTCGCAGAGCCGTGCCAGGTCGTAAATGGAAAAATAGGGTTTCCCGTCAATTTTCCAATATTCCGGCGCCGTCATATGCTCGGCAATCGCATAATCGGTAATGCGTTCGAAACCTTCCGGAGTGACATCGCCCGGCCATAGCGTCCTCAATGGCTCGGTCAATCCGCGCGGATGCATATTCCGCCACGGATGATTGGCCCACATCAGCGCATAGTGAAGCCGTTTCCGATTGGGAGCATGGTGGAACCCCTCCTTCAACGCCCGTTCGAGAAAAGTTCCATCTTCATAACAGTACCAGTCGAAAAGGAAAACACCGATCCCGTAATCCGCCGCCGCATCGATTTTCCGGGCCATCACCGTGGGATCCGCCTCATCCTCACAGCCCCACAGCGGTTTTTTCGGCTGTCGGTGACCGGGGAAACGCGATCTCGCGGCTTTGACCAGCTCCCATTCGCTCCAGCCCTTTCCATGAACAACGGCATTGCGTTCGTCGCAATGGTAGTTGGGAAAGTAATAGGCTGCAAGTTCAATTCCATCTTTCGTCATATCGCGTCCTCACCATGAGCAATTCTTTACCAGGCAATAATATTATACCACACAAAAAAACTTTTGGTATGAATATATTATGATTCCATGGTAAAATATTGCTTTTTAAGGATTCTTCCCGTTCGGCAGAAAAAATGCCATCCTGCGGTCGAGTCACGGCGGAGAGAAGCGGAAGAAAATCAATCCGTCATGGAACGGCGCAGGAAGAGGCGGATCTTTTTATTCGAATGCTTTTCCCGGTATTCCAGCGGGGTGACCTTGACGTAACGGCGGAATTGCCGGGAAAAATAACTTGCATCATAAAACCCGCAGAGTCCGGCAATCTCCCCGGGGGAAAGTTCGCTGCATTCGAGCAGTTTTTTCGCCTTTTCCAACCGCAGCAGGGTGAGGTAAGTCCAAGGAGAAGCACCCGTCTCCTCCTTGAAGCGGCGGCAGAAATGGGCTTTGCTCATGCAGGCGCGCCGGGCCAGTTCGTCGAGGGAGAATTTCTCTTTAAGATTGAGCCCCATGTAAGCGGTAATCATCGAGATGAGATTGTGATATTCGGCATGTTTTTTTCCCGCTGCCTCCGGGCTGGTCAGCGGCAATCGCCCCAGTAGAATCAGAAAATCCACCACACCGTTGCGAAGTGCCGTCCGAAACCCCGGGGCACGGGAGGCCTGTTCCTTCAGCAGCCGGTTGAGATTCTCGACCGCAGAAAAAAAGAATTCCGGCGGGACGTGGAGTTTCTTCGATGGTTCATCGGGCGAGCATTCGAAGAGCTGCCGCAGCGACTCCATTTCCCGGAACAGATCGTGCTCGTCCTTCAGGAGTTCCGGACGGAGCAACACATTGAACAGCCATAACTTCTGGCAGTCCGTATACCAATGCACCTCTCCCGGCCGCACGACGAATACATCACCGGGATAGAAGTTTATCATTTCCAGAGTTTCTCCTGATTTCCGGTGATGCACGCCGTAACCGTGGACAACAAACATGAGCTCATAGAAATTGTGATCATGAGGAGAGACTGCCACAGGGTGATCCGTGGAGGCGATAAAACAGAGCAGATTTTCCACAGGGAAGAAATCCTCCGCCCGATAGTGGTGCGGCAATTTTTTGAAGGGAAGCTCATAATGGCTTGCCGGGAAACGCATTGTCATGATCTCAAAACCTCCGGAAAGCGAATGGTGCAACTGTCTTTCGCGCCACCGGCGTATAACATGACAGCATCTCCGGATTTTTCAAGTGTGCTCCGTCTGTTTCCGGCGGATATTTCCGGAAACGGCAGCTCTTTTTTCTTCAGCTGCAGATCGGCAGGGGAGAAGTTTCCGGCAGATCACCTGGCTGACAGACCGGTTGCAGCCGCGGTCAATCAGTTGCGGATGCAGAGCGGCAGACCCAAACGGTCTTCATTCAATTTTATACAGCAATTCTTTCACCGTCAAGGCGGTCTATATCTCAAGCGGAAAATTCACTGCTGTCAAAGGAGGAACGCATTGGCTGATATCGAGCAGCCGACGTTTTCCACAATATCAGCCAATGTAACTTTTTTCTTCGTGTTCTGCATGACCAGAGAAATTCCCGGTAATCTTCTCAACCTGCAGAAAGTCTGCAACGATTCAATGTGGAACCTCGACAATACTTTCAAGCGGCATTGCTGGGAAAAGAGGTTCCGTTCAGAACAATTGTCCCCGCTTGCTGAATGTTATGAACACATCCCGAAAACAGGCAAAAATTAATAGCGTATAAACCTGCTCTTCGGGAAGGAGCGGCTCGAATTTCACCGATCTTGCGCCACGGCTATCGACGGTGTTGCGGAGAAATTTTCTGCCGCCTCCGGGCGGAGCCGGTACTCCTGCGGGGTGCAGTCGAGATGCTTCCGGAAAAACGCCGCAAACAGGCCGGGACGGTGAAACCCCACCGCTTCCGCCACCAGCGATATCGGCAGCGTGCTGTTCCGCAGAAGATCGCACGCGCCTGCAATCCGAAGCTCGTTCTGGTACTCCTTGATCGATTTCCCGGTCCCACGATGGAAAATCCGGTTCAGATGCCGGGGACTCAATTCGAGGCATTCCGCAAGCCGCCGCACCGGGTCGGGATCCCGGACCATCGCCCACATCGCCCGCTTCATCGCCTCCAGACGGTCTCGGCGGAACTCCGCCCGCAATGCATCATGTCCGGAAATCTCCGCCAGCACCTCCGGAAAGTTCTGCTGCATCACCATTTCCAGCAACGCCGCCAGTAGATGGCTCAGCAGTTCCGGAGCCAGCGGTGCCTCCGACATCCCCTGACGACGGATTTCCCGCAGCAGAAACGCCGCCTCCCCGGAAAGCGGAATCTCATAGCCAAGCGCCTCCGCCCGGCGCACAATCCGCCCGTTCACCTCCGGCGCGTGGGCTCCGCCGATCTGAAAGTTGACCGACAGATTCCCATGCGTCTCCTCTTCCCCGAAACAGCAGCTGTGCGACACCGCGGGCGGCATGAAAAACAGCGTCCGTTTTCCCGCCCGGTTTTCCACTGTCAGGCCGTCGCAGAATGTCCGCATGGAAGAGCGCTCCACAAAGGAGAGGCAGTAATAGGGGTGTTCGTGCTCCGGCACCCGGAATCCCGGCGGAAGTTCGCTGTACTGGCAGGAAAGCACCGAAAACTCCAGTCCGCCCGCCGTAAAACGGAGATGCCCCTCCGCGACACTCCGGCTCGCCGTCCGGTTGAAGTTCCGATGGGCCTCATCCATCGTTTCCGCTCCTCCCTGCCGCATTCCATTTCCATCGGTTACTATAACGACTCCGGCCACTTTTTCAACCGGAACCTCGGAAATATGTCTGAATTTTGATTTCAATGTCTCTTTAATTACAATAAACCGGCTTGGTTTCCCATCTGCGGCACAGTATACTTTCTGTCGTAATTCATGGTCGCACAATCGGACAGCAATGCAGGAGAGGTCGGAATGAGAAAACTTGTGCTGGGGAAAGAACAGGTCGTGGTCCGGGGCATCCGCCCCGAGGAACAGCTGTGGGGGGCCTATCAGTTCCCCCGGCCGTACAACCTCGGGGACCGGCTGGTCGTCGCGGTCGACGTCTGCGAAGACAACATCCAGTCCTACGGCAGTCCGAAACGGTGGTTCGAAAGCCGCGACCGGGGCGAAAGCTGGCAGGAGGTCGATTCCACCGTCGCCATCCGGTGCGGACTCCGCCTCGCCAACGGCGACCTGCTCTACTTCCCGATGGTTTCCGGAACCATTCTGGAGGGATACCGGGTCACGCCGCAGAATCTGCTCACCCCCGGCTACGATTTCTCCCGACGGGCGGAAGAGGGAACTCTCCCGATTCCGGACGGCATGAGCTGCTGGCTTGACGGAACGCTGATCCGCGCCTTCCGCGTTGAACGGCTGCCGGAAAGCCTGTCGAAAGCGGAGTGGCTCGCCCTGCGGCTCCCGACGGGCGGAACCGGACCGGTTGAGGAACATGCCGCCCTCGACTGGCCGTACCTCACGCGGGTCGTCCATGAACACGAGGGTGTGCTGACGTTGAAGTCGCTCTTCCCCCGCGGCAACCCGCGGATCGGACCGGACGGAGCGATCTGGGTGACCGCCTTTTCCGGCGAAGGACACATCAACCCGGAAACCGGCCTCTATTCGCCCTACTACTCCGCCGAACTGTTCCGCTCGGACGACGACGGCCACACCTTCCGTCTGCACAGCCACATGGAGTACGAAGCGGATGGCAGACGCTATCCCTACCGGAGCGGCGGATTCAGCGACAGCGACATCGAATTCATGCCGGATGGGTCGATGGTCTGGTTTCTGCGCACCGCCTGGTACGGCAGTACCGGTGAGGAGGTCGCCCCGATGTATTTCTCCCGCTCAACCGACGATGGCCGTACCTGGACGAAGCCGGAAAAGTTCGCCGAAACCGGCATCCTCCCCCGCCTCTGCAAACTCGCGTGCGGCGTCACACTGCTCTGCTACGCCCGCCCCGGCATCTTCGTACAGGCCACGGAGGATGACGGCGGAACCCGCTGGAGCAAACCGCTGATCGTGATGACGCCCGGCGACCGGAGCGCACTGGCCAATCGCCGAGTCACGCCGCCCTCCTTCCACGACTGGGACGGCTGCTGCTGCAATCCAGAAATGGTTCCGCTCGACCGCAACAGCGCGCTGATCTTTTACAGCGACTTCTACTTCCCCGATCCGGAAGGAGTCAAACGCAAAACCATCGTCTGCCGGAAGATCACCGTGGAGGCGTGACCGGCCCCTACCCCCCGCCGGTAGAGCAACACGGCGAAACCATTCCGGGGGATGGTGACGACGCCGTCCTCCATCGTAACGTCGCCTGAAACGGAGTCCAGCCGTTCCAGCCGGAATCCGAGGACGTCGACTTCGGTCCGCGCCAGCTCCCGGTTGCTCTGGGTCAGCAGAACCGCCAGCTCATCGCCGAGCAGGAAGGAGTTGGTCTGAATCTCCGGATTGCTCACGCGGTGGAAGGTTTCCGCACTGAACGTTCCGTCGTACAGCAGCCGCCCGAACCGTTCGCGCAGCGCATTCGCCTTCGCAAGATACGCCTGATAGCGCGGCGTCTCCGCGATGGTGGCTCGACAGCGGTAGATCTCCACATCGCTCCGACTGCCGAGCAGCAGCATCTGATTGACCGGAAATTCGACGTCGGAATCGTCGCGGATGTTCCGGTTGGATATTACCGCCTCCGGGAAGGCCGCCTTGAAAAGATAACTCGCCGACAACGTCCGAGGCTTTTCCTCCTTTTCCCGCCAATCGGAATTCCAGACGCCTGCAGGGAAACCGAAGATATGAACGAAATCGGTGTACTGCAATGTCTGGTCGGTGGTGCACTCGATACCGACGCCCAGCGAAGGCTTCCGGGACTTTGCGTATTCGTAAAGCTCCTTGAGCATCTCCCGCTTGCCCTGCATGATTCCGGTATACGGTACCGGGTGACCGTGCGACGGATCGCAGCAGGGGTAGGAGAGCAGTCCGAGCTGATCGAAGAAGACCGAATCCACCCCGAGTTCCACTGCAAAATCGACGTGCCGCTTCAAAATCTCCAGCCAGGAACGGCAGGCGGGACAGGCGACGACGAAGGTTTTGTTGACGAAAGCCCGCAGAAAGGTGCCGCCGTTGGTGAAGTTGTAGGACTCCCGGTGTTCCGAGCCATCCGCACGCTTGATCGCCACGCCCGCTCCCTCCCCCGAACGGTAGTAGTCACTTTCCACGTCGATGAGCTGACCATTGAAGTAGAGGATGACCTTCCCCCCCTTCGCCTGCACCTTGCGGATGTTCTCCTTCAGGGTTTGGACACCGCCCAGTTTCGGATCGGCTGAGTAGGCCGGATAGCCGGAATCCATCCCTTCCGCGGTCCAGCCGAAGAGAAACAGGGTGTCGATTCCGGCCTGCGCGGCGTCATCGTATGCCTGCTCGAGCTTTTCGTAAGGGAAGAGATACTCTCCGTACTGGTGGTGCAGAATAATCCGCTGCCACCCCGGCGAATATGCCACATGATCCGGAATCTGCGGCGGGGTGAACCACCCGTTCGCCCATTTGCGATACTTCTCCGCGCAGACGGTCCAGTTCCCCGAGTACGGAGAAACGACAAGATTACATTCCGTCCGGCTCTCACCGGGCTTCAGAAACGGATACCGGACCATGAACATGTTGACCTGGCTCCACCGTTCCAGTTCGAACACCTGCCCGGTCAATTCGAATGAGTCGTCGTGGCAGCCGTAATAGAGACCATCCTCCCCCCAGTCGAGCGCAAAACAGTTCATCGAAGAGGTGCGTCCCGGATAGAGCGTCATGCGGCGGATATACTTCTGGTCAGGGGCCATGTAGTGCGTGAAACAGTTGCGGATCTGCTCCGGCAGGTTTTCAATCCGTTCGCTGACCCGCTCCGAGGTGATCGCCACCATCGGCGGTTCTGGATCGCAAATCGAGAGAATCGGATAGTGCACTTCGCGCACCACCTGCTCCCGTGAACGATTCTCCAGCGCGATTCCCCAGCAGATCTCATCGCCGCGCAGTTCCCCCGAAAGAGAGACGGAAATGGGAATCGTGCCGCGCCCATCACACTCTACGGCAGAAAACCGCAGAGAGATACGCTCCGTTTCGCATTGGACTTCCGGCCTCCCGACGGGAACGGCATCGAGCTCCAGACAGCCGGGATCCCCCAGAATCAGCCGAAACAGCCGGCGCGGACGAATCAGATTACGGCCGGTTTTTCGGTTGCACAGCTTCTGCAGAATGCCGTTTTCATCAATTTCGAGCAAAATAAATTCATTTTCCATCCGATACATGATACCCTCCCGGTTGTACGGGAAACAGTATACCGCCATCTGCGCTTCTCCGCCATGTCATTTGTGCCGAAAAGTATGGAAATCGTGCCATTCTATATGGAAAATCATTTCCACCTGCGCTATATTACCGCATGAAAAACTATTTTCTTCACTTCAACGATCTGCCGCGCCTGCTGGCGTCGCCCCTGCCGCTCTTCGCTCGGCTCTCCAGCGACGACGCCCGGGGCACCTGGAACGGGAAACGGGAAAATCTCATGGAGTTCGCCATCCGTCTCTCCGCCGCCGACGGCTGTTCGGTCGATGTTCAGGACGGACACGAGACGAAACTGCCCTTCCCTCACCTCTATCTCAAATATCCCGGAAGCGATTTCCATTCGCCGCCCTTCGCACCGCGCCGGGCATTCGCGCTGATCTACGAAGGATCACTCTGTCCGCGGCTGGAAGAAGCGGGGATCCTCCTCGACACCGTCGGCTGGCCGCTGGAGATCACCACGGAGATCCGGGGACTGATGGAGAAAATCGACGCGCTCTGCGACAATCTGCTCCTGCCGGGCAGCGCCGACCGGCTCGACCACTACGCGCTCTGCCTGCTGCGGGAACTGATGCTGCAGCACCCTGCACGGCAGGGCCGGGTGCGGAAACCGGACGCATTCTACACCGAAAAGCTTCAGCGGATCGCCTCGTATCTGCGCACCCATTACACGGAACGGGTCGATCTCTCCATTCTGGCGGCGAAACACGGCCTGTCACGCCGCACCTTTTTCCGCCGCTGGCAGACACTGTTTCCCGGAACCACGCCCCACCAGTATCTGCTTTCCCTGCGGCTGCAGGAGGGGCGCCGTCTGCTCCGCAGTGAAATGCCGATTTCGGAAATCGCGCAAACACTGGGATTCCCGGACGCCTCCGGCTTCACGGAACAGTTCCGGCGCCGTTACGGCGAAACCCCGACCGGCTTCCGCAAATCGAGCCGGGAGTCATGAGCCATCCCGGCCGCCGGCCGCATCGGTTTGACTGGCGGCGGGGATTCAGAACTCCGGCTGCAATCAGGGTTTCTGACGCGACAGATGGTAGCAGAGCACCCCGCCTTGCTGAAGCGTGGTGGCGGCCTGAAAACAGAGTTTCCCATCCCGGTTCACCGTGGAGACCGGACCGAGAACCGCGCCGTCGGCTTGCAATGCCTCCACCTTCCAGCGGCCGGGCAGTTCCAGCACAACATCGACAGCGGCACGCTCGACCAGCAGGGGGAATTCCCCCCAGCTTTCCAGCTGCTTGCGCTGTCCGTTGGCAAACTTCTGCTTGGTCGCACCGAAGTTCGGCAGCTGAATCAGCAGAATGGAAGCGCTCTCCCGCAACGGGAGATCATCCAGCGACATCAATGCGACGGTCTGATAGCGGGTTCCGTTCCGCAGGGTCATGATCTTTCCTTCCGCATTGCCGCGAAAGGTGGCGACCTCGCTGCGGGGGGTGACGATGCCGAGCGTGAGACTTTTCGAGTTCAGCGTGATCTCGCCGGTTTCACTGGTGATGCTTCCGGAGCGCTCGAATTGCTTCATTGCGGCACGAACGGAGGCCGGCAGAGATTTCTGCCAATGTGGAGCAAGAGCACGAATTTCCTTAACTCCAGGACATTGCGCTCCTCGCGGCAGGGAGCCGATCCTTGCATAAAGTCCAAGCTCCGAAAAACGGTCCGGATAATCGCCGCAATTCCCGGGAGGCCCGTTCAATGCCAGCAGCTCCCCGGGAGTGACCGTAAAGGCGAATGCCTTCTGCGCAGCAGCCACGTCACCGCGGACAAACAACATTCGAATGATTCGTTCCTCCAGCTGGGCAAAGGGATCGTTGACGATATCAAAACCAATCGGCACGGCGGGCTCAGACATTTTTTCCGCATAGTGGCTCCATGCAAAACGGTAAAGTCCGTCCCAATCCTGCAATCCGGCGTACGCGCCGAAGAGGGCTCCCCCCTCCATCCGGTAGGGATTCGGGTTGCAGAAATTGAATTCCGTCACCGTATAGGGTTTTCCGAAGAGTCGCGCGGGCATGAGATAGCGCGGGCTTTCCGCCTTCTGCCGGATCGAGGAGAGACAGCCGAACAGATACGGCAGCTCCCACGCCGTCACCGGGAAACTCGGATGATCCCAGTACCGGTGATTGTCCACGAAATCCAGTTCGGCGCGCGGTTCGATCAACGTGAATTTGCTGGTCATGTTCATATCGGTTATCAGCGCCGAGAGCTTCAACTCCTCCCGGAGGAACCGGCGCTGCTCCCTCTGACAGTTGATCTGCAGCTCGGTGAGAAATTCGATGAACAATCCGCCACGGGATTCCCGGTTTTCCGGCGTATCGAGATTCCGGCGCTGAAGAAATTCAACATATTTCTTCTCGTAGAGCGGGATGAGCTGTGGAACTTTATTCCAGATCGTCACCAGCGGATTTTCGTTGACCAGATTGACGGAGGCCAGCGCCGGATCTTCCGCCCAGGTCAATCCGGTGTAAGGATTGACCTGCGTGAGCAGCCGCCGGGCAAACTCCTTCCAGTTCGCCATGGCGCTCTCACTGATCGGCAGGAGATTCTTCATCTCGAAATCAAACTGCCGGAATCGGATTCCCCGCCGTTCCGCGATATTGTCGCCGTCACGCAGCGGACGGCTGGCATAGAGATCGATCGAAAGGTAAAGCCCGCGTTTTTTGAGTTCGGCAAACAGATAGTTGAGACAATCGAGCCGTTCCGCACGAAAACTCACAGAGCTCGGCGTGGTGTAATCGATCAATCCAGCCTCGTAGTGGTGAAAACGCACGGTATTGTAGCCGAGCAGCGAAACCTTGTTCACAAAATCATCGGCGGTTTTCCGACTGACGTAATGGCTGCCGCCGACCAGATTGGGACCGAAAAAACGGATCCTCTTCTCCGGCGCGTCGCGGAAGACGAAATGTCCGGCAGCATCGACCATCACCGGTCCGTATTTTCCGGCGGGAGCGTCGAGGTAACGGGAGAAATCCAGCGGAGAACCGGGCAATGTCTTTCCGGAAAAATTCAGAACTGCCCAGTCCTTGTCCTCCACCAGATAGGATGGAGTTTCCACCTTGGATAGATTCAGTTTGCGATTCCCCAGCGTGGCACCGGCAATCAGCCAGACCGCGTCCCGGGCGGGTGTTGCGCGAAAAGTGAGTCTGCGCGGGGGTTTTTCCAATGCGAATTGTGACAGGTAGAGTCCGACCACAGAGTGGGCATTTTCCCCTAAATAGGCGACCGCCGCGTTGGGAAATGCGTAGGGAGCCCACCAGTTGCCGACGTCGAGGCTGGAAATTACGGGAATGTTTTTCCGTTTCCCATCCGTGAATTCCACCTCGATTTCCCCCAGCCGCATACGGGAACTCGGCGTCCAGGCGGAACAGTGCAGCAGATAGAGATACTGCGCCCCCGGCAGCGCGTCTGCGACGCTGACCGAGCTTTCCCGGGCATAATTTTTCTCCGCGGCCGAGAGGGCGATGCAACCGCGGCCGCCGTTCGCCGCCGGATCGATGATTTCGAAGGGAACCCCGAGCGCGGTGAGGACACCCGGTCGAATCATCCCGAGATCGTTATCCGGTCCCTGATCGGTCCAGCCGCCCCGGCCGTCGTTTGGTTTCTCATCACGGAATCCGCGGTTGGCAGCCGCCCGCAGATCAATGGTGCGGGTTTCCGGCAGATCAATGCGGATGTTCAAGTCCAATGTGGTATCCTTCAACCTTCCCCGCGACGGTTCCGGACTGATCCGGACCAGGAACCGGTTGATCCGCCATTTGCGGTCATCCTGGATGAGAAGTCGAAAGTTGCCGGAAAAATGAACCCGATTTCCACCGCAGTCAAACGAAAACTTCTTCACGATGCCGTTGAAGAGATGGATCGTCCCCTGAAACTGCTTCGGCAGCGCCAGTTTTCTTCCGTCGATTTCAAGATGATATTCCCCTGCCGTGTCCAGGTTTGTCGTCAACGCGAGGGTCGCGGCGTCAACCGGCGGATCGGCATGAAATGCGGCTCGATATTGAATACGGTTCCGCTGTTCCGCGGCGGAAACGGCAACGTGAAATCCGGCCCATTTCCCCTTGACTTCAAAACGCCCTTCCCGGCGGTGCGGGAAACCGGCGTCAATGCGGAATGAATTCCGGTCGAGAAGGATCGCATTCCAGCCCGGCGGATAGAGAATCCAGCCGAACCGCATGGAGTCGAGCTGAAAATTCCCCTGATCCTCCAGGCGAAAGAGCGAAGTCGCCCCGGCGGTGCGCAATGGGAGAAATCCGAGAACCGCGCCGACAAATACGATGATGAAGAAATGTATTGTCTTCATAGGTGTCATGTCCGCTCCGTCTGTGTCAAAGTTCAATCGCGTTGCCGTTGATTTCGAAGAGAGAACGCACCTGGGAGGGGGACGTGGCCAGTTCTCCGCTCGAACTGGACGTGGCATGGCCATCGGCCCACACGACATTGGCGCGATCCGAATGACGCAGCCGCACCCGGTTCCCGGCCCAGCTCTGCGAACCAAGGTAGAAGTTGGCCGCACTCTTCTCCGCATCCGCGCCGCCGTAGGAGGAGTCGGCAAAGAAAATCATTCCCGAAGGGGACTTGCAGCGGTTCTGAAAGAAAATCAGCTGAGTTTTTCCATCAATGTTCACTCGATCAATGCAGTAATTGCCCACGGCGTCAGGAAGTTTTCCGCCCGAATTCAATGAGGCGGCGCCAAAGGAACTGTACGCGCCGAGTCCATCGGGCGTATCGTTGAAGAAGCGGGCGGAAGGACAACGGGTAACCGCACTTTCCGGCAGAACATGGGCACCATCGCTGACCGTGACCTCATTGAAACTCAGATAGGCGTTGCGGGAGGTTTTCCAGAGCCCGAACGCCCACGAATAACCGGCATTGCCGTAGTAATACATCATGTGAAACCTGCCTTTATAATCATTCATGTAAAGCTGCGAGGCAATCCCGCATTGCTTCAGATTATTGAGACACGCCGTGCTTTTGCTTCGGTCACGTGCCTTGTTCAACGCGGGCAGAAGCATGGCCGCCAGAATGGCGATGATCGCAATAACAACCAGGAGTTCAATAAGAGTAAAATCCTTGCGTACAATGTTTTTCATGACCGGCTCCTTTCCATTTTGAGTTTTCGGGTGATTCATATTCCATTCTTTGCGTCGAATTGTCCGTTACAAGCCTCTCCACAAGTCGCTGCTGAAAAGCGGCCGGCTCGGTCATCTCCATGGCGACCGAGATCTCGCGCCCCTCCGGCGAGATTCGCGTGAATCCACAATCGTCCACCACGAGCTTCAGCCGCTCCATGCGGGTGAACTCGTCGGAATAAGCCAGATGAACCGCCGCGGTGTCGTAAAGGATGCTGCTGGCACACACCGGGCCGTCGTGCCGCCAGTAGTTCCGCCAGACCGCGTATTGCTGCAGAATGTTTCGGGGAATCGGCGACGATGCTTCAGTGATTTTTCTGTAGTTCATCCCCGACAGCACGATATCGCCGCAATGATCGAGCGGAGTCAGACGGATTTCGCGCCACGGCGCCCGGAACGTCTGCCGCGCAGCCGGCACATCGAGCTTGATGTTGTATTCGGCAATCGCGCCATCTTTGCCGCGATGATGTTTCGCAATCGCTCCGCCCATCAGGCACAGACGGCACCGCGAGACCGCCCTCCCGCTCCGGCGGCACAACTCGGCAAGCGAGGTCAGCGGAGCGATACCGATCACCGTCAGCTCCGGTTCGGCGTCGATCAGTTCCAGAGCCCGGTCCACTCCGTTTTCGTAGAGTTCACCGGAATATTCTTCCAACCGGCAGGGATCGGCGTATTCATGCATGCTCTCCGGAGAGCCGTCCGCAGAGGAGACGCCGATGCCGATCGGAACGTCGCTTCGATTGCACGCTTCCAGAAATCGGGCTGCAACTTTCGCGCGATAACGGGCGTCGCCGGTCGATGTCAGCAGCAGTTTCAGGTCGAACTCCGGGGAGTTCAACAGCATGCCGAGCGCCCAGGTATCGTCGATGTCGTTTCCGATATCCGTATCGAGAATGACCGGTATTTTACGATTCATGGCAACTCTCCGTTTTCATTAATATTCTACCGGAACGGGAAGAACGCAACAACTCAATCTTTGACACGAAACAATAAAAAATGGCCGCTCCGAGCTGCTTGAGTTGGTTGGTGCAGCTGGTGATCCTGGCGCGGTTACGGGCTCCGTTGAGCGCGGGGAGCAGCATGGAGACGAGAATAGTGATGATTGCAATAACGATCTGCAATTTAATCAATGTAAACCAAGACTTTTTCATAAAACATTCCTGTGATGTTAGGTTTTGTCGAGCCGCGTCTGCAGTCTTCACGTTTTCTGCCTGACTCCGTCTTTTGTTTTCTAAAAGAATGCCTGCTCCTCACTTTGAACAATGATTCCCGTTACTTTCTGGTTGTGCAATTGGTTTTAACTATATTATACCATAGAAACCTTTCAAAAAAAAACCGGTTCGATTGGAATTTTTGTCCTTATGATAGCACAAATTGACACTTCGGGGTTGGAGTTGATGACAACCGGGGCTATTTTAATGGAAAATACCATTGAAAGCAGCGGAAGGTTTGCAAAAATGGAACAGGATTCAATCAATCAGATCTTGCCGATTTTCTCTCAAGCGTCCTTGTCGAAACGCGATGCCACGGTGGGTTTTCACACTCATCCGGGAATTGAGCTGATCTATTTCAGCGCGGGAAAAGCATCCATTTTCATTGGAGCGCAGGAGTATTTTTGTCAGGCGGAGACATTATTTGTAATTCCCCCGGAATTATCCCACAATCAAATCTGTCGGGGAAAATCGACGAATTCTTTCATTGTTTTTTTAGCCTCCCAGAAGCTCTTTGATAGCAGTTTTCGGCAATTGGACGTAAGTGATGCCCCATGGATCGGACGCCTCTTTTCGGAGGTTTGTCTGCTCAGCGAAGAAACTCATTATGAATTATGCAATGGAGTTTTGTTTTCGCTGCTCAGGGCGATTTCCGATTTTGAAAAACAGAAACACAGACTGGCCGGGCTTCATCCCGCGCTTTGTCAGGCTGTCGACTATATTGAGGCACACTTTCAGCAGGCGGTCAGCATGGAGACATTGGCCGGAAGATGTGCGGTCAGTTACACGTATCTTCGAAAGCTTTTCAAGGTGCAATTTGGGCTGTCTCCCTCCCGGTATCTGCAGAATTACCGAATGGCCCACGCGAGGCGACAACTATTGAATTCCAATCTGACGGTTGCCGAGGTGGGGATCGCGTGCGGATATATGGATGCCAACTATTTCTCCCGCCTGTTCCACAAAGTTCATCATTGTACGCCGGGGGAGTACAGGCAAGTTGTTTCCCAGCGTCCGGACGACAGTTTTATCCGGATGTAAAGCCGATTGTCCGCGGATGGTGGGAGATGCGCTGTACAGGAAGCGAACTGCACTGTTTTCCGCCTGAAAAACGTCTTGCCGTTATTGACATTTCAAGGTTGATTGTGTACTTTGAACCCGTACACGTGAATATTGCTTTTTCTGAAAACCGGAAGAACACGGAAGATGAATCTGGCTGTTGAAATTTTTACCCGCGTACCGAAAACTCACAACTGCGTGCAGGCGGCTACCGCCTGCTGTGGCCTCGAAGGGCTTGCCGAGGCGTTGAAGCCATGGGAGAGGGCGGGCACCCGAAGGGCTTCGGGCGGTTCTCGCGGCGATTCCCGAAGCACACCATATGAAACTCCGCCGGAGGTTCGTGGAAAAAGCTGGCTCTGAATTCTGCCGTGAACTCAAGGGGAAATGGAGTCGCCAGTGAAGCCTGCGTAGAGGCGGGCGCAGCGGATTCAGGAAGAGTCGATGTGGCAAGTAAGGGAGGAGAGAGAAAATGAAACGTATTCTGCCTGCCGCCTTCGCTCTTGTGCTTGCCGTGATCCCGGTGATCGGCTACCGTTCCCGGGAGCTGGCGGAACAGGAGGGAGCAAGTGTAGTTCCTCCCGGATATGTCGCGGTGTGCGGCCGTTCCTCCGCCGGAAAAATTGCTGACGCCGGCACGCCCGCGCCGGCGTCAGCAAACCGTTTCAATATGATTCTCGCAACTTTCGTTACACCCCTGTCACTCCATCCATGAGCAATTTTCTTGATTCTTCGGCCAAGTTCCCGCATAACTTTTTCAACCATCGACGAAGCCCTGG
>ENA-UONW01000942-UONW01000942.1-human-gut-metagenome-genome-assembly--contig:-CS52-NODE-942-length-39327-cov-9.113160_pt1 | contig 39327 bp, 41 predicted proteins | sample MGYA00242463_ERZ724010 | MGnify/ENA metagenome assembly ERZ724010 | reverse complement strand
CTTAAGCGAAGGTTGCGTCCGACGCGACGACGCTTATAAGGTGTTTATTTTAATTCGGTCTCAGCAGAATCCAAAATAAAATGCGCCGCAGGCACCTTGAGAGCGTATCTGCGGCGCCGTACGGATCGACTTTTCAGCGGTAGCTGAAAAGCCCAATCCGTATCCAGCCGCAGCTTAAGCGTAAGGGGGTCTTGGGGCACAGCCCCAAGCGTGTTTTGGTTCCTTTTACACGAGTAAAAGGAACGCCCCGCCGGCGAGGCGTACAGACCGTCACCTTGCGGTGACTCCGCGACGCCGATAGGCGACTACAAACCCGCCCCAAAATATCACAATAAATCCCAGTTGTACTTCCCCAGTAAAATCCACTATTTATGTAATATTCGCCCAGCATTTCCCCATAATGTAAACTTTCCATTAAAAGTTGTGAAATATTAACCTTTCAACTGCAAAAAAGGGTCAATTTGCAGGGATTAGTGAAAGGACTTTTTTCACCGGCAAAAAATCTTTCCTGTCGGCTTCTCTCCCCGACCAAACAAATCGAGAGCCTTTTGGCCCCACCGGTCAAACAGGGGCGCCGGTCTAAATTTTCTCAGCAGACCTCATCGGGCAATTTGGGGGTCTGCCTTAAGCGGGAACCTGCCTCCCAACAGTACCTTGAAAATTGAATATTACCGCTGGTTTTTCTCCGTTTCCATGGTATAATTCCATTGTGACTAACCCACAGGAGGAACGGCTGATGCGGCAGTACAATAAAGTCTATCTGGAGATCACCAACCAGTGCAATCTGCGCTGCAGCTTTTGTCCCGGTACCCGGCGGCCGCCCCGCACCATGTCCCCGGCGGAGTTCCGCCTGCTGGCGGAAAAGCTGCGCCCGGCTACCCGTTACCTCTATCTCCACCTGATGGGCGAGCCGCTGCTGCACCCCGAGCTGCCGGAACTTTTGGCCATAGCCGGGGAACTGGATTTTTTGGTAAATATCACCACCAACGGCACCCTGCTGCCCCAGGTGGGGGAGACTCTGCTGGCCGCTCCTGCCGTCCGCAAGGTCAGTATTTCCCTGCACAGCCTGGAGGCCAATGACAGCCGGGTCTTTTCCGCCTACCTGGGGAGTTGCATTTCCTTTGCCAAAAGGGCTGCCGCCGCGGGCAAACTAACAGGGCTGCGCCTTTGGAATTTGGATGGCTCTCTCCCTGGGCAGAACGACCTAAATGCCCCCATGCTGGAGGAGCTGCACCGGGCTTTCCCCGGAGAGTGGCCCCCGGTACGGGAGGGCCATAAAATAGCAGAGCGAACCTATCTGGAATTTGGCGAGCGCTTTGAATGGCCGGATCTTTCCGCCGGGGAGCGGGAGGGAGATGCCTTTTGCTATGGGCTGCGGGACCAGTTTGGGGTGCTGTGTGATGGCACGGTGGTGCCCTGCTGCCTGGACCACGAGGGTGACCTGGCCCTGGGAAATCTCTTTACCCAGCCGTTGGAGGAGATCCTTTCCTCACCGCGGGCAAGGGCAATCTATGAGAGCTTTTCGGGGCGGCAAGCCAGGGAGGAGCTATGCCGGAAATGCGGCTATGCCCGCCGCTTTATCCGCTGATATGGGACAACCGTCAACTTTTTGAGAGAAGAAAAATCTTTTATGAACTTTAGGCTACCTTTTCTTGCCGATATGTGTTATACTGAATTCCTGTGATAGCAGGTGCTCCCGCGCCGCATGGCAAAGGACCTCTACCGCTGCAAAACTGTAATGGCCGACCGGTACAGGAAGCCGGCGCCGACAGAGAAAATTGTGAAAACAAGGAGGTGTTGGTTCAATGGGTAATCTATCAGAATTCCTGATGGAGGAGCTGAATGTGGCGACTGCCTTTACCATCCCGATATTCGGCGGGATAGAAGTGGCAGAATCCACCGTGATCTCCTGGGTCATCATGGCCATTATCGTGATCCTTACCCTGGTACTGACCAGAAACATGAGGGTGGAAAAGCCCGGCAAGCTGCAGGTAGGTGTGGAATACGCCGTCACCGCCCTGCAGAATCTCGTCCGCGGGATCATCGGCCATGAGGGAGAGCGCTATGTCCCTTATTTGTCAACCGTGCTGGTCTTTTTGGGCATTTCCAATATCTTTGCCATCTTTGGCATGAAGCCCCCCACAAAGGACCTGAATGTGACGGCGGCCCTGGCGCTGATGTCCATCATTCTGGTGCAGGCGGCATCCATCCGGCAAAACAAGGTGGGCGGTTGGCTGAAGGGCTTTACCAAGCCCTCCAAGGTCATTACCCCGCTGAATGTGATGGAGCTGGCTATCCGGCCGCTTTCGCTGTGCATGCGTCTTTTTGGTAATGTCATGGGCGCCTTTGTAGTAATGAAGCTGCTGGAGCACCTGGTGCCGGTCATCCTGCCCGCGGTGTTCAGCCTGTATTTCGATTTCTTTGACGGCCTGCTGCAGGCCTATGTATTCGTGTTCCTCACCGGGCTGTATATCAAGGAAGCCGTAGAGGAATGACCCAAGTAAAAAATATTAAATTACAAAATTACATATGATTTGAAGGAGAAAAAACTATGGGTACTTTTGTTGCAATCGGCGCGGGTATCGCGGTTCTCACCGGCATTGGCGCCGGCATCGGCATCGGTATTGCTACCGGTAAGGCCACCGAAGCAGTAGCCCGTCAGCCGGAGGCGGACGGCAAGATCAGTAAGCTGCTGCTGCTGGGCTGCGCCCTGGCGGAAGCCACCGCCATCTACGGCTTTGTTATTGCCCTGCTGCTGCTGGTACTGTAAGCGAAAAATAGAGAAAGGAAGGCAAGACTCAGATGCTGAGATTAGATATCAATCTCGTATTTACCGTCATCAATCTGCTGGTTCTCTATTTCTTCATGCGCAAGTTTTTGTTCGGCCGGGTCAATAAGATCCTGGAAGAACGCAAAGCGCTCATCGAGAAGCAGTTTGCCGATGCCAAGACCGCCCAGGACGCGGCAGACGGCATGAAGACGGAATATGAAGGTAAGCTGGCCGCCGCCCAGGGCGAGGGTGAGGAGATCATAGCGCGCGCGAAGGCCGAGGCAAAAGAGCAGAGCGAAAAACTGCTGGCTGCCACCGATGCCGAGCTGGAGCAGAAGCGCCGCCGTGCCGAAGAAACCATGGCGGTGGAGCGTGCCAACGCCCTGCGGGATATGAAGAGCGAGATCGCCACTTTGGTGATAGATGCCGCGGCCAAGGCGGTAGGCGACAGGAACACCGAGCAGCAGGATAGAATGCTGTACGATAAGTTTATCGCGGAAGCAGGTGAAGCACATGGCGGCAAGATCCAGTGACGGCAAGCTGCAGGAGCTGCTGGGTACCCTGAAGACGGACGGCGTAGAGGCGCTGGACCAGCTGATGGATGCCTATGAGGAGCGCCGGGCCGAACGCGCGAGCCGTCAAAAAGCGATCCTGCGGTATGTGACCCCCCCGACTGCCGAGCAACTGGGGCAGATCCGGGAATTTTTGCGGAAGAAGTACGAAAACGAAGAGCTGCCGCTGGAGCTGGTGGAGGATAAAAGCCTGCTGGGCGGTTTCTGCATCACGGTGGGCAGCGAGGAATACGACTGGAGCATGAAGGGCCGCCTGACCCAGATGAGAAACCGTCTGACCCAGACGCCCCAGATGCTTTCCGATTCCAGCGAGGTCATTGACCTGCTGCGCACCGAAATAGACGCGGCCGCCTTTGACGGCAAGGACCACGAGGTGGGCGAGATCCTGCGGGTGGGCGACGGTGTTGCCACTGTTTCCGGCATCCGGCATGCCGCTTACGGCGAGATCGTGCAGTTTGAGAGCGGCGTAAAAGGTATGGTACAGGATATCCGCCGCGAGGAGACCGGTATCATCCTGCTGGGCAGCGAAAAGGGCCTTTTGGCCGGCGGACGGGTGGTGCGTACTGAACGGCGTGCCGGTGTGCCAGTGGGCGAAGCCTTCCTGGGCCGTGTGGTGGATGCCATGGGCACCCCCATTGACGGCAAGGGCGAGGCGGTGCCGGCCGGCTACCGCCCCATTGAAAACGCCGCCCCCGGCATTAAGGACAGAAAATCCGTTTCGGTCCCGATGGAGACCGGTATTTTGGCCATCGACAGCATGTTCCCCATTGGCCGGGGTCAGCGTGAGCTCATCATCGGCGACCGGCAGACCGGTAAGACCTCTATCGCCACCGATACCATCCTGAACCAGAAGGGCAAGGGTGTTATCTGCATCTATGTGGCCATTGGACAGAAGGCATCTACCGTGGCCAAGGTGGTTTCCACCCTGCAGAACCACGGAGCCATGGAGTACTCCATCGTGGTTTCGGCCACGGCCAGCGATCCGGCCTCCCTGCAGTACATTGCCCCCTATGCCGGTACCGCTATGGCGGAGTACTTTATGTATCAGGGACGGGATGTCCTCATCATCTACGATGACCTTTCCAAGCACGCGGTGGCTTACCGTTCGCTGTCGCTCATCCTGGAGCGCAGCCCCGGCCGTGAGGCCTACCCCGGCGATGTATTCTACCTGCACAGCCGCCTGCTGGAGCGCAGCAGCCGCCTGACCCCCGAAATGGGCGGCGGCTCCATCACCGCGCTGCCCATTATTGAAACGCAGGCCGGCGATGTATCGGCTTATATTCCCACCAATGTTATTTCCATCACCGATGGTCAGATCTATCTGGAGACGAACCTCTTTAATGCAGGCCAGCGTCCGGCCGTTAATGTCGGCCTTTCGGTTTCCCGCGTGGGCGGCGCCGCCCAGACCAAGGCCATGAAAAAGGCCAGCGGTTCTATCCGTATTGATCTGGCGCAGTACCGTGAGATGGAGGTCTTTACACAGTTCAGCAGCGACCTGGATGACACCACCCAGGAGCAACTGGCCTACGGCAAGGGCCTGATGGAGGTGCTGAAGCAGCCGCTGTACCGTCCGCTTTCGATGGCGGAGCAGGTCATCACCCTGGTGGTGGCAACGGCCAAGGGCTTCCTGGAGGTGCCGCTGACCGAGATAAAGGCATATCAGATGGGACTTTTGGACTATGTGCGGGAGAACCACAGCGAGATCATTGCAGCGCTGGAGGAAACCAAAGCGCTGGACGATACGCTGCGGCAGGCGATCCTGACGGCGGCCGAAGAGTACAAGGGCAGGTGATGGTATGGCAAGCGCAAGAGATATCCAAAGCCGCATAAAAAGCGTGCAGGATACCATGAAGATTACCAACGCCATGTACCTCATCTCCTCCACCAAGGTGAAAAAGGCCCGCCGGGCCCTGACCGAAGCGCTGCCGCACTTTGAGCAGTCGGAGGAGCTGATCGCGGAGATCCTGCGGGACCTGCCGGAGCTGGAGGACCGCTATTTTGGCACCGGGGAGCCGATCCTTGGCGGCAAAAAGGGGTATTTGGTCATCAGCGGCGATAAGGGACTGGCCGGCGCCTATAACCACAACATTTTGAAATTTGCCGAGGGCGTGCTGCAGAAGGAAACAGACCCTGCCGTATGCGTGGTGGGGCGGCTGGGTGCCCTGGCGCTGCAGAAATTGGGCTACGCGGTGGACCGGAGCTTTATCGGAATGGCGCAGCAGCCCAGCGTGGAGCGCACCAGGAGAATAGCGGCCATGATGTGCCAGAGATTCATGAGCGGGGAGCTCAGCGAGGTCTATGTCATCTACACCCGCATGGAGGAGCACGGCGAGGAGGCCACCCCCCGGCTGCAGAAGCTGCTGCCCCTTTCGGCGGAGGCTTTCCGGCCCGGAGAGGGCAAGCCCCAAAAGCCGCAGCAGGTGAACTACCTGCCGAATGCTGGGGCGGTGCTGGGTTCCATTGCCCCCAACTATGTGACGGGTTACCTGTTCGGGGCGCTGGTGGAGGCCTTTTGCAGTGAAGAAAACGCCAGAATGCTGGCAATGAAATCCGCGACGGATAGTGCTGCCGATATGCTGCGGGAGCTTTCCGTCATCTATAACAGTGTGCGGCAGGCCGCCATTACCCAGCAGATCGTAGAGGTAGCGGGCGGCGCCAAAGCACAGAAAAGGAAGAAAACATCATGATGAAAGGGATTATTACAGAGGTGCAGGGGCCTGTGGTGGATGTCTTGTTCCCCGAGGGCCAACTGCCCTTCATCAAGGATGCGCTGACGGTGCAGAACGGCGAGCAGAAGTGCGTGATGGAGGTGGCCCAGCATATGGGCGGCAACATCGTGCGCTGCATCATGCTTTCCCCCAGTGAGGGGCTGTGCCGCGAGATGGAGGTCACCGCCGAAGGCGGCGGCATCCAAGTGCCGGTGGGCGACCGTACCCTGGGGCGGCTCTTTAATGTGACTGGTGAGATTATTGATGGCGGCGAGCCGCTGCCGGAGGGGGAGAAGTGGTGCATCCACCGCGACCCGCCCGGCTTTGCCGACCAGAGCCCCGTGGTGGAGATCCTGGAGACCGGCATCAAGGTCATTGACCTGCTGGCCCCCTACGCCAAGGGCGGTAAAATCGGCCTTTTTGGCGGCGCAGGCGTAGGCAAAACAGTGCTTATCCAGGAGCTGATCACCAATGTAGCCACCGAGCATGGCGGCTATTCCATCTTTACCGGCGTGGGAGAGCGCTCCCGCGAGGGCAACGACCTGTGGACCGAGATGGGCGAAAGCGGGGTGCTGAAAAAGACCGCGCTGGTCTTTGGCCAGATGAACGAGCCGCCCGGGGCCAGAATGAGAGTGGGCCTGACCGGACTGACCATGGCAGAGTACTTCCGCGATGTGGAGCACCAGGATGTGCTGCTGTTCATTGATAACATCTTCCGGTTTGTGCAGGCAGGCAGCGAGGTTTCCGCCCTGCTGGGGCGGATGCCCAGTGCCGTGGGCTATCAGCCTACCCTGGCCACCGAGCTGGGTGAGCTGCAGGAGCGCATCGCCTCCACCCATGACGGGTCCATTACCTCGGTGCAGGCGGTATATGTACCGGCCGATGACTTGACCGACCCCGCCCCCGCGACGACCTTTGCCCACCTGGATGCGACTACCGTACTTTCCCGCAAGATCGTGGAGCAGGGTATTTACCCGGCGGTAGACCCGCTGGAATCCACCTCCCGGATATTGGAGGCGGACATTGTGGGGCAGGAGCACTACGAAACGGCGAGAGCCGTGCAGAAGATCCTGCAGAAGTACAAGGAATTGCAGGATATCATAGCGATCCTGGGTATGGAGGAGCTTTCCGACGAGGATAAGGTGACCATTTACCGGGCGAGAAAGATCCAGAAGTTCCTTTCGCAGCCCTTCCATGTGGCGGAAAACTTTACCGGCGTACCGGGCAAGTATGTCCCCGTGAAGGATACCATCCGTTCCTTTAAGGCCATCATCGACGGTGAGATGGACGAATCCCCCGAGTGGGCGTTCTTCAATGTCGGCACCATCGAGGATGTCATAGAAAAGGCCAAGCAAGGCGTGTAACGACCGGAAAGGAGAGGTGCCAAAATGGAGACCTTTACCCTGAAGGTGATCGGGTTTTCCCGCGTCTTTTACGAAGGGGAGGCGGTGCAGGTCCAGCTGCCGATCCAGGATGGTTCGATGGGCATTATGGCGCACCATGAGGCTGCGGTCATCGGCATTGTGCCGGGGACGATGCGGCTGCAAACGCCGGACGGCGAGTGGCAATCCGCCGTGGTGGATGCGGGCTTTGCCCGGGTGGGCGAGAATACCGTATCGGTGATGGTGGAAGAGGTGCTGCGGCCCGAGGAGATCGACGAGGAGCGCGAGCGCCGGGCGCTGGCGGAGGCGCAGGAAGAGCTGCGCCAGAAGCACAGCGTGCTGGAGTGCCAGAACGCCGAGATGACCATTCTGCGGAGCCTGGCCAGGCTGCACGCTAAGGGAATTTTTCTTTCGTGATATTTATATGGTCGAAAAGGGAGCTGCCTGCTGGAAAGCGGGCGGCTCCCGTGCTATACTGGGGGAAGAAGAAAAGCCTGCGAAGGAGGGGCGGGGCGGAGCCCCGCAGCTCCGCCGCAGATGGGGGCCCTGCAGGAAGTAGAGGAGGAGAAAAAGCGATGAGTATATTCTGCTGCCCAAGCTGCCAAAAGCCGCTGTGCCGGGAAGAGCGCCGGCTGGTGTGCCCGGCGGGGCATAGCTTTGATGTGGCGAGGAGTGGGTATGTGAACCTGCTGCTGAGCCAGCAGACCGGCCGGAAGCACCACGGGGATGACAAGCGGATGGTGAAGGCGAGGAGCGCCTTTCTGGAGCGGGGATACTATGACCCGATGCGGCAGGAGCTGATAAAGCAGGGCCTGGCGGCGGCAAGGCAGGGGATGACGGTGCTGGACGCGGGCTGCGGTGAGGGCTACTATACCGCGGAGATGGCCAAAACGCTGCGGGAGAGGGAATACCGGCCGAAGGTGGCGGGAATCGATATTTCCAAGGCGGCGCTGCAGGAGGCGGCCAAGCGGGATAGGGAGACCGAATACGCAGTAGCAAGCTGTTTTCATCTGCCGGTGGCGGGAGAAAGCGTGGACCTGCTGCTTTCGGTCTTTGCACCGTACTGTGGGGAGGAATTCCTGCGGGTGCTGAAGCCGGACGGGCAGTTTATCATGATCATCCCATTGGAAAATCATCTGTACGGGCTGAAGGAGGCCATCTACGAAAAGCCGTATCGCAACGAGGTAAAGCCGTATGAGCTGGAGGGTTTCCGACTGGTAGACTGCCGGGAGCTGCGGTATGAGATGACGGTGCGAGGACAGGAGATTGAAAGTCTTTTTATGATGACGCCGTACTACTACAAGACCGGGGCGGCGGACCAGCAGAAGCTGCTGGCGAAAACGGAGCTGACGACGCCGGTGGAATTTGCGGTGCTGAGATATGAAAAGAAGTAGGATGCAGGGGTAAGAGGAGAGCCGAAGACGGCCCGCAGGGCAATTCGTCCGTAGGACGAATTCGGCGGCCGGAGGCCGCCTGCGGCGCCGGAACGGCGCCGGCCCTGCGGGCCGTATCCCGGATGCGGCAGTGACTGGCGGAGAAGGAAAAGGGCCGTGGCTGGGACCTGCCGCAACAAGTAAATTCAAGACAAAAAATGATTGCCGGTTGGTGCTGCATGATACACCCGCCGGGAATGATTCGTATAAAAAAAGGAGTAAGGATGGCAAATTAACCGCCGAGGTAGGCTTTTTGCACCTGATCGCTGGCCATCAGCTCGGCGCCGGTACCGGAAAGAACGATGCGGCCGGTTTCCAGGACATAGGCCCGGTCGGCGACCTCCAGGGCGGCCTGAGCGTTCTGTTCGACCAGGAGGATGGTGGTGCCGGAAGCGTGCAGCTCCCGGATGATTCCGAAGATTTGCTCCACCAGGATGGGCGCAAGACCCATGGAGGGTTCATCCAGCATGAGCAGCTTGGGGTGGCTCATCAGGGCGCGGCCCATGGCCAGCATCTGCTGCTCGCCGCCGGAAAGGGTACCGGCGATCTGTTTACGGCGTTCCAGCAGGCGAGGGAAGCGCTGATAAACGCTTTCCAGGTCCGCCTCAATGCCGGAGGAGGGCTGGGAAAAAGCGCCCATCTCCAGGTTTTCCTGCACCGTCATCTGCAAAAAGACATGGCGACCCTCCGGGACCTGGGCCAGGCCCATGCCCACCAGCTTGTGGGCGGGGACGCCGTGCAGGTCTTTTCCGTGAAAGAGGATGGAGCCGGAGCGGGGATGCAGAAGCCCCGAAACGGTATTCAGAATGGTGGATTTACCGGCGCCGTTGGCACCGATGAGGGTGACGACCTCGCCCTCGTGGACCTCGAAGGAAACGCCCTTAACAGCGTGGATGCTGCCATAATAGACATGGAGATCACTGACTTTCAGCATTTCACTCATGGGTTACGCCTCCTTTTTACGGCCCAAGTAGGCCTCGATAACCTTGGGATCGGACTGGATATCTTCCGGGGAGCCCTTGGCGATGATGCGGCCGAAGCTGAGCACGGCGATGCCCTCGCAGATATTCATAACAAGGCTCATATCGTGCTCGATGAGGAGCACGGCGATCTTGAAGGTATCGCGGATGGTGCGAATGTTTTCCATCAGCTCGGCTGTTTCGGAGGGGTTCATGCCCGCGGCGGGCTCATCCAGAAGCAGCAGGCAGGGGTTGGTAGCCAGGGCACGCAGGATCTCCAGCCGGCGCTGGGCGCCGTAGGGCAGGCTGCCTGCCTTGGCACTCGCAAACTGCTCCATGTGGAAGATGGAGAGCAGCTCCATGGCGCGCTCGTGGGCGATGCGCTCGCCTTTCCAGAAGGAGGGCAGGCGGAAGATGCCGCTGGCCATATTGTACTTGATCTGGCTGCTCATGGCGACGGTGATGTTTTCCTCCACCGTCAGCTCCGAAAACAGGCGGATATTCTGGAAGGTACGGGCGATGCCAGCGCGGTTGACCTGCGCGGTGGTCATGCCGTGGATATCCTTGCCATCCAGCAGGATGGTGCCGTGGGTGGGCTGATAGACCTTGGTGAGCAGATTGAAGATGGTGGTCTTACCGGCACCGTTGGGGCCGATGAGCCCAGCAATTTCGGTGCGGCCGATGGTGATATCGAAGTTATCCACGGCCTTAAGACCGCCGAAGGTCACGCCCAGATCAATGCACTCCAGGATGGGGCTGATGGAGGCGTCGCGCTCCGGCAGGAGGGCAACGCTGCGGTTGACCGGGACCAGTTTGGTTTTATTGTGGGTCTTGACAGACATTTAAGCGCCCTCCTTCTGCAAAGATTTGGCCTTTTTCTTTTTGGCGCGGCGCAGCAGCTCGGCCGGGGAGATGCGGTGGAAAAATTCCTTCATGGTGGGATTATTGGTGGCCAGCATGACGATGATGAGGACGATGGCATAGAGAAGCATCCGGTAATCGGCAAACTCACGCATGGCCTCCGGCAGGGCGGTAAGCACAATGGCGGCGATGATGGAGCCGGGGATGCTGCCCATGCCGCCCAGTACCACGATGACCAGGATTTCGATGGACATGTTGTAATCGAAGGTGGCTGCCTTGACATTGGCGAAGAAGTGGCCGTACAGCACGCCGGCTGCCCCCGCGAAGAACGCGGCCAGCATGAAAACCATGAGCTTGTAGCGGGTAACATCAATACCGACCGATTCGGCGGCGATGCGGTTATCCCGGATAGCCATAATGGCGCGGCCCTGCTTGGAGCGCTTGAGGTTCATCATGACAAGAACGGTGAGCAGCACCAATATGACAGCGTAGGGCAGGAGCTTTTTTGCATTGGAATAGATGGGGTTGGTATTGAGGCCCAAAGCGCCGCCGGTAAAATCAAGATTGGTGATGATGTTCTTGATGATCTCGCCGCAGGCCAGGGTGACAATGGCAAGATAGTCGCCCTTGAGCCGCAAGGCGGGCAGACCGACCGCAAGGCCAAAGAGCGCCGCTACCAGGCCGCCAACGACCATGGAAAGAGGCAGGCGGACCGCCATGGGGAGGACATCCACCAGGGCGATGGACAAAAGGCAGCCGGAGAAAAGCCCGACCGACATGAACCCAGCGTGGCCCAGGGAGAGTTCCCCCAAAAGGCCGACAACGAGATTGAGCGAGACCGCCAGCACGATGTAGACCGAAATGGGGATGATCATATTGGAGAACTGGCGGGTGAGACTGCCGCCATACAGCAGGTAGGCGACCACAGCGTAAACCGCTGCGACCAGGATGAAGGTCAGAAGATCGCCGGAAAATTTGAATTTTTTCTGTTTCATCTTCTTACACCTTCTCATTCATTGTTTTACCCAAGAGGCCGGTGGGCTTGACCACCAGGACCAGGACCAGAACGCCAAAGACGATGGCATCGGCCCAGAGGGTGGAAATATAGGTTTTGGAGAGCTGCTCGATGATGCCGAGCAGGATGCCGCCCAGCATGGCGCCGGGCACCGAGCCGATACCGCCGAAAACGGCGGCGGTAAAGGCCTTGATGCCGGGCATGGCGCCGGTGGTGGGCTTGATGTAGACATAGGACATGCCATAGAAGATGCTGGCGACAGCGGCCAGCGCCGAGCCGATGGCGAAGGTAATGGAAATGGTGCGATTGACGCTGATGCCCATGAGCGCCGCGGCGGCTTTATCCTCGCTGACGGCCCGCATGGCCTTGCCCATACGGGTGCGGTTGATGAAGAAGGAAAGCACCACCATGATGAGCGCGGTGACCAGCAGGGTAAGGATGGTGACACCATCGATGGTGACGCTGCCGATGGTGACCTGGCCCAACTGCACAATGGTGGGATAGGCCTTCTGCTGGGAACCGAAAAGGATCAGGGCGAGGTTCTGCAAAAAGTAGCTGACACCGATGGCAGTGATGAGCACGCTGAGGGGCGGCGCCTGGCGCAGCGGCTTATAGGCCAAAAATTCGATGAGGACGCCGAGCAGCGCACAGATAAGGATGCTGAGCAGCACGGCGATGAGGGGCGGCAGGCCCATCTGCGCAACGGCGATGATGCCGGCGTAAGCGCCGATCATGATGATATCGCCGTGGGCAAAGTTCAGCATCTTGGCGATGCCGTACACCATGGTGTAGCCCAGCGCGATGAGGGCGTAAATGCTGCCCAGACTGAGTCCGCTGATTAAGGTTTGGATAAAGTGAGTCATGGTAAGTTCAATCCTTTAATAAGTAGGCTTGCTCCTCCGGACAGGAGACCTGCCCGGAGGGAGCCGCTTTGAGGAGATAGAGTTAAGAAAGAAAAATGAAGAATGAAGATAGCTTAATGAATTAATCCTGAGAATCGAACAGGGTGCCGACACCATCGTAGTAGAGGATGGCGCTGGCGGGCTTATTGGTGTTGCCGTCGCTGCCCCAGGTCATGGTGCCGGTAACACCCTCGACGGTGAGGGAGGTAAGAGCGGAAGCGAGTGCCGCGCCGCTGGTGGAGCCGGCCTTTTCGACGGCAGCCTTGATGGCATAGACGGCATCATAGGCATCGGCAGCGAACTGGTCGGGGGTGGCGCCGTAGGCTTCCTTGTACTTCGCAACGAAGCTCTGTACATTCTCGGCGGGGTTATCGGCGGAGAAGGGGGTGAGCATCAGCACGTTATTGGCGATGGTGGGATCCTGTGCGACCTTGCCGAGGATGCCGTCCAGACCATCGGCACCGAAGAAGTAAACGCCATCGGCGAACTTACCGCGGGCCTGGGTGAGGAAGGTAGAGGCTTCCTCCGCATAGAAGGGGATGAATACCAGCTTGACGCCGGAGGAGACCAGCGCATTGACCTGCGTGGAGAAATCGGTGCTGGTGGAGGCGGTGAAGGTCTGGGTCTCGGCGATGTTGATGCCCAGCTCGCCGCACTTCGCTACGAAAGCATTATACAGACCGACGGAATAATCGTTATCGCTTTGATAGAGGATGCCAACGGTATCGACCATGTTGTTATCCTTGATGTACTGGGCAGCGGCAGCGCCCTGATAGGAATTGTAGAAGCAGACGCGGAAAGCCTTATCGTTGCCATCGATGCACTTATCGGCGGAGCCGGAGGGGGTGATCAGCAGGACATCATCATCACGGGCAGCGGCAACAACGGAGGCATTCTCACCGGAGAGAACGCAGCCGAGGGAAACCTCCATGCCCCAGTCCATCAGCTTGCCATAGGCATTGACAGCGCTTTCGGACTCGCCCTGGGAATCCTGATAGCTGAGTTCGATCTGCTTGCCGGCAATGCCGCCAGCCTCGTTGATCTCCTTGACGGCCAGTTCAGCGCCGTTCTTTTCGGACAGACCGTAGTTGGCATAGGCGCCGGTGAGGGGGCCGATGCCGCCGATCTTGACAGTGGTGGCGTCGGGGGTATCATTGCCGCCGTTGTTGGCGGGTTCGCCGCCGCAGGCGGCCATGGCCAGAACCATGAGAACGGCCATCATCATACACAGAAACTTTTTCATTTTGTTTTACTCCTTTGCTTTTGCTAATTTAGAACATATATACAAAAAACGGCCCCGCCGTTTGGCAGAACCGCTTACTGTATCGGGAACAGTTAATGCAAATTCATTCCAAGAACGGCCAATATGAACGGCATCATAATCAGCAGGGGCAGTCGAATAATGCCCAGCAGGCTAATAATGACGGCAACAAAAATGGACGCCATAACCATGGCGCCCATAATAATGACAATATTGGCAGAGCAGGCAGAAGCGGCGCAGGCAGAAGAAGCCTCTGTGCATGCAGAAGCGAAGTGATGATTCTGATGAGCGGTAACGAACTTCATCATGCCGGGGCTCCTTTCCTTCACCGCTTGGGGTGAATTGATCTTTGATGCTGCCATTTTAGCGCTTTAGTTTGCTGCTGTCAAGACTAAAAAACTGACAAATGCACACAGGAAAACCGATAAAATTTTCGACAACAGGGAGAAAATACACAAATAGGGGGGGATTTGTGCTGCTTTATGTGAAGAAAATTTATCGAGCGCTAAGAAACCATAAATATTACTGCGGGAAGTCATCCAGCCGGTGGAGGACTTTTTTGAGGAAGAACAGCGAGGAGATAAGGCAGACGACCTCCGCGATGGGGAAGGCGAGCCAGACATCATCCAGCACACCGGTGAGGGAGAACAGGTACGCCACTGGGATGAGTACGATGAGCTGACGGCCCAGCGAGACCAGCATGCTGTATATGCTTTTACCCAGGGCCTGGAACACGCTGCTGGCAACGATGCTGACAGCGGCCAGCGGGTAGGTGAAGGAGGTGATGCGGAAGGCCGGGATGCCAATGGCGATCATGGCTTCGGAGGCATCGAACAGGCGGAGCAGCGGCACCGGCAGGAAGAAGAATGCGGCCCAGCCCAGCAGCATGATGGTGACAGCGGTGATGGTGGAGGTGCGGATGGCCTGATGGATGCGGCCGCGGTTGCGGGCACCGTAATTGTAGGCGACGATGGGAACAACGGCATTATTGAGGCCGAAGAGCGGCATAAAGAAAAAGCTGTTGAGCTTGAAGTAGACGCCGTAGACCGCCGACGCGGTGGTGCTGAACGCCAGCAGGATCTGATTCATGAGGTAGGTGGTGACCGAGCCGATGGCGGTCATCAAAATGGAGGGGAAGCCGATGGAATAGATCTCGCCGATGAGGGGAAAATTGAAACGGATCTTTTTGGGATTGACACGGACATCGGTATTGTGCTTTTGATTGAGGACAATACCAAGCACTGCGGCGACCAATTGACCGATGATGGTAGCATAGGCAGCGCCCCGGACGCCCATGGCAGGGCAGCCGAGGAGGCCGAAGATCATGATGGGATCGAGGATGATATTGATGATGGCGCCGATGCCCTGAATGAACATGGTGATGAGGGTTTGGCCGGTGCCCTGCAGCATCCGCTCGGCGGTGATCTCCACAAAGATGCCGATGGAGCCGATGCAGACGATGGAAAGATACTGGGCGCCGTATTCCGCGATGATGGGGGAAACACCCTTCTGCATGGAGAAGTAGAGCTGAGAGCCGAAAACCCCGAACAGCGCGAATACCACGGCAGTGCAGATGGAAAGCAGCAGGCCGACATTAGCGACTTCCTCGGCGGCCTCGCGGTTTTTCTCGCCCAGTCGGCGGGAAAGCAGGGCATTCATACCCACGCCGGTGCCGGTGGCAAAGGCGATCATGAGGTTCTGAACGGGGAAGGCCAGCGAAACGGCGGTGAGAGCATCCTCGCTGATGCGGGAGACGAAGATGCTATCGACGATATTATAAAGGGCCTGGATGAGCATGGAAATGATGAGCGGCAGGGCCATATTAAAAATGAGCTTTTTGACCGGCATTGTCCCCATTTTGTTTTCTTTTGGCATGGAATTGACGGACATGACGACCTCCGTAAAAGTATTTTTGCACAAATAGCAGACTTAACTTATAGTATACTATTACTAAATGAGAATGTCAACGAAAGGGAAAAAGGCTCCCTTTTAACCTTTGTGTGGATAGGGTAGAACTCCAGTGATTTCACTAAATCACGCACTTCACCGATACTGGATACCGAAAAGAGCCGAAGGCAACCTCGGCATCTTTTCATGCCAAAATTGTAGAACATTGTGGTATTATGGGATAGAAAGATATTTGAAAAAATGTGTGAGATTTGAGTTCAAAAGTTGTGTATATAGGTGAAAGGGTGAATTCGAAAGTGGGGTGAACGCTGATGGATGACGCAAATATAGTCCAGTTATACTGGGATAGGAATGAGCAGGCAATCCCCGCAACAGCAGACAAGTATGGAAGCTACTGCACCTCGATTGCCAAAAACATATTGGGTAATAATGAAGATGCCGAGGAATGTGTGAACGACACATACTTGAACGCGTGGAACTCCATGCCACCGCATAGACCGAGCATTCTATCTACATTCCTTGGGAAAATAGTCCGAAACTTATCGTTTAACCGATACAAGCATAACAATGCCGACAAACGAGGCGGCGGAGAGTTGCCTGTGGTTTTGGAGGAACTTTCAGACCTGGTATCTGGCAAGGATGATGTTGGGCAGGCATTTGACCAAAAGGAACTCACGAAAGCCATTGATACATTTCTGGATAGTCTTTCTCCAGAGAATAGAAGTATTTTTATCAGCCGATACTGGTACACCGATGGCATTTCAGAAATTGCTGTCCGGCACGGCATGAATGATGGGGCAGTATCAATGACCCTTAACCGCCTCCGCCTTAAACTGCACAACTACCTTTTAGAAAGGGGCTTTGAACTATGACTAACGAAAAACTGTATGAGGTCCTTGGCGATATCAATGAGAAATATGTCAGCGAGGCAAGGGTATACCAAAAAGCAAAGAAGTCCATCTGGGCTAAATGGGGAGCGGTTGCAGCTTGTTTGGCTTTAGTATGCGTTGCGGCAACTCCCCTTTTTCTCCACAACAACGATAGTGTTACTACTCCGGGTATAGCAGACGCAGCACCGATGATTTATGTTAATGACACCTTGTATAAACAGTCTACTTCGCAAACATCGTTCAACGAATTGAAAGACGATTTTGTTTATTTAGGTGTCATTGAAAGTGATGTTACCAACTTCCAAGGCACAAATGACGCAGGTAATTATTTGGACGGCATACCCAAAGAAAACTTCCAGGCAAATCACCCTATTGTTGGCGCAGAAGTTTATCAATATGGCGAAAACATCGTCGTTGGGATTGGCGGGAAATACTGGTTGTATGAAAACTATCATAGCACAGACCTCGACGGAAACCCAGACGGGTATGGCCCGCTCCTCAATAACCAAACTTCTGGTGAAGAAGTATCAGAACAAGACCCTGCCGCAAACTGAATGAGCTATCTTCATATCGAAAGGGCAGCCGAGAAATCGACCGTCCTTTTTCTACGCCCATTTTCCGTCAAATCGACGGATGGATTGGCGGATAGGCTTATATCCACACAAAAGGTAAAAGGGAGGAAAAAGGAGGAAAAAGGAGGAAAAAGGAGGGAAAAGGAGGGAAAACCGTACCGGTTGGCAGAAAAATGTCCCCTGCTGTTCCCGGAAAGGAGCGGCAGGGGGAATATTTTTGTGCTTTTACAAGGTGACAAGGTTCCGGAGAACTTCGACCATCTTTTCCAGCGAACGGACGGGGATAAATTCGTGGATGGAGTGGAAATTGAGACCGCCGGTGGAGAGGGGAGCCCAGGAAATGAAGAAATAGGGCAAAGGACAAAGAGAAAGGGCCAGCCGGGGGGACAATTCCGGCTGGCCCCAAAAGAGAGAGGGAAAACCTGTTACTTTTCGAGTTCCTTCATGCACTTTGCAAGGAAGGCATCAAAGTTTGCGATGATCTGATCGAAGGGCTGAGAGGCATCATCGAGCCCCAGACCATAGAACGGAGGCATGGGTAGGCCACGATCGCGGATTGCCTTTTGCATTTCATCGACAAAAACGCCGACACCTTCGATAACAGCATTGCCGTAATCCAGAGGAGCCTCAGGGGGGCCACCCCAGTTTTCATCCCAACTGGTCAGCCCGCAACCGCAGGTGGGGGAACCATCACAGCACAGCACTGCTACGGTATCATAATCCATCTGCATGTAGGAGTACATATAGTCTACTTCCTTTTCCGCCAGCTGACGGCAGTGACGGCGGAAGCCGACATTGTCATAAAGATTCTTGGTGTGCTGCCAGCGCTGGATGCCAAGATATAGGGTTTCGGGGCAATCCATCTGCTGTACGCCCAGATCGTATTTAGCAAGGATATCAATAAATTCCTTGCTGAAGCCACCGTAGCGTGCCAGCGGAAGCACCTTATTATTGGTATTCAGTAGGCAGCTGGAGCAAAAGACGATCTTTTTGCTGCGGTTGTCATTTTTATTGTTCATTGCCATAAGATTTGCCTTCCTTTGCTTAGAGGTTTTCCGCGGTGAGGCGGAAGTCGATATTTTCCTGCTTGCCCTCGAATTCCAGTGTGCGGCGGGCGGGTACCGTGCGGCAGACGACGCAGCCATGGCGAATGACATAGAGACATTCACTTTGCAGGCGGATAGCGTCAAACTCGCTTTCGGCGTCCAGTACGATCATATTGGCGGGATTGCCAACGGCGAGACCATAGCCCGTAAGGCACATAGTGCGGGCGCTGTTGCAGGTGATCATATCAATGAGCTGGGCGACCTGCGGATAGCCGCTGAGTTGGGCGTAGTTCATCAGCAGGGCGGCGCCGGCAAGCGGTGAGCCCTTGCCCATGGGATACCACGGATCCATGATGTCATCGCTGCCGATGCAGACATTGATGCCATTGGCCAGGAGCTCATCCACGCGGGTGTGCCCGCGGTGACGGGGGTAGCCGTCGGTGCGGTTTTGCAGGCAGGAGTTGGCGAAGGGATTGGTGACCATGTTCATTTGGGCTTTTTTGAGGAAGCCTATGAGCTTGAACGCGAAGTCATTATTGTAATTGTGCATGGCGGTGGTATGGCTTGCCGTAACACGGCCCTGCATTCCACGGACAATTGTTTCCCGTGCCATTGCCTCCACAAAGCGGGACTGGTCATCGGTATTTTCATCGCAGTGGATATCGATGAGCGCACCGTATTTTTCCGCGAGGTCAAAGACAAACTTGACATCGCGCAGGCCGTCCTCAGGGCTGTACTCCATGTAGGGTAGGCCGCCAACGGCATCGCAGCCCAGCTTCATGGCGTTTTCCATCAGGTCGGTGTGACCCTTTTCGGTGAAGATACATTCCTGAGGAAACGCGACGATCTGAAGATCGACGAGGTCCTTCATTTCCTCACAAACCTCCAGCAGCGCTTCCACCACAGTACCAGTCGGCTCGGTGGCATCTGCATGGGTGCGCAGGAACATGGAACCATTGGCGACTTCCCACTTGATGACATCGCGGGCGTTTTTCTTGATGGTCTCCTTGGTAAGACCCTGCATGCGCTCGCCCCAGATGTTGATGCCCTCGATGAGGGTGCCGCTCATATTGTAGCGGGGCTTGCCGACGCTGAGGACAGCATCCAGATGCAGATGGGCATCGCAGAACGGGGCGGAGACCAGCTTGCCGGCGACATCAATGATCTCATCGGCAGGGTAAGAAAGCCCGCCCCCGATCTCGGCAAAGACACCGTCCTTGATGTAGAGATCGGTGAGCTCCTGATGACCGCGCATTCTGGCGTTTTTGATGAGAATAGTGCTCATAGTTTAGTTACCGCCTTTCTCCATGGATCATTTCTTATCGGCGACCAGATAATACAGGATACCGATGACGAGGAAGGTGGGAATGCAGGAACCAAGAACCGGCCAGAAGTAATAGAGCATGTTGTACATAACGGCACCGATGAGCCAGATGATGATGGCCTTCCAGTTAAAGCCGCCCTTGAACCAGTACTTGGAGGTGCTATCCTCTGCCAGCATTTCCTCGGGAACCACTTTCTGTTTCTTGATGAGGAAGTAATCTACCAGCATGATAGCGATAAGCGGAACGAAGATGGAGCCGACGATGGTGAGGAAGCTGATGAAATGACCGATGAGGTTGGGGATCAGCGCGATACCGGTCATAACGATGCCGCCGATGCCGATGATCTGCCAGGGCTTCGCCTTGGGCCAGACATTGACGAAGGAAATGGAGGCGGAGTAGAGGTTCATAACATTGGTGGTAACGGAGGACAGCACGATGATGAGCAGCGCGGGAATACCAAGCCCCAGAGAAAGCAGCATATCAACAGGGTTGGCATTGCCGGTGGTCATATAGGAGATGCCGCCCACGAACATGAAGCCCGCAGCACCGGCGAGAGAACCGATGAGTGTGCCCCAACTGGAGGAGGACTTGCTTTTGGCGTAGCGGGTGTAGTCGCAGACCATGGGACCCCACGCGAAGGCGTTGCTGGCGACGATATCAAGACCGGCAAGCAGACCGATGGCGGCGACAGGCTGATAATTGGTGATGCTGCTCCAGCCGTAGTTCTTGATGATGAGAATGGCGGAAACAACTGTGAGAATAGCCAGCAGCGGAACGGAAACACGCTGCAGCCAGGTAATGGAACGCACACCGTAGGCAGTGATGACGAGCTGAACGATGCCGGTGACAACGATCCACAGGGCAAGGTTCTCAAAACCGGTCATTGCCTTAATGATGCTGTTGATGGAAGCGCCGCAGATGACGGTGACATTGGCGCCCCAGCCCAGCAGCTGAATGCCGTTGGCGACGGAAGGCAGATAGGAGCCCTTAACGCCGAAGGTCATGCGGGTGGCAGCCATGGTGGGGATACGAACATTGAAGCCGATGACGCCCAGCGCCAGCAGAGGCAGGAATACCAGAATGTTGCCGGCGATGAGAATGAGTATCATTTTGCCGAAGCCCAGCTCCGCCAGCGAGCCGCCGATCATCAGACGGGGGACGGCGACATTGGCACAGAACCAGATGAATGCCATATCCCACAGACCGGTTTTCTGCTCGGTCAATGGGGTTACGACCAAGCCTTCCTTTTCTAACTTCATAAAACTACACTCCTCAAATATTCTTGAATCTTTCTATTATTTGAACACTGTTTTGTGCGCGCGCCACACATTACAGTTTCATGTTACCGTCAACATTCGGGAGTGTCAAATGAGAAAAAGAGAATTTTGACTGAAATAGAACGGAAAAACATTGCTTTTTGGGCCGAAAAAGTGTATTATTTACGCAAATTGGACTTCACTGTTTCTGATTAAGGTAAAAATGATGCTGTATTTCACAAATATGCCAAAAAATAAACAACAATTTGACGATTTTGAACAAGAGGAAGAGGTTATCAAAGGCAAGACAATGAAGCGGAAAGCACATGAAAGTGCTGTTTTACGCAAATTTTGACACCAAAAAAAGATTAGAGGAGGCTAAAACGGTAAACTGCACAAAAGCGATAACGAATTTTTGACAAAACGAGAGGGTGTGAAAAATATGGCGACCATTCAGGAGATCGCGAAGCGGGCGGGTACATCGGTGGCGACGGTGTCGCATGTCATCAACCGGACAAGGTTCGTCAGTGACGAACTGCGCGGCCGTGTGGAGCGGGCCATGGAGGAGCTGGGTGCGCCAAAGCAGGAGCGTGGGAAGATCACGGTGGGCTTTCTGCTGCGGAACTATCGGTGCAGCTTTGCCGAGGACCTGATCGATGCCCTGCACTGTTGTGGGGATATCCACAACCGCGAGGAGCTTTCTCACCGTGTGGTGGGTCCCGGTGATATCGAGGTGGTATCGATTTTGGTAAAGACCGAGATGACCCTGCAGGAGCTGAAAACTTATCAGAAGCGCTATGGGTTGGACTACATCATACTGGACTACACGGTGCGGCTGGTGCAGACCCGCTATCACGAGACAGTGGAGGCACCCATCATCTTCCTGAACCACGACCCGAAGGTGTACCCGCGCTGCTACCACATCAACTTTGATTACCGTGCGGCGATGGTAGCGGCGCTGCGGCATATGGTCTCGCTGGGGCACCGCAACATTCTGGTTATCACACCCAAGGAGAACCCCTACACCAATCGGCTGGTGCTGGAGACATGCAAGCTGTTTTACAAGCAGAACCATATGGTATTTCCTGATGAAAACCTGGTGGAGATCGAGACTTACCTGTTCCGTACGCTGGCGCTGGAAAACCTGGATCAGGTATTGGGAACACTGCAAAGCCGCGGCATTACCGGCATTATTACCACTGAAATGATGGCGACGATGCATGTGGTGGATTACCTGCAGCATCAGGGCGTCACCATGCCGCAGGATATCTCCCTTTTGGCCATCGGGGATATCTTCCTTACCAAGTACCTGTTTTTTAACCGCACCCGTATCGATATGAGGATCATCGAGGTGGTGCAGGATATCATCAAAATAATAAAAGGGGACGGCGGGCAGCGGTTTTTCAGCATCTCGCCGGAGTTCATCACCGGGGACAGCACCAAGGCACTGGTTTTTGACCAGTTTGACCGCCCCGGCGCCAGTCAGCTTTCACTGGAGCTTTCCGAGGCGGATATCCAAAAGGTGCGGGCGGGTGACTACAAGGTGTGCGTTTCCACCTATATGGAGACCACGCCGGTGAGCCATTCCAAGCTGGAGGGGCTGCGGGACGGCCTGAATACGCTGGGGATCCATCTGGTGCAAAAGACCGACGCCCACGGCAGCTATGAGATCCAGGAGCTGCAATTGCAGAGCTTTGCTGCGGCCAAGCCGGATGCGGTTATCTGCATCCCTAACCTGGATGAATGCAGTGTTTCGCCTTTCCGGAAGCACCTGCCCCGCCGCACAAAGGTGCTGTTTTCCTCCTGTGTGCCGACAGGCTTTACCGCGAACCAGTACGACTGCTGTATTGCCAGCAACATGGTGGAAAGCGGTAAGCAGGCCAGCTGGCTGCTGGGCAAATACATGACAGCGCATGGGCTGACCCATGCCGCCTACCTGTGCTACGGCGGAGATTCCCAGCCGGCGCGGCACCGTGATCGCAGTGCCATCAGCATATTGGAGGAGGAGTTCCCACTGATCACACTGGATAAGGTGGTGCAGTATACCGAGGAAACGCAGGCGTACACGATGATAAACGACCTGCTGCGGGAGCTGCCGCAGATAGAGGCGCTGTACATCAGCCAAAGCCGCATGGCGGAGGCGGTGCTGGGAGTACTGTCGCTGCTGGGGCGTACCGATATTAAGGTGGTGACGCAGGGCGTAAGTAAGGAAGTGATAGACCAGCTGGATGAGCACAGTAATGTCATTGGCGTGGTGGTGCCGAACAGCTATGAAATAGGACGGCTGCTGGCATACGCCTGTGCTCACTATTTTCTTGGAGTGGAGCCTGCCCCCTTTGTGGCGGTCGATCCGGTGGCTTTTACACCGCAGAATCTTTCCGGCGCATGGTTGAGCGTTATGAAAAATAAGCTGACATAAAAATTCCCCCTGCTGTTCCCGGAAAGGAGCGGCAGGGGGGATATTTTTGTGCTTTTACAAGGTGACAAGGTTCCGGAGAACTTCGACCATCTTTTCCAGCGAACGGATGGGGATAAATTCGTGGATGGAGTGGAAATTGAGACCGCCGGTGGAGAGGTTGGGGCAGGGGAGCCCCTCGTAGGAGAGACGGGCGCCATCGGTGCCGCCGCGGATGGCGACGATCTTGGGAGTGACGCCGGCCTTTTGCATGGCGGCTTCGGCGTTATGGATTAGGTACATATGGTCGGTGAGCTTCTCTTTCATATTGTAGTAGCTATCGGTCATATGCAGGGTAAAGGTGCCGGCACCGTATTTCTGATTCATAAAATCGGCAGTTTGCTGCATGAGCACCTTGCGGGTCTCGAACTTTTCCCGGTCGTGATCGCGGATGATGTAGGCCGCTTCGGCGGAGGATTCATCGCCCGACATTTCGCAGAGGTGGAAGAAGCCCTCATAGCCCTCGGTGTGGGCGGGAGTTTCGGCGGCGGGCAGCAGGCCGATAAATTCCGCCAGCAGCAGGGCCGCGTTCTTCATTTTGTTTTTGGCACTACCGGGGTGGATATTGAGCCCCCGCACCTTGACCGTCGCCGCCGCGGCATTGAAGTTTTCATACTCGATCTCGCCCAGCTCGCCGCCATCCACGGTATAGGCTTCCTTGGCAGGGAAGCGATCCATGCGGAAGCGGTCGGTGCCGCGGCCGATCTCCTCATCGGGAGTGAAGCAGACGGCAATGGGACGATGCTTTACCTCGGGGTGAGCCAGCAGGTACTCGCACAGGGTAACGATCTCCGCCACACCGGCTTTATCATCGGCGCCCAGCAGGGTGGTGCCATCGGTGACAATAAGCTCCTGGCCGATGTATTCCTCCAGGAAGGGATAATCGGTGGGGGAAAGGGTGGAAGCGCCCAGCTCCAGTACGCCGCCGGGGTAGGTGACAATGCGGGGCTTAATGTGATCGCCGCTGACGGCGGGACTGGTATCCATGTGGGCAATAAGGCCAAGGGCTTCGCCCTCGCCGGGGAGATAGCCGTAAACATAGCCATCGGCATCCTGCTCTACATCGGTAAGTCCCAGGGCTTTCAGTTCTTCAGCAATGGCGGCCCCCAGCACCAGCTGATTGGGGGTGGAGGGACAGGTCTCGCTCTTTTCATCGCTGTTGGTGCCGTAGCCCACATATTTTAAGAAGCGTTCGGTAATATTCATGGGATGAGCCTCCTTCATTTATTTTAGGAATCCGTTGACGATCTCCCGCTCGGCTTCCTCTTCGGTCAGGCCGAGGGTCATCAGTTTGATGATCTGCTCACCCGCGATCTTGCCGATGGCGGCTTCGTGGATCAGGGCGGCATCAACATGGTTGGCGGTAAGGGCCGGGGTGGCGATGACGCAGGCCTTATCCATGATGATGGCGTCACATTCGCTGTGACCGGCGCAGGCATTGTTGCCATTGATGCTGCTGCGGAACTCCTGCTTGCTGTGGTCCCGTGCCACACTGCGGCTTACCACATCGGTGCTGCAGTTCTCACCGTTCAAGTCGATGGCAAAATCGGTGATGGCGTGTTGGTCGCCGGTGGTCATGATCTTCTCGTGCACCGTGAGGGTGGAGCCGGCTGCCAGGGTGCCACCGGTTTTGCGCAGGGTGTCATCTACGCCGGCGATCTGGGTGGTCTCCATATCCATGGAAGCGCCTTCCTCCAGGTAGACAATGGTGGTGGGGTTCATTACCCGCTTGCCGCGGCCTTCGCCTTCGCCGTAGTGCTTTTCCACATAGCGTAGGTGGGCGCCTTTCCCCACATGGAAGGTATGGATGCCGTCGTGGGAGGTTTCCTCGGCCCCGGCGCAGTGGATGCCGCAGCCCGCGATGATGACCACATCGGCATTTTCACCAATATAGAAGTCATTATAGACCAAATCCTTAAGGCCGGTTTGGCTGACGACCACGGGAATGTGGACGCTTTCATTTTTGGTGCCGGGGGCGATGATAATATCAATGCCGGGTTTATCGGCTTTGGTGACAATATTGATATGCGCGGTAGTATTGCGTCCGGCAGGGGCACCGTTGGCACGGATATTGTAGGCCCCGATGGGCAGGCTATCGAGGTCAGCGACCTCTTTCAGCAATCGTTTCTGGATTTCGTCAATCATGGTCAGCGCACCTCCTTGATGGGATCGGAAAGCATACTGCACACCGGCGGGGCGGTATCGATATTGCGCAGCAGGCGGGGGAGGACTTCCTCCCGGGGACCGCATTCCGCCAGGCGGCCATCCTTCAGCAGAACGATGGTATCGGCGATATTAAGGATACGCTCCTGGTGACTGATAATGAGGATGCTGCCGCGGGTCTGCTCGTACATCTTTTCAAAGACACGGATGAGATTCTGAAAGCTCCAGAGATCGATACCGGCTTCCGGCTCATCAAAGACCGAAAGGGCGGTGCCGCGTGCCAGCACCATGGCAATCTCGATGCGCTTTAATTCACCGCCGGAGAGGCTGGCGTCCAACTCACGGTCGATATAATCCCGGGCGCAAAGACCAACCTCGCTGAGGTAGGTGCAGACTTCGGCGATATTGGCGTCCTTTCCGGCGGCCAGGTTCATCAGGTCGCCGACCCGTAGGCCCTTAAAGCGCACCGGCTGCTGAAAGGCATAGCTGATGCCCCGGCGGGCGCGTTCGGTGATGGAAAGGGCGGTGATGTCCTCGCCATCCAGCAGGATGCGGCCGGAGGTGGGGGTATAGATACCGGCAATGATTTTGGCCAGGGTGGATTTACCGCCGCCATTGGGGCCGGTGATGGCCACAAAGCGGTCCTGGATCGTCAGGCTGATATCGTGCAGTATTTCACGGTTTTCTTCGGTTTCGTAGCTGATGTGTTGCAATTCCAGCATAGAATACTCCTTACATAATAAGAGATGGATGGGCCGCAAATAAGACCTTACGAGTATAGTTTACACATTTTTGGGGCAAAGTGCAAGGCTGTGGGGGAAATTCTCCATAAAAAAGGAGCAAAACAGTAATGCGGCGGGGGAAATGACGAGTTAGCCTTGGCAAACTGCACAAGTTTTTTGTTAGTCAAGGCTAACCTGATGGCAGGACTGCCGAAAATGCGGGAGGAGAATTTTTTTTGAGAAAAATCCATTGACAAGAGAGGGCGGTTTTTGTATTATAATGCATGGTTAGCAAGCGCTAACTGCAAAGTGACATCAGCCAAAAGAAAGACACCGGCTGAGGAACGGAGGACAAACAAATGATGCCTTTAAGCCTGGCGCAGGTAGGGGAAGAAAATATCATCAAGCGCATTGGCGGCAGCCCGGAGGTAAAACGCCATTTGGAGAATCTGGGCTTTGTGGTGGGCGGTGAAGTGACCGTGGTAAACACCCTGGGCGGCAATGTGATAGTGAATGTAAAGGAAGCCCGCGTGGCCATCAGCAAAGAGATGGCGGTAAAAATTATGGTATAACGGCAACGATGCCTTTTTACACTACATAAGCACAAGCGAAATGTGACAAGAAGGAGGAACCAGACGATGAAAAATCTGAAAGAGGCCAAGATCGGCGAGACCGTCCGTGTGGTAAAGATCCATGGCGAAGGCGCCATCAAGCGACGCATCATGGATATGGGCCTGACCAAAGGTGTTGAGGTTTATATCCGCAAGGTAGCGCCGCTGGGCGATCCCATCGAGGTAACGGTGCGCGGGTACGAGCTTTCTCTGCGCAAGGCCGATGCCGAACAGATAGAGGTAGAATAAGTCGGACCCCGCGGGAGGCTGCATCCCGCATTTTTAACGACATATGGTTAGCGTCTGCTAATCAAAATCATCAGAAAGAGAGGCCATAACGCATGGATGTAAGAATTGCCCTTGCCGGTAACCCCAACAGCGGTAAAACTACCCTGTTCAACGCGCTGACCGGCTCCAACCAGTTTGTAGGCAACTGGCCGGGTGTTACCGTAGAGAAAAAGGAAGGTAAGCTGAAAAAGCACGAGGGTGTTACCATCACCGACCTGCCCGGCATTTATTCCCTTTCCCCCTACACCCTGGAAGAAGTAGTAGCCCGTAATTATCTGTTGGGCGAGCGCCCCGATGCCATCCTGAACATCATTGATGGTACCAACCTGGAGCGTAACCTGTACCTAACCACCCAGCTGACCGAGCTGGGCATCCCGGTCGTCGTCGCCATCAACATGATGGATTTGGTAAAGAAAAACGGCGATAAGATCAATGTAGAAGAGCTTTCCCGCCAGCTGGGCTGCAAGGTGGTGGAGATCTCCGCGCTGAAGGGGACCGGCGTGATGGCTGCCGCCGAGGCTGCCATTGATGCCGCCAAGAACAGCAAGACCGTTCCGCAGCACACCTTCTCCGGCAGCGTAGAGCACGCCCTGGCCCACATTGAGGAAGCCGCCGTGCACAATATGCCCGAAGAGCAGCAGCGCTGGTACGCCATCAAGATCTTTGAGCGCGATGATAAGGTGCTTTCCTCCCTGAATATCGATAAGGGAGTACTGGAGCACATCGAAAACGACATCAAGGCCGTAGAGACCGAAATGGATGACGATGCCGAATCCATCATCACCAACGAGAGATATATCTACATCGGCGAGGTCATTAAGGCCTGCTACAAGAAAAAGAATCACGGCGGTCTTTCCACCTCCGATAAGATCGACCGCATCGTGACCAACCGGTGGCTGGGTCTGCCCATCTTCGCGGTCGTCATGTTCATCGTTTACTGGGTGGCCATGGTGGGCGTGGGCGCCCCCGCGACCGACTGGGCCAACGACGGCCTGTTTGGCGATGGCTGGCACCTGCTGGGTATTGGCAGCAAGGCATATCATGAACAGGCAGACGATTATACCGCAGCTACTCAGGCGGTAGATGCCTTCTTGGGTCTGGACATGGAAGCGGAGGATTTTGACGCCGATGCGGCCTTGGCGGAGATGAAGAAATTTAAGCCCGCCGGAAACACCGCTACCATAGAGGTAGAAGATGAAGAAACCCTTGCGGTTGACGAGTGGACTGCATACTATGACGCAATCCCTGAAGGAGCAGATGAAGATACCACTGTTCCCATGACTTATGTAGACGCAGTAAGTTATTTGGAGAAGAACGGCTTTGATGAGCCAGACCCCGCTGATTACGGCATATGGGTGCCCGGTGTCCCCGTGCTGGTGGGGAACGCCCTGGAGAAGGCCGATACCGCCGACTGGCTCTCCGGCTTGATTTTGGACGGTATTGTGGCTGGTGTCGGCGCTGTTTTGGGCTTTGTTCCCCAGATGCTGGTGCTGTTCCTGATGCTGGCTTTCCTGGAGGCCTGCGGCTATATGGCCCGTATCGCCTTCGTACTGGACCGTATCTTCCGCAAGTTCGGCCTTTCCGGTAAGTCCTTCATCCCCATGCTCATCGGTACCGGCTGCGGTATCCCTGGCATCATGGCTTCCCGTACCATCGAGAATGAACGGGACCGCCGGATGACCATCATGACCACCACCTTTATCCCCTGCGGCGCCAAGGTTCCCTTCATCGGCATGATCGCCGGCGCTCTGTTTGGCGGCAGCGCCTGGGTTTCCACCTCCGCTTACTTCATCGGCATGGCTGCCATCATCATTTCCGGTATCATGCTGAAGAAGACCAAGATGTTTGCCGGCGATCCCGCTCCCTTCGTTATGGAGCTGCCCGCGTATCACTGGCCCACTCTGGGCAATGTCCTGCGTTCCATGTGGGAGCGCGGCTGGTCCTTCATCAAGAAGGCCGGTACCATCATTCTGCTTTCCACCATCTTTGTGTGGTTCACCTCCCGCTTCGGCTGGCTGGACGGGCAGTTCGGCATGTTGGAGGAGGATCAGATCAGCGCTTCTATCCTGGCCAAGATCGGCAATGCCATCGCCTGGATCTTTGCACCCCTCGGCTGGGGCAACTGGCAGGCGACCGTTGCTTCTATCACCGGTCTGGTTGCGAAGGAAAACATCGTTGGTACGCTGGGCGTACTGTACAGCGGCGGCGCCGGTACTGTATATGATGCTATCGCGGCTGCGTTCAACGGCATCACCGGTTACAGCTTCCTGGTATTCAACCTGCTGTGCGCTCCCTGCTTCGCGGCCATCGGTGCTATCAAGCGTGAGATGAACAGCCCCAAGTGGACCTGGTTCGCCATCGCCTATCAGTGCGGCTTTGCCTATGCGGTAGCCCTGATGATCAACCAGTTCGGCGGCCTGTTCACCGGCAATGCCAATATCATCGGTGTGATCGCTGCATTGATTGTACTCGCTGTTATCATTTACATGCTGGTCCGTCCCTACAAGGAGGCGACCAAACTGACCGGCACCGTAAAGGTGAAATAATCAATAATCCTTCATTATCAATCACATTACCAAATGGGAAGGAGTTTGACTTATGTTTACATGGATTACAGAGAATTTAGCGACAATTCTGATCTCTGCCGGATTGCTCCTCATAGTTGTATTGATTATCGTTAAACTGGTAAAGGACAAGAAAAAAGGAAAATCCAGCTGTGGCTGCAACTGTGCCCACTGCACCATGTCGGGCTCCTGCCACCAGAAGTAACAAAGCAACAGGCGGGGAGACGCGGATGGAAGCATCTGCGTTTCCCCTTTGCCTTAACAGGAGGTAAGCAATGGCTAACCAAAACGCATTGACGGCCGCCCATATCCGCTACCTGCTGGTGCTGCTGCGGCTGACTGCCGCAAACGGTCACACCCGCTGCGTCGATCTGGCGGCGGCACTAGAGCTTTCTCCACCCAGCGTCCATAATATGGTGGATACCATGACGGCGTTGGGGTTAGTGAAGAAAGGCACCCGCGGGGCGGTCTCGCTGACCGAATACGGCAGCAGAACGGCCAAGCGGTACCAGCGGTACTACCACAGCGCGGCGGCACTGCTGCGGCAGGGTTTCCCGGAGCTGACAGAGCCGCAGACGATGATCTGTCAGCTGCTGGCGCAGGTGCCGGAAGAAAGCCTGGCGGGGCTGTGTGACCGCCAGGCGGTAGAAGAGGCGGCCTCCTAAGGAGGACCCCATGAACATACAGGAACTGTGCTGGACTGCGGCGCTGCTGCTGGCGGTGGCCGCGGGACTCAGTTACATCAAATACAAAATAAAAACACTGCTGAAAAAGCGGCGGAGAAGAAAGGATGAGTGAGATGGTACAGATGACGCTGAAGGTGGATGGTATGGCCTGCGGCATGTGTGAGGCGCATATCAATGATGCCATCCGCAGCCACTTTGCTGTAAAGAAGGTGAGCTCCAGCCACACCAAGGGCGAAACGGTCATCCAGTGCGAGGAGCCGCTGGGGGAGGAACGCCTGCGGGCGGTGATCGCCGAGACTGGCTATGAGTTGAAAAGCGTGACCACCGCGCCCTGTGAGGAAAAGCACGGCCTGGGCGGGCTGTTCCAGCGTAAATAAAGCGGAGCCAAAATGATATACTAACAGCACAAGCGGAAAGGGGGCGTCGGGATGTCGGAAGAACTGGTGGTGGAGCAGTGCAGCCCCACCATGGCAGGGCTAAAAACAGGAAACCTATTCAGCTGCCCAGCGGAGGATACCCGCACGCTGTGGCAGAGTATCCGCCGACTGAACCAACGGCTGGTGCCCTGCGGTATCCGGCTGGTACCGGTAAAAAGCCTGGGTGACCGGGAGCTCATCTACATGTATCGCCCGGAAAAACTGCGGCGGGACCTGCGGGAGCAGGGGGCACGCGCCATTCTGAGGGAAAAGCGCTACCCCACCGAAGACCCCGAGCGCTGTGTGGTGGAGCTGGTGCGCCGCCTGAACAGGGGAAAGGATTTTCCGCATGAGATCGGATTGTTCCTGGGTTATCCGGCGGAGGATGTCAGCGGATTTATCCGGCATGGCGCCCGCTGTGCCAAGTGCGTGGGCACTTGGAAGGTATACGGCGATGAGGAATCCGCCCGGAAGAAATTTGCCCTGTACCAGAAGTGCACCCGCCTGTACTGCGAAGCCTATCGCAAGCACAATAACCTGGACCGACTGCTGGTGCGCACGCACGGCAGCTGAGCAAAAGCCCCGCCATTAGCGGAGGCTTTTCTTTTTGGGCCGGGTGTGGCATAATAGGGATAGTAAAGCGGAAAAGAGGCGCGGTAAAATGGAAAAACCGAACTTCCAGCGGGAGACTGAAAAAGCAATAGAGCGGCTGTGCGTGGTGTCCCGTCCGCCGCTGCTGCTGCATGCCTGCTGCGCGCCTTGCTCCTCTTATGTACTGGAGTACCTGACCCAATATTTCTCCATTACGCTGTTTTTCTGCAATCCCAATATCACCGACCCGGCGGAATACCAAAAGCGGCTGGCGGAGCTGCGGCGCTTCTGCGCCGAGGCGCCCTTTTGCCGGGATGTGACGGTGGTGGAGGATTCCATCTCCTCCGAGGCCTTTTTGCGGGCTGCGGCCGGCCTGGAGGACGCCCCTGAGGGCGGCAGCCGGTGTGAACGGTGCTTCCGGCTGCGGCTGGAACGCGCGGCGGCCTATGCCCAAGAGAAAGGATTTCCCCTTTTTGCCACCACGCTTACGGTAAGCCCCCATAAAAACGCTCCGCTGCTCAATGCCATTGGGCAGGAGTTGGGCAAGCGGTACGGGGTAGAATACCTGCCCTCTGATTTTAAGAAAAAGGGCGGCTATCAGCGGTCCATTGCGCTTTCGCGGGAATATGGTCTGTACCGCCAGCCCTACTGCGGCTGCGGGTTTTCCCGCCGGCAGGCCGAGTGGGAGGGCCGCTGATACAAAATCCCCAAAGGAATAAAGCACGCAAAAAAAGACGCCGAAAGGCGTCTTTTTTGCAAACCGCAGAAGTTTTTCGCAACCGCGCAGGGATAGGAAAGGGGCGGGCGTGGGTTGAACCCATATGCCCGCCCGCAGTTCTAGCTTACAGCACAGTTCCTAATGGCTTGGATCAGCCCTCAACAACCATCTCGAACACCAAGGCGTTGGTGCCGGTGGAATCCAGCATGGCAACCAGAAGGGGACCATATTCGCCCTCAGCAAAGACAGCGGCATAGGTGACACCCTCTACCTCGATTTTTACAGTGGTGTCATTTACAGCAGAGTAGGTACCTTCGGGTGCAGTGTCGTTGCCCTGATACAGTGTAACGGTGGTCTCATCATTGAAATAGAACTGATAGTAGTCATCCATCTGGCTCAGAACTTGACTGACCTGATCTTCGGTCATCACAACGCCGTTGACACAGCCACCGATAAAGCTCCAAGCAGTGCCGACCAGATCAGGGACGGTATCCATAAAGGTATACATGGTCAGGACGCTCTGAGCATCCTCGCCGCCCTCATTGGGGTTATCTACGGGGTCGGGATCGGGGGTGGGGGTGGGCGCGGGCTCATCGCCGCAGGCGGCCAGGGCCAGCATCATGATGGCAGCCAACAGAATGGCAAGCAGTTTCTTGGTGTTCATAGTTCGTTCCTCCAAATACTTTTTCTTTTTTATATAAACCGCGGGATGCGGTCTATAACGGGATAGTGGGTCATTCGTAGATCAGGGTAGAGATTTCTCCGCCCTCGCACAGGAAGAATACGCTATCGGAATAGGCGTAATTATCCATGGCGTCGCGCATCTCAAATACCATGCCGTAGCGGCCGTCCGGCAGCTCCATTTCGGCAAAAGAGGTATCAGCGGTCACGGTCAGCTCCTCCACGGCATAGGCCTCCAGGCCATCCTCCCCAGAATAGGAGGAGAGATACCAGATGGTGGTGAGGGCATCGCCGGGCTGCAGCAGGCGCAGCTCCTTATCGGACATACCGGCCTCGCCAATGCCCTGGCGGGCCCCCAGAATACTCCATTCCTCAGTGGTAAAGTCGTAGGCGACCTGCAGGTTGTAGGGCTCGCCGTTCAGCAGCACCGGCACGGAGTAAAGGTTATAATCCTCACCCTCAAAGCATAGCTCCATGTAGACCATATGCCCATCAATGCCGCCCCATACGCCGCGGAAGTTATCGGAGAAGACACCGTTTTCCCAGTCAGCGTTCATATCGTTATCGGTACCAAGAAGCAGCATGATATCGTTTTCTTCATCAAAATAGTACAGCGAAAAGCCGATGCCCGCCAGAATGCTGTCGGCTTCCGGCCCCAGGGTGAGATGGGAAACACCGTCCTCATCCACCTGCAGCGGCATACCGTCCCAACCCATAGCGGCCAGGCTCTGTATCTGCGGCAGCTCCTCGTAGTTCATGCCGGAGATATACTCCATCCCGTTGTCATCCAGCTGGCCGGTCAGTTCGTAGGAGTAGAAATATTTGAACGCCTGGCCGGCGCCGACATTGGTGTAGCCATACAGATCGTTCAGGTCGCCATTGTAGGAATAGTAGCAGGAAAGGCCGGTGGATTCGGCGCGGTAGGGCCCGCTGACCCGATACAGCACACAGTCCTCCAGGGCATTCAGCACATCTCCGGCGGTTTGCAGCAGGCCGGTGCTCTGCCGGGCCATGTGGCCCAGATCCACCATGTTGGTGTAGCCCTGCTCACGGGTGTTGCCGCCGTAGTTTTCGCTTTGTGCGGCAACGCGGGCAAACCGGGAGAAGAACCCGGGATCCTCGCAGGCAGCGGCCAGCGCTTCAGCGCCAAAGGCCTCATAGGCCTCCAGCAGCGGGCCGGTGCGGGTCAGGTCGGTTAGGGAAAGGGTGGCGTTGCTGTGGGTGCCCACCGCCTGGCAGCCGGCGTAGTAGGCATCACAGATGACCTCACCCAGTGCGGCGCCGTCCATGGCGGGATCGGCGGCCAGGGCGCCCAGCCAGCCGGTATAGTCCCATCCGTTGGCGGGCTCCACTTCCTCGGAGGCCACCAGATAGTGCGCGGTACCGGCAAAGGTGCCCGCCACATCCACCGTGGCCATCAGGCAGGTATCAAAGCCTACCAGCTCCAGGGGCGGATTGTTTTCATCGGCTTCCCACACCCGGCCAAAGGCAGTCTGTATTTCATCCAGGGTCAGGGAGTCATAGCTGTAGCGTTCATCAAAGGCCGCGCCGCTTACCGAGCCGCCCCCGTGATTCCAAAAGAGAACGGCAGTCTTTTCAGCCGGGTAATTCTGTTTGCAGTAGCGCAGAAAATCCGTCAGCGTGGCGGCATCGCCCATGCTGGCGGGGGGCAGCTCATCCACCAGGGTAAGCCCCTCGCTATCATACACATAGCGCTGCAGGATATCGGCATCAACAACATTGTTCTGCCAGGTCTTGGCGCCGCCGGTTTGGATGACGACCCGGACATTCTCAGGCAGGGCCACCTCCATCATTTCCATCAGGTCGCTGGTGGCAAAGCCGCCGTTCGATTCCAGGTCGCTGCCGCACAGGTACCAGTAGATGGCCCAGGTGCCGGCCTCGGCGTTGGGTTCGGGCGTGGAGATATCTTCTCCACACGCACCAAAGGCCAGCACCAAAAAGAGCGCCAGCAAAGAACTCAGTATTCTTTTTTTCAAGGGTAGTTCCTCCATGTTGATTGGGTACAAAAGGATAATTGCGACAAGAGCACACTATTCAATTACCCTTATTGTAGCATGGGAATGTAAGCGGGAATGGCCCAAGTGCGAAATGCGAAAAAATCGGTGTGAAATGCAGCGCGATATAGTTGCAAAATCGACATGGATAAAATAGAATAAGACTAACGACAAGAGGAGGTGAGGTGCATGCTGCGCATTGGCGTATGTGATGACGATAAGGAATTCCGGCAGCGCTTGGTGCAGATGATCCGCATCTGGTCGGATCACAGCGGGATCCCCACCGAGCTGTATCCCTTTGATAATGGGGACGAGCTCATCGCCAAAAACGCGGCCTTCCGCATGGATATCATCCTGCTGGATATTGTGATGCCGCTGCTGAACGGGATGGATACCGCGCGGGAGCTGCGCGCGCAGGATACCGCGGTAAAGATCATCTTTTTGACCTCCTCTCCGGAATTTGCCCTGGAATCCTACGAGGTAAGGGCACAGGATTACCTGCTCAAGCCCATCACCTACGAGCGGCTGCGGCGGGCCCTGGAGGATTGCAGCCATCTCTTTGAGGCGGAGCCGAAAAACATGGTGCTGAAGACCTCCTTCGGCTTCCAGAAGCTCTATTTCCACGACATCGAATACGCTGAAGCCCAGAATAAACGGGTGGTATTCTATCTGCGCGGAGATAAGGTGGTGGAAACCTCCGAACCGCTGCGTTCTTTTGAGGAGCGCCTGGCCGTCAGCAGCGGGTTCTTCAAGTGCCACCGCAGCTACCTGGTGTACCTGCCCAATGTCGATCACTTTAATAATAACGAGATCTTTACCAAATCCGGCCGCAGCATTCCCATCGCGAGGGGCTACGGCAAAGCCTTTCAGGAGGCTTATTTCGCGCATATGTTCCAAGAGGAATAAAGAAAGAAGGGACCTCCATGCTGGAAAGCATATTGGCTGTGCTGCATAATGCTACTACGCTTCTGTTTGGCGTTTACATATCTGCAGCCTTCCTGGGCGTTCGCATGAACCGCCACAATGTCTTTACTCTGCTCATTTTTTCCAGCGCGGTGGGAATCATCTATATCGCTGCTTACCTGGGCCTGGGCACCGAGGGTACCGAAAAAATCTATCCTCTTATTATCCACCTGCCGCTGGTGCTGTTCCTTTCCCGCTACTATAAGTACAAACCGGCGCTTTCCGTCCTTTCGGTGCTTACTGCCTATCTTTGCTGTCAGATCAGCAAGTGGGTGGGCCTGGTGGCCTATGCTGCCATGCCCCAGATGTGGATCTACTACGCGGTACGCATCACCGTCACAGTCATCACCTTCATTATCCTTATACGGTTTGTCTCCGATGCTACCGCGCAGCTGTTGCAAAAGCCCACTCGGTCCCTCCTCATCTTGGGCCTAATGCCACTAGTTTACTATGTGTTTGATTATATCACCGGCGTATATACCACGCTGCTGTATTCCGGCCGGGAGGTCGTAACGGAATTTTTGGGCTTTGTGCTGTGCATCGCCTACATCCTGTTCCTGTTCATGTACTTTAAGCAGTATGAGGAAAAACGGGAAGCGGAGCTGCGCAACCAGCTGATGGAAATGAAGCGTACTCAGTCCGAAAAAGAGATCGAGGCAATCAAACGCTCCCAATATGAAATTTCCATCCTGCGGCATGATATGCGCCACTTCCTCACCAATATTTCCGGCTACATCGAAAATGGTGAGACCGAAAAGGCGCAGGAATTCATCCGCGAGGTCATCACCGCCACCGATAATACCGCCACCCAGTGTTACAGCAAAAATGAGGTAGTCAATCTGATCCTCTCCTCCTACGAGGAAAAGATCAAAGCCTGCGGCATCGAGTTCAAATACTCGGTGCAGATACCGGAGGAACTGCCCTATTCCGAGGTGGATCTGACCGCCATTCTCTCCAACGCGCTGGAAAATGCTATCCGCGCGGTCAAAAAGCTGCCGCCGGAAAAACGCTATATCGAGCTGGACCTGCGCATGAAGGAAAACAAGCTGCTCATTTCCATCAAGAATACCTTTGCCGAAGCCCCGGAGCTGCGGGACGGCCTGCCGGTAGCCAAGGAGGAAGGCCACGGCTTTGGCAGCCAAAGCATCCGTTATGTGGCGGAAAAGCTGCATGGCAATTGCCAGTTCTCGGTGGTGGATGACCGCTTTGTACTGCGGGTAGTGCTGTAAGCCGTAATACATAAAGGGAGATACCGGTGTGGGTACCTCCCTTTTTTCGCAAAGGAATGCCCCCGGCCGGGCTCTCCGGCGGGAGGCAGTATTTTATGGGATCAGAACGCGACCTTCATAAACAGGGCAACGCAGCACAGGATAACAGCCAGCGGAACATAAAGGTACCGGCCGATGCCATACCACAGGCGGCCGCGGGTCTTCCCGCTGCCGGTATTGATGGCCGAAAGCAGCTCGTCCTTTTTCATTACATAGAACCAGGAAACAGCGCCCAGCGTAGCGCCGATGGGGATGATATAGATGGAAACAAGATCCATCCACGGCCCCCATTGGGAGATGGTCTCCATACCGATGCCGAAGCCAAGGCACAGTACGGCCAGGATGATGAGGGTAGCGGTGCGGCTCAGCCGGGGGAACCGGTTCTGGAGCGATTCCGCCACGGCCTCGAACATGTTTTGCAGCGAGCTGACCCCGGCAAAGATCATGGCAATATACAGGATAATGGCAAACAGCTGACCTAGGGGAATATCCTGCAAAATGGTGGGCAGCGTGACAAACAGCAGGCTGGGTCCCGCGCCTACATCCAGCCCGTAGGAAAAGCAGGCCGGGATAATAACCAGCGCGGCCACCACCGCAGCGATGGTATCAAACAGGGCGGTATGCTGCGCCACTCCCACCACATCCTCCTGCGGAGAGAGATAAGCCCCGTAGACGATCATGCCGCTGCCGGTGACCGAAAGCGAGAAAAACGCCTGCCCCATGGCCCAGATCCAGATCATGGGGTCTGTCAGGGCCTCCCACCGCGGAGTAAACATAAACCGATATCCCTCCGCGGCGCCGGGCAGGAAAAATACCCGCACCGCCAGCACTAGGAAGAAGAGGAAAAACAGCGGCATCATGATCTAGTTGGTCTTCTCAATGATGTGTGCCCACAGAAACAGCGTAAGCAGGGTGCCCACCACTACGATGATGTGATAAGGCACCACCGAATAGGGCTGCGCCGAAAAGGAAGCGAACCAGGCGGCGGCATCGGCGGTCATCAGGGTACCGGTCATGGAATCCACCAGCGCTTTCAGTACATAGGTAACAATGACGGCATACCCGATAGCGATGCACAGGGAGCCGGCCAGCGGCAGCCAGCCCAGCACACCGCCCACCTTCCCGGCTGTTTCTCCACGGGTGGCCCAGGCATTGCGGTAGGCCCCCAGGGTGCCGGTGGCCGCCCGCCGCCCCATAGCGAATTCCGCCGGAAGACCGACATAGCTGAAGATAAAGACAAACAGCAGGTAGATCAGCAGGAATGCCCCGCCGCCATTGCTGCCCAGTTTGTTGGGGAAACCCCATACATTGGCCATCCCCACCGCCGAGCCGACCGAGGCCAGAATGAAGCCCCACCGGCTGGCAAAGCTCCGTGTGCTTTTTTGATGTCTCATTTCATTTTCTCCGTTTCCATAAAACAAGCCGTGCCTTGCGGCCGGCTTGCTGCTCCTTGCTATTTTAGCGCTTTACATCGAAAAAGTCAATACAACCCCCGCCCGGTATTCCAAATATCCGCAAAAATATGCTTGACAAATTAAGGAGGACAACACCATGCAGGAATTGCAGATCGGCAGAGTTTACCGCCACTTTAAGGGCGATTATTACCTGGTGGAGGGCCTGGCGCACGATTCAGAAAGCGGCGTGCCCTGTGTCATCTACCGCAAGCTGTACGGGGATGGCGGCCTGTGGGTCCGCCCGCTGGAGATGTTCCTTAGCCGGGTAGACCGGGAAAAATACCCGGAGGTCCGCCAGGAATACCGCTTCCAGCTGCAGGAGATCGCCAGTGTGGCGCATCACGGGGAGTGAGGCTGTCCCATGGAGTGTGAAAAGATCCACTTGGTGCTGTGCCCGGCCTGCTGGGGCAAAGCCCGCACCTAGATCCGGGAGGATACCGTACCGGAAAACTTCCCGCTGTTCTGCCCCAAGCGTAAACAGACCTTCCTGGTGGCAGCCCACAGTGGAAAAATAGAATACAGAGCAATCATGCCAGACGCAGAGACGCAGAGCCGAACTTGATCCCATTCCAGGATTGCTCTGCGTTTTTGCGTCGAAGGAAAGGAGACAGAACCCCTATGAAAGAAATTACCGTACGCCTGCTGCTGGCTGCGGCAGTGCTTATGCATGATATCCCGGCACGGAGGCGCTGCTGTGGCTGGAGATTATCCGCAGCTCGGTGGAAAAGACCGCCTTTTCCTCTTACACGCAGATGGTAAAGAAAAAGATCGCACCGTATTTCCGAAACACCGGACTGACGCTGGACGGAATCCAAGTCAAGCACATTCAGAGCTTTTATCTGCATGAGCTGAAAACCGTGTCACCCGGTACG
>ENA-UONW01000940-UONW01000940.1-human-gut-metagenome-genome-assembly--contig:-CS52-NODE-940-length-39383-cov-6.382272_pt1 | contig 39383 bp, 36 predicted proteins | sample MGYA00242463_ERZ724010 | MGnify/ENA metagenome assembly ERZ724010 | reverse complement strand
CGAAAGGAACGCTCTTCCGGCTCACTATAGTGGGAAGAATTGAGGTTCTTTTATTATATTCATTGAGCAGTTTCAAGATCGTTTTATGAAATTTAACCAACACTTTTCCTTGTATCCACTCCGAACCAAATATTTTGCAATGCATTTTCAAACAAGAACTCATCCTTCGACTTAAGGAAAAGAAGTAAGGGTTTCTACATGCAACTTTTGTAAAAATTAGTACAATTAAGCTCCCGTTAACGTGAATGATTCTCATGTAGCTTCTCAATAAAATTGATAACAAACTATCATGACTACCATCCAACCCTCTTTTTCCCTCCGCTCACACTCAGCGTTCCCTCTCTCCCTGATTGCCTCCGCCATTCTGGCTTCTCACAGCACACTCGCTGCTGAAGATGTCGACTTCGACGCAGTAACCGTCACTGCCACCAGCATCAGCACAACGACGGAAAACAGCAATACCTACAAGTCTTCGGCCATGAGCACGACGACCGGCCTGGAACTCACGCCGCGCGAAACGCCGCAGTCGGTAAGCAACATTACGATGCAGCAGATCCAGGATCAGGGACTCACGACTCTGGACGAAACCATGAGACGCACTACTGGCATCACCGTGATTGAGGATGCCGGTACTGTGCGCTTTCTCTCCCGCGGCTTCTTTGTAGACAAAATTCAGGAAGACGGCATTACCTCTACGATTCCTGGCTCAACAGGGAACTCCCACCGAGAATCTGCCGCCATGAGCGACATGGCGATTTATGACCATATCGAAGTTGTCCGCGGACCGACCGGCTTGACGCAGTCGAACGGCGAACCCGGCGGCACCATCAATGCCGTAAGGAAGAGACCGACCGCAGGATTTCAGGCCAGTGTATCTGCCGAAGCGGGCAGTTGGGATCATTACCGCTCCATGGCTGATATTTCATCAAGCCTGAACGAAGCTCAGACCCTGCGCGGACGCCTGGTTGGCGTCGTGAGCCGAAGCAACTCCTTCAAGGAGTCCGTCGGCGACGACATGAATCTGCTGTACGGCATTCTCGAAGCCGATGTCACGCCCGACACGAAGCTCACCTTCGGCGGGCTTTATCAGGACAGCGAATCAACGCCCGATTTCTTTGGTCTTCCTGCCGGCCCCAACGGCGAAGACCTCGATTTTGATCGGGATACAACATTCATTGCTGATTGGCAGAAGCGCATCACCCGTAAAAGGAATCTTTTTGCCGAGCTTGAGCATTACTTCAATGAAGACTGGCGCATCACCAGCAAGATCTCCTACACGCGCGTAGCCAGAGATACAAAAATGGGCCAGCTTATCGGGATTAAGACACAACCAATCGACAACCCGATGATGCAGGGAAACAACTTCCAGTTTTACGACAATTCTCAGGAGCAGCTGTCTGCTTCCGTGACGCTGAATGGTGTCTATCGCCTGTTCGGCCAGGATCACGATTTCTTCGGCACGCTCGATTATTCCAAAGAAGAATCTGACAGCCACTGGAAGCGCTCGCCTTTTGGCTCCGAAGTGAATGCGCACGACTTTTCCGGCAGTTCACTGATTGAACCGGACTGGAATGACTATGACCAACTCAATGTGGACTACATATACCGGACGACATACCGGGATATGGGCATTCGCCTGGGCACGCGCTACAAATTACGAACAACTGGCACCTGATTGCCGGTGCGCGATGGGCTAACTTCAAACAGGAATCAGATAACGAAGGAATCGATTACACCTATCATAAAGACAATGGTCTGTATTACTGGAATCCTCGTGATTACTGGGGATCGGAACTAACGACGAGCAAGCTTATTCCGTACTTCGGCCTCACCTGGGACGTTACGCCAAACAGCAGCATCTACCTGAGCTATACCGCAATCTTTAAGCCGCAGAGCGGAAAGTATACGTCCGGGGAAGTTGTCGATCCGGTTGAAGGTACGAACTATGAACTTGGCATCAAGTCGGACTTTTTCAACAACAGACTGAACACCTCAGCCGCACTCTTTTTCATTGAGCAGGAAAACCGTCCAATCTGGGACGCCAACCGAGATTGGGTGTTATCGACCGGTACCGTCACCAGCCAGGGACTGGAACTTGAGGTTTCGGGCGAGGTCGCTAACGGCTGGAATCTCTTCGCCGGTTACACCTACAACAAATCCGAATTCCGAAATAATGAAAGCTCGCTCTTTAAGAAAGGGATGACCTACAGTGCTCTGACGCCGAGGCATTTGCTGCGCTTCTATACCAGCTACCGTCTGCCCGGCGCAGCACATCGCTGGACCGTTGGTACAGGTGCGCAAATTCAAAGCCAGTCCGATATTGGCCAACAGAGTGATGCCATCCACATGCTCCAGGGCGGCTATGCAGTCTGGAACGCCAATGTGCAGTACCGTTTCAACGACCATCTGGATGTGAACTTCGTCGTCAACAATCTCTTCGACAAGACTTACTGGCGCGAAGTCAACAACCGGACATACAGAATGAACGGGTATTACGGCGATCCGCGCAACTTCCTCCTGCGCGCCAACTACCGCTTCTAATATAGGGCGCCCTCAAGCCGCTCACGTTCGCAACCCGCCCGGGGCGAACGCGAGCGGCTTATTTCTTAATTCACCCCCGAGACCATAAGAAACATATGCGTACGATCAGGCATTTTTTAAGCTTGGCCGCTCCCTACTGGTACTCACGACAAAGATGGTATGCCTGGGTCATGCTTGCCGTTGTCATCGGCTGCGCCATGGGCATCATCGAAGTGGGCGTCTACCTGAATCACTGGAACAAACGCTTCTACGATGCCCTCGCCCGGTATGAGAGCGCCGTCATGCCGGAGCTCATCCTTGAATGGATGGGGTACATCGCCATAACGGTCGTCCTCATCATCATCGGAAGCTGGGTCCAGAAACGCCTTTTCCTGGATTGGCGGGAACACCTCACCGAAATGATGCAGGGACGGTGGCTTGCCAATCACGCGCTCTATCGCATCAAGCTTGTGAACGAACCGGACAACCCCGACCAGCGCATTCAGGAAGACTGTGCTTTGCTGTCGGAGAAGACGATCGTTCTGGTGAAGTACTTCATCATGAATTTGTTCAAGCTGATCGCCTTCGTTGCCATCCTCTGGGGGCTTTCAGGCGTTCAGAACCTTGAAGTTTTCGGCATTCGAATTGAATTGCACGGCTATCTCGTGTGGGTAGCCTTAGTCTGGTCGATCGTCTGTACGCTCATAACCCACCTGATCGGGCGAAAGCTTAGGCCATTGAATATTGAAAGGCAGCATCGCGAGGCAGACTTCCGCGCGACCTTGCTGCGCGTCAGGGATTCGGCAGAACAGGTGGCATCCCTGCGGGGCGAGGAGACCGAGATGGAAAGATTTTCTGAACGGTTTTCGCGAATCAAGGACAACTGGCTCTCCCTCATCAAACGGGAATTTCAGCTCGAAGCCTTTACGGCAAGCTACATGCGCGTCAACAACGTCATTGCCATCATGTCGGCCCTGCCGCTTTTTCTGGCCAAAGCCATGACGTTCGGCGACCTGATGCAGGCGAGAAGCGCATTTTCAAGCGTCCAGGACGGCTTCGGGTGGTTCCTCGACTATTACAAGCGGATCATGGAGTGGGCGGCCGTCGTTGACCGTCTCCACCGCTTCGACGAGAGCCTCAATGCCGTGCAGAACAATCCTTCGCGCATTACGGCGTCCGAAGGAGCTCTGGCAGTGGATTCAATGTCGCTCTTCACGCCTTCCGGCCGTTGTCTTGCGAGGGATTTGAAGCTCAACCCGCAAACCCACCGCTGGATTCTGATTGACGGACGAAGCGGCGCCGGGAAGTCCACGTTCCTGCGCGCACTCGCGGGACTCTGGCCGTTTTCAGAAGGGAAGCTAACCATCCCGCATCAGGATGTGCTCTTCGTGCCGCAGAAAAGCTATCTGCCTTTCGACACGCTGAAAAATATTCTCACCTATCCCCGCAGAGGCGGCTATTCCGATGAAGCGGTTGAGAACGCTCTCAGAACCGTCGGTCTTGAACGTTTGACCGGACATCTGGAAGAGAAAAAAGACTGGGCGCAGGAGCTTTCCGGCGGAGAACAGCAGCGCCTCGGCTTCGCCCGCGTACTTCTCAACCGACCGAAACTCCTCTTTCTTGACGAATCGACCAACCAGCTTGACGATGCTTCAGCCATGAAGCTGATCGCCATCCTGAAGTCCGAGCTCCCTCAAACTGTCGTTTTGATGGTTTCTCACCAGCCCGCAGTCAAGAATCTGGCCGAAACCAGAATAGAGATAGGCGGCCCGGCACTGACAGCCTCTTAGATTGTTTAATGCGGCTCCGCTTCCGGGCATTCAACAGGGAAGCGGAGCGGCCACCGGGCACAGCATGCAGAACGTCCATCACTTTTGACCAAACATTAGTTGCACATCGAACATTTTCGCCTTATAGTTCGATATCAAATTACTTTACTTAATTAGTTCGTTATCGAACATAAAGGTTCAAAATGAAAAAAGCTGCTTTGACTCTCGCGCTTCTCTCGGCTCTCGCTTCCTCCGGCTCGGTCTTCGGCATGGAAGTCTCAACCACGCCTCTCGGGGCGGGCGAAGTAACCGTCTTCACCTTTGATGACGGCGTCAAAATCCACAACTTCAATACAAAGGACGTTATGGAAGACAACGCCTTCGTCGTTGAGTCGAAGACCGGTCTTGTCGCCGTGGAATCGCTCGCCTTCAAGAAGGACTTTCCCTTCTGGGGCGATTATGTGAAGAAGCTCGGGAAGCCCCTCCAGGCAGTTCTTCTTTCCAACCACCCGAACAATGCAGCCGCCTGGGCGGGCGACGCTCCGGTCTATGTGTCCGAGGAAGCCTGGAAGGCCATGCATTCCGGCTCAACCAAGGGCATCATGACCGGCCTTTCGAAAGCCTACGGCCCCGACTTCGACACGGCGCTCCCCGCGGCGCCCAAAATGCTGAGTCTGGGCGAACATGTCTTTGAAGGCGTCAAAATTGATGTCCGTGCGGACGGCGACGGGAATGAATTCCTCTTCCCCGACCTCAAGGCAGCGTACATCCATATGATGGGCTCTGAATGCCATTCGATCGTGGGCGGTGCGGCGCATGCTGACGCGCTCATCGGCCAACTCGAAGCCCTTAAGAAGGAAGGCGTCACGCTTCTTTTCACGAGCCACTGGAAACCCGAGGGCGTAAAGGCCATGGACGAAAAGATCGCCTACCTCAAGGTGCTGAAGGACACTGCGGCAAACGCTAAGTCGAAGGACGAGTTCATCGCCGCGATGAAGAAGGCCTACCCGAAGTATCAGGGTGAACACTATCTCGACATGACTGCCGGCTTCTTCTTCCCGATGAAGAAGTAAGTGCAATGTCCCCGGAAAGGCGCTGAAGCCTGACCGGGGACATTCATTTTGAGGAGAAGAAAACTCTCAGGGAATCAGAGCCGACGCTCTTCGATCAGTACCCGCAGGACGGTTGAGCACTGCCGCGCATGACATCAAGAAACATGCTGGCGGCATCCTGAAATCATGCTCATCATCTGCCTGCTCGCCCGGTTTTCCTGCCGGCTATTCGTTTTCCTTCTCCGCCTTGTCTCTCGGCCGCTGCGAGAAGACCCAGTCGAGGAAGCTTCCCTGATTGCGGGAGCTCACAAGAATCCTGCCGAAACCCGAAAACCTCAGCACGAAGCCTTCGCCCGAGAGCTGGCTTTCGACGAGGCGCCCGAAAATGCCCGACCGGTTCGTGCGCAGCGTGATTTCATAGTCGAGCGACGCGTCCCAGGCGACCAGGTGGCCGTTGTCGATGAGTACGGGCTTGTCGGGACGGACCTCCATCTCGCGCACGGACCCGAAGCCCGACACGGCAAGCTGTCCCTTGCCGGAGGCCTTCATGATGAAGAAGCCGCCGGAGTCGGCAAGGAGCGCCCGACCGATGCCCTGCATTTTCGCCGTAACGTCGACACCTTCCGTCGAAGCAAGGAAGCACCCGTCTGCGAGCATCCAGGACGCGGGACCGACCTCGAGAATTCGGATGTCTCCGGGGAAAGCCGGCGCGAGGAGCGCGGTACCCGGGGCTTCCTCGGCTTCAATCCACTGCTGGAAGAACGTTTCGTCGTTCAGAAACTTTCTCGCAATGGAATTGAGGAACCCGCCCCGGGTCTTTCCTCGAAGCGAAAGCGACGCATCCATCGCCACCATGGCGCCCGATTCCGTGGCAACCGAGTCGCCTTTTTCAAGCGTTACTCTCAGGAGCGGATCAACGCCGCCTTCAGCTTCAAAGCGAACCATTTACTATCCTTCTTCCATTAGGGAATGATGCGAACCGTGAGCGTCACCGTGAGCGCAACGTCCGCCGTGCCAGAGCTTACTACCGGCGCAGCGTCATTCATCGCTGCGCGAGCCATGAGCATCTGCGGCTGCGCATAGTAGCGGGGAGAAGGACCGGAAGCGCCCGATACCTGGATGCCTTCGATGCGGACATTCTTTTCCCCAAGTCCGAGAGACTTTGCCGCAATCACGGCGCGGTCAGAAGCATTCCTGATGGCTTCCGAAAGGAGCGCATCCGTTGCCGCCTGACGCACCGGGCGCGAAACGGAGAAGGCGACGCCGTCAAACTTCATTGTTTTCCCGGCCGCTTCCATGACCTTGGAAGAGAGCGCAATGTCGCGCACCGTCACGCGAATCGACTGCTTGGCGCTCCAGGCGCCGATCTGAGAGACCTCGCCTTCCTTCGCCTTCGTCATCACGGGCCAGGTGGAAAAGTCCGTCGTCCTCACGTCGACCTTGTCGCCGAAGACCTTGAGCGCTTCAATCGCGGCATTGCCCGCCTTCACGACTTCTTCCGTGGCCGCGGCCGAATCCTTCGTCTGGGTTTCGATCGAGAACGTGAGGGACGCTTCGTCATTGGGAAGCGTCTTCGAAGCTTCGCCCGCGACATTCATGACGAGGCCGGCTTCAGCCACGCGCGGCATGGCGAATGCTGCGTCTGAAAAACCAAGCGCCAGAGCGCCTGAACAAAGCGCGGCGGCAAGGATCGTACGGGTGGCAGCGGATTTCGGCGACATATTTCTCTCCTTCTGTTTTTTGAGGATCCTGAGGAAAGAGCGGAACCGCGAGGCTAACGCTTCCCCCCAAGCAGAATTTCCCATCTCTTTGGTTCCTTCAACTATGAGGCATTCGAGACTCTTGAGCCTCAAGGATCTGCAACGGTTCTTTTCGAGGTGTTGGCGCAGAGGAACTCCGGGCATCCCTTTCGATTCAATCGAATCCAATCAAATTTCAGATTTAACAAATATCTGCGGAATAGAATCCTCTTTTCGTCAGAAAAGATAGATATTTTCCCGTAGCGCATCGTTACAATCGACGGTCGGCTGAGCCGTTTGCGCTCTTTCCCTCAGTTTTTTTCCCAAGGACATCGTTTCCTAACCCATTCATTCATGTCCACTGCGAACGCTGCGGCTTCCGTGCAATGGAGCTCGCGCCTCGGCTTCATTCTCGCCTCGGCCGGCTCTGCGATCGGCCTCGGAGCCATCTGGAAATTCCCTTTCTGGGCCGGCGCCAACGGCGGAGGAGCCTTCATTCTTCCCTACGTCGTCTTTACGCTCACGACGGGCCTCGTGCTCCTCATGGCGGAGATTGCGATCGGCCGGCGCGGCAGAGGCTCGGCCGTCAGCGCCATGCGCCGCATCGGGGGAAGACCCTTTGCGTTCCTGGGCGCCTTTGCAGTCCTCACCTCTTTTCTGATTCTTGCCTACTACTGCGTCGTCGGCGGCTGGTGCGTCGCCTACCTGGCCCAGTCCCTGACGGTGGGCGTCGTTACTGAAAATGCGCAGACCCTGAGGAACGACTTCCGGGAAATCGTCTCCACCGGCTGGATCAACATTGCCTGGCTTTTTTCCTTTCTCTCCCTCACGGCACTCACCGTGGGCTGCGGCATTGAGAAGGGAATCGAGCGCGTTTCCAAACTGCTGATGCCGATGCTCTTCGTGATGATGCTCGCCGTCATCATCCGCGGACTCACACTCGATGGCGCCATGGAAGGCGTGAAGTACCTTCTGAGCTTCAGACCGGAAGACCTGTCGCCCGGGGCAATCCTGAGCGCAATGGGATACACCTTCTTTTCGCTCTCCCTCGGCGCCGGCATTCTCATCACGTACGGCACCTATCTTCCGAAGCGCGCCGACATTCCGGCGGCTTCGCTCTGGGTTGCGCTTCTCTCGATTCAGGCCTCGCTTCTCGCCGGCCTCATGGTGATGCCCGCCGTATTCGCGTTCGGCGTCGCGCCGGATGCGGGCCCGGGACTCGTCTTCATTACGCTCCCGATGATCTTCGCGCACATTCCGGGCGGGAGCATCTTCGCCGCAATCTTCTACGTCTGCCTGCTCGTTGCCGCGCTGACCTCCTCGGTGTCGCTCCTTGAAGTGGTCGTCGCTTTTCTTCATAACGAATGGCGGCTCTCAAGAAGCACGGCAACCATCGTGAGCTTCGTGCTGCTCTTCTTCCTCGGGTCCCTGAGCGCGCTCTCCTTCGGAGAATTAAGCGAATTCACGCTCCTCGGGCGGAATTTCTTCGACTTCTTCGATTTTGTCTGCACGAACTTCATGATGCCGGTGGGCGGCCTCGCCGTTGCCGCGCTCATGGCCTGGAAGGCCTGGCCCGCGATGCGGGAGGAGCTCACGTCTGCGAAGCCGCTTTCCTCCGGGATGCTATCCGCCATCCGCGTGGTCCTCGGCGTTCTCGCGCCGATCCTCGTCCTCACGACGATGTATCAGGGACTTTTCCTTTAAAAACCTTTGCATGGAGCCGTCGAGCTCTGCTTTAGATCAAGGCGGCTCCTCATGCTCCCGAAGCCTCGCAAACACTTTTTGCCGGCAATCCTTCGTATGATGTCCTGAAAGCAGGCTCGCTCCTTATTCGCGGCCGACAGGCTTCTCACTATTTTTCAAGCAGAATAAATAAGGCTCAGGCTAAACATGGCGAATGAACGCATAACCTGGACAAGCCGCATCGGCTTCGTGCTCGCAAGCGCGGGCGCGGCCGTCGGACTCGGCGCCATCTGGAAGTTCCCGTATATGGCGGGAACGAACGGCGGGAGCGTCTTCCTCTTTCCCTACATTCTTCTCACCTTCACCGTCGGTCTCGCGCTCCTCATCGCGGAAATTGCGCTCGGGCGCTTGGGCAAGGGCGGCATCGTCACGACCTACCGGCGCCTCGCCGGCAAAGCCTTCCTCCCGGCCGGGTACCTCGGCGTCGTGACGGGCTTTCTGGTTCTTTCCTTCTATTCGGCGATCGGCGGCTGGACCCTTTCCTACTTCTGCGAAGCGCTCGTGGGCCAGGGGCTGATTGCGGACCAGTCGCAACTCGGCGCTCACTTTGCCGAATTCACCGCCAACCCGGTGACGGCGCTTGGGTTCCAGTGGCTCTTTCTTGTTCTGAACGGCCTCATCGTCGCCTTCGACGTCACGAAGGGCATTGAGCGCGTGAGCAAGATCCTCATGCCGCTTCTCTTCATCCTCATGCTCGTTGTGATCGTGAGGGGCCTCATGCTTCCCGGCGCCTGGGCCGGAGTTGAATTCCTCTTCAAATTTGATCCCGACGCCTTCACGCTTTCAGGCCTTCTTCAGGCGATGGGCTTCACCTTCTTCTCGCTCTGCGTGGGCTGCGGCTGCATGATGACCTACGGCTCCTACCTCAATGAGAAGACGAACCTCGTGCGCTCCTGCGTCTGGATTGCCTTCCTCGCGGTCATTGCGTCCCTCATGGGCGGCCTCATGATCATGCCGTCCGTCTTCGCCTTCGGCCTCGATCCGACGGCGGGTCCGGGCCTCACCTTCATCACGATGCCTGCGGTCTTCGCGCAGCTCCCGGGCGGGCAGATCTTCGCCGTGATCTTCTACCTCTGCCTTGCGGTCGCGGCGATCACCTCGTCGGTTTCGATGATTGAAATCATCGTCGCCTTCCTCGTGGACGAAAAGAGCTATACGCGCCCGAAGGCAGCCGTTCTTTCCACGATTGCGCTCGCCGTCGTGGGGGCGCTCCCCTGCCTCTCCTTCGGCGTGCTGTCGGACGTCAAATTCTTCGGCACGAAGACCTTCTTCGACATCTTCGACTTCTTTACGAGCAACCTTTCGCTTCCGATCGGCGGTCTCGTCATTCTCTTCCTCGCGGGCTTCCGCTGCTGGAGCCGGGTTGAGGCGGATCTCGCGGGCGGCGCTCCCGCACCGGGCTGGCTGCCGGCGCTGCGCTTCACCATGCGCTATCTCGCCCCGCTTCTCGTCCTCGCCGTGCTGATCACCGGCCTGATGTAAACAGAAACGCGGCGCTCTTTTTCCGTTCCCAACGGGCGGCTCTCATTTCTGGAGCCGCCCGTTTTCATTGAGCGGCAGCGGAATCCGGGTTTTCCTTCAGTCTCCCTAGGCAGGCAAAAATATCGTTACAATCGAAAAATTCTTTGTTTTTCGGGAATTTTTCAATGTCTCAGGAAATGAATCGTTCCGCCTGGACCTCCAGGGTCGGATTCATCCTCGCATCGGCGGGTTCCGCGGTCGGTCTCGGAGCCATCTGGAAGTTCCCGTACATGGCGGGCACGAACGGGGGCTCCATCTTCATGCTCCCCACCATTGCCTTTTCGCTCACGATCGGTCTCGCGCTCCTCATGGCCGAAATGTGCATGGGACGGCACGCAAGGGGCGGCGCAGGCACGGCCTTCAGAAAACTCGGCGGCAGCCGCTGGAGCATCATCGGCCTTATTTCGGTGGCAACCGGCGCTCTGGTGCTCGGGTTTTATTCCGTGGTGGGCGGCTGGTGCGTCCACTATCTGATTGAGGCGCTCCTCGGGCGCGCGGCGGTCACGGACCCCACGGTCATGCGCGGCGCGTTTGAAGCGTTTGCGGCCGACCCGATTCAGTCGGTCGGAAGCCACGTGCTCTTTCTTTCCGCTACCGCTGCCGTTGTTCTCGCAGGCGTGGAAAAAGGAATCGAGCGCGTGGGGAAGATCCTCATGCCGCTCCTTTTCATCCTGATGCTCGTTCTCATCATCCGCGGGCTCATGCTCCCGGGCGCGATGGAAGGCGTCAAATTCCTCTTCAAGCCCGACCCGGAAGCCTTCACAGGCGAGGCGCTCCTGAACGCCATGGGCTTTGCCTTCTTCTCGCTCTCCGTGGGCTCGGGCTCCATGATGAATTACGGGAGCTACCTCTCCGACAAGGTGAGCATCGGTCCCTCGACGGCCTGGATCGTCTGTCTCGCCGTGATGGCCTCCATCCTCGGCGGCCTCATGATCATGCCGGCCGTTTTCGCCTTCGGACTTTCGCCGGATGCGGGTCCGGGTCTCACCTTTGCAACGATGCCCGCCGTCTTTGGAAGAATGCCTTTCGGCGATCTGTTTGCCGTCGCGTTCTTCCTCTGCCTCTTCGTCGCAGCGCTCACCTCCGCCATCTCGATTCTGGAGATGACGTCGCAGCACTTCGTCGACCGCCATGGTTTGAAGCGCCGCACGTCCATTCTCCTCGTTTCCTCCGTTCTCGGACTCATCGGCATCGTCTGCGCGCTCTCCTTCGGGCCGCTCTCAGACGTGAAGCTCTTCGGAAAAACGGCGTTCGACCTCCTCGACTACGTTACTTCCAACATCGGCATGCCGATCGGCTGCATGGGGATTGCATTCGTTGCGTGCTTCGTTTCCTGGAAAACGACGGAAGCCGAACTCTCCATGAACGCCGCCTGGCGTCCCTGGGCGCTTCGCGCCTTCCGGCTCTTTGCCGGCATTCTGGCGCCGCTCCTCATTCTGGTTGTGGCAGCCAAGGGCATCGGTCTTTTTTAAATCACGGACGGGAAGATGCCTTAAGTCTTAATCCCAAAGGCGCTCGTCAGCTTCAGCTTGCTAAGATTCCAAGCTCACACGCATTAAACCGGCAGGCAACCCGTACTGCCCCTCGCATTTTTTCAACTATCCAAGAAGAACACATCATGTCGCAGAACATGACAACCGGCGGCTGGGGCTCCCGCCTCGGTTTCATCCTCGCCTCCGCCGGATCCGCTGTGGGTCTCGGCGCCATCTGGAAATTCCCCTACATGGCAGGAACGAACGGCGGCGCCGTCTTCATGCTGCCCTTCATTTTCTTCACGCTCACGATCGGCGTGTCGCTTCTCATTGCTGAATTCGCGATGGGGCGCGCGGGCCGTCAGGGCGCCGTGGGAAGCCTGAACCGCGTGGCCGGAAAGCCCTGGGGCATCTTCGGCGGCATCGGCGTCTTCACCGTCTTTCTGATTCTTTCGTTTTATTCTGCGGTCGGCGGCTGGTGCCTCAAGTACCTCTGGGACGCCGTGCTCGGAAACGGCCTCATCACGGATACCGCGAAGCTCGGCGAATATTTCGGGGGCTTTGTCTCGAACGCCTTCGACTCCTACGGGTACCTGCTCCTCTTCCTTGCCGTCACGGCCTACGTCGTGATGAACGGCATCGAAAAGGGCATTGAAAAAGTCGCGAAGATCCTGATGCCCGCGCTCTTCATCCTGATGCTCATCCTGATCGTGCGCGGCGTCACGCTCCCGGGCGGCTGGAAGGGCGTCGAATTCCTCTTCACGCCCCGCTGGGAAGACTTCAACGGAAGCGCGCTCTTCAACGCCATGGGCTTCTGCTTCTTCTCGCTCTCCCTGGGCGCCGGGACGATGATCACCTACGGCTCCTACCTCAACCCCAAGGCGGATCTGCCCTCTTCCGTGGGCTGGGTGGCGTTCCTCGCCATCATGGCGGCCATTCTCGGCGGCCTCATGGTGATGCCTGCCGTCTTCGCCTTCAATCTCGATCCGGCTGCGGGCCCCGGCCTCACCTTCGTGACGATGCCTGCGGTCTTCGCGCAGATGCCCTTCGGCCACGGCTTCGCGATTGCCTTCTACGCCTGCCTGACGGTCGCGGCGCTCACCTCATCGGTCTCGATGCTCGAAGCCTGCGCGACGCTCCTCGTTCAGGAATGCCGCCTCACGCGCCGCACGGCGATCCTTGCGACCCTTGCGGGCTGCGCCCTCGTGGGCTTTGCCGCCAACATGTCCTTCGGACCCTGGGCCGACGTGAAGTTCTTCGGCAAGAACATTTTCGACCTCCTCGACTACGTCACCTCGAACGTCGGCATGCCGCTCTCCTCCTTCGGCATTGCCATTGCCGCGGCCTGGATTGCCTGGCCCGCCATGCAGCGCGAACTGCAGACGACGCGCATGCTGCCGCCCTCCGTTCTCACGACGATCCGCATCCTTACGGGCTTCTGCGCGCCGCTCTTCGTGGCGGTTGTGGCCCTCGGCTCCCTCTGATCCTTTCTTCAGTTCCCGAGCTTATCCGTGCTTCCGGCGCTCAATTGCCGCCGGAAGCACTATTCTTATGGGATCCCAAATCAACGGAGACCCTTTCCCGATGACCGACTCCAAATCCGCTTCCACGGAGCCCCTTCTTTCGCTCTCCGACCTCGGCGGAGGCCGCGCATGCCTCGACAATGCCATCACCAAGGAATGGAACGACCACCGGAATGTCTGGCTCGGCGGGAGCGGCATCGCGCTCGTCCTCGCCGTTCTGCTCACCTTCATTCAGGGAGCCAATCCCTGGTGGGCGGGGATGATCTACAACATCGCCTGCGTCGCGCTCCTCATTGCCTTCTTTGCGCTCATCGGCATCATGCTCGTCTGGCGCCACATCCGCGGACTCGCCTCTAAGCTCCATTTCGAGGAGCGCCGCGTTTTCCTTGAGGATGCCGGCCGGGGGCTTCTGAAGTACCTGGGCGGCGTCGTTGCCGCCGTCATCGCTGCTGAAGCCGTCATCTACTGCCTTCCGCTCATGGTTCTCCCGTGAAGAAAGGCGCAAGGAATTGTTCGAAGGCTGCCGCGCCATTGCTTTCTGCCGGTCCGATCCGCGTGACCGGCATGGATGCGGGCGGCGCCGGCCTTATTCGCCTGCCCGACGGACTCGAAGTCATTGTTCCGGGAGCGCTGCCGGGCGACGAAATCACCCTCGCCTACCGGCCTCCGCAGCCGGGCGGCCGCCGGGGGCTCGCCGAATCCTTTGAAACGCTTGCCGTCTCTCCCGATAGAGCGCACGACCGCTGCGCCCTCGCCGGCGACTGCGGCGGATGCCCCATGGCGCGGCTCAATTACTCAAAAGAGCTCGAACTCAAGCGCGATCTTCTCGTCGTGGAGCCCCTGCGCGCTCAGGGACTTCTGGACGCTGAAAACGCCCCCGTCGTCGAAGCCGCGGTCGGCCTCCCCGAGGAAAAGCTCAGAGGCTTTCGCAACAAAGCCGTGCTTTATCCGGGCGTTCTCGACGGCATCCCGCACTTCGGCTACTACCGTGCGCGCTCGCAGGAGCTTGTGCCTGCGGAAGGGTGCCCCCAAACGCCGAAGTGGATGGAAGATGCCGCCCGGACGCTAGCGCCATTTCTTACCGATCCCGCATTCGCCCCCTGGAGCGAACGCACGGACGAAGGGATTTTGAGAACCCTGATTCTGCGCGAAGCCCCGGGAACGGGAGAACGGATGGCCGTACTCGTCGTGAGAAGGCTTGCGGCTGATTTTGCTGCGTTGGAAAAGAAGCTCATTGAAGCGCTCGCGCCCATCGGACTCGCCGCGCTGCTCCTCAACCTCCATGAAGCGCCGGGGAGCGCCGTCCTCTCCTTTGCGCCCGGCTCAACCCGCGTGCTCCTTGGAAAATCCGGCATTGAAGCGAATCTTCTCGGCCTTGCCTTTTCGCTCGGCGCCGAAACCTTCCTGCAGGTGAATACCCCGCAGACGCCGGTGCTCTACAGCCTTGCGCTCGACCAGCTCGGAATTGCCGAAGGCGACCGGGTGCTCGACCTCTACTGCGGCGTCGGCACCCTGACGCTTCTCGCCGCACGGCGGGCCCGAAAAGCACTCGGCATTGAGCGCGTTCCCCGCTCGATTGAATGCGCCCGCACGAATGCCCGCGCCAATCACCTCGGGAACGCGGAGTTTCTCGCGCTCCCCGTTGAGAAGGCGCTCGAACGCGGGGACGTAAAGGCCTTCGCTCCGACCCTCGTCATCGCCGACCCGGCTTATCAGGGCCTCGCCGGCGGCGCCGCGGAAGCGCTTGGGAAACTCATGAAGGCCTCGGGCGCGAAGCGTCTCGCCTACATTTCCTGCAATCCGAAGAGCTTCGCGCGCGATGCGGCAGTGCTTTCGTCCTCCGGCCTCAGGCTTCGTTCCGTCACGCCGGTCGACATGTTCCCGGGCGCCATGCACCTTGAGGTCGTCGGCATCTTCGAAGCCGAAGCCTGAGAACAACTCATTGATAGAGCGACTCGTGCCAGCGCTTCGGGTCCTTGAAGAATTGAATGGCCTTCTCGAGATTTCTCGTTCTGAAGAAGTCCGGAAGGCTCTTCATGACGGACTTGCCGTAGCTCTTCTCGGCAATTCTTGCGTCGCAGAGCATGAAGACGCCGCGGTCGGTTTCCGAACGGATGAGGCGGCCCGCGCCCTGCTTGAGGGAAATGATGGCTTCAGGAAGCGCATAGACCCCGAAGGGACTCCCGCCCCTGCGGCGGATCGCGTCCGAGCGCGCGGAGACAATCGGGTCGTCGGGCGGTGCAAAGGGGAGCTTGTCGATGACGACGAGAGAGAGCGCATCGCCCCGTACGTCGACGCCTTCCCAGAAGCTCATGGACCCCACGAGGATGGCGTTTCCGTGCCGGCGGAATTCTGCGACGAGCGCGGCCTTGGGCATTTCGCCCTGAACGAGAAGCGGATAGGGGTTCCCCGCCGTCTCGAGCTTGTCGCGGAGCTCCTCGGCCATTCGCGTAACGGCCGCGAGCGACGTGCAGAGGAAGAAGGTTTTCCCGCCCGCCGCGAGAACGAGCGGCCACGCGGCTTCGACGACACGAGAAGCGTGCTCGATCGTGTTGACGGGAGCGGGGAGCTTCGGGAGGTAAAAGCACCCCTGCTCCCAGTAGTTGAAGGGGCTCTCCCAGGTGAGAGCCCTTGGAGAATCAATGCCGGTTTCCGCACAAAAGTGCGAAAAGTCTCCCGCGGCCGAAAGCGTGGCCGACGTGAAGACCCAGGCGCCGCCCTCGGCTTCGCGCATTTCGCGGAATTCCCCGGCAAAGGAAAGGGGCGTATTGTTGAACCGCAGGCCCGTCGCCGAAACCGAAATCCACTGCACCGAGGATTCCTGCTTCTTCAATGCGAATTCGTCCGTCTTTTCGACGCCCGGAGCTGCTGACTCAGAAGAGGACGCCTCGCCCGCCGCCTCGTCGTCAGCCGCCTCATCCCCGTGGGCGAGCTTTCGGATGATCGATTCCCAGCCGGCCATTTCACAGTCGACCTCTCCCGCATAGCTTAAAAGCGCATCCAATTCGTCATGCCGCCCCTTATTGGCTTCGAGCGCGCGCACGAGCGCGCCGAACGTGCGGAGCACCTGAGCAAAAGGCTGCTCGAGTTCGCCGAAGCGCTCAATGGTCTTCACGGCCTTCCTGTCGCCTTCCTTGAGGCCGATGGCATTGGCTTCAATTCTGAGGTCGTAGACGGCTTTTCTCGCATCGTGCGAGAGCTTGTCCCAGTCCGCGCCGTCGCGCGCATGGTTGATGCCGAGATAGCGCGATTCGTCTGAGATCTGCTCAATCTGCCAGGTGCTGAAGAACGTGCCGAAAAAGTCCGTGGCAATGCCCGGCAATTGATGCGCTTCATCAAAGACCGTGAGGTTCGCGGACGGAAGCATCCCGTCGATCTGGCCGCCCGCGCTCGACTTGAGCGCCAGGGACGACAAATAGAGATGGTGGTTCACGACCACGATCTGGCTCTGGAGCGCTTTTTCGCGCGCGGCGCGCACGAAGCAGTCCTCCCAGTGCGTGCATTTGTCCTTCCCAAGGCAGTTTTCGCGCGTGCTCGTCACCAGAGGCCACAAGGGGTCGTCTTCGGGCACCGTCGGGAGTTCCGAGCGGTCGCCCGTCGGCGAAACGGCGGCAAAGCGCTTGATTTCACGAAGCTTCCGGTAGCTGTCCCGCTGCGGGAGGAGCCCTTCCTCTTCCGTGCGCTCGAGGCGATAGGGACAGATGTAGTTGGCGCGGCCCTTGAGCACCGCTGTCGGAATGTTGACGCCGAAGGCGGCCGAGAGCGCCGGGATGTCCTTCTGAAATAGCTGATCCTGGAGGGGCTTCCCGGCTGTGGAAATCACGACGACCGAGCCCGAAAGGATCGCCGGAATCAGATAAGCGAAGCTTTTGCCCGTGCCGGTGCCGGCCTCGGCGAGAAGCGTTTCCTTGCCTTCGAGCGCCTCGGCGACCGCGAGCGCAAATTCAATCTGGCTCTGCCGGGGACGGAACCCCGGCGTTGCGCGCGCGAGGGGACCATCCTCAGCAAAGGCGAGCGCTACGCGCTCGGAAAGGGGCTTTCCCGAATCAAAAAGCGAAGGGAAATTTCTGCGCATGTTTCACTGACCCGCTTTCTCAGAAGTACTTGGCAAGACCGCTCGACTTTTCCTTCTGCCGGTCTTCATAGCGCTTCTGCGCTTCGGATCGCTCCTCGAGGCTCTTCTCGAACTGCTGCTGCTTGGCCTCGCGGTCCTTTCTGCGCTTTTGGGCGCGCTCCTCGGCCTCGCGCTGGCGTTGAGCGGCCTGCGCCTGCTTTTCGGCGTACCAGGCCTCGTTCGCATCCTCAAGGTCTTTCCGGGTGGCATCAGGCGATACTTCGACCTTAGACCCCGGAATCAACGCCGGGAGCGAAGCATCCTTCACTTCCTTAGGCTGAATGCCGGCGGGCTCCGACGGCGCCTTCACCTCCTTCGGCTTCAGGTCGACGGATTCCGACGCTTTTCGTCCATCCGCGCCGTCAAGCTTCATGGGAAGGGACGGCTCGGAAGGTTTTTTAGGCGCAATGCGAATGGGTTCGGGCCGATCGGTCTTCACTTCCTTCGGGGTGATCTTCATCGGCGGCTCGCGCTTCGCAGCTGCATTTTTGGCGCGGTTCTCCTCCATCTTTCTCACGCGCTCGGCGCGGATCACTTCGTCGGCCGCGACAATCACGCGGCGGATTTCGCGCTCGCGCGAAAAGGAGAGGCGCCTCGCATCATCGATGCATTTATTCACGAGGAATTTTTCCGTGCACGCCGCCTGCACGTCCTTCATGGCGCGCTCGACGCGGCTCAATTCCTTATCCGCAGCATCCTTCACCTTCTCGGCGGTAGCGGGCGAATCAATGGCGCCCTTCGCATTCCAGCGGTCATAGAAAGCGGTGTCGTTAAGCACCGTCTGAGCCTTCTCCGCGCGCGCCTCAAGCTCCTCTTCCGAGAGTTCCGCGGCGTTGGCCGCCCCCGCAACGATGAGGCTGCAGGAAATGAGCGCAAGGGCAGAAAGCGTGGGGGATCGAAGAGTGCGGAGCATGATGAAATTCTCGGGAACAAAAAGGCTGCCGGGCAGAGAGTTTAGCAACCCGCCGCGGCAGCCTCGCTTAATTGCGCGCCGAGAGATTCGTTAGAGAATTGTTGCGACCTCTTCAAAAGGAAAGCGCGACTTCGGACGCGATGCATTCGCGTCGTCGGCTGAATGGTGCCCGAGCGCAATGCCGATGACGGCATGCCGCCCGACCTTTCCGAGATCGAGGATTTCATCGACCTTGTCGAACCAGAGGCCGCCCAGCGTCGTCGCATCCACGCCCATGCCGCCCGCGGCAAAGAGCAGGAAGCCGAGCGCGATGCCGATCTGCTCGCGCGCCCAGATTTCGCCCTTGTCGGGTCCGGCGCAGTAGGCATTCACGGCTTCGCCGCGAACGCGCTTCACCACTTTGTCGAAGCCGCTCGCGATGGTCGCCTCATCAAAGCGCCCGTCGAGCGTTTCCTGACGGTTGAGCTTCTCCACCCGCCCGACGAGATCGCGCTCGAGCGCGATGATGATGACCGCGCTCGCATTGCGGATGCGCTCGACATTAAAGTCCTTCACGGCGGGCGCAAGCGCCCCGATCGCCGATTCCGAGCGGAGCACGTAGAAGTGCCAGGGCTGGATGTTGACCGACGAGGGCGCGAGGCGCATGATCTCGAGGAGATCATGGAGATCCTCGTCCGAGAGGGGCTTTGCGGGATCGTAGTGCTTCGCCGTATAGCGGCGGCGGGCAATGTCGAGCATTGGGTTCATCGGACCTTTCCTTTCAGAAATCACTGGATCTCTGTGAAGAACTCTTCGGTCGCGAGACGAGACTTCGGACGCATGGCGTTCCCGTCGTTGGGATTGCGGTAGCCGAGCGAGAGGAGCACGACGGCCGTGAGTCCCTTTTCCCTGAGACCGAGGATCTCGTCGACCTTCTTGAAGTCGACGCCTTCGAGGCAGGTCGAGTCAATGCCCATGCCAGCAGCGGCGTAGAGCATGATGCCCATGCCGATGTAGGCCTGGCGGGCTTTCCACTCAACGAGGTCCTTTTCCGAACCCATGTGAAGGCCCGCAAAATAGCGGCGGCCCTGGTCCTGCTGCTTCCTGATCTCGTCGTTCGGGAACCGCCCGTCGGCGGCTTCCTTTTCAAGAACGCGCTCGAAGTGCGCGTCGGTCAGCTTCGTCGGCACCGTGAAGACGACGACGTCGCTCGCGCCCGTCACGCGGTCGTGATTGAAGTCGGGAAGCGCCGGAAGAAGCTTCGCACGGGCTTCAGCCGTATGGGCCGTAAAGAAGTGCCAGGCCTGCGCATTCACCGACGTGGGCGCGAGGCGAAGGATTTCGCAGAGGGTCGCAAACTGCTCGCGCGGAATCATCTTCCCGTTGTAGTGCTTCGTGGTGTAGCGCTCTTCGGCAAGGCGCAGAAAGACGTTCTTTTCCATTTTTATTGAATCTCCAAATATTTGGGAAAGGATGCGGAGGCTCGGGAGCCCCTCGAGAGGTTCGAGAGGCGCGCCCGGGTCCCTGATCCCGAATGAAGGAAAGACTAGCAAACCTTCCGTTTGTTCGTCATCGACCAATCGAGGTAGATGGAACGGTTTTCCGCAACATATTGTGTTTGAGGCGTTTCGCCCGGCCATAGAAAAATGCAAATCCGAGAGTCTTCCTCCTATGAAGCGCATAAGAAGGTTCTTTTCGGGCGCTCTCCCCTGGCGTTTCATTGTTTTTTCTCATGCGCGCTTTGCTAGACTTCTCGCCAAATTTTTTCTCGGGTACTCAAAAGTCCCGACCTCGGACATTGATTAAAAAGAGAGAACTCTCATGAAGACTCCCATCCGCGTTGCTGTGACCGGTCCTGCCGGCAACATCGGCTACTCCCTCCTTTTCCGCATTGCTTCCGGCGCGATGTTCGGCGCTGATCAGCCCGTCATTCTGCAGCTTCTCGAACGCAACAATCCCGACAGCCAGAAGGCCGTGAAGGGCGTCATGATGGAGCTTGACGACTGCGCCTTTCCGCTCCTCGCCGGCGTCGTCAATTCGAGCGACCCGAAGGCCGCTTTCCGCGACGCGGATGTCGCGCTCCTCGTCGGCGCCCGTCCGCGCTCGAAGGGCATGGAGCGCGCGGACCTGCTTGACGCCAATGCCGCGATCTTCGTCGAACAGGGCCGCGCCCTCGACGAATCCGCGAGCCGCGACGTGAAGGTGCTCGTTGTCGGCAACCCCTGCAACACCAATGCCTGGATCGCCATGAAGAGCGCGCCGTCGCTCCCGGCAGAAAACTTCACCTCGATGCTGCGCCTCGACCAGAACCGCCTGATGGCTCAGATCGCCGCCAAGTCCGGGAAGACCGTCAACGACATCGTGCATCCCGCCGTCTGGGGGAACCACTCCCCGGCGATGGTGCCGGATCTTGAGCATGCCCAGATCTGCGGCCGTCCGGCCCTCGAAGGCATTGACCGCGCCTGGTATGAGGAAACGCTCATTCCGACCGTCGCGAAGCGCGGCTCGGCCATCATCGAAGCCCGCGGCGCGAGCTCGGCGGCTTCCGCCGCCTCGGCCGCGATCGACCACATCCGCGACTGGGTGCTGGGTTCGGGCGACCGCTGGGTGACGATGGGCGTGCCGTCCGACGGCTCCTACGGCGTCCCCGAAGGCCTCGTCTTTGGCTTCCCCTGCGTCACGAAGAACGGCAAATATGAAATCGTGAAGGGCCTTGAGCTCTCCGACTTCATCCGCGCGCGCATGCAGAAGTCGATCGCCGAGCTCGAAAGCGAGCGCGACCACGTGGCGAAGCTCCTCGCCAAGTAATCCGCGCCTTGCGCGGGAAGCGGGCTCTTTATGAGCGCGCGCTTCCCCAAAAGCGAAACAGCGCATCATCGGGACGGATCGTCGGACTTTTCCGGAAAGTCCGGTCTGTCCCGTTTTTCTTTTTTGTTGCCTCCCATGATTTCTCCCCGTCTTCACGCCGCCGCAGCCGAACTCGCTTCCCGAACGATGCCCGGGGATGGCTTTCAGACGCCCCATATCGTGCTCGATACGCACATCGTGATGGAGTGCTTCTTCTGGAAGGATGAGAAGGCGATGCCGCTTAAGGCGGCTATTGAAGAGGGAAAAATTCGACTCGCCGCCTCGCGGGACGCGTTCCTCGAGCTCGCGGGCGTGCTTTCCCGCCCGCAGTTCGGCCTTTCCGAAGAAGAGGTGGAGGCGATCCTGCGGCACACGGCTCAATTCTCCGACTTTGCGTCGCCCGCACTCCTTGAGGGCGCGGCGGAAGGGATCTGCGTGCGATGCCGCGACCCCGAGGACCAGAAATTTCTGACGCTTGCAGGCGCTTCAAAAGCCCGGGCGCTCGTCACCCGTGACAAGCTTCTTTTCAAGGCCGCCAAAAAATTAAGACGCTGCGGCATCGAACCCGCCGCTCCGGAAAGCCTCCCGAAGATGCTTCCGGACCTCTTCCGGGCGTCGTAAACCGGATGTACTTCCCGGCAGTCAGCGCAGCACGTACCAGATCATGCTCACGACGGCGTTGAGGATCCAGAAGCCGCATGCAATGATCGCGACCCAGATAAGAAAACGGATGATGCGTGGAGCCATAGAGCGCAGAAAGTCCCTGGAGAAGAGTGTTTTTGAGGAACCGATTATCTTAAATCCCTCAACTGGTGTTTTCACCTAGTTCGTTCGGGGATTATCAACAAACGCTTGTTTGAGTCTTCAAATGCTGTAAACAGCAAATATCATATTTCCATATTTTTCAATAATCTACATAGACTATCCTACCCTATTCATGGGACAGGCAGTAAAAACTTGTTGCAAACGCTCCTCATAGAATGATGTTCCGGCGTCGCACATCAGCTGTGATCTTTTAGTACAGCTTTCCAGGGTGTGAATCGAACTGCCGTGATTCATCCATCAATAACAAAAAGCAAGCCTGCCGGAACGGACCGAAACCTCACCGGAGCCGTTCACTTTTCTTCATTGGCAGAGCCCGCGTTTCTGAGGAGTTTTCTTTCAAATGCAAATGGACAACCTGACTACCCTTGTCCAGAGCGTCAATAGTCTGCTCTGGGGCATGTACTGCCTGATACCGCTCCTTGTGGGTACGGGCATTTATCTCACCATCAAGCTGCGCTTCATTCAGATCCGCCGCTTCGGCGACGCCTTCCGCCAGGTCTTCGGCGGATTCTCGATCTTCGGCTCCAAGGCCGGCAAGGACGGCATGTCGTCCTTCCAGTCGCTCGCCACGGCGATTTCCGCTCAGGTGGGCACCGGCAACCTTGCCGGCGTCGCCACCGCGATCGCCATGGGCGGCCCGGGCGCCATCTTCTGGATGTGGCTTGCCGCCTTCTTCGGCATGGCGACGATCTTCGCCGAAGCCGTGCTCGCGCAGGTCTTCCGCGCCCGCGACGCCCACGGCCAGATCATGGGCGGCCCGGCCTTCTACATCAGCCGCGGCCTCAACAACAAGCCCCTCGCTGCCTTCTTTGCCGTTTCGATCATCATCGCGCTCGGCTTCATCGGCAACATGGTGCAGGCGAATTCGATCGCCGACAGCGTCTACACGGCCTTCTCGGTGCCCCAGTGGGCGACGGGCATCTTCGTCTTCGCGATCGCGGGCTTCATCTTCATCGGCGGCGTGCGCCGCATTGCGAGCTTCGCAGAGAAGATGGTTCCCCTGATGGCGGTCGTCTACATCGTGGGTTCGCTCACCATCATCTTCGCCAACTGGGACATGATCATCCCGGCCTTCAAGTCGATCTTGGTGGGCGCCTTTGACCCGACTGCCGCGACGGGCGGCATCATCGGCGCGAGCATCAAGGAAGCGATCCGCTACGGCGTTGCCCGCGGCCTCTTCTCGAACGAAGCCGGCATGGGCTCGACCCCGCATGCGCATGCGCTCGCCCGCGTGCAGCATCCCTGCCAGCAGGGCCTCGTCGCCTACGTCGGCCTCTTCTTCGACACCTTCATCGTCCTCAACATGACCGCGCTCGTCATTCTCGTCACGGGTTCGGTCGACGGATCGACGACGGGCATCGCCCTCACGCAGAAGGCCTTCACGGACGGCCTCGGCGCGATCGGTCCGGGCTTCGTTGCGGTCTGCCTCTTCTTCTTCGCTTTCACGACGATTGTCGGCTGGTACTTCTTCGGCGAACAGAACGTCAAGTACCTCCTCGGTCTTCGCTGGGTGCCGAGCTACCGCGTGCTCGTGCTCTGCTTCCTCATGCTCGGCTCCTTCCTCCATGTGGGCCTCGTCTGGGAGCTTGCCGACTTCTTCAACGGCATCATGGTGATTCCGAACGTGATTGCGCTCCTGGCACTCTCGGGCCTCGTCGCCAAGGTGCTCAGGGACTACGAAGGGAAGTTCCTCGTGGGCGAAACGCCTGAATACGGCGCCCTCTCGCCCTCGCGCGGCGAACCGATCGATCTTGAGCCTCCTGCCCAGGATGGCCAGCGCCGCCGCTTCCGCCTTCGCCGCAGAAACCGTCATGTGAATCTCGACGAAATGGATCAGCTCAAGGAAGAAGGGCTCGACCGCTTCTAACAGGAAATTTCTCCGAGAACCGCTTTGAAGAAGGGCCGCATTCCATGGAATGCGGCCCTTCTGTTTTGAGAAAACAAGGAAAAAAACGAATGCTGCTCAATGCGGACTCAATCCATATCCCGCGGGTAGCCGAACTTCACCCAGACGGGCGTAAGGTCCTTCGGGAGCGCGGGCTGCATGCCGGGCGAGGGCCGCGCGGATCGCGGCGAATGCCAGTCCGAGCCCGTGCTCGCGAGGAACCCCATTTCGCGCGCCTTCTGCGCAAAAATGATGTCGGTGGCTCTCGACTGCGATCCCGAGGTGACCTCAATCGCCTCGCCGCCTGCAGCCTTGAAATCCTCCAGGAGCTGGTCGCTCATCCAGTCGGCCGAGAATTCGTAGCGCCCGGGGTGCGCGAGCACCGCGACGCCTCCTTCCTCGCGGATGAAGCGCACCGCGTCGACGGTGGCCGGCCACTCAACCCGCGCGTAGCCCGGACGCCCGGGCTTCAGGTACTTGTCGAAGGCTTCCTGATAGTTCTTGACGTGTCCTTTTTCAAGGAGCCAGAGCGCGAAATGCGTGCGCGAAAGCGAGGTCGAATTCTCCGCATAGTGGAGCGCCCCCTCGAGCGCGCCATGGATCCCGACGCGCGCGAAGTTCTCATCCATTGCGCGTCCCCGCTCCACGCGCTTCATCTGGGTGCCGGCGACGAATCCGGCAATCCCAGGACTCTCCGGATCGAGACCGAGCCCCACCACGTGAATCCCCGTGCCGCCCCAGAGCGTGGAAAATTCAATGCCGGGAATGAACGCAATCCCGAGGCGCTTCGCAGCCGCCTCGGCTGCCTTCGTCCCCGCCATGGTGTCGTGGTCGGTGAGGCTCATGAGCTTCACGCCGTTCTGAGCGCAGAGCTCCGGCAGAGCCTCCGGAGGGAGCTGCCCGTCCGAAGCGTTGGAATGCATATGGAGATCTACTGACATCGTTTTGTATCCGCTCGAAGAAAAACGCAAGAGAGTTTTGCTCAGCCAAGTCTACTTTGACGGCGATGCCGCTAGAATCGCCGCCATCAGGAAACTTTTTTAGGATATTTAACTTCAAATGGACGCTCTTCAGAAGCTGCTTTTCGAACGCGCCAATGTGCGCGGTGAAACCGTAACACTCGGCGACGAACTCGCGCGCGCCGTTGAACATCAGAACCTCCCTCTGGCGGCCAGACGCTTTGCCGGGGAACTCGCCTCCGCAGCGCTCCTTTCTGCCGGCGCGCTTCAATTTGAGGGCACCGTTGCGCTTCAGATCGAGGGCGACGGCCCCATCCGCCGCGCGCTCGCCGAAGTCCGCCAGGGCTTCACCTTCCGCGTGATGATTCAGATGCGCGAGGACGCGGGCGAAATCGACCCCAACGCCGATCTCACGACGCTCGTGAACCAGAGCGGCAGGGGCCGCTGCGCCTTCATCCTCGACCGCGCCAACCGGCCGGCGGAGGAAGCCCCCTATCAGGGCATCGTGCCGCTCGAAGGAAAGACTTTTGCCGAGGCGCTCGAAAACTATTTCGACCGCTCCGAACAGGTGGAAACGAAGCTCGCGCTCGCCGCCGACGAACATGCCGCGGGCGGCCTCTTCCTCCAGAAGCTTCCGGGCGAAGGCGGAAAGCTCCCCAAGGACTATGACCCCGAAGGCTGGAGCCGCGTGAAGATGTTTGCCGACACGGTAAAGAGCGAGGAGCTCCTGACGCTCGCGCCTGAAGACATCAACCGCCGCCTCTTCTGGGAAGAGTCGCCGCTCGTCACCTTCGAGACCACGCCTAAATTTGCCTGCACGTGCTCGCCCGAGCGCTTTGACGGCATCGTGCGCTCGCTCGGCGAAAAGGAAGCCATGGCGATCGTGGATGAAACCGGCGGCATCGACATCAGCTGCCGCTTCTGCGGGAGCAAAAAGCATTACGACGCCGTCGACGTAAAGGCGCTCTTCGCGAACGCGGACGGTCCCCACGAAGCGTAATCAGGACGAATCACTCGCGCCGGTCGCGGGCCTTGGGCGCCCGCAGATTCTTCGGCGCGTGATAAAGATCCGATTTCTTGGGCTCAAAGGTCGGCTTTGAGCCCGCTTTTATATCCGGCGCATCGACATTGGGCATCGACTCGATGGCGTTCGTCTTCTTCTGAGCCTCTTCGGCCGTTTCGATCCGGAAGAGCACTTCATTGGGCCGGATCATGTTGAGGTCGTTCCTCGCGTGCTCTTCAATCGCGTCCTGATTGGAGACGAGCGACGCATATTCGGCCGCGAGCGCCTCGTTGCTGCGCCTCAGCTCATCATTCACGGCCTTCTGCTGGCGCAGACTTTCCCGCAGTTCCTCAATGTGATCCCAGCTCGCCTTTCCCGCCCAGATCTGGTACTGAGCAAAGCAGAGGCCGAAAAAGAGAATGAAGATGAAGAAGCGAACCATCGGGAAAGGAACTTGAAGATCCGACAGAGAAAAAAGAAAAACGGGCGCTGCAGAAATGCCCTGAGGGATGATTTCTGCAGGACGCCCGCTTTTCCGTCAGCGTGCCCGTTAGCTTAGCAACTTAGCCGCGAAGCTGGTGGAACGCACGGCGTCCCGGATAGCAGGCGACGCCTTCGAGATGCTCCTCGATGCGCAGCAGCTGGTTGTACTTCGCCATGCGGTCGGAGCGGCTCATCGAGCCCGTCTTGATCTGACCGGCATTGAGGCCCACGGCGATGTCGGCAATGGTGCTGTCTTCCGTTTCGCCGGAGCGGTGCGATATGACGGCCGTATAGGCAGCGGACTTCGCCATGTTGACGGCTTCGAAGGTTTCCGAAAGCGTGCCGATCTGATTCACCTTGATGAGAATCGAGTTGGCGATGCCGCGGTCAATGCCTTCGCGCAGGATCTTCGGGTTCGTGACGAAGAGGTCGTCGCCCACGAGCTGCACCTGATTGCCGAGCGCGGCGGTGAGCTTGGCCCAGCCTTCCCAGTCGCCTTCGGCCATGCCGTCCTCGATCGAAATGATCGGATAGCGGCCGCACCAGTCGGCAAGAACGCCGATCCAGTCGTCAGCCGTCAGCGCATCGCCCGAGGACTTCTTCATCACATAGCGGCCGTCGTCGAAGAATTCCGACGAGGCGCAGTCAAGCGCGAGGCAGACGTCGCGGCCCGGCTCGTACCCGGCGGCGCCAATCGCGTCGAGAATCAGGTCGAGCGCTTCCTCGTGCGAGCCGATCGTGGGGGCGAAGCCGCCCTCATCGCCGACGGCGGTCGAGAGGCCGCGGCCGTTGACGAGCTTCTTCAGGGCATGGAAGGTTTCCGCGCCGCAGCGGAGCGCTTCACGGAAGCTCGAGGCGCCCACCGGAACAATCATGAATTCCTGCAGGTCGAGGTTGTTGTTCGCGTGCGCGCCGCCGTTGATCACGTTCATCATCGGAACGGGAAGCGTCACCGCACCCGTACCGCCGAAATAGCGGTAGAGCGGGAGCCCCGTTTCCTGAGCGGCCGCGCGGGCGACAGCCATGGAAACGGCGAGGATGGCGTTGGCGCCGAGACGGCTCTTGTTTTCCGTGCCGTCAAGGTCAATCATCAGGCGGTCGATGAATTCCTGGTCGGAGGCTTCAAGACCAATCACCGCATCGGCGATCTCGCCCGAAACGTTGCCCACGGCCTTGGTAACGCCCTTGCCCGAGTAGCGGGCAGGATCCCCGTCGCGCAGCTCAATCGCCTCGCGAACGCCCGTCGAGGCGCCCGAAGGCACGGCAGCGGTGGCGATGCAGCCGCTTTCGAGCCAGACTTCGGCTTCAACCGTCGGATTGCCGCGGCTGTCGAGAACCTCACGGCCGATCACATCGATAATGGCGCTCATTGATTTACCTCTCAGAGAAAAGCCCTGCGGCAGGCTTTCAGAGTCTTGGTCCGCAGGAGAAAGAAATGGGAAAAAATCAGGCGAAGTTTTCCTCGAGATAGGGACGCGCCTTCACGATGCGGTCTATCTCGACGAGTTCGGAAAGAAGCTCCTTCATGCGGTCGAGCGGAACGAGGTTCGGACCGTCAGAAAGCGCCTTTGCCGGATTGGGATGCGTCTCCATGAAGAAGCCCGCAACGCCCACCGCGCAGGCCGCGCGTGCGAGCACCGGAACAAACTGGCGCTGACCGCCCGAAGAGGTGCCGTTCCCGCCGGGAAGCTGCACGGAGTGCGTGGCATCCATGACGACGGGAGCATGGGTCGCGCGCATGATGGCAAGTCCCCTCATGTCGGAGACGAGATTGCCGTAGCCGAAGCTCGCACCGCGCTCGCAGCACATGAAGCGGTCGGGATCGAGCCCGGCTTCGAGAGCGGCCGCACGGGCCTTCTCGATCACGTTCACCATGTCGCCGGGAGCAAGGAACTGGCCCTTCTTGATGTTGACGGGCTTGCCCGACTGCGCGCAGGCAACGATGAAGTCGGTCTGGCGGCAGAGGAAGGCGGGCGTCTGGAGCACGTCGACTGCGGCGGCGACAGCCGGCACTTCAGCCTCGGTATGCACGTCCGTCAGAACAGGAACGCCCGCGACTTCGCGGACCTTCTTCAGAATCTCGAGGCCCTTTTCCATGCCGAGGCCGCGGTAGCTCTTCCCGGAAGTACGATTCGCCTTGTCGTAGCTTGCCTTGAAGATATAGGGAATGCCGAGGCTGCCGGTGATTTCCTTCATCCGGCAGGCGATGTCGATCGCCATCTGTTCGCCCTCGATGACGCAGGGACCGGCAATCAGAAAGAACGGGCGGCGGTTGCCGACCTCAAAACCACAGAGCTGCAAGATGAGTCTCCAGAAAAGGGAGCCGGGATTGACGCCCGGAGGAAGTCAAAGGCGGCGCTTCATCCTTAGGACCAAGGCCGCCTTCGCTTCAGGGCACTGAGTGCGACGGGCCTTTATTCCTGGCCCTTCGCTTCTTCGGCATGCTTCACCGCAGCTTCAATGTAGGCCTTGAAGAGCGGATGGCCGAAACGGGGGTTCGACGTGAATTCCGGATGGAACTGCACGGCAAAGAAGAAGGGATGGTTCGGAAGCTCCATCATTTCCGGGAGATGTTCGCCCGGGGTCTTGGCGGAGATCACCATGCCCTTTTCCTCGAACTGAGCAACGTAGGAGTTGTTCACTTCGTAGCGGTGACGATGGCGTTCTGCCACGACGTCGCCGTAGATCTTGTGGCCGAGCGTGCCTTCGGCAACCGGAACTTCCTGACGACCGAGGCGCATCGTGCCGCCCAGGTCCGAAGACTCGTCGCGGCGCTGCACCTGGCCCGAGCGGTCCTTCCATTCGGTAAGGAGCGCCACAACGGGGTGCGGCGTATTGGGATCGAGCTCGGTCGAATTGGCGCCGCCGAGGCCGCAGACGTGACGGGCGAATTCAATCACCGCGCACTGCATGCCGAGGCAGATGCCGAGGAAGGGAATGTTGTTGACGCGGGCGTATTCGATCGCCTTGATCATGCCTTCCGTGCCGCGCTTGCCGAAGCCGCCCGGAACGAGGATGCCGTCGAGCCCCTTGAGGATGTCGGTGCCCTCTTCCTCGATCTTGGTCGAATCGATGAGGCGGGTCTTCACGCGGGTGTCCGTATGGATGCCGGCGTGCGTGAGCGCTTCATTGAGGGACTTGTAGCTGTCGGCGTAGTCGACGTACTTGCCCACCATGCCGATCGTCACTTCATGCTTCGGGTTCTTCAGGCGATCGACGATGTTCTTCCAGGCGGAGAGGTCCGCGGGCTTGGTTTCAAGGCCGAGCTTCTTGCAGACGAGGTCGTCGAGATGCTGCGCATGAAGCATGAGCGGCACTTCATAGATGGTCGACGCATCCGCCACGCTGATCACGCAGTCCATCGGAACGTTCGCAAAGAGAGAAATCTTCGCGCGCTCGCCTTCGGGAACCATGCGTTCGGCACGGCAGAGGAGAATGTCGGGGTAGACGCCTTCCTCGCGAAGCTTCTGCACGGAATGCTGCGTGGGCTTCGTCTTCAGTTCGCCCGCCGAGGCAATCCACGGGCAGAGCGTGAGGTGAATGAAGCAGGTGTTGTTGCGGCCGACGCGGAAGGACATCTGGCGGACGGCTTCAACAAAGGGAAGCGACTCGATGTCGCCCACGGTGCCGCCGATTTCGACGACGCACACATCGGGCTTGCCGTCCCAGGTGGACGCCGCCCCGCGGGCAATGAATTCCTGAATTTCGTTCGTGATGTGCGGAATCACCTGAACGGTCTTGCCGAGATACTCGCCGCGGCGTTCCTTGCGCAGCACGCTCTCGTAGATCTGGCCCGACGTGAAGTTGTTGGGCTTATGCATCTTCGTCGAGATGAAGCGCTCGTAGTGACCGAGGTCAAGGTCGGTCTCCGCGCCGTCTTCCGTCACGAACACCTCGCCGTGCTGGAAAGGAGACATCGTGCCCGGGTCCACATTGATGTAGGGATCGAGCTTGATCATCGTGACCTTGAGGCCACGGGATTCGAGAATCGCCGCAAGCGAAGCGGCGGCGATGCCCTTGCCGAGAGAGGACACAACGCCGCCGGTGACAAATACGTACTTGGTCATGGTTCCAACCGAGAGGAAAGACGGAAACTGATGAATCCGGGATTATAAGCGGGAGAGGCAAACCGAACGGGATATTTTGCTTAGCGCGAGCTCGCCCCGCGCTGAGAGGGAAAGCCTGATGCCGCCTCCAAAGCGCCTTTGCCCTAATTCTAAGGAAAAGCACCTATATTGCACAGCGCCGAAACCGCGAAAAAGCCCTAATGCGCGGAGACCGGCGTGATTTCTGCCGGATAGAGCGCCTTCAGAGCGTCGTAAAGCACTTTGGGCGCAATGCTCTCGTCCGTGACGCCCGCATAGTTGACGATCTCCGTGCGGATGCCCTGCTTTTCAAGAAGCGGGACGGCTTCATTGCGGAATGTGCTTTCGTTTCCGCGCTCGAGCCGGGAGCCGTCGTCAATGATGAAGGTGCCGTAAAAAGCCGGCTTCGGGTCCCGCGCCGTGCGGGCGCCCGCCTTCAATGCCCGGCGCAGCAGCGCGCCCCGGTCCCACCAGAGGGCGGGGTCGAGAACCGCGTAGCCGTCGAAGCTTTCCGGATGATGCAGAAGCGCATGAAGCACGAAAAGGCCGCCCAGTCCCTCGCCTGCAATGATGCGGCGCCTCACCTTAAGCTGCTGCGGGAGATTGAGCTCGATGGCGTTTCTCAATTCCGTAGTGAGAAAGTGGTAGAAGCCCTCGGCGCCGCCGCCCCGGGGCTTCATGTCGTCCCTGACGTTTCCCTCCTCATCAGCGTTCGAGGGCGTGGGCGTAAAGTCTTCAAGACTATTGCCGCTCACCACCCCCACCACGACGCAGGGACCGAGCCCGGAGACGCGAGGATCTTCGAGCCAGGCGGCTGAAGCTGCAGCGGACGGGAAATATTTTTCCGCATCCATCACATAAAAGACCGTGACTTCAAGCGGAAGCTTATTCTGCGCGTAGGAGGGAGGTATTCTCAGCCAGTATTCGCGCTCCTCATTGAGAAGCCCCGAATGAAAGCGGTGCTTTTCACCCAGAATAATCGGCTGCGAGGTGGGAGACGAAAGCACGGAGAGATCTCCGGGAGCCGCGCTCAGGAGCGCAGGGGAAAGCCCTGCCGCTGCCAGCGCAAGAGTAAGGAAGATCTTTCGGAGCATGAGGAAAAACGCATTAATCTTTGTAGAACTTGGAAATTATGCTCTTTCCTCTTCTCCAGCAACCGGAATGCCTACTAGGAATAACCCGTCAGTGCCCCTTGCGTTCAATGGGCGCCTTCTTCGCTTTTTCTTCGCCGGCGGCATTCTTCGGGCAAATCCACCAGGGCGTCATGCAGGCCCATTCCGGCTGCACCGTTACATGATCGATGCCGAAGCGCCCCTTGATCCCCTCGCGGATCTCATGCAGGATTCTCGGCCAGCACTGATAGGAGGAAATCAGCACATGGCACTGCACGGCATCGTGCCCAGGGGAAATCGTCCAGACGTGGAGATCATGCACCTCTTCCACATCCTTTACTGAACGGATGTATTCGCCGACGGCGTCGTAGTCCGTTTTCTCAGGCGTGCTGTCGAGCAGAATCCGGATGGAGTCGCGCAGAATCGTCCAGGTCGCGTGCAGAAGGAGCGCGCCCACGAACATGGAGAGCAGCGGATCAACAATCGCCGGGCCGCCGAGCCAGATCACGGCGCCCGCAATGATTGCGGCGACCGAGCCCATCAGGTCTCCCATGACGTGAAGGAGCGCCGCGCGGGTGTTGACGTTCTTTCTGTCACGCGAGAGCGACCAGGCCACGCCCACGTTGATGAGAAGACCCGTCAGGGCAATCGCCATCACGTTGAAGCCCGAAACGGGGGCCGGCTCCCGGATGCGCTCGAAGGCTTCAAGGAAAAGCCAGAGCACGACGCCGAGCATGATGAGGCCGTTCACGAAGGCGGCAATCACCTCCACGCGCCCGTGTCCGAAGCTGTGAACCTTGTCGGCGCCCTTCATCGCGATGCGGTTGGCGATCAGCGCAAAAAAGAGGCTCATCGAGTCGGTGAGCATATGGCCGGCATCGCCGATCAGGGCAAGGGAATTCGCGAGCCAGCCGCCAATCAGCTCAACGGCGGAGAAGGTAAGCGTAAGGAGGACGGCAAATCCGAGGACGGACCCCCGGGTCTTTTCCGAGGCGTGCGTGCGGGGACTGTCGCCTTCGCCGTGGCTGAAGAATTCCGAAGGATTTTCGAGGGGTTCCGCCTGCGCAGCGGCAAGCGCACCCTTTTGATTTTCGACTGCCATTTTTGAAATGACTCCTGCGAAAAAAAGCAGAAAAGGGCCTCGAAAATGAGAATGAATCCAAAAATCTGCGCCCGATAGAGCAAAACCGCTTTGAGGCGTTCGGGATTTCCCGGCAGCGCTTCAAAGCGGTCTTTCAACTTCTGCATTCTACAGATAAGAAAAAAGGGCCGCATCAAAATGATGTAACCCTTTGTTTCTCTTAAAGAAGAACGATTCTCAGAAGCGCTCTCTCCCTGAATGCAGGCGAAGCGCTTCTGATGCAGGAATCGCCTTACTTGTTCCCGCCCAGGAGCGGCGTCATGTCGCTGCCGGAGAGGAGGCCTTCCTTCGAGTAGATGCCGAGCTTCGCGCGGGTATCGACGATGTCGAGGTTGCGCATCGTGAGCTGGCCGATGCGGTCTTCGGCCGTGAACATCGAGTCGCCCTTTTCCATCGTGAGGCGCGAGGGTTCGTAGGTAAGGTTCGGGCTCACGGTATTGAGGATCGTGTAGTCGTTGCCGCGGCGCAGTTCAAGCGTCACTTCGCCCGTGATGGCCGAAGCCACCCAGCGCATGGCGGTTTCGCGCAGCATGATCGCCTGGCTGTCGAACCAGCGGCCCTGGTAGAGATAGCGGCCGAGGCGGATGCCGTTCGTGCGGTACTGCTCGATCGTATCCTCATTGTGGATGCCGGTAACAAGGCGTTCGTAGCAGATGAAGAGAAGCGCCATGCCCGGGGCTTCGTAGATGCCGCGGCTCTTCGCTTCAATGATGCGGTTTTCGATCTGGTCGGACATGCCGAGACCATGACGGCCGCCGATGCGGTTGGCTTCCATCATGAGCGCAACCGGGTCGGAGAACTTCTGGCCGTTGATTTCGACCGGAACGCCGTCCTTGAAGGCAACCTTCACGACTTCGGGCTCAATCTTGCAGTCGTCGCGCCAGAAGGGAACGCCCATGATCGGCTCGACAATCTTCATGCTCGAATTGAGGTGTTCGAGATCCTTCGCCTCGTGCGTGGCGCCGAGCATGTTGGAGTCGGTCGAATAGGCCTTCTCGGCAGACATGCGGTAGCTGAAGCCTTCCTTCTGCAGGAAGGCGGACATTTCAGCGCGGCCGCCGAGTTCGCGGATGAAGGTGACGTCAAGCCAGGGCTTGTAGATCTTGAGGTTCGGATTGGCAAGGAGGCCGTAGCGGTAGAAGCGCTCGATGTCGTTGCCCTTGTAGGTCGAGCCGTCGCCCCAGATGTTGACGCCGTCCTCGCGCATGGCGGCGACGAGCATCGTGCCCGTGACCGCGCGGCCGAGCGGCGTGGTGTTGAAGTAGAGCTGACCGCCCGTGGAAATGTGGAAGGCGCCCGACTGAATGGCGGCGATGCCTTCGTTCACGAGCTGAGCGCGGCAGTCGACGAGACGGGCCTTCTCGGCGCCGTATTCCATGGCGCGGCGGGGAATGGCCTCATAGTCCGTTTCATCCGGCTGAGCGAGGTTCGCCGTATAGGCATAGGGAAGCGCACCCTTGGTCTTCATCCAGCGCAGAGCGCAGCTCGTATCAAGACCGCCCGAGAAGGCAATGCCCACCTTCTCGCCAACCGGAACGCTTTGAAGAATCGTTTGAGACATGACTAGAAACCCGTTTTAAATTCTTTTCGTAACGCCCGGGGAAATATCGGGCCGTTCATCATTATCGGCGCTGAGCGCGTGATTTTGAGGCCGAACCCGCGCTTCGGATTGCTTTTTTGGAGGTGCGCAAAGGGTATAGGCAAAACACCTTATTTCCTTTGCGTAATAGGCTGTTTTTTGTCGACAATTAGTCGAAATTCGCGAAAAATTCAGCGTCTTGCAGGCGATCATTGCGCCCTATCGCGACTCGCCGGAATGATTCCGGAGCGCCAGCGCAATGAAGGGAAGAACCTTCCGGTCGTTGGGTCTGTTGAGGAAATGAAGAAGCTCATGCGGGGGCACGAGGCTCACGGCCTGGCTTTCCCAGCCGGCGTCCTTCGGCGACCCGGCCGTGCGCCTTGCGAGGTAGTAGCGCGTGATCGTCTTCGTGCGCTCGATGTCGCAGAGGTAGCACTGGGGTTCGGCCACGATGCCGCTCTCTTCCCAACCTTCCTTCACGGCGTTGACGACGAGCGAGAGCCCCGGCTCGAGCCGCCCCTTCGGGAAGGTGGCCGCAACGCCCCCGAACTGATTGGTCGGGTGCGCGAGCCAGATGCGCCCGTCAGGCTCCCGAATGACGAGGCCGCTCGTGCGGCGCTTGGGACTTTCTGGTTCCGCAGGCTCCGGAAATTTCCGATAGCGCTTCATGAGCGCGCGCCAGTCCTCCTCGCCCAGTTTTTCGTGCGTGAAGGGAATCCCGTTCAGGCGCTCCGGGAGAACGCCCGGGTGCGTGACGGACCACGTGGCGGCCTCATCGGGATTAAGCCACGTCCCCGGGGCAGAACCGGAGGTCGGTGAAAAAACGGGAACCGGATCGCCGTTTTCGTCCGGCGCCGGATGAAAGTAAAGCGCTTCTTCCTGCATGCTGTTCGCGAGTTCTTTGAATTGAAGAACGCTACATTCTACGAGGCGATGTTTGCAGAAGAATGACATCGCCCGCCGGACTGAAAAGAACTTAGCTCCAGATAACGCCCACAGCTGTATTCAGTTTCGCATCGGGAAAAACCTTAACTCAAGCTGAAAGGTAAATCTGAATCAAGAAGAGCAGATAAAACCTTCCAGTCGGGCCGCATGCATCTACACTGAAGCCATCTGCAAACGAGCCTTGAGGCATACGAAATTGCTTCCTGCCGCAGCGGCTTATCAGCAGACCCGACAGGCTACGGGCCCGGTGAAGAGGCTCAGAGCCCATACCATCCGAAAAACACAAAAAAGGAGTGTTGTCACATGAACTTTAAGCATTCGTTGCTCGCCCTGACGCTCGCTGCCGCTTCCTCCGCCGCGCTTGCTCTGCCGAACATCGCCGTGCTCGCCACGGGCGGCACGATCGCAGGCGCCGGCCAGTCGGCCACGGGTTCGGCCTACAAGGCAGGTCAGGTGTCGGTCAACCACCTCGTGGCGGCTGTTCCTCAGCTCGCCAAGGTCGCCAATGTGACCCCGGTGCAGGTTGCGCAGATCGGCTCGCAGGACATGTCCGATGAAGTCTGGCTCAAGCTCGCCAAGACGCTCGCCTCTGACTGCGGCAAGTATGACGGCTTCGTCATCACGCACGGCACCGACACGATGGAAGAGACCGCCTACTTCCTGCAGCTCACCAACCGCTGCAAGAAGCCGGTCGTGCTCGTGGGCGCCATGCTCCCGTCGACCGGTCTCTCCGCTGACGGCCCGAGGAACCTCTACCAGGCTGTGATCACGGCTGCTGAACCGAAGACGGCCGAACAGGGCGTCGTCGTTGCGATGGACAACGTCGTCATCGGCGCCCGCGATGTCTATAAGACCAACACCACTCAGCCTGAAACCTTCCAGGCCATGAACTTCGGCAAGGTGGGCTGGATCTTCAACGACAAGGTCACCTACGAAGCCGTGGGCCTGCGCGCCCAGCTTCCGGCTCCGTTCGACGTGACGAAGCTCGATAAGCTCCCGAAGGTCGGCATCGTCTACAACCATGCCGGCGTTGAGAAGTATCAGGCCGAAGCGCTCGTGAAGGCCGGCTACAAGGGCATCGTCTCTGCCGGCGTCGGCAACGGCAACATCCATAAGGATGTCTGGCCCGTGCTCGAACAGGCCGCCAAGGACGGCATCGTTGTTGTCCGCGCCTCCCGCGTTCCGACCGGCTCCGCCACGAAGGACGCTGAGGTTGACGACCAGAAGATGCACTGGGTTGCCGCTCAGTCGCTCAATCCCCAGAAGGCCCGCGTGCTTCTGCAGCTGAGCCTCACGAAGACCGGCGACTGGAAGGAAGTCCAGAAGTACTTTGACAAGTATTAATTTGTCAATGTGAGCCTCCCGTCTGAGGAGGTTCGCCAGCGAGGAAATAAGCCGGCCGCACCGCTTTCGGGCGATGCGGCCGGCTTTTGTCTGGTCCTTCAGTCGTTTTTTGCCGCGAGCCGCATCAGAATGGCGCTCTGCCACACCCGTCTTTTCCTCTGGAGAACATCGTTATGCCGCTGATTGGCGCCATTGCCGGCGATATCCTCGGTTCCCGCTACGAATTCGCCAACTTCTGCGGCCGTGCGGAAGATCTCGTCATTTTTCCGCCGGGCGCATTTCCGACGGACGACACCGTGCTCACCTGCGCCGTGGCGAAAGCGCTTCTCGATGCCCGGTCGTCCGACGGCACGATCGACCACGAACGCTTTCAGAACGTAATTGCACCCGCACTCAGAAAGGTGGCGGGCGACCACGGAAGCGCCGGCTACGGCGCGCGCTTCATGCGCTGGATGCTCTCTGAGAACGCCCCTTCGCCCATGAGCTTCGGCAACGGTGCGGCGATGCGGATTTCGCCCTGCGCCTGGGCGGCGCGGACGCCCGAGGAAGCGCTCGAACTTGCGCGCATCGCAACGCTGCCCACGCACGGACACCCGGAAGGGCTGATGGGAGCGGCGGCAACCGTATGGGCAATCGACGCTTTCCGGGCCCGTCAACCCGAAGAAGACATTCGAAGCGAATGGGGAGAGCGCTTCGGCGCGCTGGGCCCCCTTCCGGAATTGAGCCGCCTCACGCCTCCCATCCGGACGGATCTTTCCTGCCGAGGAACCGTACCGCTTGCGGTTCAAATTGCGCTTCAGAGCAGAAGCTACGAAGAAACCATCCGCCGGGCGGTTGCGCTCGGAGGCGACTGCGACACCATCGCTGCCATTGCGGGTTCGATTGCGGAAGGACGCTCGCCCGTACCGCAGATGATCCGTGAAAAAGCGCTCCGCCTTCTCCCCGAAGATCTTCGCCGCATCGTTGTCGACTTTGCCGAGGCCTTTCCGCTCCGGCATTTACCCTGACGACATTCGCAAACTTGCGATTTTCCCGCCATACTCTCACCTGCCAGAAGCATCCGACCCAGAGAAGCCCCGGCAGAACGCGGCGAAAAAAATACCACCCCAAAAGGAAAAAACACATGACCCCGGATCTCGTTGAAGATATCCTTGAAGCCATGCGCTTTCACCCCTCCGTAGAAGCCTGGGACGAACCCGGGACCATCGTCAGCATGACGACGGCAAGCGGCCCCTGCGCACTCAAGGTTGCAGAGATTTCACCCGATGAAGAGACCATTGCAGGTTATGACCTGAGAACCAAGACTTTCGTCGTCTGGCGCTTCAGTCAGATTGCTGACGTGAAGATCCTTGAGCGGTGACTTCAGAAATGCCTCTTTGCCCACAGCTCCTCACCTCTGGAGGTCTTTCCCATGCCCAGAGTCAAGCTTCATCGCCCGACCTCCCCTGACGATCGTCCTCAGGCGCCGCAGGATGAGTTTGAGGCCGGCCTTTTCCCGGAAATCGCCCCGGAACCCGCAGAACCCGAGAAGCCCAAATACGAGGCGTGGCCCGACTATGTTCCGGCAGAGCCTCAGCATGAGCGGACCTCATACCTTCCCAACGTGAAGCAGCAGGCGCTCGAGCTTTTCCGCGAGGGCTGCGGCTACAAGCGCACCGCGAGCCTCCTCGGCCTCCCGGCCTACACGGTGCGCGACTGGGCGCGGCTCTACCGTGAAGGCAAATTCCATCCTCAGTCGAATAATCCGAATCTCTTTGAAGGACTCGAACGGGAAGAGGAAGAGAAAAAGGATGGTCTCTTTCATCTTCCGGACATCGTGCTTCCGGAGAAGCCCTGAAGCGCTCCCTGCGGCGCCATAATTCCTCTCCCAGCATTCCGGGCGCAGCAAAAGCCCGAGAGGACAAAGGAACGCCGTCATGTCCGTCAACTTTCACGAATTAATCGAAGGCTTTCATAACTTCAAGGAATCCTATCTGCTCAAGGAACACGAGTTCTTCGACCGTCTTGCGCACGGCCAGAGCCCTAAAACCCTCGTCATCGCCTGCTGCGACTCGAGAGCGGACCCGGCGATTCTGATGGGCTGTCGCCCGGGCGACCTTTTTGTGGTGAGAAGCATTGCGGCGCTTGTGCCCGGAGCAGACCATGCCGGAGATCCGGACGCCGTTCTCGCCGCGGTGGAATACGGCGTGAAGCACCTCGACGTCGACCACATCATCGTCATGGGGCACTCCAACTGCGGCGGCATTCACGGCGCGCTTTTTCCGAAAAAAATTGCCGATGAAAAATGGATCTCCCGCTGGGTATCGCTCGCCGTCCCGGTAGCCGAAGAAATCCGCCGCGAGGAGCCGCTTGCCGAAACGGAACTTCTCGCACGCCGAACGGAAGAGGGCGCGGTGCTCCTCTCGCTTGAAAATCTCCTTTCCTACGCGTGGCTTCGCGAAAAGGTGGAATCGGGAACGCTTTCGCTCCATGCGCTCTACTACGACATGAAGGCGAAGACCATGAACATCTGGAATGCCGAAAAGGAAGACTTCGAGCCGATCGTGCCCGTCTAAACTATTTTCCCTATTGACGAAGCCGCCATTCTTCAGCAATCATGCTTCCGCGCGCTTCAAAGATTCTTTGCGCGCAGAGAAACATCCTCACCTTGGCACTGGAAATGCAGAACACCTTCACGCACACGCTTCCCGTCTTCACGGGCTACTGGTGGTGGCGCCTCTCGAAAGAGCGGGTGCTCTCCCCACGTGCGCGCGTGAACTGATTCATTAAAGTTCAGAGTCGCATTTCTGAGAAAAAGCCCGCGGAACTTCATCCGGCGGGCTTTTTTCAT
>ENA-UONW01000937-UONW01000937.1-human-gut-metagenome-genome-assembly--contig:-CS52-NODE-937-length-39410-cov-147.566688_pt1 | contig 39410 bp, 35 predicted proteins | sample MGYA00242463_ERZ724010 | MGnify/ENA metagenome assembly ERZ724010 | reverse complement strand
TTCTGAGAGGGAGCGAGGTTATGTTTTGGGAATCCCAAAACGCCTCGCTCCACCACGAGGGCGGAGGAATTTTGCTCCCGACGGTCGCAGAAAGTGAGTGTACCAACTGTAAACAGTATATCGAATGACAAGCATACAGGAACAGGACAGGAGAAAGGGCGGAAGACCGTCCGCAGGCAGGGTTCGCAAATTGTCGAAGTCTGTCACGGTGAAGTTCTCGAAGCCAAGCTACGAGGCTTTGAGACTGAGGGCGAGAAAAGCCAACCGCAAGTTGGCGGAGTACATCCGTGAGTCCGCCTTGAACGGCGAGGTGGTCAGCGGACACAATGCAGAGACGGTAGCCATCGCCAAGAATCTCATTGGCATGGCGAACAACCTCAACCAACTTACCAAGCTGTCGCATCAGAGAGGTTTCCATGAAACTCATGTGTATGTGGTGGACTTGTTGAGGAGATTGAAAACCGTCCTTGTCGAGTATCGGCAAGGAAATTCCAAACCTAATCCAAGCGGAATGAACAGAAGGGAGGATACACCATGATAGGCAAGCTAAAGAAAGGCGCATCCTTTGGTGGCTGTATCCGCTATGTGACAGGCAAGGACGAGGCGAAAATCCTTGCCTCTGATGGTGTGTTACTCGGTACGAATGCCGAGATGATGCAAAGTTTCGAGCTACAGAGGCAACTGAATCCAAGGATTAAGAAGCCTGTGGGACACATTGCATTGAGCTTCAAGCCCGAGGATAAGCCACGTTTGACGGATGAACTCATGGCTAAGATAGCCCTTGAATACATGCTGATGATGGGCATCACTGATACCCAATTCATCATCGTAAGGCATCACAACACGGACAATCCACATTGCCATATCGTATATAACCGCATCAATAACGAGGGCAAACTCATATCAGACAGGAATGATTACAGGCGTAATGAGCAGGTGACCAAGGCTCTTAAATCCAAGTATGGATTTACTTACGGAACGGACAAAAGCAAGACTAACACTCGCAAATTGCGCAATGCGGAGCGTGCCAAATACGAGATTCACAGTGCTGTAAAGAGCGCATTGAGAATGGTAGATAGCTTGGACGAGTTCAAAAGTGAACTTGCAAAACGAGGTGTTCACTTAGAGTTTGTCTATAAGGATAAGGAGCGAACCAAGGTTCAAGGCATCCGTTTCTGCAAGAATGGATATAGCTTCAAGGGTACGCAGATTAGCCGAGACTATAGCTTTGGCAAGCTGAATGCGAGATTAGAGGGAACGGAGAACCTTTTATCAGCAAGAGCCAAATCTGCTCAGCAATATGAGCAGGGTTGTCACAAGAATGAGCAGATGCCATTCATGTCGGAGAGCAGTCAGGACCCTTGGGATGGTATTTCTTCCATTGGACTTTTTGCTCCAGCCAATGCTCAGACCTTTGAGACATTCCCAGAGGATGAATCAGTCAAGAAGAAAAAGAAGAAACGCAGAAGAGGCTTTAGCCTTTGATGCAAGTTACAAACCATTCAAACAACAAAAGAAAGATGAAAGAAGAAATGTTAGAAGCCATCTACGGCACAGTTGAGAGATTGGAGCAAAAAGTCGATGAACTTTCTGCCTCACCAAAGAATACAGAGGCGGAAAGCACTCCGGTCTCTGTAAGTGTTGATACAAGCAAACTTGAAAAAGCTATTCTTGCTATGGCTGTAAAAGAAGGGGAAGCTATTGACAAATTGGTAAGATTAAGAGAGGCTATCTGTATCTTTACCGACCTTACCAAGAAAGAAGCAAGCAAAGATGAACAGCGAAGCAAACTCTTGTTTGATACCATTAATCAGGTGAAACAAGAGCTGAATGCCACATCAAAAAATGTGCAGGACAAACTTCACGCAATGGATAACACACCTCTGAAGAAAGTAGTGACTCATCGCTTCGAGCCAACTTCAAAGTATGTTTTTCTTTTCATTGGAGGCTTGGCTCTATCTCTTGTCATCTCCATTTGGGGCAATCTAACCCAATGGCGAGAGCATCAAGCTTGGGAGGTAGCAGACTTGAAGTATCGGGCTTTGAAGATGGTGCTTCCATCCGATGACCCCAATGTTCGATACATCGAAAAGAACTTTTCTGTATGCCCAAATAAAGAAGTTATTGAGAATGTGAGAAATCGTGTTACTGCTTATGAGGATTCTGTCCGTCACCATTATGAAATGATAGAAATAGCAGCTTATAAAGACAGCATTGCCAATCGCCTATTGCGAGAGTCTAAAGAGATTAAAAGTAATTTTGGCAATCGTTAGACAACGGAACTATTAGTAATTTAGAGGTGTATAATGCAATTCAACCTCCCATTATATAGCAGACTTTTCTATATAGTGGGAGGTTCTGATGTATTCCTATTTGTATTTTGCATAGGCTTTTTCCAATCGTTTGTCATACTGATTCTGGGCATACCCAGAGCCATTATAATGTCGGGCAAACTCTTTCCAGTCAAGATTACGAAGATAGCCATCCCATCGGTTACCTTTGATAAACCGAACAAACAGTTCCAGCTGCTTGCCCTCGCTTTCCGTCATCATCTCCACAAACTCGCTGACGGATTTACAGCCGCTCACTTGATAGTTGAATCCCATAATCTGAGCCAATCCCCAACTTGCAGATGAATCGGCAGCTTCACGATGGATAGCTCTTGCACGCTCCAAACGGTCATATTCCTTCAAGCCACCTTGATAATGGGTCTTCGTCCATTTGGGATAGAGGATGTCTTCATTGCCTTTCTGATGTTTGGCAGGATCAATGCCTCTATTCTTCAACTGACTCCAGAAAATGTGTCCCTCAAATAGAATTGTAGGTTTGCCTACTGCAAGGAAACCGCCCTTGTTGCCTGTTTCTACTTCAAGCACAGCCTTAATTGCTGCAACTTCCACCCCAAGCAGCTCTGCTGCGTGTTTGAAATCCGATTCTGTGAGACGCAAGGAAGCCAAAGACTGGGCACTGTCACTTTGCAACATATCCCATGTGCGTTGACCGACTATTCCGTCGGATACCAATCCGTAATCTTTTTGAAATTTACGGACAGCCACTTCGGTATCATTACCAAATATTCCATCAGCTCCTACGTGATAGCCCTTCTTGCAGAGCAATCGCTGAAGCAACTCAACATCAGTACCAGATGCACCTCTTTTTAATGTTTGCATAAATTCTAATTATTAAATGTTATTGTTATTTTGACCTATTGTAAAACACGGCTTTCTTCTTCATGCCGTATCCCCCTTATAGAAATATACTTTCATCGTATATTTTCTGTCTTTGCTGATGCGTAGCAGGGCTTCTGCGTTCATGCGCTTCCAACCTTCAGTCAGTTCAAGGACATAACCATCGGCAAGTTCCATGCTGAACGTTGTCTTGTCTGCCTTGATATGTCTCTGCAACCATTCACGTTTCATGCACGATAGGTTTATGAGGAACAGGTAGGCATCCACAAAGGTGGCAGGTCTGACTTCCCAAATATTGCGCCCTTGCCTTTTCTTCACCTTGACAACCCTTTCCTTCTTAGCCTTTTCCAAAGACGATATAATGGATTCTTCCAACAAGGATTTATCCACGACTTCCTTGATAGCCTTTTCACCATCCAAATCGTCCTTATCCTCAATGAGAGGACATTCCTTATCCACCCATACGCCAAACTTTTTAACGACCGTGTCTCTTATTCTTGTCCATATTCTTCTCAACCACATTATTATATAGAGTTTACCGGTTAAACTTACTTGTACTTTCCACTCGTTTCTGTGCAGCCTCCACCTTGGCGAGAGCTTTCAGAGCCGTAGCCGACTTGTGCCTGTCTATGTTTAGCTTCAATAGGCAGTAAGGACAACGTAGATATCCAGAAGTCAGCAATTCGGTGATGGTGGTCGGAATAAACTTGCCACATTGAGGGCAAGCCATACCTGGCACTTGTTGTGCTTGCTTATTATTCATCATGGTTTGCCTCCTTTCCTTCTTCTACCGCTTCCATCTGTAAATTGTTGGTAGTAAGATGCAGGAGGTTTGCTAAACCTCCAGGCATATCAGCCTGTTCCATCCTTACCTTCACTTTCATGTTGGCAGTAAGCGATTGTTGTGAACTGCTCTTGCGTGAGCCTTCGACTTTTGCGGAAGCCATTGAAACTCGTAGCTTGACACCCTCTGCTGTTTTCTCCTGAGGCGTTGCGCCATTCTTTAATGAAAATGTGGCATCTGTATCTGCACTTAGTGCATCAACTATCTGAATGTCGAAATCGAAATCAGCTTCTTTTACTTGAAGTAATGGCAGAGGAACCAATGTCAGCAATGGTATCTTTACCTGTTGTTGATGTGTACCATCCACATCGTGGCTTTGATAGTTGAACTCAAGCATACGCAACCCACCAACCTTGCCTGTTTCCTTGTCGTATGACTCGAAAGCCAATTCCATCAGATAGCTCAAATAACGTCTAGTCGCTATGGAGTCTGCATCAATGGTAGCAGCCAACGGACCAGAGATAAGGTCTTTCAACTCCATCACTTGGCTGCTTGTTCGTTTAATATCTTTTCCTGTAGGCATAATCTTTCTATTTTATGGTTCTACAATATTTTATTCCTCAGAATATAGTTTGATGTTATTTGGCGAAACATGGAAATGCAAGGTATGGATGCATTCCTCTGGCAAGTTTGCCAATTCTTCAGAGTTCAATGTCACATCTACAGATGGTATGATTCGCTTGCGCTTCAAGTTGATGTCTTTCAATAATGATGGCATCATATTTTTCAAGAAGTTCTCCAAGTTGTCTCGTATATCTTTACGAGTATTTTCCCCATCAGGTCTATTGAAAAGTACTTGCAGGTCTTCATGTCCAAGCAAATTTTCATCACATACAGAAAGAATACAGTCAAGTAGAACACTTTCGTTGACACTTCCATCATCCTTGATGAGAGAAGTGAAGTTCAGCTGCATAGCTTTCAGAATCTTACGGCTCAAAAAAGCACTATATTTTCTTTTCAAATTATCATCTATGGCAAAATTTGCCAACACCTTAGTACCACTATCCGTTCCATCTTCAGGAAAGAGAGATTGCAACACAGGTAGGGTGCTCTTGATGATTGCCTTGGCAAGATCAATACTTATTTGTTTGGCAACCTTGCGCAACAGAGGATAGTTGATTTCGTATTGCTCTGTTTGGGCAGAGTCACTTTTCACACCATAGCGCAAGTCAAGCTCCACCTCACCAACAGCAACTGTCGGAAGGGCGAACTGTTCCAAGCGTCCATTTTGCTTGTAAACATCCTCCAATGATATGGCATACATATTTGCCTCATGTTGTGCCACTATCATGTCTCGGAGTATTGAACTGATTATAGTACTTAATTGAGCCATAAGATTCCTTTAATTTACGTTAGATTATGGTTTGGTTGTGTCTGTTTTTGTGTCAGGCTTTACGTTCTGCACATCAACCGAAACCTTCTTCTTACCTGCAACAACAGTATAGGTCTTAGCCTCTTTGAGTTCAAAGACCACGCTATCATCGCTTACCTTACCTGTCACGCCGTCAATCTTGATAGATTCAGGCTCGAAGATGCCCTTGCTGTTCTTGTAGGTTGCAATAAGGGTAGCCTTACCATCAGTGAGGGTAAGCTCACGAGCACTAACCTCCAAAGTTCCATCTGGGTCAGAAACATCAAGTGTATTACCCAGAAGTTCAAGAACCTTGGCAAGACCTGCTGGCATACTATCCTGACCAGCCTTGACAGCCACATCCATCGTGTACTCTACGCTATACTTAGATTCTTGTGTAGCCTTTGAGTCCTTCTTGGATGAATAGTTAGCCTTCATCTTGGCATCCATGTGGAAAGGTCCCCACTTTGCACCAATACTTGCCTCAGCACCAACATCAAGAGCCGAGCTGCTTGACTGCTCATTAACACTTGAAGAGGAAGCTGAAATGTTCGCCTTGAAATTGATGTCAATGTCGTGGATGGCGATGTACGGAATAGGTACAATCGTCAACAGCGGAACATTCAACTGAACCATGTGACCGTTCTGCATGAACTGAAAAGAAACATTTACTGCCTCTTTCTGACCAGTATTAGGGTCGGTGTTCAATCCAACTTCTTGAATAAACTGCCATGATGTCTGCGCAGCCATAGCTTGCGCTTCGATACATGCTTTCAACGGACCTCCGATAATACTACCGAAGGGAATCGCCTGCAACGCATTGGTTGCTACCTGCGAAGGAGTTGTGTCAATTGCCATAATTAAACAATGTTATAAATGTTTACTACATTAAGTTCCCAATTACATCTACCGTAATAACGATAGATTGCATTTAGAAGATTGCCAAGGTTTGCCGCATCTGTTTTCAGAACACCAACATTTGGATCAAACAGATAAAAGAAACCATCAGAGTGTTTAATAAGACCCAAAGCATGACCAGCATGAACATTGTCCTTTGTCATTCTTACACCAAGCAACTGCATATTGGATAGATTCAAGTGTTCAATGACTTTGGTTTCAAGCTCATGATATTGAACTGTTTCTCTTTCTTGCATGACGTTTATATTCATATATGCAGAAACATTCTCTTCTATGAGGGTGAAATTTGGTGTATTACCATTTTGAATCTTGCTGAAAGCCTGAATGTATGCTCTATGATTGTTGGCAATTTGTTTAATCAAACCAGGGCTTTTCATTTCTTGCCAGATTACATTCGGCAACTTAGAACTGTCTTTTTTATACAAATGGAACCATGCCAGTACCAAATGTAAACAAATTCCACGTTGTACCTCTTTTGAGCCTAATTCTTTTAAATAGACTCCTTGAGCACCACCATCACATGATGGATTGAAAAATGGATATAACTCTTCCATATAATTCTTCATTTTCTTCCTTACTCATTTACTATTAGGCTTTTCAGGACCCGCCTCTCAACGTTGATGGTGCAAAGATATAGCGAAAGCCCGACTGGTGCAACTTTTTCCACCAGACGGGCTTTGTGTCCATCAAACAGGCTATACCAGCCTATTATACCATCAAAATCTTACTTGTTTCGGTTTCTCGAACCCCAAAAGTGAAACGAGGATTTCAATTCCTCACGGTACTTATCGCCGATATGTACTTCCATACCATTCTCCAAAACAACATGCCCATAATAGTACATATCGATGTAGCGAATGTTGACGATGAAAGAACGGTGAATGCGCTTGAACATGTTCGGGTTCAACTCTGGCTCAATGTCACCCATAGGACAAGACTGAGTGTAACGCTTGCCGTCAATCATGAGAATAACACAGTTGTCCTTCATTGCCTCAATATAAGCAATGTCACTGACAGTAATTCGCTTGCATCCCATACCACAACTAATCAAGAATACATCGGTAGGGTACAAACACTCGTTTGATGCTTTCATTTCTGTTCTCATAATATAATTTTGTTTGAGCACCTCACGATTAACGCAAAGGTACTTCAAACCATGAAAACAGGTAGCACGAAACCACCATACAGCCATATTATCCACCGAACGGAAACTAGAACACGATGAAGGGTCTATACGCCACTTGTCATCGTGGCATATAGACCCTTGTCGTTTCCCGTGAGGTGCGGGTAAATATAATTGCTGAGCACCTAATACTCCTGCCCAGCTTAGGAGTTTATCTAATGTTATTAATTTCTAAATTGTTATTTAGGATATGTATTACGTCCACATTTTATGGATTTGAATGTTTTTCCAAGAAATGTTCCTCGTACATGATCCGGAGTATTTGCATAAGGCTCAGATTCATCAGATTGCCACCCTTCATCATCACTTCCTGTCATAACCTTTTGATCTTTTGACAAAGTTAAATCTACACCTTCAGTAGATACATTATCAAAGATACGGATACCTGCAGCGGAAATATTACCTAATGTCACCGATTTTAGTTGTGGACAATCGGCAAAGGCAAAGTCACTTATAGATGAAACTCTCGGAGCATAGATTGTTTCAAGATCAATACAATCCTGAAAAGCCACCGACTCTATACTCTTTACATCTGGCAAGTTAATAACTTTCAGCGGTTTACAATTCAAAAATGCACTAGACGGCAAAGTCTCAACTCTGTAAATAGTTAATTCTATACTGCCATCACTTGCACTGCTTAGAGCTTCTCTTATAGCATCAAACACACTCTTATCTGCATTTGCAGGCAAATTCTTGATTTCAATGTTCTTTTTGCCCGCAGCCAAAGCATTTTTTATAATTAGTACGGCATTTTCTGTAGTTGTTACTGCATCGCCACCAGTAATGTCATCGCCAGGACTCCAATCCGTAACACTTACATTTCCTATTGTAGCTTTGTCCTTACCTATTTTTACATCATAGGTATAGCTCATAGCTTTTTCAAGAGCAGGAATTCCAGTTACATCCAGAACTCTAGTCTGAGTAGGTTTGCCCTCACTATCATTGTATGTCACAGTGAGTTTTAGGAAATTCTGTGCATCATTGTCTGCTCCAGGAGATACCAAAGCATAGAATACATTGCTGCCATTTTCTTCTTTTTTACAAGCTTGGATAGCTTCGTAGCTGTCACCTTCTCCTGCAGGAACTTTCAGCTTAGAATAAACTTCTACGGCAGAAAGTGTAGGGTTAAGATCTTTGAACTCATCTCCAAACCTGCTTGCTTTGACAATGATACGAGCCGTCTGACGTTCAAAGTTCAAATCCAACTGTCTATCGGAAGGTATACCTGCCTTTTCTATCATTTTTATGCATGTCATATAATCTGACTGAGCAATTTTCGTATCTGTAGATTGGTCTTTTGAGACATAACCTGCAGAGAAAGAATTTTTTGTGGAGTTATCATCCGCCTTCTCAGGATAACAAGCCTGGAAACTCTGTGCATTACCCGTCCAGACCAGAAATTCACCCGCATTCGCAGGTGTCCATACCTCGCCCGTCTTCTTATAAATAACGGTTTTGCCCTCAGTAGTTACGCTGATGGCATCGTTCTCATTAAAACCATATTGTTGTTCCTCTGGTGTACCTAAAGGATTGCTACGGGTAAAAATGCTGTTTCCACCAACGGTGGCAGTAATCTTCACCTCATTGGCAGCAGTGTTAGTGCCCTGCTCGTCATCTGTAGAGCAAGCGGCAAGCATTGCTATAACTGCAAATGCTCCCATATATTTTGTAATTTTCATATCTTGTCTATTTTTAATGTCAAACAAATCTTTAATCAGTCTCTTTTTCGATAATGGTTTCTTCTCCCCAAGGTGTCGCACTTATGGTGCCACCTTGCACTACATCCTTACCAACCAACAGATGCAAGTCGTATTTTTTACCTGATACAAATTCCACATCGCTGGTGGATGTCCAGATGTAATCAGTGCCATCCACCTTAAACGAGATACAGAATGATCCTGCGTAAACTCTCTGCGGAATCACAATGGCAGAATATTTGAAGGTGGCATGGTCGGTTGTTTTATCCGCCTTCGTGAATGCTACAGTTTCAGGAGTAATGGCTTTTGATCCCTGGCCGTCAAATTGAAATCTTATAGGGTCTGCTGCAAAATTCACCTTACTGCGGATAAGGGTACCATCCACCTTGACATCAGTTACGGTTGCTGACGTAACAGGCTTTTCTTCATCCTGATTAAACTGGTCTCTTAACTCGATTGTGAGATTCAGCTGACTGAGGAGATGGGTGAATGTGACATCAACCGCCTGGTTGGTATTCAAATCCGACTCTGGTTTGAATCCAGTTTTCTTATATACAATAAGGTCGGAAGAATAGTCTTCAGCATTGCTTTGGTCTGCTTTTACAGAAAAGGCATAATCTGTCTTTCCGAAGACGTTAACTTTGCCACTTGCATCTTCTGTAGTCTCCTGATATGGCGCATAAGCCAGAATATCAACAGCGGTAGTTGAATTCTGCCACAACATCTGGGTAGCAGGAATCCAATTGCTGCCTTCCTTTGTTACCTTGACATTATCATAGGTATATTTTTCGCTATTAGCATTCTTGATGCAGAAGCCAAACGAATTAAGGTTGTCGGTGCTGTTTCCGTAAGAGGCACGGGTATTCATGCCATCTACACTTGTCATTATTCTAACCACATTATCCATTGGATAATTGTTCTGTGCCAAATCCTCATCGTTGGAGCAGCTGGCAAAAACTGCCGTTGCCAAAGCTGCCATTGTTAATATTTTAATTGCTTTCATATTGTCGAATTTTATGTTTTAATTTTAAGAAAGTTACTCGTGAGCCTCGCCCTTGATAGGGTCGCCTGTAGAACCCCAGCCAGAGATGTTTACATCGCCAAGTTTTATGACGTCACGTCCAACCTCTAGGTTGACTGTAGTAATCTTGCCACTCTCAAACTTAAAAGGAGTGCCGTTGTCGTAGATGAAGTCCTTGCCGCCAATGGTGATAGTAATCTTCTGAACACCATCCTGCGGGATGATGATGGAAGCATATTTCTTGTTGGCGGTTAATGCAGGCATGTCGAAGTCTGCTTTATCTTCTGCTACAGCAGATGGGGTGACAACCTTGGTCAGATAATTAACGGTTGCTTTTTTTGCGGCATTGCCTACAGCTACCTTATCTACGGTAGGTCCCTCTGTTCCCCACTGGTTCTTATAGGTAAGGTTCACCACAAGTTTTGCCATTACATGGGTAAAGGTAAGAGGAACAGGTTGCTGTTCATCGACATTATAGGATAAGCCATCTTTGTTGACTGCCACCAAGAGGTCGCTTTCCACTTGCTTTGTCTCATCGAATGTATATTCTCCGGCAGAAAGGTCGGATATTGCTGAAATAGGGTATACACCGATGAAATAATGCTTGTCGCGGTTGTTCTTCCAAAGCATCTGTGGATTGGATATCCATGAGCCGTTTGTCAGCTTATTGATGGCGTTATTCACCACACGCTCGCGTGTCTCTGGAGCAACAGTTGCATCGCCAGTCCAGGCATATACACTGATTTCATCACCCTCTTCAAAGGTTTGTCCACCCTTCTCATCTGTGGCAACACGTGTCATATTGCCGATACTGGTTGAAACGGTGATATACTTGGAGGTCTCGCCTCCGATACCGTTCTCGTTGTCAGAACAACTGCCTAATGTCAAACCCATTGCCATCAGAGCAAAGAGATAAGTCTTCTTTTTCATTGTCTTTTACTATTTTATGTTTATATTCTTGTTTTGATTCTTGCTTAAATGAGAGGGGCGCTTAATCTTCAGGATTCAGGATTTCACCACGATAAATCCATTCCTCAGTCCAATCATCTATCTTCGTGCTCGTAAGATACATGTAAGGTTTCATCTCCTCAAATTCCAAGTTTATCTTGTACTTGCCGCCAGATTTCATGACGGGTGCTTCGATGTCGTAGTTGCTAACTACTCCCCCAGGAGAAATCAGTTGGATAAACAACTTGGTGGTATGTAAACCGTTGGCTGTCGGCATCAAGCGTAATGTTTCCGTTTTTAAAGTTTCACCAGGCACTGCGATTTTCAAAGGTATATCACACTCTTCCTTGGTATAGCTTGCCGTCCCGAATGTTCCATCCTCATTCTTTTGCAGGGGAAGGAGTCCAGTTGCCACATTCAGAACCTTGCCTATCATTGCAAAATTGTCAGGAACTCCTTTAATGAAGATGGTCAATTCTGCAAGTATATGGCGCATTTCATTTTTTGTTATGTAGTTGACATTTGATTTGTCTATACCGATGTCCGTGACACCATAATAGGCATGGTCGGGAGAGGCACTTGGATTGGACAATCCAAACATGAGTTGGTTCATATTGAGGGTCGCCCTTGTAGCCTCACCGATAAAAAACGGTTCTACAAGGTTGGTGGCAGCCAGAATCTGATAATGCCCTACTGGAAGAGCGAAGCGTTGGCTTGCCAACTCCTGTGCACTACCACCATGTTTTTCCTCTACAAGCGAGCCGTCATCGGCATTGAATATCCAGAGCTTCACATCCTTCACTTCCGTACCTTGGTCGGCTTCATCTGCCCAAGTGAGCGATACTGACAAGCCACCTTCTTCCTCGTCATTATGAACATCATGGTCGCAACTTGCCAAGAGGCATGGGACACATAACAGCACCCATAACCAAATATTAAATCTTCTTTTTGGAAGAATAAATGCAAGTATTGCAACCAGCAACCGATTTTTTGTTGTCAAATAATTTATCATATCATTCATTTTTTTACCGTAAAAATAAAGATCTATCTCCAATTACAGGACAAGTATCCACCATAAAGCTAATTCATCCATTCTATCCGAAACTCACTCCAGGAAATACAAGAGGTTTGTTAGGAAGATAAATATGGATGCGAAGAACAAATATATATAAAAGCGTTCCCTCTTGATGAAGTCACGAAAGCTATAGCGAGCCTTATAGTGATCATCAAGATATATCCTATACTCATGTATCATGGCATATCCCAAGATAATACCTAATATGAGTACAAACACCCCGATGATGATCAGGGCTAATTCTATCCTTGGTATGGTTTCTAATATTTCTTTCATGGTGCAAATATAGTGTTTTTCTTTCAAAAAGGGAGTCCTGTTACCCTGTTCAAGTGTCTACTTCCTATGTTTTAGGTGTCTACTTCGTAGGAAGTAGACACCCATTTTAACGATTTATTCCCTTTTATGATGCGTTTTTCTGATATTTATTGAAAAAATGGTTAATCCTGTTTTTTATCAACTGGTGCTGCATTTGCAACTTGTTCTTCTCGCCATTCGGTAGGCGTACAACCTTCCTTTGACTTAAATATCCGGTACAGATAGGTACGGGCAGAGAAGCCACACTCGGCAGAAATAATGTCATTACTATAGTCTGGAAATTCCAACATCATCTTCTTTGCCGCAGTGAAACGTATATCACCAAGCCATATTCTGAATGTAGTTTTCAGATACTGGTCGAAGAATACAGATAACTCATCCTTGGAGATACAAAGTGTGCGAGAGAGGGTAAGCATATTCACAGTACTGTCCTTATATCCTAAATTCGCACACCATGCATCAAGACTTTTCTGGATGAAATCTCTGCGCTCATCGGAAAGTGGTTGTAAAGATTCTGTTCTGCTATCAGCAGAGGTCTGCTGTTTAGCAGAAAGTGCCCCCCCCATACCTATATTTTGTTCCCACCAAGGCATCGTTTTCCACTTCTTCATCCAAGAGTTCTTCGGTAGGGATATAACTGCTGCCGAGAGCGATAAACGTAAGATTGAAGAACAGCAAGGCAAGCAATACGGCTGGACCTACTATATATAATAAGGTAGTAGAAAAGATGGCAACTGGCATAGCGAGAACTGCGAGCCATAGAATGATTACACTGGCTCGGGAATATCTCACGTAAGGCAACAAATCCGTTGCCGCCATTGTCTCCAACATATTTTTACGCCTAATCATCTCCTGAATAATCATGTATATGCAATAGAAAACACTTACGCAAAACAGAGTCAGCATCAGATAAAGCCCCTCTCTGATATACAGGCTATGATGGAGATTGATACCCACGCAAAAGACCACAATGATGGCAGCATAAATACCACTGCACATCAGTATCATCTTTCTGAGGTTAGCACGGGTGGTTTCTATGTTGTAGATTCCTATGGAGATGAGCGAGAAGCAGGGGGTATAGAGGAGGATGTTGATGACCGCCCCCAGATTATCATGCATAGCACGGAACCCGAAAGTCATCTGCAGCACATATTGTATCGCCAGTCCTATCAGGGCAGCAACGATCATCCATCGAGAACGCTCATACCGCTTGTTCTCCCATCTTACATGCAGATGAGAGAGTGCTACGATGAAGGCATTGATGAGCATGAATATAAAACATGCAAACTGAAGTAGAAATAATGAATCCATTCTTATCTTATGTTTACTTTCTTGTATTTTTGATTGCTTGCTGTAGGATTATCCGGATTAGTCATCTGCAAATATCCTGCTGCAACAAGGGAGGTGATGTAACGCTCACGATTCTTTGTCTGATTGGATAAACCAAGGCGTTCCATGATCTCTGCGGTGGTTCGAGGAACTGAACAGAAATTGACTATATCCCTTTGCTTATTAGACAATGACACTTTTTTAGTGTCAGAGTGTCTAAGTCGAGTGTCAGAGTCTTGGACTTGGTTACTTTCCCCCTCGACTTCGTTACTTTTTTGTTCGACTTGGTTACCGACTTGGTTACTTTTCCCCTCGACTTGGTTACTTTTTTTCTCGACTTCGTTACTTTCTTCTCTCCAAACCGTGATGACAAATTCCTGTGCCTTGTCATTATTCATAAACGTTACATTGATATCTTCGTCCAGTGCACGAGTGATGCCGCTACCTACACCAGTGTATGGCAGCAAGTATATGGCATTGTTAAAAAGGAACGTATTGCGAGGCATGGAAGTTCCAGCCTTGATGTCATCAATAGTGAGTCCGTTAGGCAATGCACCTGGACTGTGAATCTCCACACGATTGTCGAAAATGAAAATGCGAACAGGGGCCTTCATGTTCAACGAACGGTGTACAAGGCTGTTTACTGTAAACTCAACCAAGCTTGTATAAGGTATTTCCAACTTACCCATGCTGTTGAATTCATCTCCCACCTGCACATTATGCAGATTACGAGTGAAGAAATCCATGATCGTGTCATATTGATGAAGCAGGTTTCCCTCCATATCTGCATCATTCACCTTGTCACGGAATACCTTGCTGCCAATACTGTTGCCAGCAAAACAGATACACTTGGCTGTCATCATTGGCATCCAGCGTTGGGTATATTTGCCAAACAGAAGCATGGCAGCAACAGTCAGTGTGCCATCGGGACGGATAAATCGCAGATTGCGAAGTATCTTCTCACAGTCATGTCCCTTAGCTATGGCAGAGCATATCATATCAAGTGATGCTTCGTTAAAAGCGTCACCTGTTAAGCCTTTCTTTTCCAACACTCTATCAAAACGGTTGCCCAAAAACTGCCTGATGGTCGTTGCATCAAGGTCGTTGACTGTTGCATCCCTAACACCTGCCTCGTCTGGTGCAAAACTACCGCAGTCGGTCATCATTTCTGCAAGTTCAGCATTATCGAACACTTTACGCTTGTCGGCACCATTCTTCACCCATACGATTCCCTTGTTGTCATGATAAGGCTTGTTGAGTCCTTCCTTCACAGTAGCAACAACCAAGTTGCCATCCTCAACTTCAACAGTATCTATCTTTATCAGAATGGATGGCACTACGTTTTCTGAAGCAATGTCACTCAACAAGTTGGTTGTTTCTTGTACCTCAGAATACGACAAGGCATTGGTTTCTCCAGTCTTATCCTTTATACCAACTACCAACTTGCCGCCATGTGAATTACTGAACGCCACTAACTCACAGGCAATATCATATTTGTCGAGAATGCGTTCCTTGAACTGCACCCCCGATACCTCGCCAGCCTTTATCTGTTTCAATATATCGTCCATCATTCTTTGATACATTCTTTGTTCAACAAATCGTTTACATCCACTTTCAGCAAATCAGAAATCCGTATTAAGGTTTCCAAGTCTGGTTGGCAAGTGTTTGTACACCATTTAGAAATGGTTGCTTGGTCTTTACCCAACATTTCTGCCAACCACTTGTTTGAGTGCTTGGTTACTGCCAACATTATCTTCAATCTGTTTACATCTTTCTTTGCCATACTATATATATAAAATAGGTAAATACACTTGCAAAAGTACGAAAATAATTTCAGAAAAAGGAACAATAGCCTCAAAATGTTTACGAAACATGCAAATAATTGAGTATTTCGCAATATTGCCCGTTTCATAAATAATCATAAAAACAAAGTAAAAAAGGTGTTTTTTGGAAAATTAGATTTATCTTTGCATATATATTTGAAGGCGTTCTTTGCATATTGCAAAATACAGAAACGAGCAGAAGTCCGCTCGTTTCCATATTGTTACCTATATAATATAGGCAAACGCCCAACTTCTTGATTTTCAATCAAAGTCCAATTTAGAGCGAGTTAGTTTTGTTAACTTTTTAGCCCATTTTCTATCTTTTTTACCGCTAAACGGCTCAAAACAGAGACTTTTAAATCTTCTTCTTATAGCAGCGATGACGGCGATGCTGTTCGCTCTCCAGATACTGCCACTGGCTCTGAACACCGGTATTGGTCTCCATCTGCGGCATTGCCTCAGCCCATTTAAAGCCATAACGGTGATACTGCTCTATCAGATCGGCAAAAATAAGCGCGTTGGCTCCCTTCTTGCGATATTCCGGAAGAACACCTATCAAGAGCAAATCTACCGTATCCGTCTTGTGCCACTTCAGAACCTTCAGCACCTTCAGCCAACCCGTAGGGAAAAGCTTGCCATCGCCAATCTCGCGCAGCGCATCGGTAAACGAAGGGAAGGAAACACCAAAGGCAACCAGTTTGTTGCCAGCGTTGCCATCCACCACACCCGTTACCAGGTTCAAGTCAGCCTTCTTGATATAAGTATTTACATATTCATCTATCTGCTTCTCCGTAAGCTGCTGGAAATCATAGAGGTTCTTGTAAGTCTCGTTCACGATTTCGAACACCTTCCTGCCCATTCCTCCCGAGGTCAGTTCCCGGCGGGTGAACTTATGAACATGCAGATTATATCGGCTCTCTATCATCTGGGCAGTCTTGGCAAACTTAGCCGGCGTCACTTCCGGAATCCTGATGCGGTACTCCAGCCAGTCGTTATCCTTCTCATAGAGCGGATAACTCTCCAGATGCGTCTTATAATAAGGATAATTGTAATTGATATACATCGTAGACTTCCGGTCGAAGCCCTCGATGAGCAAGCCTTCACGGTCCATATCCGTAAATCCGAGCGGACCTACGCATTCGTTCATTCCCTTGCTCTTGCCCCAGTTTTCTACCGCGCGCAACAAGGCACAGAAAACCGCAACATTATCCACGAAATCGAACCAGCCGAAGCGAACCTGCTTCTTGTTCCACTCTTCGTTGGCACGATGGTTGATAATACCAGCAATTCTACCTACGATACGAGCCTCGCTGTCAACCGCCAGGAAGTATTGAGCCTCGCAGAATTCGAAGGCAGGATTCTTCTTTGGGTCCAGCGTATTCATCTCGTCGAAACGCAAAAAAGGAATGGCAAACTTATGGCCTCTGTAGAGATCATAATGAAACTGAATGAAGGTTTTCAGCCCTTTTTTAGTCGTTATCGGTATGATTCTTATCTCATCATTCATTAGTATATTGTTTTATGTATATATATTCAATTGCGGTGCAAAAATACAATAAATTTATGAATAATGCAACTCTTTTCTTATAAATTTATAAAAGTTAGTTCATAATTGTCCAACTTTGTGGATATTTATGTACCTTTGCAGGTTGAAATGCCCCAAAGAGCATCATAAAGTTATGAAGAAAGAGAAAAGAGACAACTATACGTTCCTCACACATGCCCCTGTGCATCATGTGATTTTTACGATGGCCATACCAACGATTATCAGTATGCTGTCGACGAGTATGTACAATCTCGCCGACACCTATTTCGTGGGCAGCATCAACACGCAGAGTGTGGCAGCGGTAGGCGTTTCCTTTGCAGCAATGGCTGTGATTCAGGCGATAGGTTTCTTCTTCGGTCACGGAGCGGGCAATTATGTTTCGCGACAGTTGGGCGCCAAGCATACGGAAGAGGCACAGAAGATGGCAACCACGGGCTTTGTGCTGAGTTTTCTTACCGGTCTCCTCATCGCCATCCTGGGTCATCTTTTCCTCACTCCGCTCTGCCTTCTGATGGGTTCTACGCCCACCATTCTTCCTTATACAGAGCGTTATCTGGGCATTATCCTGCTGGGTGCTCCCTTTATGACCACCTCGCTTACGCTGAATAATCTGATGCGATTTCAGGGCAATACGATGTATGCGATGAAGGGCATCATGTCGGGTGTGCTGCTCAATCTGATTCTGGCTCCTCTGCTCATTCTCTACTTCCAGTTGGGCATTACCGGAGCCGCCGTAGCCACCCTCATCAGCCAGTGTTTCGGCTGCGTCATGCTCTTCTGGATGACGCATAAAGGCGAGAACATCCGCATCCGTCTCAGCAATTTCACCCCTACCCGCGCCTTTGCCAAGGAGATTATCTTCGGCGGAACCCCTTCGCTGTCAAGACAGGGACTGGGAAGTATCGCTACGCTGATGCTCAATGTGGCAGCAGGTGCGTTTGGCGATGCAGCCATTGCGGGCATGAGCATCGTTACCCGCATCTCCTTCTTCACCTATGCGATGGTCATCGGTCTGGGACAGGGATTCCAGCCGCTCTGCGGATTCTGCTACGGCGCCAAACTCTATGGGCGCGTAAAGGAAGCCTTCTTTTTCTGCATCAGATGCGGCACGGTTTTCCTCGCCGTCTGTGCCCTTCTCGGCTTCATTTTCTCAACTTCCATCATCAGCATCTTCCGCGATGATGCAGCGGTTGTAGCCGTAGGTTCGGTGGCTTTGCGATGGCAGGTGCTCAGTTTTCCGCTCGTAGCCAGCATCGTGCTCACCAACATGCTGATGCAGACCATCCGTAAACCGGTGAGAGCCAACATCGTAGCGGCGGCACGAAGCGGACTTTTCTTCATTCCGCTCATCTTCATCCTCCCCTATTTCTTCGGACTGCTGGGCGTGGAGATGTGTCAGATGTGGGCAGATTGCTGCTCGTTTGCCGTTGCGGTTCCGATAGCCTGGAGCGCTTTCAGGGATATGAGAAGAGAGCAGATGGAACTTGGGAAAAGCCACTAGAAGATAAGAAGATACTAGAAGATAAGAGAAAATACTTGAGATAAGAGAAATGGAGAAGACATATTACATAGGATTGGACGTTGGCTCTACGACAGCCAAAATAGCCGTTATCGACAGCGATAACCGGGTAATTTACTCAAAATACGAGCGCCACAACGCTCGTGTCAACGAACTTGTGTCGCAATATTTCGATGAGATTTTAGCCCTCACGGGCGATGCAGAGGCAAGAATCTGCGTAACGGGAAGCGTAGGAATGGCTACTGCCGAACAGCTCCAGGCGGAGTTTGTACAGGAGGTGGTGGCTGCATCGGTCTATGCCCGTACCGCCCATTCTGAAGCGAAGGCGCTCATTGATATTGGTGGCGAGGACGCGAAGGTTATCTTCTTCAAGGAAAACGGAAATATGGAACTGCGCATGAACGGCAACTGTGCCGGCGGAACGGGCGCTTTCATCGACCAGATGAGTGTGCTGATGGGCGTAGAAAACCAGAAGATGAGCGAGTTGGCGATGAAGGCAGAGCACGTTTATCCGATGGCTGCCCGCTGCGGCGTGTTTGCCAAGACCGACATCCAGAACCTGATGGCGCGCAATCTGCCCGAAGCAGATATTGCAGCCAGCATCTTCCATTCCATCGCCGTACAGACGGTGGTAACGCTTTCTCACGGCATCAGTTTCGAGGCTCCTATCCTGCTCTGCGGCGGTCCGCTGACCTTTCTTCCGGCTCTCCGCAAGGCTTTCTGCGATTATCTCCATCTCTCTCCAAACGACTTCATCGTATCAGAAAACAGCAATCTCATTCCGGCTCTGGGCTGTGCTTACCGGGCTAAATCGGCAGATTCTGCAGCCTCAGTTTCTGCCCTCAGAAGCCGGATGAAAAAAGAAATACAAACGGAATGGACCAGCAGTCTGCTGCCTCTGTTCAAGAATGAGAAAGAGCACCAGGAATGGCTCAAATCAAAGGCGAAATTCGCTACCGAAACCCAACCGCTGAATAAAGGAAAACAGCAGGTTGTGATTGGTATTGACTCGGGCTCTACTACGACGAAGATTGTTGCGGTAAGGATGAATGCGGAGACGCCTACGGGAGATATTGTCTTTACCAATTACCGCCTGAATCTGGGAAATCCGATCAAGGCAGTAGCGGATGGACTGAACGCCCTGAAGCAGGAAGCTGCATTACGAGGCGCTGAACTGGAAATCGTAGGTTCCTGCTCTACAGGTTACGGCGAAGAACTCATCAAGGCGGCTTTCGGCCTAGACAGCGGCATTATCGAAACAATGGCGCACGAAAGAGCGGCTGCCTCACTCATGCCTGACGTAAGTTTTATCCTGGACATCGGCGGACAGGACATGAAGGCTATCTTCGTGGAGAAAGGGGCTGTGGTGCGCATGGAACTCAACGAGGCCTGCAGTTCGGGCTGCGGAACATTCATCCAGACCTTTGCCAACAATATGGGTTATTCTGTAGGCGATTTTGCCCAACTCGCCTGCCAGTCGAAGGCTCCCTGCGACCTGGGAACCCGCTGCACCGTCTTCATGAACTCGAAGGTGAAACAGGTGCTCAGAGAGGGCGCATCTGTTGCTGATATTTCTGCCGGAATCTCTTATTCGGTCATCAAGAACTGTCTTTATAAGGTATTGAAACTCCATGGTAATGAGAACCTTGGAGGCAAAATCGTTGTGCAGGGTGGTACGATGAGAAACGATGCGGTGGTAAGAGCATTTGAGTTGCTCACCCATACCGAAGTGGCACGAAGCAACATGCCGGAACTGATGGGCGCCTACGGCTGTGCCCTTCATGCGGCGGCAGATTACAAGCATCGCACATCTGCAGAAGACGAGCACCCTGCCCTATCAAGATCCATCGATGATCTCCAGAATCTGGCTCATTATGAAACCAAACAGCTGCAATGCAAAGGCTGCGAAAACCATTGTTATGTTTCCCGCTACACCTTTGCCGGCGGCAACCGATTCTACTCCGGAAACAAGTGTGAGCGTGTGTTCAACAACAAGGGAGCAAACGGGGAAAAAGGTAAAAATATCTACGAATATAAATATAGTTTACTATTTGATAGAGAGACAGTTAACCCACTTGACGTTGTAAAACACAACGTCAAAGTAGGCATTCCTCGCATCCTCAACATGTACGAGGAATATCCGTTCTGGAATGCGCTGCTCCGGGCAGCCGGATTGGGCGTGATTCTCTCTTCCGATTCCACTTTCAGCCAGTATGAAGGAGCCTTGAATACGGTGATGAGCGACAATATCTGCTTCCCGGCTAAACTGGCTCACAGTCATCTGAAGGAACTCAACGAGAACCCGAAGGTTGACCGCATCCTCATGCCATACGTGGTTTATGAACATAATGACGACCCGAAGAATACGCTGAACAGCTTCAACTGTCCGGTCGTTTCGGGCTACAGCGATGTCATCAAGTCGGTCATCAATCTGAAGAAACCGATCGATACGCCCGTCATCAACTTTGCTCAGCCTAAGGCGCTGGAAAAACAGATTACCGATTATCTCAAGCAACTGGGAGTAAGCAAGAAGACTGCCCATAAAGCGCTGAGAGAAGCCCTCTATGCTCAGGCAGTATATGCTGCAGAAATCAAGAAACAGGGCTGGGAGATTCTGAAAAATGAAGAAACAGAGGTTCAGAAAACGAACGGAGACAAGACTCAGAAGCCAAACAAGGGACTTACGATTCTGCTGGCTGGCCGTCCTTATCATACTGATCCGCTGATTCAGCACAAGCTGAGCGAGATGATAGCCAATCTGGGAGTCAACGTCATCAGCGAAGACATCGCCCGGGGTAATCTCTTTGCAGATTTCAAAGACTTCAATCTGGAGGACCTGGCGGCAGAAAGAAATGAGGCAGCATTAGCCAGCCAGGACAACAACGAAGCATACAACTGTCAGCCAGAGACTTATCTCGTGAAGCAATGGGCGTATATGAACCGCATTCTGAAGGCAGCGCAATGGGCAGCCGAACAGGGCGATGAGGTTCATTTCGTCCAGATGACCAGCTTCGGCTGCGGTCCTGACAGTTTTATCCAAGACGAGATTCGCGACATCATGAAGCGCCACAACAAGCCTTTCACGCTGCTGAAGATAGATGATGTGAGCAATATCGGCTCCCTGAAGCTCCGTGTCCGCTCGCTGATAGAAAGCCTGAAGGGAGTAAAGGAAGTGAAGAGTGAAGAACGAAGAGTGAAAAATTCAACAGCAGAAGAAATTCAACATTCAACACTCAACATTCAACATTTACAACAGACCAAGGTATTCACCAGGCAGGACATTCATCGCAAGATTCTCGCTCCTTTCATGACCGAATACCTCACCCCTATCATTCCGCCTATCCTGAAACTGATAGGCTATGATGTAGAGGTACTTCCAATGAGCGATGAGGTAAGCGCCGAACTCGGCTTGAAGTTTGCCAACAACGAAGTCTGCTATCCGGCAACCCTTATCGTCGGCGACATCATCAAAGCCTTGAAATCAGGCAGATACGACCTGAATAATACGGCAGTAGTGATGAGTCAGACGGGCGGCCAATGTCGCGCAACCAACTACGCCGGTCTCATCAAGCGTGCAATGATTTCCAATGGATTCCAGGACATTCCGCTGCTCACGCTCGGTGTAACAGCCTCAACAGGCGAAGCATCAGGCTCAACAGACGACAAGCAAGACTACAACGAGCAGGACGGCTTTAATGTGCCTTGGCTGAAATACAGTCAGATTATCGTTACCGCCATTTTCTATGGCGATGCAATCAACGAGATGTACAACGCCTGCATCGTAAGAGAGCGTAAACCGGGCATTGCCAGAGAGTTGCGCGATAAATACATGCAGTTGATAGACGGACCTATCGCCCAGAATTCAGCCAAAGGACTCATCCGACTCCTGGAACAGGCAGCCGAAGAATTCAACCAGATGACCCTCGACAGAGAACTGCCGAAGGTAGGAATCGTAGGCGAAATCTTCCTGAAGTTCAATCCTTTCGCCCACCAGTTCCTGGAGCAGAACATCATTTCGCGCGGCATAGAGGTGGTTCCGCCTCTGCTTGCCCCTTTCTTCCTGCAGGAATTTGTGAACGTGGAGATACAGAAACACATGCGGCTGAGTTGCACCAAAGTGCCCGATTTCATCATCAAGGGCGCTTATCAGGCGCTGATAGGCAGAAGATTGCGCCAGGTAAACAAGGCAGCCGGCAAGTTCCGCTACTTCCGTCCGTTCACCAATATCTATGATGATGCGAAGGACGTACAGGGACTGGTTTCGCTCGCAGCCCAGTTTGGCGAAGGCTGGCTTCTGCCTGCCGACATCGTAGGTTACATCCGTGATGGCGTGAACAACATCATCTCGCTCCAGCCTTTCGGTTGCATCGCTAACCACGTGATTTCCAAGGGCATCGAGAAACGTCTCCACGACCGTTTCCCTACACTCAACCTCGTATCGCTCGACTTCGATTCCGGTGTTTCAGAGGTAAACGTCACCAACCGACTGCTCCTCTTTCTGGACAGCATCGCAAAATAAGACAAGCCAGACCCATGTACGGCAAAACACCGTATATGGGTCTTTCCGTCTTTCATCCCTCAAAAAATCACTCTAAAAAATACAAAAAACCGTAGCTATTTCTTTGTCATTCAAGAAAATAATCGTATCTTTGCACTCAAATTTTATTGAGACATTAAGAAAATGAGTAAAGATACATTAACTCATCAGCTGACAGAGACCATCGAGGAGCTTTCGAGCGCCGAATCTTTGAAAGGTCTCTTCCATCAGCATCGAGACGGGAATCCACTTCCTTCGGGCAAGGCGCTCGAAGAAATCATCAGTTTGTCCCGTTCTATCCTCTTTCCGGGATATTTCGGCAATTCTTCGGTAAATATCTCAACCATCAAATATCATATTGGAGTAAGAGTAGAGAAACTCTATGAGATGCTGTCAGAGCAGATTCTCGCCGGTCTCTGCTTCGCCAACGACTGCGAAACGGAAACCCAGGCTGAACTGCAGCACCAGCGTGCCAAGGCAGGCGTGATTGCAGCCAAGGTAATCATGGAATTTCCGAGACTGCGCAAGATTCTGGCTACCGATGTAGAGGCAGCCTACGAGGGCGACCCGGCTGCCATGAGCCACGGAGAAATCATCTCCTGCTACCCGGTCATCAAGGCGATTACCAACTACCGCATCGCTCACGTGCTACACGAACTGGGAGTGCCGCTCATTCCGAGAATGATGACTGAGCTGGCGCATTCGGAAACCGGTATTGATATTAACCCGGAGGCTACCATCGGCAAGCACTTCACCATCGACCACGGTACGGGTGTGGTGATTGGAGCTACCTGCATCATCGGCGACAATGTGAAACTCTACCAGGGTGTAACCCTCGGAGCCAAGAGTTTCCCTCTCGATAAGGACGGCAATCCTATCAAGGGAATCCCTCGCCACCCTATCCTCGAAAATGATGTCATCGTCTACGCCAATGCCACCATCCTCGGTCGCATCACCATCGGAGAAGGCTGCGTAGTGGGAGCCAACGTATGGGTTACCAAGGATATGAAACCGAAAACAAAGAAATATAAAAAAGAAAAACAAAGTTTATTAGATATAGAATTCAATAATGGAACAGGAATTTGAACTCATTGCCAAGACCTTCATGGGCCTCGAGCCTGTCTTGGCTGAAGAGCTCACCCAGTTGGGTGCCAATAATGTACAGATCGGTCGCCGCATGGTGTCTTTCACAGGCGACAAGGAAATGATGTATCGTGCTAACTTCCAGTTGCACACAGCCATCCGTATCTTAAAGCCTATCAAGCACTTCAAGGCTAGAAGCGCTGAAGAGGTGTATGATCAGATCCAGAAGATCAAGTGGGATGACATCTTAGACGTGAAGAAGACTTTCTCTGTTGACTCAGTAGTCTACTCAGAGGAGTTCCGCAACTCACGCTTCGTAACCTACAAGGTAAAGGATGCGATTGTTGACTGGTTCCGCGAGAAGCAGGGTACACGTCCAAATATCAGCGTATCTAACCCGGATATCCGCCTCAACATCCACATTGCAGAAGACAATGCCACCTTGAGTCTCGATTCGAGTGGTGAGAGTCTGCACCGCCGTGGCTACCGCCAGGAGCAGGTAGAGGCTCCTCTAAACGAGGTTCTCGCTGCAGGTATGATTCTGATGACTGGCTGGAAGGGCGAATGCGATTTCATCGACCCGATGTGTGGTTCAGGTACCATCGCCATCGAAGCTGCCCTCATCGCCCGCAACATCTCTCCGGGTGTATTCCGCAAGGAGTTTGCCTTCGAGAAATGGAACGATTTTGACCAGGATCTCTTCGACATGATCTATAACGACGACTCTCAAGAGCGTGAGTTCGAGCACCACATCTACGGATATGATGTAGATATGAAGGCTGTAAACACAGCTAATCTCAACGTTCGTGCTGCCGGACTTAGCAAGGATATCACCATCGCCCAGCAGGACTTCAAGGACTTCACCCAGCCAGCAGAGAAGAGCATCATCGTGATGAACCCTCCATACGGCGAGCGCATCTCTACCCCTAACCTCCTGAACACCTACAAGATGATAGGTGAGCGCTTCAAGAAGGCTTTTGCCGGCAACGAGGCTTGGGTATTGAGCTACCGCGAGGAGTGCTTCGAGCAGATTGGTCTGAAACCATCTATCAAGATTCCTGTATTCAACGGAAGCTTGGAGTGCGAATTCCGCAAGTACGTGATGTTCGACGGCAAGATGAAGGACTTCCGTTCTGAAGGCGGTATTGTGAAGACGGAGCGCGAGAAGAGCGAGATGGCTCAGAAGCACCGTTTCAAGAAGGAGCGTGAATTCAAGAAGCGTGTAAGCGAGGAGACAGAAAACGAGGAGGACGATATCCGTTCTTTCAAGTTCCATACTCACCGTCTGGAAGACTTCGAGAAGAAGCGTGCTGAGTTCCATAAGGGCGGCCGTTCACGTATCGGTGGCGGTCGACGCAATGATGACGACGATGACAAGCGTGGCAGCCGTAGCTTCAAGGGTGACCGCAAGGGTGGCCGTGACTTCGGTGGCAAGCGCGACGGAAAGCGTTTCGAGAAAGGCGACAAGCGTGGTGGCTTCAAGGGCGACAAACGTGGTGGCCGTAATTTTGGAGGCAAGCGCGGAGGCAAGAAGAACTTCAGCGTTGACTTCGACGACGAGGATTAAAGACATATCGACCCATACGTCGTGTTTCACGACGCATGGGTGTTAAACCCGATAAAGTAAAGAAAATAATGAATCTGAAGAATTCAATTTATAAATTATCTTTTGCTGCTATGATTATGATGGCTATGAATGCAACCGACTTACAGGCTCAGGGCGTGGTTCCTGCTCAGAAAGGCGAGAAAACCTTTACATTGGAAGACCTGAACTTCGGCGGCAACAACTATCGTAACATGGTAGCCAAGAACCGCTGGTGCACCTGGTGGGGCAATGAACTCGTTCGCCAGGATGTGGATGCCTGCTATCTCGTCAACAAGACGACAGGCAAGGAGACCAGACTCTTCGGCATCAATGACATCAACCAGTGGATTGCTCCTACCAAGGACATCAAGGTAAGAGCCCTCTACAATGCTCTCTTCCCGTTTGCAGGCAAGAGCATCGTGATGGTAAGCAACGGCAGCAAGACTTATACCGTAGACTTCAAGAAGCATAAGCTGCTGAGCGAGATGGATTTTGCTGACGGCGAGAACCTCCTGGAGGCCAACGCCCAGCAGAACGCCTTCGCCTATCTGAAGGGCAGCAACCTCTATGTGCGTACCTTCGATGTAACCAGCAACGCCCTGACAAAAGAGAAGAAATCTCACGATTTCCAACTCTCAAAGGACGGAAGCCGCGAAATTGTTTATGGACAGAGTGTTCACCGCGATGAGTTCGGTATCAGCAAGGGAACCTTCTGGAGTCCGAACGGCGAACTGCTCGCCTTCTATCGCATGGACCAGAGTATGGTAACCGACTATCCGCAGGTCGACATCCCGGAAATCGGTTTCAATCATCCTGAAACACAGAGTTGCATTGCTACTCCTGCACCAGACAAGTATCCGATGACTGGCGAGACATCACACAAGGTAACCGTAGGCGTGTTCGACAGCATGACCGGCAAGACCGTCTATCTGAAGGCTGGCGATCCAACCGACCGCTACTTCACCAACATCGCATGGAGTCCGGACAGCAAGACCATCTATATGTTCGAACTGAACCGCGACCAGAACGACTGCCGTCTGACTGCCTACAATGCAGAAACCGGCGAGAAGACAGGCGAACTCTATCGCGAGACCGATGAGAAATATGTAGAACCATGTCATCCTATCCAGTTCCTGCCTTGGGACAGCAACAGTTTCATCATGCAGAGCCGCAAGGATGGCTACAACCACCTCTATCTCTGCACCCTGGGCAAGCACGGAAGCCGCATGGCAAGCAACACAGAATCGCTCGAAATCAAGCAGTTGACTTCCGGCAAATGGGAAGTGATGGAAGTGCTCGGTTTCAACAGCAAGCGCAAGAGTATCATCATCGCATCCAACGAGAAATCGCCTATCCAGAGAAACATCTTTGCCGTAGACACAAAAACCGGCAAGCGTACGCTGGTAGATGATTGCGGCAAGGGATGGCACAACGCCACTTTGAGCGAGAACGGACAGTATGTCTTCGACAACTACTCTACTCCTACCGTGCCTCGCAAGATTGCCCTCGTGAATACCGAGAACGGCAAGCGCACCGCTTACTTCACTGCCGAGAACCCTTGGAAGGGCTACAATGTGCCTGAGTACAGCTGCGGTTCCATCAAGGCTGCCGATGGCGAAACAGACCTCTACTGGAGAATGGTGAAACCGGTAAACTTCGATCCAAACAAGAAGTATCCTACCATTATATATGTATATGGTGGACCTCATGCCCACAACGTAGATGCCCGCTGGAACTACTCTAGCCGTGGTTGGGAAACCTACATGGCAGAAAAGGGTTATCTGCTCTTCATCCTCGACAACCGTGGAAGCGAGAACCGTGGCAAGGCTTTCGAGCAGGCTACCTTCCGCCAGCTCGGACAGATTGAGATGCAAGACCAGATGAAGGGTGTGGAATATCTGAAGACGCTTCCTTATGTAGATGCTGACAAGATTGGCGTTCACGGCTGGAGCTTCGGCGGATTCATGACCATCTCGCTGATGACCAACCACCCTGATGTGTTCAAGGTAGGCGTAGCAGGCGGTCCGGTAATTGACTGGCACTGGTACGAGGTGATGTATGGCGAGCGCTATATGGACACCCCACAGACCAACCCAGAGGGTTACAGGAAGACCTCTCTGCTCTATCAGGCAAAGAACCTGAAGGGCAAGCTGCAGATTATCCAGGGCTTGAACGATGTGACTGTAGTGCCACAGCACTGCCTCACCTTCCTCAAGGCTTGCATCGCAGCAGGCACCCAGCCAGACTTCTTCGTCTATCCTGGCGAGCCTCACAACATGAGAGGTCATCAGAGCACTCATCTGCATGAGCGCATCAGCAATTATTTCTTCGATTATTTGAAATAACAAATTCAAGTTTCGCAAGTGGTTCAAGAACGGGCTGAAGGCCCAAAAGCTCCTAGCCCAGGGCATCGCCCTGGGTATAATGGCAATCAGTAAGGCGCCCTGTAAGGGCAAAAGCTTTATGTTTTGTCTGGAGTTTTAAAGCTTTTGCCCTTACAGGGCGACAGGTTTGCGTCCGTAATTACCCAGGGCGATGCCCTGGGCTAGGGGCTTCTGCCCTTTCAGGGCGTGTGGGGCTTACTTGCGAAAGTTTAATAACAAACAATAACTTACAGCAAATGAAAATTTTATTGTTAGGAGGCGGTGGCCGCGAGCACGCCTTAGCATGGAAAATCGCTCAGAGCGAGAAGTGTGAGAAACTCTTCATCGCTCCTGGTAATGCCGGTACACAGAATGTCGGCGAGAACGTAGATATCAAGGCAGACGACTTTGAGGCGCTCAAGAACTTCACAGTAGAAAATGGCGTTGATATGGTGGTAGTTGGTCCGGAAGACCCATTGGTAAAGGGTGTTTACGATGACTTCAAGAACGATCCTCGCACCCAGAACATCCCTGTCATCGGTCCATCAAAGGCTGGCGCCGTATTGGAAGGCAGCAAGGACTTCGCCAAGAAATTCATGAAGCGCCACAACATCCCTACTGCCCAGTATGAGACTTTCGACGGCGAGCACGTAGAGGAAGGCTTGAAATTCCTGGAGACACTGAAGGCTCCTTATGTATTGAAGGCTGACGGTTTGTGCGCCGGTAAGGGCGTTCTCATCCTCCCTACCCTGGAAGAGGCTAAGAAAGAGTTCAAGGAGATGCTCGGCGGTATGTTCGGCAACGCTTCTGCACGCGTAGTCATCGAGGAGTTCCTCAGCGGCATCGAGTGCTCTGTATTCGTATTGACCGACGGCAAGAACTACAAGATTCTGCCTGAGGCTAAGGATTACAAGCGCATCGGCGAGCACGATACCGGTTTGAACACCGGCGGTATGGGTAGTGTTACCCCTGTACCATTCGCTACCAAGGAGTGGATGCAGAAGGTTGACGAGCGCATCATCCGTCCTACCGTAGAGGGACTTGCTGAGGAGAACATCGACTATAAGGGATTCATCTTCTTCGGTCTGATCAACGTTGAAGGCGAGCCTATGGTCATCGAGTACAACTGCCGTATGGGTGACCCTGAGACAGAGAGCGTGATGCTCCGCCTGAAGAGCGACATCGTGGATCTCTTCGAAGGTGTAGCAGCAGGCGATTTGGACAAGCGCAGCATCGAGTTTGATGAGCGTGCAGCAGTCTGCGTGATGCTCGTAAGCGGCGGTTATCCTGAGGCTTACAAGAAGGGTTATCCTATCCATGGCATCGATGACGTGGAAGGCTCTGTAGTATTCCACTCCGGTACAGCCATGAAGGATGGTCAGGTAGTAACCAACGGTGGTCGTGTCATCTGCGTAAGCAGCTACGGCAAGGACAAGGAAGAAGCCTTGAAGAAGAGCTTTGCTGAGGCACAGAAGATCCAGTTCACCGACAAGTACTTCCGTTCTGATATCGGACAGGACCTTTAGTTTTTTAATGTTGAATGTTGAATGTTGAATTGCCTAACGGACTCAAAGGCGCTAGCCTAATTCAACATTCAACACTTAACATTCAACATTCAACATTCAACATTGAATTAGATGTTAAGAAAGAAAACTTTTCAAAATAAAGTAGCGGCTAGCCGCTACTCCTTACCTATTACTGCAACCCTTGCCACACTGGTTTGGGTTGCAGTAGGTTTATTGGTATCCAATATCTGGGTAGAATTTGCTTTTACAGCCATGTCTACCCTGCTGATGGTGGAACTGAACAACCGTAATGCCCTCATGCGTACCTACAGCCGAATGGTATCTTGCAGTTTTCTGGCATTACTGACGATGACAGGACTCCCCCACCTCTCTTTAAAAAGCAGTATTGTGACGATGTGTTTCATCGCCTTTTATCTCATTATCTGGAATTGCTATCAGGATAAACGCTCTACAGGCTGGACTTTCTACGCCTTTGCCTGCATCGGTCTGGCATCGATGATTTTCGTGCAGATAGGCTATTTCATGCCTATACTGTGGATTATGATGATGGTGTTTACCCTCTCGTTTAGCGTAAAGACATTCTTTGCATCCCTGGTAGGTCTCATCGTGCCCTATTGGTTTGCAGCCGGTTATTTCTTCTATACCGACAACATACAGGGGCTGGCTGACCACTTCTGCGAATTCATCAACTACAGCGAACTCTTTGATTATTCGCAGGTTACCGACCATCAGGTACTGAACCTGAGTTACGTTACCCTGCTCACCATCATCGGTTCCATCCACTTCATACGCACCAGCTACGGCGATAAGATACGCACCCGCATGATCTACGAAACGTTTATCATGATATCGGTTGCCTGCATCATCTTCATCGTCCTCCAGCCTCAACATATACAGGAACTGGGCGGCATTCTGATTGTGAATACAGCACCGCTTATCGCCCATTTCATCACATTCACCAGAGGTAAGTTTACCAACATCTCCTTCATCCTGCTGCTCATCATGCTGGTACTTATCATGGCTTACAACATACTCGTACCAGAGAGCATATTACTATGAGCTGGATAATAGATTTCTTGATGAGCTGGGGCTACTGGGGCATGCTGGTATCAGCCTTCCTTGCCGGCAGTTTCTTTCCCTTCAGCAGCGAGGTGGTGATGTCGGGCTTACAGGCTGCCGGACTGGAACCTATCCAGCTCGTACTGTATGGAAGCATCGGCAATGTGCTCGGTTCTATGTTCAACTATGGCGTAGGACGGATGGGTAAGCTGGAATGGATAGAGAAATATCTGCATGTAAAGAAAGAGAGTCTTGACAAGGCTCAGCATTTCATGGCCGACAGAGGAGCCTGGATGGGATTCTTCGCCTTCCTGCCCCTGTTGGGAAGTGCCATCACCATCGTTTTGGGACTGACGAGAGCCAACATCGTGATTTCTGTCATCAGCATCACCATCGGAAAGGTGTTGAGATATGTACTGCTGGTTTACGGACTCAGTTTTATCTTTTAAACAAGCTGCAAAGAAAACAAAGAATTGATTTATATAGATTGACTGCTTATGAGAAAGTATTTATACCTTATTATATTATGCGTGGTTTTCGCGGGCTGTAAAGGCAGCCAGCAGAAAGGTAACACCGCAGAAAGTAACGGAAAGGAATCTGTCGCCAACAGCGATGGCAAACCTGCTGTTACCGTAACTATCCCTCCCTACAAGTTTTTCGTGGATAAGATTGCCGGAGATAAGGTGGATGTCAACGTGATGGTATCCAACGGCAACAATCCAGAAACTTACGAGCCTTATGCCCAGCAGATGATGGAACTCTCCAGGAGTGCCCTCTATCTGAAGGTGGGCAGCATCGGTTTTGAACAGACCTGGATGAAGAAGTTGCAGGACAACGCTCCAGATATGAAAGTGATAGATACCTCCACAGGCATCACGCCTGCCAAGACACCAGGCGGCAATACCGACCCGCATGTATGGATGAGTTGCAAAAACGCCCGCATCATCTCCAGCAACATCTTCAAGGCACTCTGCGAACTGGAACCGAAGAACAAGGCTTTCTTTGAGAAAAACTATCTGTCGCTGCTCAGCATCATCGACAAGCGAGACAGCACCATCAGAGAGGGTTTCAAGAATCATCCCGAGATGGTACGCAAGTTTGTGATTTATCATCCTATCCTCACTTATTTTGCCCGCGACTACCAGTTGGAGCAGCTTGCCATTGAGGAAGAAGGCAGGGAGCCGAGTGCTGCCCAGCTGAAAAGCCTCATCGAGAGAGCCAGAAAAGAAAAGATCAAGTTCTGCCTGATACAGGCAGAATTTGCCAACCGCAACACCACAACCTTCATCAAGGAGAGCCACACCAAGCCAATGAATATCAATCCATTGCAAGGCGATTGGAACTGGGCGATGCAGGAAGCTGCAGCAGCGGTACAGGGCAAGAAAATCGTTGTTGGGAAGTAAAAACTAAAATAATATGACTCCAATCATAAAAATCGAGCATCTTTCTGCAGGCTATGAAGGCAAGGAGGTGCTCCACGACATCAACCTCACCGTCTACAAAGACGATTATCTTGGCATTATCGGTCCCAACGGTGGTGGCAAGACAACTCTCATGCGCCTCATTCTGGGGCTGATGAAACCCACAGACGGCAGCATCCGCTTTTATAAAGACGGGGAGGAAGTAAGGGAAATCAGTATGGGATATCTGCCCCAATACAACCATCTCGACAAACAGTTCCCTATCTCCGTTTTTGAAGTGGTACTCTCAGGACTCAGCAAGACCAAAAGTCTCTTTTCGAGATACACCCAGGCACAGCACCAGCAGGTACTCGACTGTCTGGAACAGATGCAGCTCACAGAGTTGAAAGACCGCCATATCGCAGCCTTGAGCGGCGGACAACTGCAGCGAGTACTCCTCGCCCGCGCCATTGTTTCCAAACCCGATGTAGTGATACTGGATGAGCCCAACACCTACATCGACCGCCGTTTCCAGAAGCAGATGTACGAGATGCTGGAACAGATCAACCGGGAGTGCGCCATTATCATCGTAAGCCATGATGTAGCCGAAGTGCTCAATAACGTAAAGCACATTGCCTGCGTAAATCATCATCTCCACTACCACGATACGGCAGATATGCCGAGAGAGAAACTGGAAGAGCATTTCTTAAATGTATAGGCTTATTATATAATAATGCCTAAAAAACAGGTGCAAAAATCCATATTATCTCATCTTTTTATTATCTTTGCAACTGGAATGTGCCTTTTTGAAAGGCACAGAGAAAGCATTCAGAAACAGAGAAAGCATTCAGAAAGAAATATAATACATTAAAGTTTAAACAATAATGAAACAGTACAGATTAGTGGACAATATCTTCGGATGGGTCGCATTCATCATTGCGGCGTTCACTTATTGTTCCACAATTGAACCGACAGCCAGTTTCTGGGACTGTCCTGAGTTTATTACGACTGCTTACAAGCAGGAGATCGGTCACCCACCTGGGGCACCATTCTTCATGCTTTTAGGCAATTTCTTCACACATTTCGCCAGCGACACTACCCAGGTAGCCAAGATGGTAAATACGATGAGCGCCCTGCTGAGCGCCGTCTGTATCATGTTCCTCTTCTGGACCATCACCCACCTGGCTCGCCGACTCGTTATCAGCGACTGGAAAGAACTGACTACCAGTAAGCTGATTGCCATCGAGGCATCCGGTATGGTGGGCGCACTCATCTACACCTTCAGCGATACCTTCTGGTTCTCAGCTGTCGAGGGTGAGGTTTATGCGTTCTCTTCTGCCTTTACCGCTGTGGTATTCTGGCTCATCCTGAAGTGGGAAGACCATGCTGACGAGCCTCATAGCGACCGTTGGCTTGTGCTCATCGCCTATATGACCGGTTTGAGTATCGGTGTCCACCTGCTCAACCTGCTCTGTATTCCAGCCATCGTATTGGTTTATTACTACAAGAAGGTGCCACATGCCAACCTCAAGGGCTCGCTCCTGGCGCTGTTCCTTTCATTCCTCGTAGTGGTAGCCGTACTGTATGGTGTGGTTCCAGGTATCATCACCGTAGGCGGCTGGTTCGAGTTGTTCTTTGTCAACACCCTCGGCTGTCCGTTCAATACCGGTGAAATCGTATACATCATCTGTCTTGTAGCCTCTGTTATCTGGGGTATCTACGAAACCTGTAATGCATCAGAGAAGAACGAGAAGAAGCAGAATATCGCCTTCGTTCTCGGCTTCGGCATGCTCGGCATCCCATTCTACGGATATGGCTGGACTGCTGCCATTACCGGCATCATCGTGCTGGTTATCCTCTGGTTCGTACTCGGCTACAAGCGCAAGCAGGAAGTAGTAACAGGCGTTGACGAATCTACTGGCATCGCCAAAAAGAAGATGCAGCTCCTGCCTCTCATCTCAGCACGCGTCAAGAACACAGCTTTGCTCTGCATGCTGATGCTGATGATTGGTTATTCCAGCTACGCACTCATCGTGATCCGTTCTTCTGCCAATCCTCCTATGGACCAGAACTCTCCTGAGGACATCTTTACCCTGGGAAGTTATCTGAGCCGCGACCAGTATGGCGACCGCCCTCTGTTCTATGGCCAGGCTTATACATCACAGGTAGCCCTCGAAGTAGACGGCAACATGTGCAAGCCTGTCATGAAAGAAGGTGCACCGGTTTACCAGCGCAAGGAGAAGGCTTCGGCTGATGAGAAGGACTCTTACTTCGTAGTAAGTCACAAGAATAAGTATATCTATGCACAGAACATGCTCTTCCCTCGTATGTACAGTTCGGCTCATGCCCAGGCATACGAAGACTGGATGGGCGGTGTAGAAGGCACAGAGATTCCTTACGACCGCTGCGGAGAGAGTATGATGGTGAAGATGCCGTCACAGTTTGACAACATCCGCTTTTTCCTCTCTTACCAGTGCAACTTCATGTACTGGCGCTACTTCATGTGGAACTTTGCCGGCCGTCAGAACGACATCCAGGGCAATGGTGAGCCAGAGCACGGAAACTGGATTACCGGTTTCTCATTCATCGATGATTCACTCTATGGCGACCAGAGCAAATTGCCAGACGACCTGAAGGAGAACAAGGGACACAATGTATTCTACTGCATGCCACTGGTTCTCGGTCTCATCGGACTTTTCTGGCAGGCTTGGTATACCCGCAAGAAGAAGGTAATGAAGAACGGCAAGGAAGAGGAAGTACTCCTCCCTATCGGAATCCAGCAGTTCTGGATTGTATTCTTCCTGTTCTTCATGACAGGTCTTGCCATCGTCATCTACCTGAATCAGACACCGATGCAGCCACGTGAGCGTGACTATGCTTACGCCGGTTCATTCTATGCATACGCTATCTGGTGCGGTCTCGGCGTACTCGCCATTATCGACATTCTGAAGCGCAAGATGAAGCTCAGCGGTACTGCCGTAACAGCTATCGTAGCAGTCATCACACTTCTCGTACCTATCCAGATGGCATCACAGACTTGGGATGATCACGACCGCTCAAACCGTTACACCTGCCGTGACTTCGGTCAGAACTACCTGATGTCACTTCAGGAGAAGGGCAACCCTATCATCTTTACCAATGGTGATAATGATACCTTCCCACTCTGGTACAACCAGGAGGTAGAAGGCGTTGGAACAGATGCCCGCGTATGTAACCTGAGCTACCTGCAGACCGACTGGTATATCGACCAGATGATGCGTCCTGCATACAACTCACCATCCGTGCCAATCACCTGGCCACGTCTCGACTTCTGTTCAGGTACCAACGAATATGTATCTGTTGAGCCTGAGGCAAAGAAGCAGATTCTCGACTTCTACAAGCAGGATCCAGAGAATGCCAAGAAGCAGTTTGGTGACGAACCGTTCGAGCTCAAGAACATCCTGAAGAACTGGGTACGCAGCAAGAACCCTGACATGCACTTCATCCCTACAGATACCCTCTATGTCACCATCGACAAGGAGGCAGTAAAGAAGAGCGGTATGATGATGGCTACAGATTCTATTCCAGACAAGATGGTCATCTCTCTTGCCGGCAAGAGCGCACTCTACAAGGGCGACCTCATGATGCTCGAGATGTTGGCACAATGCAACTGGACCCGTCCGCTCTACGTAGCACTCACCGTAAGCGAAGAGAACTATATGAACCTCGGTGACAACTTCGTACAGGAGGGACTTGTGAACCGTATCACTCCGTTCACCACCAACAAGCCAGGTGCCAAGAACTTCGATACAGAGAAGGCTTATCACAACATCATGACCCGATTCAAGTTCGGCAACCTGAAGCAGAAGGGACTCTACATCGACGAGACTACCATGCGCATGTGTTATACTCACCGTCGCCTGCTCGCCCAGACAGCCCTCCAGCTCATCGCCGAAGGCAAGAAACAGAAGGCTATCAACATCCTGAAGAAGGCTGATACCGAGATTCCTGCCTATAATGTTACGCTCGACTATATGAGCGGTGGCTTGGATATGGCTCGCGGCTGGCTGATGACCGGTCAGAAAGCTAAGGGTAAGGAATATATTGAAGCGGTATGGAAGAATGCTTCACAATACCTCAACTACTATCTCTCGCTGCCAAACGACCGTTTCCTCCAGGCAGAGCACGACTGCATCCGTCAGATCATGATCATGCAGAGCATCTGCGAGGCTGCCGGAATGGTGAGTCCACAGTTGGAGCAGAAGTATGAGAAGCAGCTCAACAACCTCTACCGTCTCTATCATGGCAGAGGTGGCAGAATGCCGGAAGGCAATCAGTAAAAAATAGAAAAAAGTTTGGTGTCGCGAAACACGACACCAAACTTTTCATTATTCATATAAACCTGTTTTATCCATGTTCATAGAGCAACCAGCCAAATGGCTCAGATGGTTATATCCAAAGGCCATCTGGAGAATGGACAAGAAAGACCATTCTGTCTATCTTACATTTGATGACGGTCCGATTCCAGAGTCAACTCCATTCATCTTAGAGACCCTGAAAAAGTACAATATCAAGGCTACTTTCTTTATGGTAGGCGAGAATGTATTGCGCCATCATGACCTCTACAACCAGATTGTGGCAGAGGGTCATCAGGTAGGCAATCATACATTCAATCATATCGGTGCCTTTAAGCACCGCGTCATCTCCTACGTGCTCAACACCAATAAGGCGAACGATATCATCCATGCCCATCTTTTCCGTCCACCTCACGGCTGGATGCGACCAAGTGAGTATTGGTGGCTGCACCGCACTTACAAGGTCATCATGTGGGATGTGGTGACGCGCGACTATTCAAAATGGATGACGGCAGAAGATGTGGTGAACAATGTGAAGCGATATGCCCGCAATGGCAGCATCATCACCTTCCACGACTCGCTGAAGAGCATTGAAAAGCTGAAGACAGCGCTCCCTCAGGCCATAGAATGGCTCATGGAACAGGGGTATGAATTTAAGACTTTTGAATAAGAAGCTGTTATTCCCAAACAGGAACAGCCCAATAAACACAGACAAGAAATGAGCAAAAGAATCAACAGTTATCAGGCAGTAGCTGCATTTGTAAGAGGTTTCTTCGAAGCCTACGCACGTGGCATCATCGATGCTACCATCGAAGGCAATGACTTCAGCAAGAAGAACGACCCGAAACAGATCAAGCAGATGATGCTGGAGCACTATGGCGAGGTAAACCAATACTTCTTCGACATCATGTTCTCTACCCTCGTACGCCTCAACTACAAGACTGCCGAGGAAGCCAACGAGCGCATGAAGAAGAACTTCGACAGCATGAAACAGGCTGACCCGACCTTTGAGCCAACCATGCTCGACTACTTGCGCATAGCCTGCAAATCGAACCAGCTTTACAAGGCGATGGAATCAGAATACAAGCGTAACTTCACCTGGCTTCTTCAAGGCAAGTTTACCACACTTGAAGAGCATGTACGCGATTACACCCATGGCATTCTCATCAGTCTTGCTGACGAGCCGATGGCCATCCATCTCCTGGTCCGCATCATCGTGAAGGCATACGCAGCAGGCTTGAAGTGTGGCAGCAAGGAGGGCGAACAGCACCAACTCCACATGCCTACCCTTCACGGCATGTTGCTGAACAATGTCAACATCCTGCTCAACGAGACTCCGCTCAAGAGCAGCACCGAAGATCCTGTTGCCCTCTTCAAGGAGGCATGCAAGAATGAAGAAGAAAACATCAACGTTCTTTTCAACACATTAAACGATGCGATGAAAGAACTGGCAGAAGAATAAGAGAAAAGCATCATTGGTGACGAGCACAGCACCAGATTCGAGAACCTTATCTATCGTGCCCTGTCAAGTGGCTTGATTACAGAATCCAAGGCTGCCGTCTTACTCAACAAAACGACAGAGGAAGTATTACATAATTTCGTTCTTGCCTAATGGAAATAGTAATCAGCGATACCAATATATTCAGGTAGTAAACTCATCAGCATAGCCCATTGATTGGGCTATGCCAATAAGTATATTTTAGTTCAGCCAATTCTCTGGATATAAGCAGACTTCACGTCTGCCCCATCTGTGTTAATCTGAGAGATCTGTGGGCCAGAAAAGAGTTAAGAAGAATCCTAAAGATTACCTCTTGTTTTTTATCTTATATAGCCCAACAAGTCAAGATACATCATCCTTGACTCTAAGTGTTCATCATCAGGAATATGATTTGCTTCTTTCTCTAATTCTTCTGTTGAGTACAAGAATTTGAAGCCATTCTTTCCATAAAAACGTAATACATTTTCCTTGTTATAGGCATCAACCACAATAAAACGGCAACCAGTCTTATTATCAGGTAACAAAAACCAAGATATGATATAGTCAATTGCTTGTGAGCCAATACCATCATTAGTACCTTGAAAATTCTTCGCAACTCCAAGTCTTCCTATCAATACTGCAGGATAACTTCTTGTTCTTTTGGAATTAGGAATTTTTCTCTGTATTTTGTTTCTTGAAGCATTCGGAATCAAAGCAGCCTTGATACTATCATTTGCCAATGTAAAGACACAAACGATTTCATCCTTACCACTTTTTTCCGTGGCAAAGAAATATGTTTTTCCCAATAATTGCCCATCATAAAGACAAGCCTCATGGTGAAAGAAATCATCAAGATCTTCATCACCACAGCTAAAAGAGTCAAGCTCTTCTTTTGTCGTAACCCGATAAAGAGAGCAATTACTTTGCAAAAGGACTCTTTCCTCCATGTGCTTTCAAATTAGCGGTTGAACGAACCAATATTTTCTCCACATCAGCAAATGACATTCGCAATGCCTTTCTTTGTGGATTGCGTTCATTCTCCTCTGCCTCACGAACAAATCGTTCAGCAGTCTCACCTGTCAAAACAGGAATACTTCTTACCTCTAAAGCCATAACCTTTCATTTTAAACGTTTAATAATGTCGCAAAATTACACATATTCTTCGAAACCACCAAGAAAATCAGAATAAATCTGCAACTTATCAGCCAATTACCCAAAAATCAACTATAAACTATTAACTAAATACTAACTTAAAATTTTGCTTTTGCTAAAATAGCCTTCATCTCAGC
>ENA-UONW01000928-UONW01000928.1-human-gut-metagenome-genome-assembly--contig:-CS52-NODE-928-length-39662-cov-24.832227_pt1 | contig 39662 bp, 46 predicted proteins | sample MGYA00242463_ERZ724010 | MGnify/ENA metagenome assembly ERZ724010 | reverse complement strand
CTAACTATATAAATGAGTATATTTTAACACGCTATAAATCAACGGATTAATAACTGTATTTATTTGTTTGCTGAAAATTTGCTGTATCAATTACCGAATAAATCCGGCTGCGTTTCGTCTAAAATACCATCCCCGTTTGCGTCCAGCGTCCGGTTATCTAATGTAAAATGAATAGGCGTAGAACCATCAAAGTATGTTTGAGTAACACCCGTTACTAAATCGCCAGTATTAAGTCCACCATTTAAGATAGCAGTAAAAGCCGTAGGGCTTTCAAAGTCTGCCGTTATTGTTAAATCCTCAACGCTGTACACATAGTTAGGGTATTCCCCGGACGTACTAACATTATTCCAGCTGCCTACCACTTTGCCACAAATGAACGGTGCGAAGTAGGTACACTTTCCGTTTTCCAAAACCACACATACCACTAAATCCATAGCGTCTGCGATGTACTGACCATCCGCAGGCGCGGCGGTATCTGTTTCGTCTTTGGAGCATGAACACAAGGCGAACACCGCCAAAATAAGTAATGCTATCTTTTTCATTTTTTCAGTATTTCTAATAACGTCTGTATCTGCCTATCTTTTTCGGCTATAATTTCCCGTATAAAATCCTCAGATAGTAGGCTTTTGGATTGCTGCTGACCTATAACGGTAGCATTTCGCCCGGTAACACTGTTTGCGCCAGTTATTCCGTTTGCTTTGTACATATCCCCGGAACCACGTAAAAGCCAGTCTGCCGAAATATCCGGGCAAGCATCCAACACACGCAGAACCGTATCTAAGGTTATGCGCTTTCCGTGGCTTAACTGGCTATTTAATCTACTTTGCGCTGCACTATCGCCAGCAGCTACCGAATTTTCGGTAATCTTTTTCTCTTTTAATACGGTATTAATGCGCGTGCGCACCGTATCGGCTTTTTCTGTGTAGTCCATTTTTCAGTTACTATTACTTGTTTTCAAGTTAAATTTTTCGGTTGTTACCGAAATTTCTGTGGATTTTCTTTGGAGGTTACAGAAAAACACCTAACTTTGCACCAACGAACGAGTAAACAAAGTCGTTAGCGCGTAGAAAGGGCTGCCGACCTGAGTAGGCCAGCCAACCAAACCAATTTATTACCGCCACAAAGTTAGGCAGTTTTTTCTATTGCGCCAACAAACGAACCAAGTTTTTTAACTGTAAAGTATTGAAAAATGGAACAAAAGAAAGAAAAGATTACCCGCGACTGCCTACGAGCCATGAAGATAGGCGATACGGTGGTAGTGGAGTGTAAAGACGGCTACGATTTGGATAGCCAGAAAAACACCGCTTATGCGATGCAGAAAATGGAAAACTGCCGGTTTGCCTGCAAATCGGACGGACTGACATTAACCGTAACGAAACATGGTATCAGTTAAACCCGTGTGCGAACCGGATAGACGCTACAGCCAAAAGGAAGCGGCGGAACTGCTGGGCGTTGAACGCCACACAGTCAGACGCTGGGAGGTTGAGGGCTGGATACGCTTCTATGTGCGCAAAGCCGGGCGAGCGAAGTTTACCACGGGCAAACAGATTATCAAGTGCTGGGAAACCACCTATTTATAACAATTCAAAATTACGAAATATGAAAGCGATTTATTGCTGCATCCTTTTCGTGCTGGGCTTCATAGCCATAATCGGCATTTTCTCAGAGCCGGAGCCAGCATTAGACACGGCACGCTGGACTACTGTTTTTGTCGTATCGAAGTCCGTAGGCTTTGCCGCCGGATATATCGCGTACCGTCTGATGGTGCGCTGGGAAAAAGAGGGAAAGATACAGGTATTAGACGATGACGAAGCATAAAACCTATCTGTTATGGCTATCAATTTCAAAAAATTAAAGGCACAAATCAAACCGTTTAAGCCGGAAGCCAAAAACGGCTACATCTTTATCGCTACCAATGAACAAAAGAAAAACGGCGTATGCAGTGTGGCTAAACCGGGAAGCAAGCGCAGTTTACTATCCGCTTTAGTATGGTTTATCCAGAATGATGCAGATTTCAAAAAAGAATTTACCCTATAAATCAAACAAGTTATGCAACCAATCCAAATTAACGTACAGGTTAGTATCGGACTTAACAGCGAATTATCCGCACTGCTGATGTCCGTAGTGAACCGTCCGGCGCAGGTGGCGGAACTGCCAGCAGCACCGAGAAGCAAGAAACCGGCAAAATCCCAACCGGAACCGAAGCCGGAAGTAACCAACCAGCCGACCCCGACCGATGGCCAGGCCACAGCATCCGAAGAACCGGAACCGCAGCCAGAAACGGCAAAGCCGGAACCGGAACCAGCCCCGGTGCAAGAGCCTGCACCCGAACCACAGCCGGAACCAGCCAAAGAGGAAGCAAAAGAGTACACGGAGGTAGATGTACGGGCGGCTATGGACAGAACCCGCAAGCGCATAGAGGGCGAAAACTACAAGGAAAAACCCGACAGCGAGGGGTACAAAAAGTGGCACCGGGTACTGACCGGGTGGTTTAAGAACACCGCCGCAGTCTACGGAGCGGAAAAGCCAAGCGCATTACCCGACAGCGAGAGCCGGGCGAAATTCATAGCGTGCTGCGATGCGGTGTACGTGAAAGATGACGAACTGGTAGAAGATTGTCCATTTTGACCTATGGGAGCGCACGCACTATTAAGCCCGTCCGCCGCGCACAGGTGGATTAACTGCACAGCCGCACCACGGCTGGAGGCGACAGTAGAGGATAGCGGCAGCAGTTATGCCGCAGAGGGAACATTAGCGCACGCCTACTGCGCTATAAAGCTGAAAGAGTTTTTAGGCCGTGACATTTCCGATGAGGCGGCAGAGATAGCCGAACTGGATAGCCAGTACCACACCGGGGAAATGGACGAATACACGGACACATACAAGACTATCGTACTGGAAAAGTATAACGCCGCACGTGCCAGCGTGGCAGATGCGCAGCTGCTGGTAGAAACCCGTCTGGACTTTAGCAATTATATCCCGGACGCTTTCGGCACTGCCGATGCTATCATAATCGCAGACGGCACTATGGAGGTGATAGACTTCAAGTATGGCAAAGGCGTTAGGGTGTCTGCCTACCGTAACCCGCAGATGATGATATACGCGCTGGGCGCATACGACCGGTTTAACTTCGAGTACAAGATAGACCGGGTGCGCACGACCATAGTACAGCCACGTATCGACAACCTTAGCGAGTTTGAGTTATCCGTATCCGATTTGCTGGCATGGACTGATGAAACGCTGATACCGAAAGCAAACGAAGCCTACGGAGAGAACGGCGTACAGGTGCCGGGCGACTGGTGCCAGTTCTGCAAAGTGAAAAGCATCTGCCGAGTGCTTACTCAGAAATGCACCGGCGCAGCCTCAGACCACCCAGACCCGAAACTGTTAAGCCCGGAAGAACTGGCCACGGACGTACTGCCGCTGCTGGCTACGGTTAAGACATGGTTAGCGGGCGTGGAGGATTACGCGCTACAGCAGGCGTTAAGCGGCGTACAGTTACCCGGCTGGAAAATCGTAGAGGGGCGCAGCGTCCGGAAGATTACCGACCAAGAGGCAGCAGCCGTGGCACTAAACAAAGCCGGATACAAGACCACCGAGATATACAAACCGCAGGAACTGCGAACCATTACCGAACTGGAGAAGCTGGTAGGCAAAAAACAGTTTGCCGCTATCTGTAGTGACTATATCGAAAAGCCGCAGGGCAAACCGACACTGGCACCGGAAAGCGACAAACGCCCGGCGATAGACCCGGTAGCGGACGATTTCAAAGACATAAACCTATGAGCCTATGCAGGCAGTGTTTGATTTCGTTATGCAGCATCCGTTTTGGGCTTTGTATCTGGCTATCCTGCTGGGCATAGCGGTACACGGATTTAGAAGCAACAAGGACAAATAAATGTTTAACACCAAAAATTTACAGAAATGATTACACCAGTAGTAAAAGAAACAAAAGTAGTGTTCGGCCCGTGCCGACTGAGTTACACCCACGTATTTAGCAAGTTTGCCCCGGACGGCGACACCGCCAGCGGCAAGTACATGACAAACGTACTGATACCGAAAGAGGAAAAGGAAACCATTAAGGCTATCCAGCAGGCTATCGAAACAGCCAAAAAATCCGGTATCGTATCGAAGTGGGGCGGCAAAGAGCCTAAAAAACTGGATATGCCGCTGCGTGACGGCGACACCGACAAAGACGATGACGAAGTATATGCCGGACACTTCTACGTGAACGCAAAGAGCAACACACGCCCCGGTATCGTAGACAAAAACAAAGCCCCTATCGTGGATGAGGACGATATATATAGCGGCGTTTGGGCTATCATGTCAGTAACATTCTACGCCTATGACGTAAACGGAAACCGTGGCGTGGCGTGCGGGCTTAACAACATTATGAAATACAAGGATGACGAACGTCTGGGCGGCAGAGCATCTGCCGAAAGCGACTTTGCCGACCTCGATATGGAAGATGACGAAGATTTGTAACTGACTACTGACATTTGCCCGGTGTGGGTGCATCCTGCACCGGGCTATTAAAAGGAAACGATATGCAAGAGATATTATTAACCATAGCAGAGCGATGCCACGCAGCGGCAACGAAGCGAGGCAAGGATACCACGGGTGTAGGCTGCATCCAATCTTTGCGCATGGAACTGCGCGAGTATTGGAAAGCCGCCGACAAAGCCACAGAAACGCCCGAATTTGACGAAATAATAGAGCAGGCGGGCAAACTATCGGACAACGATTTTGCGGCTTACTATGAGGCTAATTTGCACAATACGGCGACCGATGAACTGGCCGACATTCTGATAGTGGCGGCTACGTGGCTGTGGGAAGCCAGAGCGGAAGCGGGCGACAATTTCCAGCCCGGCAGGTCTATAGATGTTATGCTGCTGACCGGAGCCGTGCAGTTTGTCTGTGGTCAGATGGCAGACCAGCACGACATAGAGAGGCTGCGCAAAGTGGTTAATCTGAAAATGCAGTTTAACGAACTGAGAAAGGATTAACCGATGCGGGAGATAGGGATAGACATAGAAACCTATAGCAGCTACGATTTGAAAAGCTGCGGCGTTTACCGCTATGTGGAGGCACCGGATTTCGTCATACTGCTGTTTGGTTACTGCGTAGACGGTGGCCCGGTATCGTGCGTGGATTTGGCGCAAGGTGAACAGATACCAGCCGAAGTGTTTGCCGCACTGACCGACCCGCAGGTGGTTAAGACCGCATTTAACGCAGCTTTTGAGCGTGTTTGTATCGGCAGGTATTTTTTTCGGCAAGCCATTAGACCCGGCGCAGTGGCGGTGTACGATGGTGCGGGCAGCACGCATGGGCCTACCGCTATCACTGGAACAGTGCGGCGAAGTGTTGAGGCTGGAAAACGGAAAAATGAAAGAGGGCAAAACACTAATCCGCTATTTTTCCACACCGACCAAAGGCAAACGGCATTTGCCAGCGGATGCACCGGACAGATGGGAGGTTTTCAAGCAGTACAATATCCGGGACGTCGAGGTAGAGCAGCAGATATTAGCCAAAGTACGCAGGCTGGAACCGGCGGAGTTTGACGAAAGACTGTACACGGTAGACCAAAAGATAAACGACCGTGGCGTGCTGCTGGATAGGCAACTGGCTGAAAACGCTACGCGCTTTGATGATGAATATAAAGCGCAGCTGCTGGAAGAAGCCAAAGCCCTAACCGGTATGCCGAACCCAAACAGCCCGGCGCAAATCAAAGAATACCTGCACAGGGCTACCGGTCTATCCATTGACAGCCTAAACAAAAAAAATCTGGATGATATAGAAAGTCAGCTAACCTACTGGCCAAAGGCACAGAAAGTTTTACGCATTAGGCGTGAAATGGGCAAAACGTCCACGAAGAAATACTGCGCTATGCTGGAGTGCGTTTGCGATGACGGACGGATACACGGGCTTTTGCAATTCTACGGCGCAGCCCGTACCGGACGCTGGGCAGGCAGGCTGGTACAGGTGCAGAACCTGCCGCAGAACCATTTGCCCGATTTGGACTATGCGCGGACGCTGGTTAAGGCAGGCGATTTAGACGATTTCGAGCTAAACTACGCTAACCCCACTTATGTACTATCCGAACTGATACGCACGGCTTTTATCGCAAAGTCCGGCTGCACATTCCATGTCTGCGACTTTTCGGCGATAGAAGCACGGGTAATAGCGTGGCTGGCTGGGGAGCAGTGGGTATTGGATGTATTCCGTGCGGGCGGTGATATTTACTGCGCTACCGCCAGCCAGATGTTTAAGTGCAAGGTAGAGAAGCACGGCGAAAACGCAGAGCTTCGACAAAAGGGAAAGATAGCCGTACTGGCACTGGGCTACGGCGGCGGCGTGGCTGCGCTGGAGAACATGGGTGGTAGCCGTATGGGGCTGAGCCAGCAGGAAGAAAAAGACATTATGACCCGCTGGAGGTCTGCAAATCCGCGCATAGTCAAGTTTTGGACTATCATAGAAACCGCTGCTGTGCGTGCCATTAAGTACGGCGAAGAAGTGACCATTAACCGGGGCATAGTGGTATCGTATCGCTGGGGTATGCTGCTTATTACCCTACCGTCCGGGCGCACTATCTGTTACCCGCGTGCCACTATCGGAGTGGAAACTGGGGACGGATGGAGAGGCGACCACGAGATTATAGAGTATGAGGGGCTGAACCAGACTACGAAGAAGTGGGAAAAGATACGCACCTATGGCGGAAAGCTGACCGAGAATGTGGTACAGGCTATAGCCCGTGACATTCTGGGCTATATCATTCTGAGAGCCGACAAAGCGGGGCTTAATATCGTATTCCACATACACGATGAGATAGTGGTAGAAGCGGAACCGGGGCAGACCCTACAGGACGTGGAAGCCATTTTTAGCAAACCTATTAACTGGTGCCGGGATTTGCCACTGAAAGGCGCAGGATATACGACACCATATTACCTAAAAGACTAAGAATATGACAGAAAGACGATTTTTGAGATTTTACTACGCCGCTATAAAGCGGTACGGTGATAAACGCTGGACTGCACACCACGATGTAATAGAGTTTAACCCTAACTACACGGTAAGCGTTAGCGGTCTGGAGAAAGAAGATTTTGACTACAGGGACGATAAACCCTATGTAGTGGAGTTATCCAACGGCACTAAGTTTCTGTGCTTTTTCCACGGCTTCGGTGACGGGCTGGAGGATGAGATACTGAGCGCACGGGGCGAAGCCGCTAACAGCTATGTAGGCGATGAGTGCGTAGCGAAAGTAAAGAAGAACATTAACAAATTAAATCAGTATTGATATGTGCAAATTAACAAATGAACAGATGCTGCGTTACTTCATATTTAAGGATTGCGGCTTTGATGAGGAAATAGCAAAGAAAAGTTATGATTTCGTGATGGGTAACGAACCGGAGCCACAGCCGGAGAGCAAACCGACTACCGAACTGGCAGACGGCATTTATCTGATGTACGGAAAAACGGCTGTGCCATATACCGGGTATGAAGTATCGAAAGACGGTAAGGAGGGCTGCACGGGTATAGGCGTAAAATTCGGCGGCAAATCACTGGTAGTAGTATTAAACGACATTAGCGATGACGATATAGAACTGACAGCCAAGCAGGGCGGCACACGTTTCATTACCGACTACCACCAAGCCGCAGAGGACATGGACGGCAAAGCCGCCACAGACGATATACGGGACATTCTGAATATGGGTATATCTGATGATGAGTACATACCAAGTCTGGGCGAACTGTATTTCATGCTGGCACACTTTACCCGGATTAACGCTGCACTGGAAGCCGTAGGAGGCGAACCGCTGCGTAATGATTGGTACTGGAGCAGCACGCAATACAGCGCGACCAATGCGTGGTATTTGTACCTCTACATTGGCGGCGCGAGCGGCCTCGGCACTAAGGCTACGAGCCAGGGCAGGGTTAGGCCCGTTTCAGCATTTTTACCCCTAAACAGTTAATCTTTAGTAGTTAAACTTTAGCCCGGCGAAAGCCGGGCATTAAATACCCAGATATGAAATACTTTGCTTCATGCAGTTTTGGAAAAGATAGCGTGGCTACTGTGCTGCTGGCACTGGAGCATAACGAGCCACTGGACGAAATTCTATTTACGGAAGTGATGTTTGACCACGCCAGAAACATATCCGGAGAAATACCGGAGCACATAGACTGGATACATAATACAGCCATACCACGATTTGAGGCTATGGGAGTGAAAACACGCATTTTGCACAGTGACCGGGACTATATGTATTTTTTTCAAAACACCGTAGGGGGGGAAGCACGTAGGCAAGATATACGGCTTTCCGCTGGCTGGCAAATGTACCATAAACCGGGACTGCAAAGTAAAGCCGATAAAACAGTATCTGCGGAATTTGGGCGAAGATGTTACGGAGTATATCGGCATAGCGGCAGATGAACCGAAACGGCTGCTGCGGCTGAATGACCGAAAAATATCACTGCTTGCAAAGTACGGATGCACTGAGGCGATGGCAAAGGAACTATGCGAAAAACATAACCTGCTATCCCCTATTTACCGGATGGATACACGGGGCGGCTGCTGGTTTTGTCCCAATGCCAAAATATCCAGCCTATCCCGTCTACGGAAACTGCACCCGGATTTGTGGCAGGAACTGGAAACACTAAGCCACACGCCTAATCTGTGCAGCACCGGATTTAAGTATGGTTTAACGCTACAGGACGTAGCACTGAAAATAGACAAATTCGATAAAAGACAAAAAGAAGCTATGGAGATACGAGAAAAACAGCTGACACTTTTCCCGGAATTTGACCCGCCAACGCCGGGGGGGGGTGCTATGTAGCATAGACCACGACCAACCCAGACGGGCAAAATGGCGGGTACATTTCAAAAACGGAAATTACCGTGATGTCTGCGGCTGGTGCGTGAAAAGGTTTAAGGATGACGGCGACAGTGCCGGAATAGTAGACAAAATAGAAAAATTAAAAAGTGATGACAGACCAATATAATAAACCGATACTGGATGCCTGCTGCGGCGGTAAGATGTTTTATTTCGACAAATCCGACCAGCGGGTATTATTCCAAGACATACGAAAAGTCAAAACCACGCTTTGCGATGGTAGAACTTTCGAGGTATCGCCAGACGTACAGGCGGATTTTACAAATATGCCATACCCTAACAGCTGTTTTAGTATGGTTGTTTTCGACCCGCCGCATTTAATCTACCACAGACAGCAAAAAATCGAGGGGGGGATAAAGCTACACCGACCGGATGGCAGCAGCTAAAATATGGTGCTTTGTATTCAGATTGGCGCGATATGCTGACTAAAGGTTTTAGCGAATGTTTCCGAGTATTGAAACCGGGCGGTTTTTTGATTTTCAAGTGGAACGAAACCGACATAAGAGTTTCCGAAGTCCTAAAACTGACCACTGAAAAACCCGTATTTGGGCATATATCTGGGAAACGTAGTAATACACACTGGATATGTTTTATGAAACAGTAAGAGTATGGAACCAACGAGAAATAACCCAACAGACGAAAAGCCGAAAAACTGCGGTAACTGTGCGCTTTGCATACATACCTACATGGGCTGCGAGTGCCAACTAACCGACAACACGGTAGATGATGCGCAGGAGGGCTGTATAGACTATATTCCGGAGGATGAGCGATGAACGAAGATAATTTAATCAGCATACCAGCCAGCATAACGGCAGAACAGCTGCACAGGCTGTACGACCGTCTGGATGATGAGGCCAGGCCATACGCGCTGCGTGTGGGTACAAGCCAAGAAAAGCACAGGACGGTAACAATCTACTGCGATGCTGAGAATGTGGCGTATTTCCAAAACATTATAGACCATGAAATTTAATAAGCTGAAATATGATTTTACGATAGATTTAGCCACAGCGCACAGCCGGGTATCGAAGAAATGGCGTAACCGGCACTGGCAATGGTCTGAACTGCTGGAGCGGTGCAGCGAAACGAAGCGCACCGGAGAAACGGCAGCGGAATATGCACGCATGAGCAGGGAGGAACAAAGCAACGTAAAGGATGTGGGCGGTTTTGTCGGCGGCTATCTGAGCGGCGGCGTGCGGAAGAACACAAACGTACTGTACCGCAGCGTGGCTACGCTGGATATAGACTACGGCACGGTAAACGTCTGGGATGACTTCTGTATGGCTTTCAACTTCGCGGCGATGCTGTACAGCACGCATAAACACAGCGAGGCTACACCCCGGTACCGTCTGGTATTCCCGTTAAGCAGGCAAGTAACCCCGGCGGAATACGAGCCGCTTTGCCGGAAGATAGCGGCAGAACTGGGTATAGATTTATTCGATGATACCACCTATGAACTGCCACGACTTTTCTACTGGCCCAGCACGTCCAAAGATGCGGATTTCGTGTTTGAGTACCAAGACGGCCCGGCGTGCAACGTAGACCAGATACTAAGCCAGTATGTAGACCCCTACGATGTGAGCGCATGGCCGATGTCAAGCAGGGAAAGCACGGTAATAGCGCATGAGATTAAGAAAGCGGGCGACCCTACGGAGAAGCCCGGACTAATCGGCGCATTTTGCCGGGCATACACCATAGAGGAAGCGATAGAGCGTTTTCTATCCGACTGCTACGAGCCTACAGGTACACCCGGACGGTACACGTACAAGCTGGGAAGCGTGGCGGGCGGTCTGGTCTGCTACGAAAACAAATTTGCCTACAGCCACCACGAAACAGACCCTGCAAGCCGCCAGCTGTGCAACGCTTTCGACTTATGCCGGATACACCTATACGGCGCAAAGGATGAGGGCAGCAGGGCTACGGACGTGACCCGCAAACCGTCCTTTGCCGCTATGCAGGAAATGGCGGCTGCGGACAAAAACGTAAAACTGCTGATGGCACGGGAGCGCAGCGCGTCCGTGGCGGATGACTTCGGCGATGTGGAAATGCCGGAAGATTATAGCGATGAATGGAAAACCGAACTGGAGTACACCAAATCCGGCAAACTGCTGTGCAATATCCAAAACATAATACTGGTGCTGGAGAACGACCCGGCACTGAAAGGGCGCATTACGCACGATGAGTTTACCGGGTACGATGTGATAACAGGCGGTCTGCCGTGGAACCGGCAGGCGAAGCAGTGGAGCGACCGGGACGATGCTAATTTGCGTGTATGGCTGGAACGTAACTACGACATAACCGGAAAGGACAAAATATATGACGCTTTGGCGGCGATACTGACCCGGCACAGCTACCACCCTATCCGGGACTATCTAAACGGTCTGCACTGGGACGGCACGCCCCGGCTGGAGCGTCTGATTATAGACTATATCGGCGCAGAGGACACGGAACTAAACCGCACCATGACGCGCAAGCATTTCACTGCGGCAGTCGCCCGGATATTCCAGCCCGGATGCAAATACGATTACTGCCTAATCCTCACAGGCCCGGAGGGTGCCGGAAAATCTACGCTGCTGGGCAAGATGGGCGGCAAATGGTTTAACGACAGCATAACGACCACCGAGGGCAAAGAGGGCATGGAGCAACTGCGCGGCGCGTGGATTATCGAAATGGGCGAACTGGCAAGCATTAAGCGCAGCGATGTAGAGAGCGTGAAAGCCTACCTATCCAAACGGGATGACAGCTACCGGGCCGCATACGGCAGGCGGAAAGAGAACCACCCCAGACAGTGCGTTTTCTGCGGCACGACAAACGAAGCGTTATTCCTCAAAGGCGACAACGGAAACCGGCGTTTTTGGGTGATAGCCATAGACCCTGCACTGCGCAAGTACCGGCACTGGCAGGAGGCGTTAGACCGTGACCGTGACCAGCTTTGGGCGGAAGCTGTGGAATACTACCGCAGGGGCGAAAAACTGTATCTGGATGACCAGCTGGAAGCGCAGGCACGCCAGCGGCAGGAAGCATATAACGATGACAGCGACGACCCGATAGTAGCGATGCTGCATAAGTTTTTGGACATGAAACTACCGGCGGACTGGCCCACACGTGACATACCGGACAGGCGCAGGTATATACGCACGCCAGACCCACTACAGGCGGACGGCGTGGAAATGCGCAGCCGGGTATGTGCTGCGGAGTTTATCTGCGAACAACTGGGCAGGGACATTTCCGACAAAGAATTTAAGTACATGGCACGGCGTGTAAACAAGCTGATAGGCAGTATGCCTAACTGGGAGCGAATGGGCGCAAGCAGGCACGCTGACAGATGGTATGGTGTGCAAAAAGCATTTAGGCGCATAGAGAGTGTAACCAGCGAAGATAATTTGTAAACGATGTAACCGAAGATATGAGAACACTAAGAACCAGCATTTGTAACCCGATTTTTTGGTTACATATACGGTTACATAATTCGGTTACAACATAAATAGCAATAAATCAAGTATTTACATATAAATGTAACTATGTAACCAAAAATATATTGAAAGTAGATAAGTAATGTGATAAAGAGATATAACCCCACTTTTACGCACAAAAACGCATATCTGCACACGCGTAAGGGGTATTTATAGAAAAACAGAAAAAACAGTTACAATGAAACAGAGCATAGAAAAGATAGTTAAACACGCCGAAGTATCGGAGAAAGCGATAGAGCAGTATTTGACCGACAGCGTAAAAAAACTGGGTGGTATCTGCCTAAAGTACAGTAATCCCGGCATGGTAGGTTTTCCCGACCGTGTTTGCCTGCTACCGGATGGTGTAACCCTATGGGTGGAGCTGAAAAGCAAAGGGCAGCAGCTGCGCACCATGCAGCGCATACGCATATCGCAGATGCTGCATTTAGGACACACGGTTAATGTGTGTAAGAGCAAAGAGGATATAGACCGGATGTTAGAACCCTATAAAACCAGCAGACCATGATTTTTAGACCATACGATTACCAGCGTACAGCGATGCAGTGGATTATCGACAAACCCCGATGCGGTCTGTTTCTGGACATGGGTCTGGGCAAAACGGTATCTACGCTGACAGCTTTACAGTGGCTGATAGATGACTGCGAAATTAGCCGGACTTTGGTAGTGGCTCCGAAAAAGGTAGCCGAAACCACATGGAGTACGGAGGCGGAAAAGTGGGAGCATCTGCACGACCTACGGGTGGTTAAGGTTATCGGCACTGAGAAACAGCGGTGCATGGCTTTGGCGCAAAAAGCCGATGTGTATGTGACAGGGCGCGATAACTTTGTTTGGCTGGTGGGCAAATATGGTGGCAAACTGCCGTTTGACGCACTGGTTATAGATGAACTGACAAGTTTTAAGAGTGCCAAGAGCGAAAGGTTTAAGGCGATGCGCATAGCCCTACCGAGCGTTAAGCGCGTTATCGGTCTGACCGGAACGCCCGCACCAAACGGGCTGATAGACTTATGGGCGCAGATGTACTGCATAGACCAAGGCGAACGGCTGGGCAAATCCATTACCAAGTACCGGGAAACCTACTTTGAAACCCACAAATGGAATAACATAATAGTACGCTGTGACGTGAAAAAAGGCTGTGAGGAAATTATACGGAACAAGATAGCCGATATATGCCTATCCATGCAGGCAAAGGACTATTTGCAACTGCCGGAAATGATTACCCACACGGTTAAGGTCTATTTGAGCGATAAGACGATGGCGGCATACACGAAGTTTGAAAAGGAAAAGGTTTTGGAGTTTCAAGAGGAACACGGAAACGAGCCTGCAAACATTCTGGCAAATTCCGCCGCCGGGCTGATGAACAAGTTAAGCCAGTACGCTAACGGTGCTATCTACGATGAGGATATGCAGGTACACAGCATCCATAACGAGAAATTAGACCGTCTGGCAGAAATAGTGGAAGCCGCCAACGGCAGCAGCGTATTAGTATTTTACCAGTACAAGCACGATATACCGCGCATAACGTCCCGGCTGAAAGGCTATGAGGTGCGGGTATATCAAGGCGAAAAGGATTTGAAAGACTGGAACGCCGGAAAAATAGACGTGCTTCTGGCACACCCGGCAAGTACGGCGTATGGACTGAATATGCAGCAGGGAGGCCACTATATCGTATGGTTTGGCACCGGCTGGAATTTGGAACTATACCAGCAGGCAAACGCCAGACTGCACAGGCAGGGGCAGCAGTACCCGGTTACTGTGTACAGGCTTATTTGCGCCGGTACTGTGGATGAGAGAGCCAGCGCGGCTTTGGAGGGGAAGAAAGGCGTACAGCAAAGTTTATTAGATAGTCTTAACTACTTAATCCGTAAACACAGTGAGCAATAGAAAGCGCGTGAACATATCATTAGACCCGGAAACCTACGAGAAACTACAGCAGGTGCAGAGGGAACACAGGTTTAAGAACCTATGCGAAATGCTGACCGCATTAGCGCATATTCTGTTAGACCGTATGGAAGTGGCGGCAAACAGGAAATACGACCTACCGGAAGATGACGGGCAGTATATCGACAGTATGTTTGATGACCTGAGCAATACGCAGAGAGTACCGGACGGAACGGTACCAGTTAGACATAATAGTAGGAAACTTAGATAGGAGGATACACAGATGGCAAAGGATAAGATATATAACAGATTGATACATAGTGTTAGGTGGCTGAGGCTTCGGCGTGATACACTGACCGCACACCCGCTTTGCCAGCGGTGCGAAGCTGAGGGCAGGATAACACCTGCTACAGAGGTACACCACATACGACCGGTAGAGGAAGCGATAACTACGGCTGACAGGATGCAGCGTATGTATGACCCGCATAACCTACAGGCACTATGCCACGACTGCCACGTTAAGACACACACGGAGATAGGCAGGTGTGGCAGGGAGGCGACACGCAGACGCAACGAAAAGCAAGTGCGGCAGGTGATTAATAAATTTTTCGGTGATGGCTGATGTCGGAGCCGGGGGTAGTTTTTTAACCGGGGGTGTACCCCGTTAAACCTCGCCCCCAGTCTTGTTTTTTCGTATGTAAATTTTTGGAAATGCGGTACTTTGGACTAAATCTAATAGAAAACGAATAAATATACAGATAAAATGGCGAAAACGGTAAACGACTATAAGACAGAGATTATCAAGGTGCTAAAAGCCCACAGGCTGTACAGCAAAGGACTGGATATGCAGGTACTATCATTAGCCAGCGCGATGCGTAATCTGGAAATGGCTAACGAACAGATAGACGGGCTGACTGAAACGACCGTGTGGGAAAAAACACGCTACGGCGAAAAGCTGGCACCGCACCCGGTTTTCAAAATCGCAAAGGAGGCGCAGGAACTGATAACCCGGCAGATGAAGTCTTTAGGACTGACCGCCGAAGATTTGGCCGGGGAGGTTGAGGATGACCCGCTGGCAGAGCTTACAAAGAAACTGACGAAGAAGCGCAAGCAGCCAAAGATAATCAAACCCGGTAAGACTGAATGACAGAGGAAGAAAAAGACAGGCTGAGGCAAGCCAAAGAGGATGTAACAGGGCTGCTGGCTGGCACCGACATAGACCGCTACCGACTAACCGAAGTGGATAGCCGGTTAGATGACTATGTGCGTGAGGTGGCGGGCGACCCGGAGGCGCACAACCTATACGAGCAGCTGGCAGTAGCCCGGTTTTTCCACTTATGCGATAAGTACGGTATCAATGTTACGGAGGTGTGGCAGTTTTGCGACTTCTACGAAAGTCTGTATTTTCCCGGCAAGACCGGGCAGCAACGGTACAGGCTGACCCCGGTACAGTATTTCCAGTTTGCCAGCATCTTTGCTTTTTGGCAGGACGGCAGGCGGGTAGTCCGGGAAGTGGTGCTGTATGTGCCGCGCAAATTCAGCAAAACGACCAGTACAGCATCCCTGGCCATATACGATTTGCTGTACGGCGACAACAACGCGGAAAGTTACACCGCCGCTAACAGCAACGACCAAGCGAAAAAATGCTTTGACGTGATACGTGGCTGTATGCGGAAGTTAGACCCAAAAGAACGCCGGTACGTTATCAATGAGCAGACGGTAAAGAGCAGGCGGAAAGACCGCACGGCCTTTGCCCAATGTCTGACCGCTAACGCACGGACGAAAGACGGACTGAACGCCAGTACGGTTATCATGGATGAGTTTAGCCAAGCGCGGGACAGTGAACTGCTGACCGTGCTAACTACGTCTATGGGTGTGCGGGAAAATCCGCTGACCGTGATAATAACCACTGCGTCTGATGTATTCGATGGCCCGTTTTACGAAATGCTACAGGGCTACAAATCCGTGCTTCTGGGAGAGTATGAGGATGACAGTTTGTTTGCTCACATATTCGAGCCGGATTTAGACGACCCGGAAGATGAGGAAAGCACGTGGCGCAAGGTACACCCGCATTTGGGCGTAACGGTTAGTCTGGACTTCTACAGGCACGAATACACAAACGCACTGCGTAACGGCAGTGAGGCTATGTTAGCTTTCCGTACTAAGCTGTTAAACACCTATGCGGAGAATGAGCAACGCAGCTGGATTAGTAGCACGCTGGCACGGCATATAAGCAGACCGATAAGCATAGACGGTATCAAGGGCAGGCCGGATGCGATGGTAGCCATAGACCTAAGCGAAAGCGATGACTTTAGCGCAGTGACTATGGGAATGTACGACAGCAGGCAAAAAAACTTCTATTTCCATACCGCCTATTTTTTCCCGTCCGGCGCACTGCCGGGACACCCAAACGAAAAGCTGTACAGGACATGGGCGGAAAAAGGATTTTTGGTGCTGACTGATGGCGATGTGATAGACTACCGGCGCATAGTGGATTACGTGCTGTACCTTAACCAGCACGTTAGGGTATTGGGTATCGGCTATGACCCGTGGAAGTCGCAGGAAGTTATTAATATGCTGGCTGCGTCCGGTGCCGGGAACGTGATAAAAGGCGTGCGGCAGACCTACGGAGTGTTTACCGCACCGGTGGAAAGTTTCGAGCATGGGGCAAAGACCGGGCATATATTCATTAACGACAACCCGATTAACGCCTACTGCTTTGGTAACGCTGTGCTGGATAGTGACAGGCTGGAGAACTGCAAGCCTATCAAGCGGAAAGCGAACCAGAAGATAGACGGCGTGATAACGAAACTGATGTGCCTACGGCTGTTTATTGACTACGAGCGGTAATTTTTAACATTTATTTCTCCAAAGGCTGGTACCAGATACGGCGTTTTCCGGGTAAGGTAGAAGAACATTATATTTTGCGATGGGTATTTTGATTAACATACGGAATTTGTTTAGGCGCAGCGAGCCTGCACAGGCGAAGCAGGAACCGGCACGGACACCCCGAACCGGCGGCGGCTTTCCTATGCTTGCATCTGCTAATGCGCTTAATATAGCGACCGTTTACCGCTGTGTTAATCTTTTGGCAGACAGTGTGGCGATGCTACCAGTCCAGTATATGCGCAAAAAGGGTGATATTTTCGTGGAAGACCGCAGCGACCGTATGCACTATCTGCTGAATGTGCAGCCGTGCGAATGGCTTTCGGCTGTGGACTTCTGGCAGCAGGTGGTACGCTATCTGCTGCTGAGGGGAAACGCCTACATAGTGCCGGTCTATGACCCGTTTACTATGTCAGTGGCACGTCTGGCACTGGTAGACCCTACGACCGTGGCGCATGATACGGTTAATGACACCTACACGATTAACGATGTCTACGCAGGCATTAGCGGCGTGTACGATGAAAGCGAGATACTGCACATAAAGAACTACAGTATAGACGGAAAAACCGGGCTATCTACCATAGCCTACGCACGCATAGCACTGGATATAACCAGCACAGGCGACCAAGAAACGCTAAACCGGTTTGCCAACGGCGGTAATGTCCGTGGAATTGTCAGCAACGATAGCGGCGTGCGTGGCTTTGGTGAGTACCAAGACAAGGAACTGGAAAAGACGGCTACCGATTTGGATAGCCGATTTAGAGGCGGTGAGCGCATAGTATCATTACCGGGGCAGGTGCAGTTTAGCCCGATTTCGTTAAGCAGTACGGATATGCAGTTTTTGGAAACACGCAAATTTAACGTGCGCGAGATATGCCGTTTTTTCGGTGTGCATCCGTCCTTTGTGTTTGACGATACCAGCAATAACTACAAATCTGCGGAAATGGCTAACGTGGCTTTCCTCACTAACACGCTTAACCCGATGATGCGCAAAATCGAAGTGGAACTGCACCGGAAGTTAGTACCGCCTAATCTGTGCTGCAAACGCAAATTTCAGTTTGACCGGCGCGGGCTGTATGCGTGCGATTTGGATAGCCGGATTAAGTACCAAGCCCAGACGATAGCCGCCGGGCTGTACACGGTGAACGAATGGCGGCAGGAAGAAAACAAGCCAGCCGTAGAGGGCGGCGATACTGTGCTGGTATCCGCCAACCTAAAGAGCATAGAGGAACAGAGCAAGCAGCCGGAACCGGAGCCAGTACCGACAGAACCAGCCCCGGCAACGGATGAACCAGATACTAACCAGTCCGGCACCACTGAGGAACCGGACGAAAACGGAGATAACAACAATGGCGAAGAATAAGAACACGGTAGTAAACCGAATACTGCACACCATTACCGATTTGCGGGTAAGGGAGGCGCAGGAGGGCGAAGCAGCCAGCCGGACGATTACCGGCTACGCTATACTGTTTGGCGTGCCGTCCGCACCGCTGTACGACTATGACGATGAGGAAGCACGGGAAGTAATCGCACCGGGTGCAGTGACTAAAGAACTGCTGGACGGCTGCGATATAAAGATGACCATGTTTCACGATAGGCAGCTGATTTTGGCACGCAGTAAGAACGGAGCCGGAACACTGACCTACGGCGTGGATGACAAAGGCGTATATTTCGAGTTTGAAGCACCTAATACAGTGGATGGCGATAAGGCATTAGAACTTGTTAGGCGGGGCGATATATCCGGCTGTAGCTTCATGTTTAGCACGCACTACTACGACAGTGCGTATGTGTCCCGTGACGTGCAGAGAGTGGACGGAAAGACGGTGATAACCTACACGGTTAATGTGATTACCGGGATATACGATTTTACGCTGGCAGCTGACCCGGCATATCCGGATACCAACTGCGAAGCGGAAGCGCGGGAACTGTTTAAGGAACTGCGCACCCCGGAGCCAGAACCGGAGCAACCGAAGAACGAAGATAAGCTGCGCGAGCAAGTGCGCGAAATGCGCCGCGCTGCTGCGCAATTATTATAACATAAGTTTAACCATAAAAGTTTTTTAGAGTATGCCAAAGACAACAGCAACGAAGAAAACAGTAAACGCACGACAGTTAGTAGACAAATACCAGTCTAACTGCGACCGCATTAACGAGATTGCGGATTTGTGCGAAAAAGAGCAGCGCGAGCGTACAGAAGCGGAAACCGCAGAGTATAACGCGCTGGTAAGGGAAAACCAGCTGCTGCAAATGAAGATGCAGGCACTGGCAGTAGAGCATCTGCGCGAAAACGCTACTACGGTGGAAGATGCTAACCGCATTATCCGCGAGAACGTAGCCGCAGGCCGACAGACACAAATTATGCTGATGCGTGATTTGGTGATGGTGGCGGACGTGACCACAGGCGGTATCGTGCCGGTGAAGATGCAGGACATTTTAGACCCGCTGGTAGAGGGGCTGATTTTGGATAAAGTCGGTCTGCCTATGCCTACCGGTCTGGCCGGTGACTACATTTGGCCAACCTACGAAACTGTGGAGGCAACGATACAGGGTGAGGGCGTGGCACTGACTGACACCGAAATTTCGATGTCCAAACTGACCGCTTCGCCGCAGCGTATCGGTATCGCTATCCCGGTTACGCGGCAGGCGATTAACCAGACCGAGGGCGTGGTAGAAATGATTGTTAAGAAGCTGATGCCGCTTTCGGTAACTATGCTGCTTAACAAAATCATGTTTAGCACTACAAAGGTTACGAGTGCTACGACACTGGTAGGCCCGTTTGTGGCACTGGCAAGCAGCCCCGTACAGGTGAGCGCAGAACCTACATTTAAGGAGCTTAACAGCCTCAAAGCAAAAGTGCTGGCTACCGGTGTGGATGGTGAGCATCTTTGCTGGGTGATGACTAAAGCCCAGAAAGCTATCGCCGAAGCGACACCGAAAGACGCAGGCAGCGGCATTATGGTTTGCGAAAATGACCATATCGCAGGTCTGCCGGTATTCACTACTAACTATATCGGCGAGGGCTTTATAGGTCTGGGCGACTGGAGATACCAGCCTATGGGACTGTTTGGCGACATTTCGTTTATCATTGACCCGTACAGCCAAGCACGCAAAGACGCTGTGGATTTCGTGCTGAATGTGAACTACGGCACTACCACGCTGCGCACAGAGGCTTTTGCGCTGGCAAAGTGCAAGGCAGCAGGCGCGGGCGCGTAAACGGGGTAAGGATTGTAACAGGATAACATAGTTTGATTATGGCTACAGTGGATATAGCACTACTAAAGCAGCACGTTAGGGCTGACGATTTTAGCGATGATGACCAGTATTTGGCGCACTTGCTGGAAGCAGCGGAGCAGTATGTAACTGAGGCGACCAACCGCAGCAGCGATGAACTGCTGGCTATGGGCGGCGGAGAGCATCTGCCAGCCACGCTACAGCAGGCGGTTTTGCTGATAGCCGGACACTGGTACAACCAGCGCGAAGCCGTTAGCGGCGTGCAGATGGCGGAAGTGCCATATACACTGCAAGCCTTAATCAAACCGTATCGCAAACTGGTAGATGACGTTACGGAATGAGAGCGGGCGCACTGAAATACAGGTTAAATCTGCTGGAGCCTAAACGGGTGACAGACCGCATGGGCGCGGAAACGGTGACATACACCAAGACGCGCACTGTATGGGCTGAACGTGTAAGGGCTACCGGGAGCCGGAGCGAGGAAGTAGGCGAGCATTTCCCGAACTATACAGTAGAATTTAACATAAGGGATGCGCACCCGGTACAGGAAAACTGGAGAGTGCAGCAGCTGGGCGGCTATCTTTATACCGTAACGAATATCGTACCTAATCTGGATAAAGGGTATAAAACCCTGCTATGTGAAAGAGTTAATGAATAAGATACCATTATGGCCCAAAGCATAGACTACGACGATAAGAATTTGCAGCAGTTATTTGCTGAACTGGAACCGAAGCGCAGACTACAGGCGATTAAAGGCGGTTTTCGCAAGGAAGCCAACAAAGTACGCAAAGTGGCGGTAAACAATCTGCGTAACAGCGTCCATTCTAACAAGGATTTGGAAAAGGGCGTGCGGTCTATCGTATTCAAGCGTAAAGCCGGTTTTCGGGTGACAGTCGGAACTAAGCGGGCGGGCAAGAATGGCAAAGGCGAAGCGGGATTTCACACCAACCGGCAGGGGCTTAAAAAGCCCGTGTTAATCTGGGTGGAAGAAGGTACTAAGGAGCGAAAGACGAAAAGCAGCGGCGGCAAAAGAGCCGCACGGCGCAGGTCTGCGCACCGTACCGGACGGATGAGGCGTTACGGCTTCATGTCCCAGACGCTGAACGGAGTACGGGATACCGTTACTGCCGATATTCATAACATGGTAACTGACAATGTTTTTAGAGTAGCAAAAAAGTATGGCTGTAGGTAAGACAAGTTTAAGTGCCGGTGAAATAATCCGGTCTATCCTTATATCGGATGGTGAGGTATCCGCACGGGTAAAAAAGGTATTCCCGGTGGTTGAGGACAGCGCGGAACTGCCGTATATCGTGTACAGGCGTGCGCAGTTGGAGCAAACCCCGGTTAAATCCGGGCGCGGTGCTGACACTGTAGGTATAGAGATACTTTGCTATACCGAACACTATACCGAGGGCGTGGAACTGGCAGAAGCCGTGCGCGGCGCACTGGATGGCGTGCAGGGCGAAGTAAACGGGCTGGTTATGCGCAGCTGCTATCTGGCAGACAGTGAGGAAGCATGGCAGGATGATGCCTATGTACAGCAACTGATGTTTAATGTTAAAATATAGAGATTATGCCCGGAACGACAAAAAACGGATACTGTAACGGCAGTGATATGCTGCTGTACGTGGGTACAAAGGCTGTAGGCAGCTGCACCACCCACACGACTACATTTAACAGTGAAACCAAAGAGCGTGCCGTAAAGCCGGTAGCCAGCAAGGCTATCAGTAGCGGACTTTGGAAGAAGAAAGGCGTAGTAGGTTTGTCGTATTCTATCAGTGCCGAGGGTCTGGTATTCTACGATGAAACCGAGTGCGGATTTAAGGAACTGTTTGCGATGTGGAAAGCAGGCAAACCAGTTACCGTAAAGTGCATGGAGCGTGAGAACACCGACAAACCGTATCTGGCTGGCAGTTGCGTTATCGCTTCGCTGGAGCGTACAGACCCGGCGCAGGATGATAGCACCTACAGTATCAGTCTGGAAAATGACGGTGAACCTACCATGCTGGACGAAAGCGCGATTACAGAAAATGCGCCTGCCGATGGTGGAGGTGAATAACAACGGAAGTTATGGCAAAGATAGAAGTAACGATTAATGGCGTGGCATATCCGTGCCGTCCTACGATGGGGGCTATGCTGCGCTTTAAGAAAGAAACAGGCAAAGAGGTAACGGAGATTACCAGTAACAGCCTGACCGATTTGTGCGCATATCTGTACTGCTGCGTGGCTTCTGCTTCCGCAGCCGATGGCGTGGATTTCAAAATGTCGCTGATGGATTTTGCCGATGCGCTTAACCCGGAGGAAATGACCGCATGGGCTACGCAGATGCAGCAAAACACTGTGGAAGATGCCGGGGATGTAGAAAAAAAAAGCTAAAGCCCTACGGCATATTAGAGTTACTGGGTATCGCGCTGGGCTGCATACGGCTAAGTTATGATGATTTCTGCAAACTGGATTTTGAAGAATTTGCAGCGGTCTACAAAGCCTATGCAGAGCAGCGCGATACTGATTTTAAGGACAACTGGCAACGGATGCGGCTATTAGCCACGATAGCTATACAGCCGCATTTGGATAAACGGCATAAGGTAACGCCGGAAAAGTTACTACCGTTTCCGTGGGACAGGGCGAAAGTGGAGGCGAAGAAGAAACGGAAAGAGATAACGCCGGAGCAACAGCGTAGGCGTATGGAAGATTTGGTTAGAAAATTAGGTGACGAACTAATATAAAAAAATACTATGGCGGGCAAAAGCACTATTAGTATAACATTCAGACTGGACGGCGACAGTAAAGAGTTTAAGGAACTGACAACCGACGCGGCAGGGCTTAAAAAAGTCCTACAGTCCGCTATCGCACCAGCGGAAAACCTTAAAAAGTCGCTGATAAACTGGAGCCAAGGCGTACAGGCGATAGATGCCATTACGAACACGGTTAGTACCGTTTCGTCTGCTTTGTCGCAGTTTTCAGACCGCATGAAAGGTTTGCAGTCAGCAAACATAGCGATAACGCAGCTGACCGGAAAGACGGGCGAAGAGATGCTGAAACTGCGTAATAACGTGCAGGCGGTATCGGAACACTTCGGCACGGACTTTAACGAAACGCTGCGGGCGGCAAATGCGCTATCCAAAGGTTTTGGTATCAGCATGGAGGATGCTATGAAACTTGTACAGGACGGTTTGGTTAGCGGCGCAAACGCAGGCGGTGACTTTATCGATACTGTACGGGAGTATCCGCGCTATTTCAAGGAGGCCGGACTATCGGCAGAGGATTTTATAGCCATTACCACCAACGCCGCACAGCAGGGCGTATTTTCCGATAAAGGCGTGGACGTTATCAAGGAGGGTAATTTGCGTATCCGTGAAATGACCACAGCCACGGCGGATGCGCTTAACGGTATCGGTATATCCGCTGAAAAGGTGCAGGCGGATTTGCAGGCTGGCAGTATAACCACGTTTGACGTTATGCAGATGGTAGCGGCGAAGCTGAACGAATTACCCGCCAGCAGCGCAGCCGTAGGCACTGCCATAGCGGATATTTTCGGAGGCCCCGGAGAGGATGCCGGGCTGGAGTACATAAAGACGCTGGCAAACATACGGCTAAACATGGATGCCGTTAAAGCAGCCACGCAGGGAACGGCAGAACAGCAGGAGCGGCAAATACAGATGCAGGAGAATTTGAAAAACGGGTTATCCGGCTTAATTGATTTGTCCGCTATCTATACCGATGTCAAACCCTATGTAGATTTGACCGCACAAATCGGTATGGCTGCTATGGGTATCGGTGGGCTGATAAAGACGGTAAAGGCTATGAATATCCAGCAGGCGATATTAAAGACCCGCATAGTGGCTGTGGCCGCTGCGCAGAAAATGGTTACTATCGCTACTACTGCGTGGACGGCTGTACAAAAAGTGCTTAATCTGGTGCTGACCGCCAACCCTATAGGCTTAATCATTACCGCTATCGGCGCACTGGTAGCCGGATTAATAGCAGCCTATAAAAACTGCGAGGGCTTTCGGAAGATTGTAGATAAGGTTTGGGAAGCCATAAAGCCGCTGGCAAACGCTATAATGAACGGTTTGGCAAAGGCTTTCGAGTGGCTGGTAGAAAAGTGTAAGGAGGCATGGGAATGGCTTAAAAACATTCTGGGGCTGGGCAAACAGAAAGTGGAGGTGGCAGTAGATGTGTCGCGTCCTAAGACCGCAGCACCTAAGATGGATTTAAGCGGTGGAAAGACGGACACGGGCAGGTACAACTATACGCCTACCGCTACGGCTGGCAAGGGTACAGAAAAAGCAGAACCAGTGTACAATGCCGCAGCGGACAACTTAAAAGAATATAATGAAAATATACAGGCACTTAATAAGGAGTTGCAAACTGCGTCACTTGAAAGAGCCGCTGAAATAAACAAGGAAATAGAACTATGGCAACAAAAAGTTGATGCGATAGAAAATGCCGGAAAAGCAGTTGAAGATACGACCGAGGATGTAAATAATTTAGCCGGTGCGTATGATAAAAACGCAACGACATTAAAAGGGTTTGAGGCGAATATACAAGCACTAAACGAGGAACTACAAACCGCCTCACAGGAAAGGGCTGCTGAAATAAACAAGGAAATAAAGCTGTGGGAACAATACGCCAGTAAGATAAAGGAGGCAGGAAAACCGACAGAAGTAAACGAAAGCGCGAACACGCTACAGGAGATAGGCGATAACATTCAAATCCTCACAGACCAGTTACAGACTGCCACTATCGAAGAAGCCGCACTGATTAACCAACAGATAGCAGCATGGAAAGACAAAGCCGATGCGATTAGAGAGGCTGGAGTAGAAACAGAAAAAGTTTCTATGAGTACCGGAAAGGCTTTGCAGCAGGGCTGGGGCGGTATCAAGAATATAGGCAGCAGCATAGAGGGGATAACCAGCGCACTACAGGGCAACGGCAACGCATGGCAGGTAGTTACTGGTATCATTGACGGATTTATAGGGCTGTACACCGGGATACAGACCGTAGTAGGTATTATCCAGCTGCTGACCGGAGCCAGTGCAGCGCACGCCGCTACTAAGGGTGTGGAGGCGACCGCAGAAACAACGGAGGCAACGGTACGAGCTACGACCGCAGCGACAAACGCCGCAGCCTCAGCAGCCATTATAACGGCAAACAAACTGGAGGCTGCGAGCTGGAAAGAGTTAGCAGCATCCGAGTATATGGCGGCGCACGCCTACATACCGTTTGCCGGTTTTGGTATTGCGATGGGATTTGTTACGGCGATGCTGGCAGCTACAGCCGCCGCAGGTATTCCGATGCTGGCAGAGGGCGGTATAGCGTCCGGCCCTACTTTGGCGATGGTTGGCGAGTACGCAGGCGCGAAAGGAAACCCGGAAGTTATCGCACCGCTGGATAAATTGCGTGGTATGCTGGCACAGCCTGCAAGTATGGATTTTGGCAAAGTGGAGTTTGAGATTAAGGGGCGCACACTGGTAGGGATATTAAACAAAGAAAACAATATAACAAAACGCAGTTAATATGAAGTATCTACGATATACAGGCGAATTTGTGAGCCGTGCCGGGACTGTGTGGCGGGTGGATATTATGCAGGAAGCGGACACGGCGTTTGCTTCTGTAGGGGCTTTGGAGTTTCCGGCGGATGCACCGCTGGTTATCGAGTGGCAGCGCGAGGATAAAGAAACAGTGATATTAGGCAGCAACGCTACACTAAAGATAATAAGCCCCGGTGATAGGACATACGAAGATTTATACACTATCGAAGTAGGGCGTATCCGTATGGATGTCTACAAAAACAATAAACTGTACTGGAGCGGCGCGTTAGACCCGGAATTTTACGAAGAACCCTACGAAATGGCTAACGGTTATGAAGTCAGTCTGACGTTTAGCGACTTCGGTATTTTAGACCGTATCAAGTACGATTTATCCGGTATCCAGACGATACGGGATAATATTACTTATGCTTTGCAGCGTGCTGTTATTCTGTATAGCGGACTTAACACAGACTACATAACTACGACATTTACCGATGGTGCCAGCATTACAGGCGGCGGCATATCGGTTAGGTCTGAAAACTTTGTAGATAAGGACGGCGAAGCATCTACGCTGTATGAGGTGCTGGAGGGCATTTTACAGCCGCTGGCAGTCCGAATAGTGCAAAGGGCTGGCACTATCTATCTGTATGACCTAAACGGGCTGTACACCAAAGGAACGCCAAAGGCTATCCAATGGGACGGCGACAGTCAGACGATGGGGACGGATAAGGTGGCGAACAATGTTATAGTATCTTTCAGTCCGTACAGCAGTGCCGAACTGTTAAGCGATGAAATGGAGTACGGCGGTAAATATGACATAGAGCATACGAATTTAACGAGCGATGCGCCTACGGTTGATTATGACGAATGGGGGGAATACTACAGTTATTATCCGGACTACAGCGAAGAACACAGGCAGGGCAGTAACTGGGATTACAATCTAATCGACTTTACTATTTTCATAAACAACCACGGAAGCGGACTAAAGAGTAAGGGGACATGGTGCCGGTACTTTCATATACTGCCTATTACTGGTGGTGCTACTGAATGTACAGGCGTGGCGTATGCTTTCCGTACAGGCGGACACGGTGGCATAAGTACCGGATGGCCCAAATGGAAAGTACATAGCAGGATACCGCGTGCCGGACTTTCCGGCAATTCCGAAATACTGACTACGAACCGCGTATTTTTGCCCAAACTGGATGCCGAAAGCATGAAAAAATACAAAGTGCGAGTAATGGAAGAAGTGCTGATAGATGCGAGATATAATCCGTTATCTGGCAGCACGAGCGGTAACGATGAGGGTAACGATAATGTGGTTAAGACCCGCAGCGGCTTTGTATTCATTCCTGCAAAAATTACGCTGTATGACAAAGACGGAAAAGCCCTATACCATTATAGTAACCGGGAAACCGCAGCTGGAGCGACTAAAGGGCATTTAGGCTACAGTAAGGGCAAATGGGTATCCGGGGCAGACCCCGGCGGCGATTGCTGGCTGGAATACTATAACCCCGATAACTTCGGAGAGGATGCCGGGATTAGAGGCTGGCAAGGAAACCGGCACTGCATAGGTAGACCCGATGGGCGCGGCGGACGTATGGGGCTGGAGATATACGACAGTTTCAAGAAAATGGATGATGGCGAATATATGCCGTATCCGCCAGTAGCCGGGTATCTGGAGATACAAATACAGGAGGGTATATTAGGCTACGACTATGGGCAGAGAGTAGATAATTGCGGATTTGGCAGCGCGGAAAGCCAGTGGGATAAAAGCGGTATATACAATATGCTGCGCTGGTGCCTATATAAAGCCCCGGTAGTAGATGTGGTAAATAATAATCTGATATTTGATGCGGCAGAGCTGGAAGATGTAGAGTACAGCGGATATATCAATAAATCGGCAAAAGAAGAAATAGATATAGATACTATATGCGGTACTGCTGTATCCGTTTGCCCTACTGCCAAAGGCTGTTACCACAGAACCAAGACAGGCGAACAGCTACAGGAACTGACCCGCGCAGGCGTGACAGACCACCCGGAAAAACTGCTGATAGGCACTATCTACAGCCAGTATGCCGACAGAAAAACAACGCTATCCGGCGAGGCTGTGATAGATGACGGACTGCATTACTACACCGAGCAGAACCAAGGCGATAAACGGTTTATGCTGATGAGTGAGGAACAGGATATTATAGCGGACTGCACGGATGCGGAATACTGCGAGTTTAGACCCGATGAGTACGAAAGTATAGAAGAAGTAAAGTAATACCGATATGGATAAACAATATACTGCAAAAATAACACTTCGGACACCGAGGCCACGCAGTGAGCGTCTGCGGGAGCAAGGTATAGGCGGTGGAACTACTACCGTAGTGATGAGCGGAGCCGGTGGCGGTGGCAGCACAGTAACGGGTGACGGACATACCCACGGTAATTTATCGGCACTTAACGAGATTTCCACAGACCGGCAGGGCTATATGTATCTGACCCAGATACGGGAAAAGGAAGATACCGAAACCGGAGAAACCACAACCGAGCAAGTAACCGAAAAGGTAAAAGCCGGGTACGCTGATGTCGCCAAAGACCTAAGCGAAGATAGCCCGATACGGGAGCAGTTTTTGTCCCGTCTGGTGGATGATGTCGCCAAAGGTAATCTAACTTTTGAAAAGATGCTGACTGTGTTAGGGCTTTCCATATTCAAGTCCGGGGCGCAATTTGGCGAGTTTGTGCAGTCACTGTATGCCGGGAAAGGTGCAGGGATAGACCAGCTGGGAAACGCTGAATTTGAAAGCGTCCGTGTACGCAGCTACTTTGAGTGCATGGAGTTAATAATAAACCGCCTATCTGCCATAGAGGGCGACCAGTTATTAACGGAGGCGGACACCATAGAGAGCGTGGACGATTTGGGCGATAACTGCTACGGTCTGCATCTGCGCAGCAAATGGGAGGGCTATTTTACAGCCCAATATCCAAACAATGTGCTGAAAGGTATCATTAACACACTGGCTACCGGAAGCGGTGTATATTACACCAGCTGGATGCGTGTAAACAGCGTGAACACTGCTAACAACTATATCGAAGTAACGCTGTATCCGGGTGAAGAAGTGCCAGCCGGAACCAATTACCCACCGTGCGAAATGATGAAGATAGCCCGGTGGGGAAACCAGACCGACACCAAGCGGCAGAGCTGCATTTACCTATCCAGCACGGAGGGGCGGATAGTCCGGCTGACGGGTGTAACGAAGCCTATAATAGACCGTACCAACTATGGGGCGACCTTTGGCGAACTGCCGGAGTTTCTGCGCGAACTGGATTTGCCGATAGCGGAGGGGCAAGACTATCTGTATGCGCGTGGCATAGTCGTACAGGACATAATCCGCATAGACTATCAAGGAAAGCCGGTTAGCGAGATAGTAGACCGTGGCCCGTGGAGTGCCACAGGTGATTACTACTGCGAAGCGTTGAACCCAAATACCGGCAGGTATGAGATTTCGGACGTGTGGTATAACGGCTGCAAATATCGATGCGCCAAAACCGGAACCACAACCGCGCCAGCGTGGAATAACACCGACTGGGCGATGGTGGAGGGAAACCCGGATTTTACCGTAGACTTCGCCGAAACCGACTATCTGTTTGACCCAGACAAATTTAATCTAACGCTGACCATAATAGCCCGTCTGTACAATATGGATATAACGGCTGACATTCTGGATGCCGATGTACAGTGGACGCGCTACAGCGAAGATGCTAACGGCGTGGAGCGTGTAGCATCCGATAATGCGTGGGCACTGAAACACGCAGGGGCTGGTAAGTCCATAGACCTAACGGTAGAGGATTGCGATTTTAACGGGTATGTGCCAAAGGTGCTGAAATTCATAGCCACGGTAACGCTGCGGGACGGAATGGGTAACGAAGCTGGTACCACAAACGCAGTTTTCCAGTATTAATAGAAAGGAGTATTAGATATGAAAAAGATTTTAGACTATTTCGGAGTAGACGGTTTGCTGCACATTATCTGCTGTATGGTGATAATGCAGCTGTTAGGTAATTTTCTGCCTTTGTGGGTGGCTGTTTTGATTACCGCTGCTATCGGTCTGGGCAAAGAATTTATTTGGGATAGGCGGCTGAAAAAAGGCACGTTTGAGAAACGCGACCTGCTGGCAGACGCTGTAGGTATTGTTTTGGGTCTGATTTAATCCGGGCGGCGCATGAAAACAAGAAGATTTGATTTTAACTGGAAGCCGCTACAGTTGCAAATATCATTTTCTGTAGATGGCAGCGTGCCGGACAAGCAGAACTACAGCACCGACACGCAGGAATATACGCCGGATTATACGCTGACACCGTTAATAATCCAGCCTATCGTATCCGTGATAGACAAAGACGAAGTGATAGGCGCAGGGCGCATTAACCACGCACTGACAAATGTCCGCTGGTACGAGAATATCAACGGCACGCAGACGCTGATAGGAAGCAGTAACAGTAATTATGAAATAACTACCAGTGGCGGTAGCGCAGGGCGTATCAAGGTAAAGCGCAACGCAGAGCCGAAAGTACCTATTACGCTGGTATTCTATGCCGAGTATATAGATAGCCGCACCGGGCAGGTGATGATAATACAGGGTAGTTATCTAATTAGCTGCGGCAGTGCATCCGACCAAGTGCGGGTAGAACTGGACGCAGCCGACCAGACGATATTTAACCCGCTGGCAGACCCACAGACGCAGACCGTTAAGGCTACGGTATGGCTGGGCGATAAGCCGTGCGACAGCAGCAAATATGCGCTGGTGTGGGAAGTGCTGGACGGCAGCACGTGGCGAACCGCAGGAAGTGATGCTGTAATGGACTACGATATTACGGTGAACAGCAACGGCACGGTAACTATTAACCGCTGGCTGATGGGTGATGAAATGTATTTGCGGTGCCGGGTGAAGTATAGCGCAGACGGCAACCCCGGCAGCGTGGCTTTGACCGATGCCAGCCCACAGGCTATAGCCAGTTTCATACGCCGGATACCTAAGTACAAGTTTGATTTTACAGGCGTGCCGTACAACATTCCGGCAGGTCTGCTTAACGTAGCACCTACGGCGATTATCCGCACCACTAACGGAGAGATAGACAACGCGGAAAAGGAACTGTTACCGCTGTGGTATATAGCCACGAACAAAGCCAGCGGCAGTTTAAGTTACTCACTGGTGGCGCACGGCAAAAGCCCGATAATCCCTACCGCCAAAATGGATGACAACTATGGAGGGGTAATCGGTCTGGACGTGAAAGACAGAGGATATGCCGGAGCGTGGGAAGATGGCACGGACGATGCGATTTTCTGCGATGCGGACGGCGATATTTTGATTATTCACTAAAAACCAATATAGGCGATATGGCAAGATACATTAAAGCAAACGGAAAGGTAGCGGAATACCTTAAATTAGAGAATGACCGTAATAAGGTTACGGACGGTAACTATCTGCTTTGGCAGGCTGATATGCTGGCTTTCGGCAGGCTAACCGAACTGCCGCAGATTTTGGAGCAAATAGGCGGTCTGGCATTGCAAGCGCATGAAGCCAGAGAGGAACAGGACGGCACGGTAGTTAGGAAACTGCCGGTAGCGACCGACCCCCGGTTTGTCGTAGAGGAAGCCACGGAACAGCAGCCGGGCAATATCGACACGCCTACGGACGTGCCGGAAGCTGGTACGGATACGGAGGCAGGCGAAGAACCGGCACCCGAACCAGAGCCAGAACCGGAAAGCCCGGAAGATGGGCAGGATGAAAACCAGCCCGTAACAGAGGAACCGGGCGAAGTGACCGACCCGGAACCAACCCCGACCGATGGCCAGGCCACAGCATCCGAGGAAACCGAAACGGCAGACCCGGCACCCGAAGCAACGGAAGAAGCCGACCAGCCGGAAGCCGTTACCGGCGATGATGAGGGAAAGGAAGAAACGACCATTAAAGAAGAAACGGAGGCTTAACCATGAGTACAGCAAGCACCAGCAGAACGATTAAGTTTATCAGCAAGGCAGGTACATACACTGCCGTAATCATGTCGCCAAACGGCGATTTGTACCAAGAGTACGAGGGAACGCCAAACGATGCGACAGCCATTTACCCGGACTTTACCACGCTGAAACCTATACTGTATTTCGTCTGCACCAGCAGCCGTGTAGCGGAGGGAGTGGCAGACCCGGACGCGATGGAATACTATTTTAACGACCAAAAGATTTCATTTAGCGGCGGTGTATCTACAGGCACATTTGCCGGATATTTCAAGACGGTAGCACCGAGCGGCGACCAGCTGTATTACGGTCTGCAAATCCTCAAAAACATAGCGGCACTGGCTGGCTACGCACCTGCTGTTATCAAGATGGTAGCCACTATCAGTTATGGCACGCAGAGCGACCAGATACAAGCCACATACACTATCCCGGTGCAGCAGGCTACCGGAAGCAGTTACCGTGTGACTATCGCCGCAGGCGACAGCAAAAATTTCGTGATTACCGAAAAGGGCGGCAGCTGCATATTAAAGGCAATGGCGTACCAGAGCGGTAACGCACTATCAAAAGGCTTAACGTATGTGTGGGAAAAGATGGGCGCGACTGGCTGGGAAACGCTTTCCGGCAAGACTGCACAGACGCTGACCGTTAATGCCAACGACATTAACACCTATGGCGAGTACCGGGTACACGTCTACCGTGACGGTGCGGAGATTGGCACGGACATACAGAGCGTTATGGATGCCAGCGACCCTTACGACATAGACCCGCACCCCAACCCGGAAGATGAGGCGATAACCGAAGATACCACGGGTAACGGGCAAGTGACCTATACGCCGGTGGTGGTTAAGCGCGGCACGTCCACAAAGGCACTGGATACGCAGTTTTATTTCGTGCTGAAAGATGCGGCAGGCGTGTATCTGAACACCGACCGGGACACACCGAAAGCCAGCCAGACCGTGACACGCGCACACTGCCAGCAGGCCGGCGGCGATGTATCAGTAACCATTACCAGTGTAAAGTAATACGGCTATGGGAGTAGCAAGCAGAACACAGGTAGTTAAGTTTATCCGCAAAGGCGATACCGGCGACAAAGGAGAGCAAGGCGCAACGCTGCGCGGCCCGCAGGCGTGGAGCGACTGCGCAGTGGGCTATGCTTTCCAAGCTGGTAAAGTCGGTGACGAATGGAAAGACGTGGTACTGTATAACGGAAACTACTATAGCTGCAAAAAATCGCATACTAAAACAGCGTCCAACTATCCGGGAAGTACGACTGACCGGAATAATGGCTACTGGCAGCTGGGCGATAAAATAGAATTGGTAGCCACAAAAATACTACTGGCTACTTATGCTCTGGTAGAAAATCTGGGCGTTACCGCTATCGAAATGAAAGATAGCAGAGGTAATATCCTTTTCCAAGCAAAGGATGGTAATGTAACCTGCAAGGTAGGTACGTTTGAAAATATCAATGTGATAGGCTCACTGCGTAACCCGTTTGCCTATGTGGGCAACAGCATAACCAATGATTATAACGATAATGTGGTAATGCTGAGTAGTGGCGGCGGATGGATTAACGCCTATAGTCTGCCGTGGGATACAAAGCAAAGCGGACGGCGCATAACCATAGTAAACTACAAATGGGGCAGCACTGTATCGCAAGGGCAGGCAGGTATCAACGCACCGACCGGAAAGTATTTCTACGAAGATGGCCTGCAAAAAGATGAGCTATTACTATCCCGTGAAGCAGTGGAGCTGATGGGGTACGGAACTTCTACGCAGTTTTACGGCTGGATAGTGATGCGGCGTATAGACCTTGTAACGACCAATAAATACGGGCGACCGTTAAAGATATTGGCGTATGGGTCTGTTACTTCTGGTGGCAGTATTACTTATTCCACATTTGACAAATCCACGCTGCGAGTAGCCAAAAATGCTACCGGGCAGTACACTATTACCATGCCGTCCGGATGGTTTTATGCAGCCAGCAATGTAGGCGTAATGCTAACAGGTGTGGGGCATTCGTCCGGAAGCTCAGACGCACCGATTAAAGCGACTTTGATTTCCCGAACCACTACACAACTGGTTATTAAAACGTCCGATGATGCGAGTGTGAACGATGGGGCATTTGATTTTATGATATTCAATAAAAACGATTGGATGACCATTTAACAGATAAAGATATGGCGAAGAAAACAAAAACTTTAGGAACGGTTACGACAGTAACGAGTATGAACACGTCACAGTACATACCGCTGACCGATGGCAGCGGCAACGTGACAAAAATAACGCTGGCAAACCTCAAAGCATCTTTGCTGGGCGGTTTGAACCTCAACGCAATGAATGACGGCGTATTTATCATGTTTCACCGCAAGAGCGATGATTACCCGCTGGCAGTCAAGCCGGACAAATGGGCAAGTTACCAGAACAGCGGCGAGATAGCCGAGGGCGTTATGGTGGTGGAAGGCGGCAAAATTCTGATGGTAGCACCTACAGAAGCTACGCTGTATTGGAGTAGTGCCGCAGTCAGTGCGGGCGGCAAGACCACGACCGACCGAGAAACGGCACTGAATGACTGGACGGGAAAGGCCAGCACGGCTGCGCAGATTACGCACAACGAGTGCAAGACGGAAAGTTATGCGCCGGGCTTTTGTGCGTCTTATGAGCGCGTAAATGCCAATGGCAACGGACTGACTGCCGGAAGTTGGTGGCTACCGTCTTTGGGCGAGCTGATGATGATTTACGCCAATATGCGTAAAATCAATTATGCCCTATCACTGATTAACGGAGCGACCCAGTTAGCCGAAACGTGGTACTGGAGTAGTACCGAGTACAGCGCGACCAATGCGTGGAATTTGAACCTCAGCTATGGCGGCGCGTACGGCACCACTAAGGCTACGCGCCAGGGCAGGGTTAGGCCCGTTTCAGCATTTTTACGTTAGTTGTTAATAGTTAGACTTTAATCTTTATGTGCGGCGGTAGCCGCACAAGACATAGAAATTTCCTTTTACCTGCTATAGCGCAAAATTAGAGATATAAACAAATCAAAACTGGTATCAAACACGCAGATATATTTAGACTGCCGCAAATTGTTAGACGAAATTCTGGATATTACGCCTAACTTTCCGAGAGCCTACAAATTTAGTGTAGGCAGCAAGATGCACGACATAGGCGTAAATCTTATATCCGAAATATCGGCAGCTTATATAAACCGGGATAAGCAAACCCGTATCCAGCATTTGGTAAATTTCCAGTCACAGTTTGAAGTATTGAAAACTTTGCTACGCATAGCAGGTGAAAGGAAATGGATATTAGGCAGAAGCAAGCACGCAAATATTATCGAACTGACGGACGCGATAGGCAAACAGTCTACTGCGTGGAAGAACTCACTATTAAAAGTTATCAGCATGGATAGCGAGTAAATGCCAGATTTGGAAAGTTACGACTAACCGAGCGTGCAAGTTATCTGTAAAAATGGGCCGCGCACTATCATTCATAGTTAAGACCAAGTAAGAGCGGCACGGAGTTGCGAGTACAGCGCGACCAATGCGTGGAATTTGAACCTCAACAATGGCAACGCGAACAACAACACTAAGGCAACGAACCAGAACAGGGTTAGGCCCGTTTCAGCACTTTTTCAGATGAACCGACACACGAAGTAAGATAAAAAGATATGATTACTACGGACGGATTGTTAGAGGCATATTACGACTGCCGCAAAAGTAAGCGGAGGACAGCCAGTGCCATTATGTACGAAATAGACTACGGTAGCAAGTTAGTAGCACTTCGCGACCGGATAAACGCGCGTACCTATCAGCCGGGTAAGTCTATCTGTTTTGTCGTAACGCGTCCACGGTATCGAGAAGTATTTGCGGCTTCTTTTGAGGACAGGATAGTACACCACTGGATAGCCCTACGGCTGGAGCCGCTTTTTGAAGAAGTGTTTAGCCCACGCACGTTTAACTGCCGGAAAGGCAAAGGGCAGATGTACGGCGTTAATATGCTGTACAACGACATTAAGGAGTGCAGCCAAAACTACACCCGTGACTGCTATATAGCGAAGCTGGATTTGCAGGGCTTCTTTATGTCTATAAACAAAGCTATGCTGGCTGGAATGATAGACAAATTTATACTGGAGTGTTACAAAGGCGATGACATAGAAGATTTGCGTTTTCTATGCCGTGTGGTTATCCTGCACAGTCCGGAAAAGAGCTGCGAAAGACATAGCCCACTACACTACTGGGATTTTCTGCCAGTAAACAAATCGCTGTTTACAAACGGCGAGGGTCTGGGCGTGGCGATAGGTAATCTGTTTGCGCAGCACTTCGCAAATTTCCTGCTTAACATTCTGGATTGGTACCTGCTAAATGATTTGCATTTTATCTATGTCGGTAGGTATGTAGATGATTTCTATATACTGGATGTTGATAAGCAGAAGATATTAGCAGCCGTGCCGAAAATCCGGGAACTGCTGGGCAAATACGGTCTGACCCTGCACCCGCATAAATTCTATATCCAGCACTACACCAAAGGCGTAGAGTTTACCGGGAACGTGGTTAAAAAGCAGCGGATATACGTTTGTAACCGCACGCTGAAAAACTTTGTTATGGCGGTGCGCCGACTGAACCGCGCCGGAACCATAGAGGAAGTGGAACACGCCGTAAGCAGCATTAATAGTTATCTGGGCTTCATGAGGCACGCCAACGAATACGGCAAGCGGCGCAAAATCCTAAAGATGCTGGAGCCGCACGTATTCAAGTGGGTATATATCCGTGGCCACTTTGAAGTAGTGGTTATCCGAAAGAAGCACCGGCGAAGAACATTAACCCTACAACGCATACGGGATGGAACATATTAGCAAACAGGAACCGGAAGCAGTGCTGCGGCTATCCGAGTTAGACACCGAATTAGTACAGGCATTAGCCAAACACTGGCTGGTAATTGTGGAGCAGCGAGATAATGGTATAGTATTAACGCTACACACTATGACGAATGAAAGAAGCATTAACGATAGTAGTTTCATTGATAACTGCGCTGGGCGGATGGGAAGCGATTAAATACCTGCTGAACCGAAAGACAAACAACCGCATAGCGGAAGCCAATGCGTTTAAGGTGGAACGGGAGGCACTGATAGAGGACTACAAGCGCGTGCAGGGCGAAGTAGACAAACTAAAAGAACAGGTAGCCAAACTGTACACGGAGATAGACAGTTTGAAAAGTGACCGTCTGCGGCTGATACAGGAAAACGGCGAGCTTAAATTAGCTTTGAAAGAAGCGGAAAAGCGCGTTTGTTTGCGACCGGACGATAAATGCCTGCAACGCCTCAACCCTAACGACCACTGCCGACTGCGCAAAATTCTGCGTGGGGAATACACCAAAGACCACCCGGACGCAATAATAACAGAAGAAGATATGATGAAACCTAAAAATGACACAGAAAATGAGGAAGATAAACAAAGTGATAATCCACTGTAGCGCGACCCCGGAGGGGCGCGACTACACGGTGGCGGACATAGACCGCTGGCACCGGGAAAGAGGATTTGACGGAATAGGCTACCACTATGTAGTCTATCGTGATGGAAGCGTACACGCCGGGCGTGATGTAGCCAAAATCGGCGCACACTGCAAAGGGCAGAACGCAAACAGTATCGGTATCTGCTATATCGGCGGCACGACCGCTGACAACAGGCAGGCAAAGGACACCCGGACACCTGCACAGAAAGCCGCACTGCGTGAACTGGTGGAGAAACTAAAGCGGGAATATCCCGGAATAACCGTACATGGGCATAACGAGTTTGCAAACAAGGCGTGCCCGTGCTTTGATGTCAAAACCGAACTGTAGAAGCCTATGAGATACTTAACAGCACTGATAGCCCTAATGCTGCTGGCAGGCTGCGCCAGCACACGCCGGGCGGTGAACACCTACCAGATGCAGCAAGACAGCACGTATAGCAGCGTGCAGCGGTTAGACAGCCTATTTAGGGTGATGATGCAACGGGATAGCATCTACCAGCGTGACAGCATCTATATACGGGAAAAGGGCGATACGGTTACAAAGTATGTGGAGCGCACCAAATACCGGATAGTGACCCGCACAGACACTGTGTATCGTGACCGTCTGCGTATTGATACGCTGTATATAAACCGCACAGACAGCGTGACCGTAGAAAAGCCGGTATATATCGAAAAGCAGATGAAGTGGTACGATAAGGGCTTTATTTGGGTAGGCCGTCTGTGCTGTTTGGCTGCTATACTTTGGGCTTTATTCCTATATCTGAAACGAAAGTTTTAGTTTGTTACACATTACACATTTTAGCCGTGCAAGCCTGCGAGGGTAAGCGCGGCTATTTTATTCCGTGCAGCATCCAATCAATTACCCGGCGGTTTGCAGCGTCTATTTTGTCCCGGCTAAACTTAATGTACACCCCGGTTATTTTAGAGCCGTGGACGTGGCCCAGTGCTTCGCTGATGGTATCTTTCGGTATATCCAAATCCGCCGCATAGGTAGCCCACGAATACCGCGACCAGTAGGACGTAATAGCAGGCTCAATGGGCGACATAACCGGCAGATGGTTTTTGTGGTACTGCGCTTTTCCGCCTACCGTCTTAACCGGGCCTATTTTCCGCAGCGCGGCGTTTAGATGTGCCATATAGTCTTTGTAGTTATCGTATTTGTCAAACGGTGCCAGCAGATGTTTTTTACCCCTATAGCGGTCTAATATGGCCTGCGTTTCCGGCTCAATTTTGATACTATAGAATTTGCCCGTTTTCGCCCGGCGGTATTCTATCCTACCGTCCACGATGCTATCTTTGGTGAGTGCCGCCAAATCTACCATATTGATACCGATAAGGTAGAACGACAGCAGAAAGATGTCCCGGTATTCCGTATCGTATGCCGACAGCGACAGCCCGGCAAGTTGGCGCATTTTTTCCACTGGCAGTACCCGCATGGCTGTTTCCTCAGACGGTATGCGGTAGTTTCGGAATGGGTAGTTTTGCGTTATATTTTCGTCCAGCGCATAGTTAATGACATTGCGCAGATTGCGTAGGTGCATCCCACGGCTGTTTACAGACAGACCGGTTAGGGAATTATAAAAGCCGTCTATCCATAGTTTCGTTATCTTTTCAAAGCGTATTTGGTACGGGTCACAGTAGGTGGACAGCTTTTTTAGTGTTTGCTCAAACAGCGTTTTAGTGCCGCCGGACTTCATGCCTATAATCGTATCGAACAGCGTACCGAGTGTGGGAACACCGACCGTAGGATTATCCAAATCCAAATCGGTAAGCATTTCCCGAAGCTGTGGCCCGGTGAGATTACCCCACTGACCGTTTTCCCGTAATTCCAAAATCCGGTTAGCCACGCGGGTAAGCAGGGTATCCAGCACCGAGTTTATGCGCTTCGCACTTTTGCCGGTAGCCCGGCAGGTGGCAGCGTCCCAATCCTCAGCAGGCAGGAATATGCCAGTAGCGAGGTAGAGGTTAGAACCGTATCCGACCGCGATTTGCACCGGATATGTGCCGTCTTTGAGTTTGCGCCGGGTATCAAGGCGCAGTTTTGATTTTGCCATAATCTTTGCTTTGTTTTTGCTGCTTTATAGCTGAAAAATATCCCCAAATGTACCATAATCTACCATATTAACGCCCACCAGCGACCACTTTTTAATGTTAATTATCTAATTTGCTTAACTGAAATTTTGCTGATTATGTTTTATAATCGGCTGATATATCGAATTTTAGACAAAATCAGACACGGTTAAAAATGCTACCAGCGGCTATATGCCTA